>Ga0118677_10013940_pt1 | contig 11462 bp, 10 predicted proteins | sample AliMusrvi5mmetaG_FD_86154 | JGI IMG/M metagenome (GOLD analysis project Ga0118677, IMG submission 86154) | reverse complement strand
TAGCTGTAGGCAGGCCAGTGGCGCGACGGAACTCAGCCATCACTTCGCGGCCTGAAAACACACCCTCAGCACCACAAGGATCCTCTGCGTACGCTAATACACCATGCATATCACGCATTAAGCGAATAGCATCTTTTAACAACCACCCACCATTTGGGTCTAGGGTGACACGTGCGTCAGGAAAACGTTTAGCTAAAGCTGTAACCGCCTCGACTTCTGCTTCACCTGCCAATACGCCACCCTTTAACTTAAAGTCTTTGAAGCCATACTTATCGTATGCAGCCTCAGCTAAGCGCACGACTCCTTCGGTTGTCATGGCTGCTTCATTGCGCAACCTGAACCAAGCATCATCAGAATCTTTTTCTGATCGGTATTCCAAATTCGTTTTCGCTTTGTCGCCCAAGAAGAAGAGGTACCCAAGCATCTCCACTGAATCACGTTGCTGACCTTCGCCCAACAACTCCACAACGGAAACACCCAAATGTTTGCCCAGCAAATCTAAAAATGCCGCTTCTAGGGCTGTAACTACGTGCACAGTAGTTCGAAGATCAAAAGTTTGCAAGCCACGGCCGCCTGCATCTAACGTAGCGAACTTATCTCTTACGGCATTTAATGCTGATTTATATGCGCCAATGGAAGATCCCATAAGGATCTCTGCACTCTTGTTCAGAGTATCTTCAATCTTTTGACCACCCGGCACTTCGCCAACGCCTATATGCCCAGAACTATCTTTGAGAATAACGATATTGCGGGTGAAGTAAGGTCCATGAGCACCGCTCAAGTTCATGAGCATGCTGTCTTCACCAGCAACAGGGATTACTCTTACCTCAACAATCTTTGGCGTTGCAGCATTGCTCATATTTTTATAGTGATTCAATTAGTTTGCAGTGATTTGACGAGATTCGATGAGCTTTTTCCAGCGCGCACTCTCTTGTGCCTGATATTGCGAAAACTGCTCTGGAGTGTTCGCAACAATCTCATAACCCAGATCAACAAAGTTCTTTTTGACTTGCGGATCATTTAGAGCAGCAATTACAGACTTGTAGATTTTTTCTTTCACATCTGCAGGCAAACCTTTAGGAGCTGCAACGGCCTGCCAACCATAGGCCACAACTTCTTTGTATCCCAATTCGGCGAAAGTAGGTACATTGGGCAGGACTGGCGAACGCTTTGTGCCTGCAATAGCAAGTGGACGCAGCTTGCCCGCATTAATGTATTGAATTACTGAGTTCACATTCGCAAACAATGCATCTAATTGACCTCCAATGGCGTCAGTAATTGCAGGGCCACCACCTTTGTAAGGAACGTGTACTCCCGTTGTATTGGTTTGTTGCCAAAAAATTTCAGTTCCCAAGTGATCAGAAGATCCACTTCCAGAGCTTCCAAAAGAAAGTTTTCCTGGATTTGCTTTTGCTGCTGCAACCAACTCTGCCAATGATTTATATGGTGAATTAGCAGGAACCACCAGCACATTCGGCGACTGCAGCCCTACGGTAATGTAATCAAAATCGGTGGCAGTATTGTAGGGAACGCTTGGGTATAAGTGTGGCGCAATTACTAACGGACCCAAGGAAGTTACAAGCAAGGTATATCCATCAGGAGCAGCGCGCTTTACAAAGCCAGCACCAACCGTACCGGTTGCACCAGGCTTATTGTCAATGATGATGCTTTGACCCAATGAAGCCTGCATCTTAGGGGCAATAGCTCTAGCCATTTGATCGGTGGATCCACCTGGTGGGAATGGAACCACCAAGGTAATGGTTCTATCAGGCCATGCCGCTAATGCATTTAAACAAAAGACTGCAGATATAAGAATGAGTACTGCCTTTAGTTGGCTTTTCATACTGACTCCTTATTCTGGCTGAATACCAGCATCTTTAATAATTTGACCCCAACGCTTTAATTCTGCGTTTTGGAAGACCGATAGTCCCTCAGGGCTGCTTACGGAAACCTCCATCCCATTGTCTTCAACAAATTTTTTGACGGATGGTTTTTTCATTGCCGATGTAAACAGTTCATTGATACGCTTAATCGTACCCGTGTCCATGCCTGCTGGCCCATACAATGCATTCCAATGAGAAAACTCGTAACTAGGAACTCCGGCGGAAGCAATAGTGGGGACTGTAGGAACTAACGGGGATTTGGTCAAGCTGCTAACACCAAGGGCCTTTAGTTTGTCATTTTTTACTTGCGGTAGGCTCGTGGTTAAGTCCACTATCATTAAATCCACTTGACCTCCAACGAGATCCATTACAGCTAAAGGATTTGATTTATATGGCACATAAACCATTTCTGTGCCTGACATCTTTTCAAACAATTCCACCGCAACTCGAGCAGAAGAGCTTCCAGCACCAAAAGTCAGTTTGCCAGGCTCCTTCTTTGCAAGCGCAATCAATTCACTTACCGAATTGGCTCTTACTGAAGGATTAGTAACCAGCAACATATAGCCTTGAACTAGTTTCCCGATCGGACTGAAGTCCTTAATCGGATCGTAAGGAAGTTTTTTGATTAAATGGGGATTAGCAGCCTGTGTTGTATTAGTAGTTACAAAAAGTGTGTACCCATCAGGTTTAGCATTAGCAACATATTGGGCTGCAATACCACCGAATGCCCCAGCCTTACTATCCACAATGACTGCTTGACCAGTTTCTTTGGTAATTTCTGCGCCAATGGCACGCGCTAAACCATCGCTCGTACTGCCCGGTGTTGAGCCAATGATGATCGTAATAGGTTTATTTGGATATGTCTGAGCATGAACAAGGCCACAAACAAATAACGATAAGATAAATAATTTAGTTTTCATAGTAATTGAAATTCCTTAGGTAGTTAAACTCATTTCAGGGCGTTTTCCAGCCAATGCCTGCGCCAAACTATCGAGAACCATATTTCCCATTGCTGTCCGGGTTTCCCAAGTAGCGCTCGCTCGGTGTGCTTGCATGACAACTGAATCGTTAATGAGTAAGGCTTCGGGAACATTTGGTTCATCAACGAATACATCCAGACCAGCACCTGCAATTTTTCCCGCCTTCACTGCATCAACTAAGTCTGATTCATTCACCAACTTACCGCGAGCGATATTAATCAAAAATCCATCCTTACCCAATGCTTCAAGTACGCTTGCATTAACAATGCCTTCAGCCTTATCAGCAGCAGCGCAAAGAATCAAAGCATCACTTTGACGTGCTAACTCTACTAAGTCAGAGACAAACCCATAGGGCAAGTCATCCATTTTTTTCAAATCGGTATATTGAATGGGGCAACCAAATGCAGCAGCGCGGATTGCCACGGCACGCCCTACGCGACCCATCCCAACAATACCTACACGCATACCACTAAAGCGACGAGCCAAAGGAATGGCAGTTGGTGATGGGAACTTCACCCAATTACCTTCGCGTACAAATCGATCGCCGGAACAAATACCACGGCAGCTCGCAAGCAAAAGTCCGATTGCCAAATCAGCAACGTCTTCAGTTAATGCGCCGAAGGTCGCTGTAACATGAATTCCGCGGCTTTTGGCATATGCCATATCAACAGCATCTGTACCCACTCCATTTACCGCTACAACCTTTAGATTAGGTAGCTTTTCCATCAATGCTTTAGTAATCCCAGTATGTCCACCACTGACCACGCCCTGCACATCCCCTGCATGCTTAGCAAGAAATGCTTCCTTATCATCAATTTCAAAATACTTATGAACCTCATAGAGCTCATTTAGTTTTTGATTTACCGATGGAATTAAAATGGGACTTAGTTGTAAGACTGTAGGTTTCATATTTTTCCTTAGCCACGACCAACAAATGGCATTGCACTAGCCATCACTGTCATATTGAGTACATTTGCTGAGAGTGGTAATGCGGCGATGTAACGTACTGCATCGGCTACATGCTTCACGTCCATCATTGGCTCTGGTGCAAGGTCCCCATTAGCCTGAAGAACGCCTTTTGTCATGCGAGCCGACAATTCCGTTAAAGCATTGCCAATATCAATTTGACTTGCAACGATATTGAACTTTCTACCATCCAGAGCAATACCCTTGGTTATTCCTGTCACAGCATGTTTGCTAGCCGTATATGGAGTAGTGTAGAGACGCGGAGTGTGTGCTGATATGGAACCATTATTGATAATTCTGCCACCCTGAGGACTTTGCTTCTTCATGAGTCCAAACTCAGCGCGAGCACATAAAAATACGCCAGTGACATTAGTGTCAATAGCGTTTTGCCATTTTTCAAGAGGAAGCTCGTCAATTGTGACTGCAGGAGCATTGATACCTGCGTTGTTGAAAGCAACATCCAGGCGACCATACTTTTTTTCAATCTCAGAAAAGAGATTTTCAACACTAACAGGATCACGGACATCCACGGAAACTGGAAAAGCTTCTTGCCCCATATCCTTAGCTAATTGAGCAACTTCTTGCAAGGGTTCCAATCTTCTACCAGCTAACACTACCTTAAAACCATCCCCTAGCAATCCTATGGCAACTGCCTTACCGATACCACTTCCAGCGCCAGTAACTAATGCAATTCTTGATTTTGACATGTTCATTATTCCGATTTATTGAGGGCCCATTTTTTTAATTAACTCAGCCAACTCTTCAACCTCGCTTGGCTTTAAGTCAACTAGTGGGGTGCGCACCGGACCAGCATCATGCCCAACAATTTTGGCGCCCGCCTTAATAATGCTGACTGCATAACCAGGGTCGCGATTACGTATCTTTAAATATGGCATGAAGAAATCCTTCAACAAACGATGCTGGGTAGCCATATCATCCTTAGCGACTGCGTGATAGAAATCCATCGCAGTTTTAGGAATGAAATTAAATACTGCGGATGAGTAAACCGGTGTCCCCAATGCCTTATAGGCTGCCGCATATACTTCTGCAGTTGGAAGACCCCCCAAATATGAGAAGCGATCACCCATTCTCAAAAAGATTGAGGACATGATTTCGATGTTGCCAACACCATCTTTAAAGCCGATAAGATTGGGGCAACGATCTGCAAGAATTGCTAGTGATTCTGGAGTTAATTTAGTGACATTTCGGTTGTAGACAATGACGCCAAATTTGACGCTCTTACAAACAGCCTCTACGTGCGCAATCAAACCTTCTTGGCCTGTTTCCATTAAGTAATGTGGCAATAACAATATGCCGTGGGCACCTTGGCGCTCAGCTTCTTGCGCACATTCAATTGCAAAGCGAGTTGAACCCCCAGCGCCAGCAATGATTGGCACCTTACCTTTGCAGGTTTGTACCGCGGTTTTAATAATCTCTGGATACTCTTTTCCATCTAAGGAAAAGAACTCCCCTGTTCCGCCAGCTGCAAACAGTGCACTAGCCCCATACGGCGCCAACCATTCCAAACGCTCTGCATATCCCTTTGGATTGAAATTACCTTGCTGGTCAAAATCCGTTACTGGAAATGACAATAAGCCATCAGAAACGATTGTCTTTAGGTCTTGGGGGTTCATGCATCTTCCTTAACTAAGAGGTTTTGTGATTAATGGTAGCGCTACCAAATAAAGTGAAATGTTAGCGGTACCAATTAGACTTGTCAAACTGTTTAATACTAGGGTTTTTACTTAAATCTAGGCGGTATCGCGCTCAATGATGGAGAAGCCAACATTGACTATTGGGTCTGCAATCGTTTTACCCTCGGCTCTATCCATGAGGTATTGAGCAGCAATCTCACCAATCTTTCCGCCGTTAATACGAACGGTAGACAAAGCAGGTAGCATATCCGCCACAAAGGGCACATCTCCAAAGCCCATTAATGCAATTTGGTTTGGCACATTAATCTTTTGCGCCCTAGATTCTGTTAACGCACCTAATGCCAATAAGTCAGAACTGCAAAACACCGCATCAGACTTAGGTGCTTTACTTAAGATCTCAGCCATGGCCTGGCGTCCACTACGAATGGAGCGCTCAGAACCAACGTTAACGATAAAAGGCTTAGGCAATCCAGCTTCAATTGCGGCAGCAATAAATGCAACCGTCCTGCGATCCGCCCTTTCATCGCCAGCTCGTATTACAGCAAGCTGTTTTCTACCCTTTTCAATAAAGTACTTAGCGACCGCTAAGCCAATATCTGAATGGGAGAAGCCGATTAGCATGTCGATTGGAGTAGGTGTTAAATCCCAAGTTTCTACTACCGGTATTCCAGCAGCCATTAAGCGCGTACGCCCTTTGCCTGGCTGCATAACACCCGTTAAAAATATACCATCTGGACGCCGACCTATAACTGAATCCAATAGAAGCTCTTCGCGATCTGCCGAGTATGCGGATTGTCCCAGCATCAATTGATAGCCGGCATCAAATAAAGTGTTATTTAAGGCCTCAATCGTTTCGTTGAATACCGAAATTACCGTACTTGGAACTACAGCGGCAATGAGCTTACTCCTAGAGGAGGCTAAGCCACCTGCCATGCGATTGGGAACATAACCAGTGCGTGCTACAGCATCCTCTACCTTTTTTAGTAACTCAGGAGAGACCTGCTCGGGCTTATTGATTGCTCTAGATGCAGTGATGGGTGAAACCCCCGCCAAACGCGCCACATCATGCAACGTAATTGCACCGCTACCGCGGCGGCTTCGCTTATTAGATTCAATATCACTCATAAAGGTACTTGCATCTCGAATTTGATAGCGCTATCATTTCTGTCATAATCTCACAAAATTACATTTGACGCCAATTTCTTAGGACTTAGTGATGATACCGCTGACAATCAGCATGAACGAGCGCGATAACGTGGCAATTGTTGCCAATGATGGTGGTTTACCTGCAGGAACCACCCTGACATCCGGCCTTACCTTAAAAGAGCATGTTCCCCAGGGTCATAAGGTTGCTTTGATAGATTTAGTTATTGATGCCCCTGTCATTCGCTACGGCATACCGATTGGATATGCTGCTCAAGCCATTCCTGCTGGAAGTTGGGTGAGCGAGATGCTATTGAAAATGCCCGATGCGCGTGAACTAGATAACTTACCTATCGCAACTGTAAAACCCACACCTCAAGTACCGCTAGAAGGTTATACATTTGAAGGCTATCGAAATGCAGACGGATCCGTTGGCACTAGAAATATTTTGGCAATCACTACTACCGTTCAATGTGTGTCGGGCGTAGTAGATTTCGCAGTACAGCGAATAAAAACTGAGTTACTTCCAAAATATCCAAACGTAGATGATGTAGTCGGGATTGAGCATACCTACGGCTGTGGAGTTGCAATTGATGCAGAGGGTGCTGATATTCCGATTCGCACACTAAGAAATATCAGCCTTAATCCCAACTTCGGTGGCGAGGTGATGGTGGTGAGCTTAGGTTGCGAAAAGCTCCAACCTAATCGCCTACTTCCTCCAGGCAGCATTCTAATTAACGATCAGCGCAGCAGCAATGAAGCACTTGACGTGATTTGCCTACAAGATGATGAGCATGTTGGCTTTATGTCGATGATCAATTCCATTATGGATTCTGCAAAAGTGCATTTAGAAAAACTAAATGCTCGCAGGCGTGAGACCGTTCCCGCTAGTGAACTCGTGGTTGGTGTTCAATGTGGAGGAAGCGATGCCTTCTCAGGTGTAACAGCAAATCCAGCAGTGGGCTTTTGTACTGATCTTTTGGTGCGGGCCGGTGCTAGCGTGATGTTCTCTGAAGTTACTGAAGTCAGAGATGGTATTGACCAACTCACTTCCAGAGCAACTACACCAGAGGTTGCCCAAGCAATGATTGATGAAATGGCTTGGTATGACGCATACCTAAAACGAGGTAAGGTAGATAGAAGCGCTAATACAACTCCTGGCAATAAAAAAGGTGGCTTATCGAATATTGTAGAAAAAGCGATGGGTTCCATCATTAAATCAGGAACATCGCAGATCTCTGGCGTGCTTTCTCCTGGCAAAAAACTCAAGCAAAAAGGCTTAATCTTTGCAGCTACTCCAGCAAGTGATTTCATCTGCGGAACATTGCAGTTAGCAGCCGGAATGAATCTTCATGTCTTTACCACCGGACGCGGAACACCCTATGGATTGGCTGCGGTTCCCGTAATCAAAGTGGCCACTAGAACTGATCTAGCCCGTCGTTGGAATGACCTCATGGACATTAATGCAGGAAAAATTGCTGATGGCACTGCAACTATTGAAGATATTGGTTGGGAGATATTCCATATGATGCTAGAAGTCGCTAGCGGCCGCAAAAAAACATTTGCAGAACAATGGAAATTACATAACTCCATTGCACTCTTTAACCCAGCACCAGTTACCTAATGTAAATAGAGAAATTTAATGACTACTCAAGACAAAATTAAATCAGTTCGTGTTTCCTCCTGCTACCTGCCTTTAGAAAATCCCATTAGTGATGCAAAGGTATTAACGGGTCGTCAAAAACCTATGACAGAAATTGTGATTCTTTTTGTAGAAATCACGACTGAAGATAGGTTTGAAGGAGTTGGATTTAGTTACTCCAAACGCGCTGGTGGTCCCGGGCAATATGCCCACGCAAAAGAAATTGCTCCGACATTGATCGGCGAAGACCCAAGCGATATTGCTAAGATTTGGGACAAGCTCTGCTGGGCTGGTGCATCTGTTGGCCGTAGCGGTATGTCTACACAAGCAATTGGCGCCTTTGACGTAGCGCTTTGGGATTTAAAAGCAAAGCGTGCAGGATTGTCATTGGCAAAGCTATTGGGATCACACCATGATTCGGTACCTTGCTATAACACCTCTGGTGGCTTTTTACACACCCCGCTTGATCAACTACTAGTAAATGCAAAGGCATCTATTGAACGTGGGATCGGTGGCATCAAACTGAAAGTAGGTCAACCTGACCATGCCAAAGACATTGAACGCGTCACTGCTGTGCGTAAACATTTAGGTGACAGCACACCCATCATGGTTGATGCAAACCAACAATGGGATCGCCCAACCGCTCAACGTATGTGTCGTATCTTTGAACAATTTAATCTGATTTGGATTGAAGAGCCATTAGATGCTTATGACCATGAGGGGCATGCAGCATTAGCCGCGCAATTTGATACTCCGATTGCTACTGGTGAGATGCTCACTAGCGCCGGCGAGCATTGGGACTTAATCCGTCATCGCGCTGCAGATTACTTAATGCCCGATGGTCCAAGGGTTGGTGGTATCACGCCCTTTCTGAAGATCGCAGGTTTAGCTGAGCATGCAGGACTTATGTTAGCGCCACACTTTGCCATGGAACTACATATTCATCTGGCTGCAGCCTATCCAAAGCAATCCTGGGTTGAACATTTTGAATGGCTAGAGCCACTGTTTAATGAGCGCATTGAGATCAAAGATGGTCGCATGCTAGTGCCTACAAGACTTGGCTTGGGCGTATCTATTAGCGAGCAAGCAAGAGCTTGGACGCGTGAAAGCGTAGTAGTAGGTTTATAAAAGTTCCACTAAAGATTGGAGAAAAAATGTTTAGATCTATCTATCGTTTGCGAAGCGCTCTTGTTGGCTTCATGATTATTACCTCTGGGACGATTTATGCAGCAGACCCCTATCCCAGCCAACCGATTAAGATGTTAGTAGGAACTCCTGCAGGCGGAACAACTGATGTTATTGCCCGTATGATTGCCTCTAGCATGAGTAAAACTCTTGGCCAACAAATTGTTGTTGACAACAGACCAGGCGCAAGCGGCCTCATAGCAGCAGAGTCAGTTGCAAAAGCTCAAGGGGATGGTTACACCCTCTTGATGGCTTCTTCACAACTCTCCACCTACACCGCTCTGTATCCTGCAAATAACTTTGAAGCCGAACGTGACTTAGACCCTGTTGGTTTGGTAGCTACATCTCCATATGTCATGGTTGTACACCCCTCCCTGCCAGTAAATACATTTCAAGAATTAATTGCGTATGCAAAATCCAATCCAGGGGAAATTTCATATGCAGGCTCAGCCCCAGGAACTGCGCAACATTTAGGATGGGAAATTATCAAGAAAAAAACAGGGGTTGATATGCGCTATATCCCTTATAAAGGCACAGCTGCGTTAATGCCTGATTTACTAGCAGGTCGACTTCAGGCTGGAATAGACAACATAGCAATCCTGACCCCTTACATTAAGAATGGTCAACTCAGAGGAATAGCAGTTACTGGTCCCAAACAATCCCCCCTACTACCAGCCTTACCCACAATTAGGGCAAGTGGCGTACCAGATTTTGTTGCAATGGGCTGGTTTGGCGTATTTAGCTCCCCAAGAACAAATTCATTGGCTTTATCCAAATTAAAAAGTGCAGTGCTCACGGCAATGACTACACCAGAAATCAGAAAAAAACTTGCAGAAATGGGATCTGAGCCCCAATCAGGCTCAAGCAATGAATTACAAGTTCTTCTTAAGCAAGAAATATCTACTTGGTCAAAAGTCATCAAAGATAGTGGCGTAACCGTCCAGTGAACTCGATGGATTACTAAGTAGACTTAATTAAATTTATAACCTTCAAAAATCACACAAATGTCAATATCTCCTAATACTAAAAATAAATTAATGTATGTCAGTACTGCAACTATTTGTACGGCTTTATTCAAAAAAGGGTTTCGCAATCAATTCATTCAGAATGTGCAGCCCTTAAATCCAGGTCACCCTAATATGGTTGGCGAGGCATTTACTCTCAGATACATTCCTGCACGTGAGGACCTCAATACCATTGAAGTATTTAAAAATCCCAAGCATCCACAACGAGCTGCAGTAGAGGAATGCCCTCCAGGTGCAGTTATGGTAATTGATAGCCGCAATAATCCTAAAGCTGCATCGGCTGGATCCATTCTAGTAACGCGCTTAATGAAGCGTGGCGTGGCCGGCATCGTTACCGATGGCGGTTTTCGAGATTCACCTGAAATCGCCAATCTAGCAATACCCGCATACCACCAAAGACCTAGCGCTCCAACCAACCTCACGGTACATTGCGCCATTGACATTAATCTGCCTATCGGATGCGGAGAAGCCCCCGTATATCCTGGAGATGTCATCGTTGGAGATGCAGAGGGTGTTGTTGTAATCCCAGCAAATATTGCTGATGACATTGCAAATGAAGCGTTTGAAATGACTGCATTTGAAGACTTCGTAACGGAAAAAGTAATGAAAGGTCAAACTATTATTGGTCTATATCCACCGACCGACGAGATCAATGTAACTGCCTTCAAAAAATGGAGAGAGGCCAATAAGCGTTGAGTGTATCTCCACGTTGCTCTGAGTCCGTCAGCGTCTAACTAGGCCCTTTAATCCGTTGGTCGCGAGAGTTCTCGATCGCAAGCGTTACTTAAAGTAACGCCTGTCCAAACCTAGGCTACCCGCAGTTCTCGTTCAGCCCTTTTCTTGCTAGGATAGTTATCAGCAGCCCGACTATCTGCCTCAATAAGCTTTCTAGTCGTAGCTCCGCGTAATTGCTCAATAGCCTGTATTACCTGTAAATGGCTATAGTGACGCTCAATCATTAAGACGCTAGTACCCATCTGCTT
>Ga0118677_10013939_pt1 | contig 11462 bp, 3 predicted proteins | sample AliMusrvi5mmetaG_FD_86154 | JGI IMG/M metagenome (GOLD analysis project Ga0118677, IMG submission 86154) | reverse complement strand
GGGAAATTCAGGTACTAACGCCTTCACCGTTACGAACAACGCGCAGGTTACGTTTGCCACCGCGCCCATTATCTGTAAGTCTCCTCGCTCGGAGTCTCTTAATCTGAGCGGTGGTGTGCTGACCGTGCCAGGGTTTGCGCCGAGTACTGGGACAAACGTGGTCAATTTCAATGGCGGCACCCTGCGATTTTCCGCCAATAACACTATGGCTGCTACTAATTTAACCACCTTCAACGTGCTGGCTGGCGGCGCGATCATTGACAGTAGCGCCGTGGCGGTAACAAATTACCAACCTCTGCTTAATGGCACCGGCGGCGGAACGGATGGCGGGCTGACCAAGCTCGGCACCGGCAGTTTGACACTGGGCACGAACAATACCTACACCGGTAACACGACGATCAGCAATGGCGTCTTGAGACTGTTAGCCACGGGGTCGCTCACCAACTCGCCTGTGATCAATGTGACGAGCGGCGCCGTGTTCGATGTGAGCGCCTGGACTTCGGGTTACACCCTCACGAACAACCAGATTCTTGCCGGGAACGGGCTGGTGACCGGTTCGGTCGTGGTCGCCTCCGGCGCCGGGGTTTCCGGCGGGGGTACGAATGACATCGGAACTCTGACGTGTGCCAGCAATCTGACCTTGAATGCAGGGGCCAAGGTCTATTGGAACTACAGCGCCACCACGGCAGATGTCGTGAACGTGAACGGGACACTGACATTGCCTGCGACCGCGACGGTGAACGTCAGCGGAACCGGCGTCCTGCCGTCCAAAGGCTTATTGTTTTCTTCAGCCAATCCAGTCAGCATCAACGGAGCGACAGACTTGAGCGGGTGGACGTTCACCGGCCCCGGCGCCAAGCCAACGACGCGTGCAGTCATATCGGGTAATCAGGTGTACCTGGTGACCTCCAGTGGGATGGTTATCATCTTGCAGTAACGACATCACGATGGGGGGGTGTTATGACTGTTTATAAAAAATTGTTTTCAGCGGTGACCCTGGGGGTGGTGGTTGCCGTTGGCTGGCAAGCCGAGGCCGGGTTTGTGGTGGACAACTTCGATGGCTACACTCTGCCGAAGACCGTCAATCAACTCGGTAACGGATGGGGGGCCGATGACAATACCGCCGTGGTGACCAACAATCTTCCCGTGACGGCTTCGCAGGGGATCTTCTTGCCGCAGTTGCTGACGGTATCGAATGCCGTCAGCCTGTCGGGAGCGTCCTATCCCCATGTCTGGACTGAATGCGCCGTATACGACAGCGGCCGGTTGATCCCTGGTACGGAACCGGTTCCGAGTGGAAACGAGGGCGTCATGTTGGGGGTCAGCACCGGGGGCTATGCCGTTGTGTATGACCCCGGAGTGACCAACTGGGTCACCTACACCAATGATGTGTGGGGGACCACCATGCACCTTGAGACCAATGCGTGGGCCGTTTTTTCGGTGTTGGAGAATTTTGGCAGCAGCAACGCTGCGGTATTCCTGAACGGCCATCTGATGCGGTTGGGGCTCCCGTTTATCAGCAATTCGCTGGCCAACTACGGTGCGTTCAAATCCATTGGTGGCAACCTGACCAATGGCTTTCTGGATAATGTCTTCATCAGCAATGCCATTCCGGCATCACTGACTCTGGATCTGGACAATGATGGAAAGGCTGATGCTCTCGAGATCGAGCAATATGGGAATGTTACCACGTGGCGGCGGCTGACCAATACCGTCTCCGCGACGGGGAGTGGATCCATCAACCCGACAGGAACCTTTACGGTGATTTCTGGGTCGAACGTGACCTATACCCTGACAGGCGGCGAGGCTTATGGGGTCGGGTCGTTGACGAACAATGGCGTGGTCACCAACTTTGCTGCAGGCATGAAGACGGCGACCTACACCGATCTCAACGTCACGAGTGACCGGACGATCACAGCGGCCTTTGTCTACAACGGCATCCGGTATGTGCCGAGTGACCATTTGACGATCACCGGCGCACTGGCTGTGGCTCATGCCGGTGACCAGATTGTGGCGAGTAACGGGACGTATGCGGGTTCGATCACCGTGTCGAACGGCGTGGTGCTAGTCGGAACCAATATGACGGGGGGTGCCGGGGATACGAACCTGACGATCAACGGGGCGATGACCGTAGTGCAGACGGGGACGGTCTATTCCGCAGGTGCCCCTGGCCAGTTCACGGTGACGGGCACGGTGAGTATCGCGGTGGGCGGGTTGCTGACGATCAGCAATACGGCGGCCAGTTTCGGTGGTTTGGCCACGGGGGCGGGCGGCAAGGTGGTGGTGAGCACCGGTTCATCCCTGGCGATTGGCGGCATCACCAATGGGCCTGGGACATACTGGACGGTGACGAACATGGTTACGTCGGCGGGGAACGGCACGATCACGCCCAGCGGGACGAACACGATGATTTCGACTTGGCAGGACGTGACGTATGCCTTGACGGGAGCGGAGGCCTATGTGGTGGGGTCGTTAACGAACAATGGCGTGGTCACCAACTTTACTGGCACCAAGATAGCGACCTATACCGATTCCAAATCCAATATCACCAATGACCAGGTGATCACGGCGGCGTTTGTGCGTGACGGCATCCATTATGTCCCGGGCGACCACACGACGATCACGGATACCTTGGCGGTGGCCCAGGGCGGCGACCAGATTGTGGTGAGCAACGGGACGTATGCGGGTTCGATCACCGTGTCGAACGGTGTGACGCTGATCGGGACCAATATGACGGCGGGCACCGGAAATACGAACCTGACGATCAACGGGGCCATGACGGTGGTGCAGACGGGGATGGTCTATTCCGCGGGCGCCCCTGGCCAGTTCACGGTGACGGGCATGGTGAGCATCGCGGCGGGCGGGTTGCTGACGATCAGCAACACGGCGGCGAACTTTGGCGGGCTGAGTATCGGGTGCGGCGGCATGTTGCAGGTGGTGAATGGCTCGCTGGTGGTGGGCAACTATACCAACTCTGGAACCTTCACGCTGACGCTGATCACCAACATCGTGTCCTCTGCGGGCAACGGCACGATCAGTCCGTCCGGGACGAACACCATGATCTCGACGTGGTCGAATGTGGTATACAGCCTGCAGGCGACGAACGCGGGCTATGTGGTAGGGGCCGTAACGAACAATGGGGTAAGTGTTGGCGGGGGGGCGCTTGTAGGAGCGGGCACGAAGACGGCGACCTACACGGATCCGGCGGCGAACATCACGAACAACCAGAACATCATTGCGTCGTTTGTCTATAACGGCATCCGGTATGTGCCGGGTGACTACTTGACGATCACCGATGCCCTGGCGGTGGCCCAGGCTGGTGATGTGATTGTGGTGAGCAACGCGGTGTATGACGGCTCGGTAACCCTGTCGAACAGGGTGATGCTGGTGGGAACGAATCTGGGTGTGAATGCCACGAACCTGACGGTGAATGGGACGATGACCGTGGTGACCGGCACGGTCAGTACGGCGTCGGGGACCTTCACGGTAACGGGCCAGGTGACGATTGCCGCGGGCGGATTGCTGACGATCAGCAACACGGCGGCGAACTTTGGCGGGCTGAGTATCGGGACGGGCGGGCAGGTCCAGGTTGTGAACGGGACGGTAACGGCCAATGGCGTGACACAAACGGGAACGTTCACCCTGGATGCCAATTCGTTCAACTTCAAGGCGTCAACGCTGAATTTTACCGATGGCTTCGAGAATTACCTGACTGGCACCACGTTGGCCTCGTTGGGCGCCTTCGGCTGGGCGGCGACGGACGCCGGCGCCGTGGTGACCAACGGCGCGGATATTTCGGCCGCGAGTGTCAAGGCGGCCCTTATTCCGGCGGGGGTATCGGTCTCCAACACGGTCAGCGCGGCGGGGATCACGAATGTGTGGACGGAGTTGTATGTCCAGGATGACGCGCAGGTAACCCCCGAGACGCAACCGCCGGTAATGACCAACAGCGCGGTGATGGCGTTCTTCGGGACCAATGGGTACTTGACGGTTTACAATTCGAATACCTGGGATGTCTGCAGTAACGATGTGACGAGGGGGGCGGTGGCGAAAGTGAACGCGGGGCAATGGGCGCGGGTCAGCATCTTCCAGGACTTCAGCAACCACACGGCGGCCATTTTCTTGAACGACCAACTGCTCCGGGAGCAGGTGCCATTCATTTCCGCCGCGGTGTCGCAATACGGGAGCATGAGTGTGGTCTGCGGACAGGGTGGCTCGGCGGGCCTCGATGCCGTGAAGATCTGGACAAATGTGCCGGGGTTGGTGGGCGATTTGAATTTCGACCGGATCCCCGATGCCTCGGAGATTACCCTCTACGGGAGTATCCGGGTTTATCCGCGAGGCACGGTGTTCACGTTCCGGTAGTTTGCATCGTCTTTCCTCCATAAGAATTCGATGAACAACGCGTTTCTCTGGTTCCTGCACTGCCGGGTTGGGAGCATGTTACTGGTGCTGACGCTGGGGCTTTGCCGGAACGTATCGGCGAGGGTCTGGCCGACCGAGCGCGACATTCCCCCCAGCGCGATGAGCGCGATGTCCAGCGTATATATAAATGGTACAAAGAACGAAGTCAGTGCAACAAAGAACGAAGTCAATTTACTTGATGGCCGTCCAGAGACTTTTTGGTGTGCCAATGGCGAGGTGCCCAATCCCAGCATTACGCTGAATCTGGGAAGCACGGTTTTCGCGACGCCGCCTGTGCAGCCGGTCACCATTTCGGCCCTGCGCGTGCTCAATGCGTACAACTATTATTTCCCCAAAGAGTTCGACATCTATGTCAGCTCCGACTCGACCAACGGGAGTGACGGCACATGGACTCACGTAGCGGCAGGAAAATGGGTGCCGCTCAAGACGCTTCCCGGGGGCGATGCGCTGGGGGGCGACGAGGTGCGTGCCTGGTTCCATCCGGTGGCTGCGAAATACCTGAGGTTGGAGATCATCGGGCGAAACTGGTTTAAGATCAGCGAAATGCGCGTCGAGCGCGCCAGCGATTCCCCCATCGCGTTTCCCGAGATCCAGCATCCAAATGTGACCGTGGATGCCACCGCGCCAGCACCGGCGGATGTCGAAGCGCAGGCCCGACGATTTGCCGAGAGGAACTCACCGGAACAAGTCAAGAAGCTCGCGACCGAATTCTTTGGCTGGATCGATCTGGACCATCCCGACCTGGCCGCGGTGAAAAAGCTTTATACAGCGGGCGACTATGGTGCCGCCTTGCGCGCCTACCGCGCCTTTTTCATTGGTCAGATTCGCAGCACCAAGGATTATTCGGACTTGCTTGGATACACCGATTACTGGCATCCCCTCAACGCCGATGATGGATCTCTGATCGGCAATATCGCTGACGAACAAATGTTCAATATCACCACCCTCGACACTGTGCGTCCACGAAAGAAAGTGGCGTTGGGCGAGCCGGGCCGCATCAACTGGTCATTCGACAAGCAGATGCTCTGGCAGGAACAGTTTTATCCGCTGCAGTACGCCTACCTGGAAAAAGGCGACCCGCGCTACCTGGCCAAGTGGGCCGAGTTTGCCGATGACTGGGCCCTGAATGTGCATGATCCACGCAGCGCTGTGGACCTGGGCTACAATGGCGAACCCAATGGCAGCGTCTCGGTGTCCGATCTGATCAAACACTTCTCGTGGCTGGCCCTGCCATTGCCCGAGGATGGCACGGGCTTGTCCGAAACGACGCTCGCTCGGTTGCTGCTGGCGAATTTGCGGGAATACCCTGCAATGGGGGTCTTGTATTCGCGGGCCAACCCGCAAAACTGGCAGACGGGCGGCGCCGTCGGGTTGTTACGTATGGGCATGGTGCTGGAGCGGGCCCATTTCAAGTGCGGGCGGTTTTTCATGCAGGAAGGCATCCGCGGCGAGGCGGCGTACCATACCCATTGCGGCTATCTGGATGGCACCGAAACGCAGCGCGACATCTGGTACAACCAGATGTATGTCGATGACGGCGGTGTGCCGATTCTCACCCTTCTGAAAGCCTTTCAACCGAATCTGCTCACACCGGATTGGGACGTGTTTTTCCGTGATTCGGTTCGGGCACGGCACGCTTACCGCGTGCGTATCATGTATCCCTCCGGGCAGCTTCCACAGGTGCTGCGCAATGAGGGGTATGTCCAAATCCCCAAAGTCTTTTATGACCTGGTGCCGTGGCACAATGATCCCGAACTGCCGGTCCTCATGGATCTGTATGCGGCCAACCGGGACAAGAAAGAGCTGGCGGCTATGCCGTCCTTCACCTCCGATGCCTACCCCTATGGGGGTTACTATGTCATTCGCCAAGGTTGGCGCCTGACCGACCAGCAGGGCACCTTTTACAGCGCCGGGCGGCCCAGTCATGGCAAGCGGATGTTCGCGGACAACAAGTTTGCGCTGCACGCCTTTGGTGAAGACGTGATCAGCGCCGGCGAGGTGGGCGCCTATAACCAGATCCCTTCGCCACTGACCGTGGATGGGCGGCGACAAGATAACGCTTATGGCTGCGTGACATTTGGACACAAGCTCCTGACACCGCCCGCGACCGATAGGCCCAACCCCTTCCGCTGGCATAACTCCGAGCGTTACGATCTGATGGAGGGTATCTATGACGGGGCCTACAACTCGTCGCCAGATGGGACGCTGGACATGGTGTCCGCCAACAAAACGCTCATCAAAAATGTGACGTTTCAACGGTGGGTGCAGTTCCCGCGCCGTCATGGCCTCTGGATTGTGACCGACCGTATTGCCAGCCCCGCGACTCACGCCTATACGGAGAATTGGGATTTTGTGGTGCCAGCCGAGCAGGTGCACTGCGATCCGCAGCTACAGGCGGTGCAGACGCAGGTGGAGAAGGCCTGCGTGAAACTACAGCAATTCACCCGCGACAGTCTTAGCTATGAGGTCAAGACTAAGGACGGCAACTTTAACTACAACGGTAAAAAGATGCCCTCGTACAGCTACGCCAACATCTCCTTCTCGGGGCCCGGCGCGCACGCGATCATCACCGCGATCTACCCGCATCCGGGCGGGGACCCGGAATTGAGCGATGTGCAGAAGCTCACGCCCGACAAGGATACCATCGGCTTCTCTGCGACCACGCCAGACGGCGCGAAGGTCCGTTATCTGGCCCGTCTGGACGGAACCGGAACGCTGGCACTTGATCCTGTGACGATCACGGGCGAGTCCTTGCTACTGGTCACCGAGCCGGACGGCAAGGTGTCGGGCATGGTACTTGGTGCTCGCACGTTGGCGATCCATGGCACGAAGCAGCGCATGGACTCGGCCGATGCCGAGTTCAGCCTCGTCGGCGAGCGTCTAGCGGACGTGCAGCCGATTTATCGTCCCATCGAGCCGGTGGTGATCTCGCCAGTGGCCAACGTCTTTATCGACCGTCTTCCGGTGAGTCTGGCTTGCGCCACACCGGGGACCAGCATCCACTACACGATCGATGGCAGCGACCCGACACTGACCTCACCGCTCTATAGCAAACCATTCAAACTCACCGCGAGCGCCACGGTCAAAGCGCGGGCCTTCAGAGATGGTGTCACCCGCGAGCCCTCGGTGATGAGCGGCACGCTGGCATCCTCGATCACCAGCGCCTCCTTCGCGGCCGGGAAGCTTCAGCCAGCCGTTGCCGCGACGGCGAGCAAAGCCGGTCTGAACTATGAGTACTACGAGGGTTCCTGGAAAACCATGTTCCTCGCCCTCGATACGCTGCAGCCTGTCAAGAAGGGAGAGGTCGCGAACTTATTCGACATCTCCAACCGCCATACCGAGGATCCTTTTGCCTTCCGCTACACCGGCTATCTGAACGTGCCAGCCGATGGCGTCTACACGCTGTATTTCCCGGACGAGTTCTGCCGGATGGATCTCATCAGCGGCTACGACATTAAGTTCATCGCCGACGGCCAGCAGTATCAGCCGGATGTGCGCCGTCATGCCCATGGAACCGCCTCGATTGCCCTGGCCAAGGGGTTGCACACGCTGGCGGTGAACTATCTGGACTATCGCGGACAGGATGCCTCCATCCAGTTTGGACAAGGCAAGAATCCGGGTGACATCCAGACGATCCATTTCGATCGCACGGGAAAGGTTACCGGCAAGGCGCGCATGAACTTCCCGGACTTGAACCCGGAGCACAACGTAATCTGGGACGGTGTGGCGCCGCAGTTGGAAATCTCCGGCCCCGGTCTGGTCCGCCAGCCAATTCCCGCAGGGTGGCTGTGCCATTAGCGCGGTTTTCGGAAACCATTGCTCGAAGTCTCTGGATTAAACATAACATGAGGAAATTCACATGGTAAAAACCATTGCGGTGTCATGTCTGGCGGCGGGATCCTTTGTTACCATGGCTGCGGAGCCGCCTAAGGCGCCTCCCGTTGAGCCCCCGGAGCTCATCAACGCGTTACTGCCGGCGGATTCGGTCAAGGAAAGGCAGGAGCTGTTTGCCAAACGCAATTCCCCGGAGAATCTTGAAAAGCTGGGGGAGGAGTTTTTCAAGATACTCGATCCCAATGCACCTGCCTTTGATTCGAAACTGAGGGCGGAACAGTCGGCCTACACCTCGCTCGTGAAGGAGAAGAAATACGCGGAGGCCCTCAAAGCCTATAAGACGTATTTCTTTCATCGCCTGGCCATGGATGAGCGGATCGCGAAAATTGGCGAATTCTCACAAGATCCCCTCTATCTCTCGGATAATCCGCAGGCGGTGGAGTTGCTCAAGGAGGGCAAGATCCTTCGGCGTGCCGGGGAAGAGGACAAGCTCATCGCGTTCGGCGCGCCGGGGGTGGTGAACTGGGGCTTTCAGATCCCTCAAAAAGAATCCGACTGGAACTGGGGGGATGGGACCAGCGACCAGTTTTACTACGTGAAGTTCCTGAAGCCTCTCCTGGCCCGGTATCTGTTTACCCGGGATCCGCAGTATTTGCGTTGCTGGGAAAACTACGCCGATGACTGGGCGCTGAACAATCATGAGGGGATGGAAAAGTATGGTCCCTACAATCTTCAGGCTAATGCAGCGAACACGGATAACGAGATGCTGCAGTTTGTCCAAACGATGTCCGAGTTGCAGAAGAGCGCGCCCGAGGCGGTGGAGTCCTTCTCAGAGGCGACCCTGGCGCGCCTGCTGATGCGCTATGTACGCGAAATCCCTCTCTACTCCCTCCAATTCATGCGGAATAACGCACAGAATTGGTCCGTTGGCCATTCGGGAATCTTTATTCAGGCCGGCATTGTCTTGTCTGACTTCAAAGAGTCCGCGATCTGGGCGCGCGAAGGCCGCCGGCGCCTGGAACTCTATAACACCCTTACGAACCTTCGTGATGGTTCCGAAATCCAGCCTGACCTCTGGTATTTGCAGTGTTGGGTGGACTGGACTGACCCCGGCTATCAAACGCTGCGCAAGGAGCTTAGCCGAGGTTACTGGGAACGGACGCACAGCGACTGGTTCACTCCGTATTGGGAGCAGAAGTTTCGCGAAAGCCGGGAGCTGCGCGGACGATTCCTGATTCACAGCATCGCGGTCAACAATGAACATCCAGTCGGCCTCTCCTGTGGCAAGATGGGGCGCGCCGACACCCTTTATTGGACCATCCAACAATACGAACCCAGCTTGTTCTGGGAACCGGCGACCCGCGTGCGTCTCGACCTGCTCGCCCGGAAACCCAACGCCCCGGTGCCGGATTATACCTCGGAATGGTATCCCTACGGCGGGTTCTACTATTTGCGAACGGGTTGGAAGCCGGAGGATCCCTACGCCTCATTCTTCAATATTCCCGGTCTGCCGGACTCCGGCTTCCGCGGTCAGGGTAACAACAACTCCTTTTACCTTTCCGCCTGGGGGATGGATTTCCTTTGGTCCGGCGCCACGACCTCGTATAACTATTGCAAATGCCCGATTTGCGTCGATGGCCAACAGCAGAACAAAATGGTTGGCCGCCCGCAGGGTAACCACAGCGCCTTCGGTACCGCCTGGTTCACGCCGCCGCCGTATCGCTGGCACTCCTCGACGACCTTTGATTTCTGCGAAGGCGTCTATGACGGCCCCTATGTCAATACCAAGGGGCATTATCCCTGGGCGTATTCCATCGAAGGGATTGTTGAGGCCAACAAAAACGCGGTGCGCGGGGTGCGCCATCAACGCCTGGTCCAAGTCCTCAAGCAGCAGGGGTTGTGGGTCGTCACCGATTGGCTAAGCAGCGAAAAAGAGCATGATTATCGCCTGGATTGGAGACTTCCCTCGCCATTGCACGACTCGAAATCCAAAGTTCCGTATTATGCGCCGAGCGAGGTGGTTCTGGATGCGCCCGGCAATGTGATCCACACCGAGTCCGCGACGAATCCGAACATTTCCCTGTACCAATTCTCCTCCAAGCCGCTCGCCTATGACGGCCAGATTGAGACTTCCGGCGGCTCTTTCTACAGTCCCAAGTCGCGCGATGTTGATTTCCATCGTGTCAGCGCGGCCTGGAAGGCCAAGGGTGCGTCGCAGGTGGTCACGCTGCTTTATCCGCGCAAAGGCACGAATGCCCCGGTCCTCAAGCCCGAGGCGCTCAAGCTGGACAATGGCCAGGTCGGCGGATTCTCGCTGAAGCGCGAGGACGGCACGCGCATCGCCTACCTCGCCTCGGCCGAAGGCACGGCGATGAGCGCCGAAGGGCTCATGGACGCTCAACTTCAAAGCAATGGCACCCGACATGCGATAAGATATCACACGCCCTCAGTGGGTCTGACGCCGCCGACCTTCTTGATCGAATCCTTGAAGCGAATCAGGGGGTCGTCCGTGAACTGCCTGTAAAGGTTCACCAGATATCCTACTCCGCCTCCTGAGACGCCACCATCTCCCGCTTCCGCAGCAATCTGGCGAGGCGGACGGCGGTCGGCCTACGTAGGGGATTCCTGAAGGGGGACTGGGTGGTCGTTGGATCCGGAGGAGGAAACCCACGGCCGTTCCACCCCAAGGGCAGTGACTTTCCGCCAGAACCGTGTGGACTGCCGTCGTGGCCAGCCGTATAGTACCTGCGGGTCTGGCAGTTACCGGGAGCACTAAGGAAATGACACACCCCTTGCACAGCCACGATAACAGGCAGGGCAGGATGGCGTTTGGTTCATCCTGGAAGGCCTCCGTTAGGGCACTCATCATCTCGGCAGTCCTCGTCCATCTGTCATCGGTCGCCGGGGCAGAGCAACCGCAAATTACCTGCTTTTGCAGTGGTCCCACGATCACGTGGACCAACGGGATATCGGGGGGATACTATTCGGTCGAATCAACGCCGGACCTCGGTTTCATGTGGTTGCCGACGACGACGGACACCTGGAACCGAACGTGTTCAAATTCTGTGGTCTCCTGCACCCTTGATCTCTCGACGTATAGCAGCATCGAGATCCCCCCCATTGCTGGACTTGCGGATCTCACGAACCGTGCGTATTTCCGCGTCGTTGTCAGCAGCAACCAGATTCCAATGCCTCTTGTGACC
>Ga0118677_10013937_pt1 | contig 11463 bp, 7 predicted proteins | sample AliMusrvi5mmetaG_FD_86154 | JGI IMG/M metagenome (GOLD analysis project Ga0118677, IMG submission 86154) | reverse complement strand
GTTGGATATGGCCTGCTGAACTGAGCCACCCCTGCCGGGAACCTCGACCGCTTGGTGAGGTCCTGTTATTTTGGCGATCATGCAAACAACGAATTCCTTTTGCCAACACTGGTGACCAACAAAGGTTTTTTCTCTGTGGCCAAGTCCAGAATAGAATTTGAGAACGGATTGGCCCCAGGCGAGGTGCAGCACAGGGGCAACGAGCTTGCCATTGGCTGCAAGGGCGGAACGCTCATCGTTGAGCAACTGTTGGACAACACGGCCATGCCTGTTGACGGCCTTGCTTTGTTTCCCAACGGCACTATTTTGCCTCCACCTCCTGCCGACCTGGTCGAAGATTATGTTGCAGGCTTCAGGAAATGGGTCAAATATGAGCATTATTGGGTGAGAAAATTCGGCGTAGCCAATTTCTTCAAGCCAATCCTGATAGCGGATGGCGCAGAGGAAACCGACGAATGGAAAACGGTTGATATTGCCGAGAACACCGGTCTGGCCCTTATTTGGGCCACTGCCACGGGGGACGAAATCATCGAAGCCCTGGTGATGTACTTCCTACAGCGTCTGGCCGGCGAAACAAATGCCACCTTCGGATATGTGGACGGAACTGCCGACCAACGGCTGCCTTTCGGCAAATGGAAACCGCTGAATACGCTTATTGAAGAAAACAAAAGCATCCAAGATACCATTACCGATTTCATCAGCGAGATAAAAAACGTGAAATCGCGCGGGACTTACACAGCAGACCTCATCAGCCGCTACCCCATCATACAAGCTGTCCGGGGCAAGAAACCTGAGATTTTTATCGTAGAACATGGCTCCGACAGTTCATTTGCACCAAAGGGTTCAATCGTCTGCTCGTTCGACGGCAATGCAATCAGTGTGAAAGGCATCAGCCGTTCGCTGGCACAGTCCATGTTGGCTTTCATCAGTTTTGTTGGCAATCATGCCACTGTTAACAACAACAAACTGCCTTTGATGCCTGAAAAATTGTCCAAAGAAGTGGTGCATGCTCAGAACACCCGCGTTTGTACACCTTATATATTAGGGGACATTTTGAACGACTTCGTCAAAATGACTACCGAATTCCCATCGAACACAGCCGTTTATGCTTCAGGTCAAGTTTACGACTATCTGCGTTTTGGCAAGGAGGTCAGTGCACTGGCAGGGCTGTTGCGCAAGCTGGGAGTGAAAAAGGACATGGTCGTAGCGGTGAACATCGGCCGCACGTACGAATATTTCCTTTCCATCATGGCCATCTTGCATTGCGGAGCCACTTTTTTGCCTGTTGACCCCACCATGCCGCAAGACCGTCAGGATTATCTGGTTGACGATTCGGGCGCAGGGGCTTTGCTCTTCGTTGGCACCACCGGGAACAACAACCCCTTGGTCAGGAAGCTGGACATCACTTCTGTGAACCTTTCATCGGCCGAACCTACGGCTCCGACGCTTGTTGACGAAGCCACTTTGGCCTACATCATCTATACCAGCGGAAGCAGCCACGGAAAGGCGTTCGTCCGCCGGAACGTGAAGGACCCCACGGGCACCTTCGGCTACGGCACGTTCCCATACGAATCGCCGGTCCTGGTCGATCCGCTTGACCCGACGGGCCAGAAATTCGGATACTTCGGAGCGATGCCGATCGGCGACTTCAATGGCGACGGGTTCCCCGACCTCATCGTCGGCACGGACGGGGCGGGATATGCGATGATCCTGTACTAGGGTTCTGACGGGTCTGCGAACGGGTGTTGTTGGAAACGGAGGGCCCCATGGGCGAGCAGCGAACAAAGAAGACGGACCGGCCGGCAGCGACCGGCTCGAAGCCCGATGCGAGGCGAATCTACGGCAAGCCGTTCGTCCAGACCGAACGCCCGACCGAAACGGTCGTCCTGGCGGCCTCGACGGGATGTGGAACGGCCATTGATGAGCAGTCGGGCTGCGACTTTGCGGTCTGACGTGGACCTCGTCACCGGCCCGATCCGCCTGCAGATCGAGCCGGGATCCACCGGACTGCAGAACGCGTTCGATGCGGTTGCAGCACGCTGGCCGACCCAGCCCCACGAAACGGACGTCCCGATCCTGCTTTCGGCCAGGATTCGCCTCGTGGAGCGTCCGGGCCACCTGCCGCCGAACCGTCCCTACGTGCGCGAAGGCGATCCGGCCCGCGGTCCCTGGCGCCTCGGACAGGATCCCCTGTGGGTGGCCGAGGGCGACGGCCTGGAACAGGTCGCGGTCGAAATCGTCACGCATCCCGCCCCGGCCGGCCCCGAATACGGGCTGCGGCAGTTCCTGCGGTACTACGTCAGCGAGGCGCTCCTGGCGCTGGGCGGCCTGGCCCTCCACGCCGCCGCCGTCGCGCGTCCCGAAGGGGCGACCGTCTTCCTCGCCCCGTCCGGGGGAGGCAAGACCACGCTGGTCCGTCGCCATTCGGGCACGGGCGCCCTGGCTGACGACATGGCCCTGGTCGTCCCCGGCCGAGGAGGGCCCTGGGTCGTCCCCTCGCCGTTCCCCGGCCGCGAGGGCCTGCCCGCGACCGGCCAGGCCGCGCCGCTGGTTCGCATCGTGGATCTTCTGAAGGGGGAACCGCTGTCCCGGGTACGCCTTCCCACCGCCGACGCGGTTGCCCTGCTGGTGCTGAGGGCGAAGGTCCCGGACGGCGCCCGCCCGGTCCGGGAGCGGGTGCTCGACGCCGCCCTGCGACTGGCCCGTGAACCCGGAGTGGAGCGCCTCGGCCTCCCGCTGGACCGGTCCCCATGGACGCTCCTGGATCCATCCATGCAGAGTACACCATGACCGACGCGAGCCTGAATCCGCCGACCGACGGCCCGATCGCCGGCGATCCCCGCGACACCCTCCGTGCGCTGGAAAAGCGCTATGCCGACCGGGGCCGGCTCTTCCTGGTGCACCTGGACCTGACCTGGCGGTGTCCCCTGACCTGCCCGCACTGCTACCTGGGCGATCGGGAGTCCCCCGAGCTGGATACCGCGGCATGGCTCGGCCTGCTGGACGAGGCCCGGCAACTGCAGGTGGCGCAGGTCGTCCTGTCCGGGGGCGAGCCGATGGTCCGGGACGATTTCCGGATCCTCCTGGAGGCCGCCAGGGCGCGCGGCTTCGCGGTGCTGGTCAAGACCACGGGCCTGAGGCTGACCGCGGCCGACATCGACCGGTTCGCCGCCCTTCGCTGGGTGCTCGTCGACGTCAGCCTGCACTCTGCGAATGCCGAGGTCCACGACGCGTTCGTCGGAAGGGTCGGGGCCTGGGCCAAGGCGACCCGCGCCATCGACGCCCTTCGCCGGCGCGGCGTTTCGGTCCGCGTGGCCCGCAGCGTGGTGGAAGGCATCGACGACGACGGCGGGGCCCTGGCGGATTGGGCGCGCGACCGCGGCGTGCGAATCACCGAATCGACGTCCGTGCTTTCCCGCCGCGACGGCCTTCCCGCCGGGCGCACCGGCCTCCCGGAGGCGGCGCAGGTCGAGGTGGTGCTGCGCCACCTGGCCAAACGCCCCCCGCAGGATCCCAGGGTTCCCGATCCCGAAGCGCCTCCGTGCGCCGCGGGTCGCACGCGCCTGTACGTGACTCCGGCCGGCGAAATCACCCCGTGTGTTGCATGGCCGCGTCGCCTGGGGCACGTCGCCGAGGGGGGCCTGGGGGCCGTCCTGGCGTCCGGGGACCTGGCCCACGTGCGTTCCCTGCGCCAGGGTGACCGCCGGGACTGCACCGCCTGCGACCTGCGGCCCACCTGCGACTTCTGCCCGGGGCAGGCGGAACTCCTCGCGGGACGACCCGATGTCCCCTACGCTGCTGCTTGTTCCCGAGCCCGCGTGCTGGGGGAGGCCCTGCGACAGTTCCGGGAACGGGCAGGGGAGGGCCGATGACGTCTTCGACGCGCCAGCCCTGCGAGCAGACAGGCCAGAGGATCGGCGAGGGGCTTCGGCGCGGCGAGCCTGTCAGCCTCCGGGTACGCGGCTTCAGCCTCCTGCCCGCCGTGCCTCCCGGGGCCACTGTGGAACTGGCGGTTGCGAATCCGCGGCGCCTCGCCCACGGCGAACTCGTGGTAGTTGAGATTCGGGGCTCTTTGGTCTGCCATCTCCTCGAATCAGGCGACGGCACGGTCGCGGCGCCGCTGGTCACCCGTGGCCTGTGGGCCTTGGCGCCGGACCCCCCGGTTTCGCGCGATGCCCTCGTGGGCGTGGTCGCCGCGGTGAGGCTCCTGGGCCTTCGGGTGCCCACGACAGGCGCCCCGTTCCGGGCCTGGCTCGCGCTGGGCCGGCTGGCGGCACCCGCAGTGCGAAGCATCCGGGCGACCGCCTGGTCGCACGTGCCTGCTGCCGTGAAGAAGCGCCTCCGGCGCGGCCTGCGCAAGGGGTGCGGATGAGTCTCGCCGACGCCCGCCTGCGATTCGCGCCTCCCCGCGTTTCCGCGACGCCAGAACTCTACTGGGTCCTGGCCCGGGCGTTCGCGGCGCCCAATCGGGTCGTCCTCGGGCCGATGAACCCGCAGCACTCCATCGATCTGGCGAGGGACATGGACCTCCTTGGTCGCATCGCATCGAGGATCCCCGCGGCGCAACTGGTGGAGGAGGTTGGCGCACCGGGACTGCAGGCGGCGATCGCTGAACGCCACCGCGTGGCCGCATCGACGCTCCGGATCCTTCGCACCGCGGGTCGCGTCGCCAACACGGCGGCCGTGACCGGCATTCCCGTCGCCTTTCTGAAGGGAGCGGCCCTTCACCTCTCGGAACAGGTGATCGTTTCGGCCCGCGGCGCCTCCGACGTCGACGTCCTGGTGCCCGCTGGCCGGGCTGCGGACCTTCATCGCGCCCTTCTGGCCCGCGGCTTCCGCCCCCGGGGAACCACGCGCTCCCCGCACCACCTCGCACCGCTTGGGCAGCAGGCCGACCCGTGGGTCGAACTGCACCTCGAAGTTCCCGGCGTCATCGTTCCGGGCTCGCCGGGACCGATGACGTTCGATGCGCTTGCCATGAACGACCTGCTCCTCCCGCTTGCGACGCAGCCCGGCCGAGCATGGGTCCCGGCATCGGCGATCCTGGCGGCTCACGCGCTGGTCCACGGGATCGATGATCACGGCTTCGGCGCGGACCGGTATCCCCTGATGCGCATGCCCTGCGACCTGGCCGACATCGTCGCGGCGGCACCGCCGAATCCTCCGATGGCCGAACAGATCCTGCAGTTCATGGGGGACACGGTTCGCGATTCCGAGATCCGGGCCGTGTTCTCGCTGGTCGATCGACTGGTGCAGGGCGATCCCGAGGTGGCGGGCGACCCGTCTCCGGCCGGGAAGCTGCTGGCCCATCTGGTCGCCGGCGCACTGGACACCGACTACCGTGACGCCTTGCGCCTGCGCCAGGTCGCCTTCATGCTGCGCCACCGGCCCCTGGCGTCCCTCAGGGACAAGCTGGGACCTCGGATGGACGCACTTTCCCCGGAGGCCGGACCGGACCGGCTGTGGAAGACGGTCTTGATGCTGGCCCGGTTGGTCCGTGCCGAAATCCGCGTCAGAACGCGATTCGGACCGCCGCGATGACGGCTCGGCCTTGCCGGACGGCCCTCGGGATGTCACTCCGCCCGCAGCGTCACCCTCGCGACCTCAGGCTCCGCGAAGACGCGTACGGGAGGTCCCCAATAGCCTGCTCCGTTGGATACGTATACCTGTGTTCCGCCGACCCGGTGCAACCCCGAAATGAACCGGTACGCCAGGCGGTTCAGGGCCTGGAACGGAGGGATCTGCCCCCCGTGGGTATGTCCGCATAGCACCAGCCCGATCCCCAGGTCGGCCGCGGCCTCCAGCGCCAGGGGTTGGTGCGACAGAAGCACCACCGGGAGCCCCTCGGGACTTCCGGCCACCGCGGTCGCCATGGCTTCGGCCACCTTGTCCCGGCCTCCCAGGAAGGTCGGATCGTCCACGCCGGCCACCACCAACCCACCTTCGATCACCACGTGCGACTGCCGCAGCACCTTCATGCCGGCACGCCCGATGGCGTCCACCGCGCCCTGCCCGCCTGCATAGACCTCGTGGTTTCCGGTGCTGACCAGGATCCCATGGCGGCTCCGGATCAACGCCAATTGCCGCAACCCTGAACCGTCGCCCCCATCATGCTCGTCGCTCAGATCGCCGGTGATCACCACGAGGTCCGCGTCCAGCCCGTTGGCGACGGCGACCACCTTGTCCAGGTACGCCTCGCCGACCGTTTCACCGATGTGGATGTCGGACAGTTGCACGATCCGGAAGCCGTCCAGCGCCCGTGGCAACCCTTTCAGCGTCACCTCGACGTCCTTGGCCACCGGTCCTCGCTGCACCACGAACAGTCCCCACGCCAGCCCGCCGGCAGCCACGGCCAGCGCGACCCGCGCGCTCCACCTTCCGATCCCCGCGGCGACCTCAGGGTCCAGCCCGCCCCACTTCGCCAGGCCCATCACCGGCAACGCGATCCCCAGGTCCCGCACCGCGAACGCCGTCGCCGCCAGCGCCGCAAAGCCCATCCAGATGGCCCCGACCCAGGTCAGCACCATCGCGGCGTCATCCCACCGGGTGTCCAGCAGCCTTCCCAGCAGGTAGGCCAACGCCAGTCCCGCCACGGCGACCTTGAACGCGGTCCGTCCCGCCGTCCCCAGGTCCAGCGCCGTGGCCACCCGCGTGTACAAGTAGACATGGACCAGCGTCCAGATGGCCGCCGCAACCGAAAAGAAGATCACCGCACCAAACCAACGAGGCATGACCGACCCCATCACCGCCCGGCCACCGCCGAACGCACCAAGACCCCGATTCTGAAGATCCTGTTGATGCCTGACAAGTAGAAGCGCTCAAGTCCCCACCATGGAAACTCCATGGGGCTCAGCGGAGGAGTGACGAAGGCAGGCGCGAGCGCTTCGCGATGCGGTTTGGTCTGGATGAGTGCGGGAGGAGCGCAGCCGTAGCGCCGCTACGGCGAGCACCGCAACGCCTCAGCCAGGCCAAACAAGCCCGCGAAACGCCGCGCATGCCAAGGAACTCCGGAGCAAAAAAAAAGGGGCCGGCAACGACCTACTCTCCCACGGGATCTCCCCCGCAGTACCATCGGCCCTGGAAGGCTTGACTTCTGAGTTCGGGATGGAATCAGGTATGGCCCTTCCGGTATGGTCACCAGCCCCTCGTCTTTTTCGACAAGGAACCCATTTGTTGATGCAATGACCTTGGCCGCAACACCCGCTGTGAATCAGTATGGTCAATCCTCACGGCCGATTAGTACCACTCGGCTGAACGCCTTACAGCGCTTACACCTGTGGCCTATCAACGTCATAGTCTCTGACGGGCCTTTAGGGATTGCTCCGGGATTCCTGGTTTTGGGGTTAGCTTCCCACTTAGATGCTTTCAGCGGTTATCTATTCCGAACGTGGATACCCGGCCATGCCACTGGCGTGACAACCGGTACACCAGAGGTCCGTCCACCCTGGTCCTCTCGTACTAAGGGCAGGTCCCCTCAAGAATCCTACACCCGCGGAAGATAGGGACCGAACTGTCTCACGACGTTCTGAACCCAGCTCGCGTACCGCTTTAACCGGCGAACAGCCGGACCCTTGGGACCTACTCCAGCCCCAGGATGCGATGGGCCGACATCGAGGTGCCAAACCACGCCGTCGATGTGAACTCTTGGGCGTGATCAGCCTGTTATCCCCAGAGTACCTTTTAGCCGATGAGCGATGGCCCTTCCATGCGGGACCACCGGATCACTAACGCCTACTTTCGTATCTGCTCGACTTGTCAGTCTTGCAGTCAAGCTCCCTTATGCGTTTGCACTCAACGCCTGGTTTCCAATCAGGCTGAGGGAACCTTTGCACACCTCCGTTACATTTTGGGAGGCGACCGCCCCAGTCAAACTACCCACCAGGCAGTGTTCCCCACCAGGATTACTGGTGCGGGTTAGAACATCAATCGAATCAGGGTGGTATTTCAAGGTTGGCTCCACGGAAGCTAGCGCCCCCGCTTCAACGCCTCCCACCTATCCTACACAAACCCGACCGAGGTTCACTGCCAAGTTGCAGTAAAGGTTCCGGGGTCTTTCCGTCTATCCGCGGGAACTCGGTATCTGCACCGAGACTCCAGTTTCGCTGAGATCCTCCTCGAGACAGTGGGGAAGTCGTTACGCCATTCGTGCAGGTCGGAACTTACCCGACAAGGAATTTCGCTACCTTAGGACCGTTATAGTTACGGCCGCCGTTTACTGGGGCTTCAATTCAGTGCTTGCACACCTCCTCTTAACCTTCCAGCACCGGGCAGGCGTCAGACCCTATACGTCGTCTCTCGACTTCGCAGAGCCCTGTGTTTTTACTAAACAGTCGCTACCCCCTGGTCTGTGCCACCCGCCAATGGTTGCCCATCAACGGGTCCCGCTTATCCCGAAGTTACGCGGGCAATTTGCCTAGTTCCTTCAGCATCGTTCTCTCAAGCGCCTTGGTATTCTCTACCAGTCCACCTGTGTCGGTTTAGGGTACGGTCTATACGCCAGAGCTATTTCCTGGAACCATCCAGCAGCATGCACAATCCGATAAGCACACACTACACTTCAAGTTCGTCACTTCTGGCAGGCTGGGGAGTGTTAACCCCATTCCCATCGACTACGGCTTTCGCCCTCACCTTAGGGGCCGGCTCACCCTGCTCGGATTAACCTTGAGCAGGAACCCTTGGACTTTCGGCGACAGAGTTTCTCACTCTGTTTGTCGCTACTCATGTCAGCATTCGCACTTCCGATACCTCCAGGAGGGGTCACCCCACTCCCTTCGCAGGCCTACGGAACGCTCCGCTACCGCGTAGATTGCTCTACACCCGCAGCTTCGGTAAATGGCTTGAGCCCCGTTACATCTGCGGCGCAGGATTTCTGTTAGACCAGTGAGCTATTACGCTTTCTTTAAAGGATGGCTGCTTCTAAGCCAACCTCCTGGTTGTTTTGGAATTCCCACATCCTTTCCCACTTAGCCATTATTTGGGGACCTTAGCTGGCGGTCTGGGCTGTTTCCCTCTCGACGATGAACCTTAGCACCCACCGTCTGTCTGCCGCACTATACTCACCGGTATTCGGAGTTTGGTTAGGTTTGGTAAGTCTTTGGGACCCCCTAGCCCATCCAGTGCTCTACCCCCGATGGTAAACATGCAACGATCTACCTCAATAGATTTCGCGGAGAACCAGCTATCTCCGAGTTTGATTGGCCTTTCACCCCTAGCCACAGCTCATCCCCGACTTTTTCAACAGGCGTGGGTTCGGCCCTCCAGTGGGTGTTACCCCACCTTCAGCCTGGCCATGGCTAGATCACTCGGTTTCGGGTCTTCTGCCCGCGACTGAACGCCCTGTTCAGACTCGCTTTCGCTGCGCCTACGCCTATCGGCTTAAGCTTGCCGCAAACAGAAACTCGCTGACCCATTATACAAAAGGTACGCCGTCACCACTCCCACGCTCGCGCGCTTCGGCAGCTCCGACTGCTTGTAGGCATCCGGTTTCAGGTCTCTTTCACTCCCCTCATCGGGGTGCTTTTCACCTTTCCCTCACGGTACTTGTGCACTATCGGTCACCAGGGAGTATTTAGGCTTGGAGGGTGGTCCCCCCATCTTCAGACAGGATTTCACGTGTCCCGCCTTACTCAAGGATCCAACAGCCTGGACACATACGGGGCTATCACCCGCTATGGCCGGACTTTCCAGACCGTTCTGCTTACAACTGTCGGACCACTGGCCTGTTCCGCGTTCGCTCGCCACTACTAGCGGAATCTCTGTTGATGTCTGTTCCTCCAGGTACTGAGATGTTTCAGTTCCCCGGGTTTGCCTCGCCAGCCTATGTATTCAGCTGGAGATACCCATCGCTGGGTGGGTTGCCCCATTCGGATATCCACGGATCAAAGCCTGCTCGCGGCTCCCCATGGCTTCTCGCAGCGTGCCACGTCCTTCATCGCCTCCTGGTGCCAAGGCATCCACCGAATGCCCTTCTCGCGCTCGAGATCTGACCTGCTCTCGCAGGCCTTGACCCACCATGCACAGGAGCCATCCACACCCTCACAGGCATGAACCACCCCAACACACGGCAAGCCCGAACTCAGCACACACAATCCAGGATCCCATCGATACTTCGATGGGACCTCGTTCGCCTCTGAACGCCAACGCTGCTGCCGCTGTGGCCGCCACGCCCCCCTCACAGGGAACGCACGTACCGGTCAGACCTCGCGACTAAAGAGGATGGCGGTCGTGGATCGACCCCCTCCCCTGGCAGCACGCCCAGAGACGCACCAGAACCTGATTCACCCTGACAAAAGACCACGCGCCCAGACCCAACAAACCAACGCGCCCGGACGGACACCACCGGCGCATCGCCCGCCTGCTCCCCAACCGGAGAACGGCAAACAACACACCGGGCAAACGGATTTCCACTGTGACGATTTGCCCATTCAAAGGCACAGCCCGGCTCAGCAAGTCTTCGCACTCGCTTCGCGGCCACGTTCCTCGGCCAGACCCTCCGGGGGATTTTTTGCTCGCACTCGCTTCGCGAGCACGTCGGCGCAAGCGCCGACCGCAAAAAATGGAGGTGATCGGACTCGAACCGACGACCCCCTGCTTGCAAAGCAGGTGCTCTCCCAGCTGAGCTACACCCCCCGCACCACCAGAAAACCCAGCCGCCAGAACAATGGTGGGCCAGGGAGGATTTGAACCTCCGACCCCACGCTTATCAAGCGTGTGCTCTAACCAGCTGAGCTACTAGCCCAATCGCGGACAGGCACGCCGGGCCAGGAGCCCGCCGTCGTCACAGGGAAGGGATACGTTGGCGGCGCCCATGGGCACCCAAATCAGCCAGCGCCATGAACATCCGTCCATGGACTTGCGGACCCCTTCCTCACAGAAAAGGCCCTTCCGAAATCCCCCCAAAGCCCGGCACCGCCGAACTGCTCAGAGGAATTCCTTGAAAGGAGGTGATCCAGCCGCAGGTTCCCCTACGGCTACCTTGTTACGACTTCACCCCAGTCGCTAACCCGACCGTGGTCGGCTGCCTCCTTGCGGTTGGCGCACCGGCTTAAGGTCGAACCAACTCCCATGGTGTGACGGGCGGTGTGTACAAGGCCCGGGAACGTATTCACCGCGGCATGCTGATCCGCGATTACTAGCGATTCCACCTTCATGCACCCGAGTTGCAGAGTGCAATCTGAACTGAGACGGCTTTTTGAGATCAGCACGGCCTCGCGACCTAGCTTCCCACTGTCACCGCCATTGTAGCACGTGTGTAGCCCAGGACATAAGGGCCATGAGGACTTGACGTCATCCCCACCTTCCTCCGGCTTGTCACCGGCAGTTCCTTCAGAGTGCCCACCCAAACGTGCTGGCAACTGAAGGCGAGGGTTGCGCTCGTTGCGGGACTTAACCCAACATCTCACGACACGAGCTGACGACAGCCATGCAGCACCTGTGCAGGAGGTCCCTTGCGGGAAACGACCA
>Ga0118677_10013935_pt1 | contig 11465 bp, 6 predicted proteins | sample AliMusrvi5mmetaG_FD_86154 | JGI IMG/M metagenome (GOLD analysis project Ga0118677, IMG submission 86154) | reverse complement strand
CGGCAGCGTCTATCAGACGGTGATGGGGTTCCGCCTCGAAGTCGCCGCCGGCCCATCCATCGCCATCAAAGGCCAGGCCAAGAAAGGCAGCGTCCCCGCCGCCACCACCATCAACCTCGACGAACTCCTTGCCGCGCCGGCTAAGGACCGCCCCAAGTGGCTTGCCGAACGCACCGACCAGGAACTCTCCGGCGACGCCGAGAAAGCCCTCAAAGCAGCCGCCCGCATTGACGACCTGCTCGCCGCGCTCGAACGGAAGGTCGCCCGCAATGCCACCCCATCCCCCGTGGCCAAAGGCGGACTCGTCCTCCAGCCCACCGATGAACGCCGCCGCAGCGGCTCGCACTACACGCCGCGCTCCTTCACCCAGCCCATCGTCCGCAAGACACTACAGCGCATCCTCCAGCGCCTCGGTGCGCACCCCACACCGGGGCAAATCCTCGCTCTCAAGATTTGCGACCTCGCCGTCGGCAGCGCCGCGTTCCTCGTCGAGACCTGCCGCCAGTTGTTCGCTACGATGCCTGGCTGGCACTGCGCGTGGCCGAGACGTTGACACCTGACGCGGTGCTTGTTCCCGAGCGCGCGAAATGGACGAAGGAAGCGAACGATCTGGTTTTCGCATAGCCACGTATGGACACTCCCAACCAACCAACTTTGCCCGGCCTCGCGATCACCCCTGAAGGCGAACCGCTTTCACTGGCCCCTGCCAGAGGACGCGGAGAACCGGCTATCTGGGTCGCGAAGCTGGCGGTTTACCGGGGTTGGCCGCCATCGAAGGACACTTTGCTCCGGCAGGTGATCGAATTGCACCGGGGTCTGAACATTCTCCGCGCAGAGACAACCGGTTCAACGGACGAGGCATCACGATTGGCCGGCCACGGAGCGGGGAAGACTACATTCTGCCGGCTGGTGCGCTTCGTTCTTGGCGAGGAACCGGCAGGGAGCAGGGGATTCCGGGAGGGTTTCCGCGCGAAGTTCGAGAATGGCTGGGTCCTGGCGGAGGTTTTCGTCGCAGGCCAACGCTGGCTGGTGGGACGGCCCTTGAGTCAGAGCGGGTATCATCCTTTCGCCAAGCTCAATGGTTCGCTTGCGGACGAGTTTTCAGATTCACGTTCCCGGCTTGGGTTCAGGGACTACGAAGCTGCGATTGACGCGGCGGTGTTCGGAGGCATGAAGTTCCGCACGTTGGCCGATTCGCAGGCGCTACTGGATTGGCCGCGTTTTCTGCCGTGGCTGTCGCGGGATCAGGAGGCACATTTCAGCGGCCTCTTGGAGTGGCGGCGGGAGCAGGATAGCGATTCCAACAGCCCCTACGTTTCCGCCGACGACAAGGCGAACCTCATCCGGTTGACGCTGGGTTTGGTGGACTTGGAGGAGCAAACGCTCCTGGCTGAATTCGCACGGAAGGCCGAGGCGCACGAACAGAAGACACGCGACCGGCCCAAGCTGGAGTTCACCGTCGAACGCGAGCGGAGGCTGCTGGAGGAAAAGCTGGGAATGAAGGTCGAGAGCCCCGACGCACCGTTGTTGCAACAGGAAGTGGACAAAAAGGTCACGCATTTGCGGAACGAAGCCGATCAGGCACTCGCCACAGCCAAGCACAGCCAGGAAATCGATGATTTGCTTGCCGAGGTCAGCAGACGCCAGGCGGACTGGGGATTTGCAAATGCGTTGGTCGAGGAGAAGGAGGAAGCATTTGAACTGGAGGAAGCCCGCGTGAAGGGCGTCCAGCCGCCACCGAAGAAGGTGCCGAAGGAAAAAGACCCCTATCGCGAGACGATCAAGGGACTAGGCCCGTTTCCGGGCTATTGCTCACATCCAATGGACAAAGCGTGGCGGGAGGGTTGTCCCATCGCGCATGAGCGTCCCCAGGACGACGAGATTTCCGAGGCCACGGAGAAGATTGCTGCCGAAACGGCGCCGGCAGCGACACGGCTTGCCGGATTGATGGCGGAGTTGGAACGTCGGAAGAAACTCGCCGCGCCGAAGAGGCAGGCTCTCGAAATGGCGAATCAGGCATTGGCGCAGGCGCGAGAACGCCACCAAACAGAACTCGACAAGCTTAAGGCACCCGGCCAGGAAGCCGCGAGGATTGAAGCGTCGCTTCTGAGTTACCGCCGAGCCTGCGCAGATTTGGCGCAGTGGGATGAGGAACTCAAGGACCTGAAGCGGGAGAAGGAGCAGTTGGACGCGAAACTGGCCGAGTTGACGGATCATCACAAGAAATTGCTCGATCAGTTTGGTCGCATTTTCAATCACATCGCCCAGCGGATGCTCGGAACCGCCGTGACCGGCCGCGTTCGCTTCTCCGGTAAGGCTATCGTTCCCGAACTCGAATACCACGGACCAAGGGACAGCGCCGCACTCAAGGTTGTGCGCTGGCTGATTTTTGATCTGGCGGCGCTGGCTTTGGGCATGACGAACACAACCGCCCATCACCCGCGCCTCCTGATTCACGATAGCCCGCGCGAGGCTGACTTGGCGGCGGCGATCTACGTTTCGTTGTTCAGTGCTGCTCGCGATCTGGAGGAAGCCAGCGGAGATTTGCCCGCCTTCCAATACATCGTGACGACAACGGAGCCGCCCCCGGAATCGCTCAACAGAAAACCCTGGGTGTTGGACCCGGTTTTGGACGCATCCAACGAAGCGGGGCGGCTGCTGGGAATTGATCTTTGATAGCGGCCTGAGCCGACTGCACCATCCACCCCCAAGCGCCCTGCAAGCCTAGTGCATGGGAACTGATCCGGCACTGATACGGTATCTTAGCCTAAGATACCGTATCAACACCGGATCAATACCGTATCAATACGCTTGCAGGTCCAGTGCAGGGCGCAAATCGGGGGCCAAGGGATCTGAGTCGCGGCGATCGCCGGGCTGGCCGGAAGCTCCGCCTGGGAGCCAGTTGAAACGGGCGGTCAGCGTGGTGACAAACGTCCTGGTGGTAGGTCCACCGGTCCGCGGGCTTGCCGAGCCTCCGGCCCGGCGGACCACTGCTTCGCTCGGAATTGTGAGCTTAGCCATATTTTAGCGGATAATCCGTTAATAAATTGACGGACATCCGTAACGGAAGTAATGTTGTCGTGTGATTATCGAATTTGTCGTCAAAAACTTTAGGTCGTTCAAAGAAGAACAGACTCTGAATCTGGCGGCGAGCAACTACGACAAGTCGCTGCCAGAGAACATCATGGTCGCCGATTTGCCCGGTCTGCAGGACTTTCGTGTGGTCAAGTCTGTGGCGCTGTATGGCCCAAACGCGGGTGGTAAAACCAATTTGCTCCGGGCGCTTCAGTTCCTTCAATGGTTGGTCGTAAATTCAGCAACCGGATTAAAGCCTGGAGCAAAGTTCCCATCGGAGGCTTTCCGGTTGGACCCGGAAACGGAAACGCAACCGACCATCCTGGCTCTGACATTCGTTGCAGAGAAAGTGCGCTACGAGCTTGCGGTGGCGGTTTCTACCAACCGGGTCGTGCAAGAACGCCTCGTTGCGTATCCATCAGGCCGCGCCCAAGTGTGGTATGACCGGGTTTGGGACGAGGAATCCAAGTCCTACCAATGGTCACCCGCGCAGCCCACGGATTTCAAACGCGATCCCGGCATCGTAGAAAAAACGCGCGAGAATGCGCTTTTTCTTTCGACCGCCGCCCAGTGGAACAACGCACAGGTAGCTCCGGTCTATCGCTGGTTTGAAGACCAGCTTCACTTTCTGAACCTGTCGGCTGGAGGAGGATTGGACCCCGGAATTACAGCGAAGCTCATGGAGCAATCTCCTGAAACTCGAAGCACGTTGCAGGGTCTCTTACGGATGGCCGATTTAGGTGTCGCCGGAGTGGATGCGAAAGAGCAGGAGATTCCAGACGACAAGTTCCGCAAGGCGCTTATGTCCGTCGAGAAGGAATTGGGGCAAGAGCTCGTTCCGCGCAAGACTTGGGAGATCAACTTCCAGCATGAAGGCAAAGGAGGCAAGGTAGTCTCCTTGCCGTGGCCGTTGGAGTCCGCCGGAACCTGCCGCTTCTTCAGCTTGTTGGGTCCTGGCGCAGATGTGGTAGCGAACCGCTACGTGATCTGCATTGATGAACTGGATACGAGTTTGCATCCCTCGCTCGTTGCGGAATTGCTTCGCCTCTTCTTCAAATCCACCGCGAACAATCCGGGCGCTCAATTGTTGTTCACGACGCACAATCCGCTGTTGCTCGATACGACACTGCTGCGCCGCGACCAGGTGTGGTTTGCCGACAAGAACCGGGAGGGAGCTTCCTTTCTGTATCCCTTGACGGACTATAAGCCGCGCGTTGACGAGTCCCTCGTGCGGGGCTACCTGTCTGGACGATACGGTGCAGTACCTTTCATCCCCAAGGGACTCCTTGCCGCAAATCCGACGCTCAGTGAGCGGCCAAAAGCAGGAACGGAGGTTGCCGATGCCCGCTAAATCCGGTCCGCTGCGGCCGCACGAACAGCGGCTCAATTATGCCAGACGTGAGCCCAAAGAACCGCCGCCGGGAGAGCCGAGAATTGGCGACTCGTTTCTCATCGTTACGGAAGGCGAGGTGACAGAACGGCTATACTTCGAATCACTCCGGGATCTTTTGGAAGTCAACCCGGTCACGGTGCGTGTCGTTCATCCTGCATGCACAGATGCGGAAGGGCTGGTGCGAGCGGCGATGGAGGAGAGGGATGCGCTCGCTGGACGTCGGAGCCGGTGGGAAGCTGGAAACACGGAGGTCGCACGTTACGATCACGTGTGGGTTCTGTTCGACACGGATGTTGCCGCCCGCCAAGGCCAGTTGGGGCCAGCCCTTGAACTTGCGCGGAATGAGGGCATTCACGTTGGCCACTCCACGCCGAGTGTGGAGTTTTGGCTATTGCTGCACTTTCGCTTCACGACGGGGCCGCTCTTGGACAGCGACGCTGCGGAGCAGGCGGTTGGCGAAGCGTGGCGGAGACATTACGACAAGAGCGCGGATACCTTCCTGCAATTGTGGCCGGTTTTGAAACAGAACATCCCCGGTGCAGTGAACCGAGCAATTAAAGTCCGAGAATACCACAAGCAGGGAAACAGCCCATTTCCGGCCAATCCCTCCACGGAGGTGGATTTGTTGGTGCGGGCACTTGACGGTTCGGTACAACCTCCCCTTCGAATTCTCCGGTGGCAGTAAGGATTTCTTCATGTCATCAAATCAACCGTTCCCCAACTGACACGTTATCATGCCACCGGCTTCCACCATTTCGCCCCAAACCGTCCGCGCTGAGCTGGTTGAAGCCTTGAAGCTCGACTTGGTTGGGCCAGACAACACCCATCCCTTCGCTCACGAGTTGCTGCCGGACGCGCCGTCGCGTTGGTATCTCACCGGCTTCCTGGTCCCTGCCGAAGCGCCGGTAGAACAGAAGACCGACGAGACTTCCAACGAGGAAATTGACAGCGGCGGTGACACCGATGGGACGGACGACGCGACGCCGCCCGACCGCGCCGCTGCACGCAAAAGCCTGCTGCCTTCGTCGCTGGGGCTGAGCGTGCTGGTCCCACCAGGAGTGGACGCGCTTCAAGTCATTGTGGCATGGGGCGACTATCTATACGAAGGTGCCACGAGCGAACCCGATGACGCAGGGCCGACGACCGAAACTGCTGCCGAGTTGCAGGACAAGCTCGTGGCCTACGGCTCCGACAACGCAGGAACCGTCGTGCCCGGGAATCCCGCGCCGACGCAGTTGCCACTAAAGGGCTATCGCCGTGAACCACGCGAGGAAACAGTGCCTGTTACCCTGCCAGTGGCCGGCAGCAAACCCAGGGAATTCCCGGTGCCGAACAGCGGCGGCCTCACGCTCAGCGTGACCGTGCGCGCCGTTCCTGCCTCTGGACACGCCTCCAACCGACTCCCCGCCGGCACGCGCTCGGTTTCGGTTTTCCTGGTGAACAACCGCCCTCCCAATAACGAACGGCACTACCGCGCCTTTGCCTTTCAGACTTCCCTGAAGCTCGTCTGCCCGGAACCCTTCGTCCCCCGGCCGGACCTGCGCGGCTCACTCACAAGCGGGCTGCCGGAAGAATGGGATGAGCAGGTCGCTGACCTGCAATACCGCGACGTGTTTGAATATGCCGTCGGCCACGGCATCTCCGCGACCGCTGAGCGCGAACCCGGCGGTGTCTGTCACGCCGTAAAGACGACTTGGATTCCCACCGCTGAGGTGGAGAAGGTTTCGCCTGCATCCATCGCCGATGTCGAATTGAACATGGAAGCGCTTGGCGCTCTGACGGACCAAGCTGAAGCGCAAGCCAAGCTCTCCCCGCTCGTGGCGCATTACCGGACCTGGCTGAACGTGCAGCAAGCTAGCACGCAGGCGGCAGGCCTCGAAGCGCGCCACGCCCAGACCGCGCAGGATTTGATTCTCGCGGCGCGGCACGCCGCAGACCGTATCCAGGCTGGCATTGATGCGTTCGCTGATCCGCAGATTCTCGACGCGTTCCGCATCGCCAACCGGGCGATGGCCGCCGCTGCCCGGCAGCGCGAACTTCAAAAGCACCAAGGCGACGCCAGCAAGGTGCAAGCGCCGCGATGGTATCCGTTCCAGCTTGCCTTCATTTTGATGAACCTGCGCGGCGTCCTTGACCCCACGCACTTGGACCGGGACACGGTGGACTTGCTGTTCTTTCCGACCGGCGGCGGCAAGACGGAGGCGTATCTCGGCCTCGCCGCGTTTTCGATGGTGTTGCGGCGCTTGCGGCATCCGGGCATCCGCTCGGCGGGGGTTTGTGTGCTGATGCGTTACACGCTCCGCCTGCTCACGCTCGACCAACTGGGCCGTGCGTCAGCCCTGATTTGCGCCCTGGAAATCGAACGCGACCAGGACAGGGCCAAGCTCGGTGAATGGCCGTTTGAAATTGGCTTATGGGTTGGTTCCGCCGCGACGCCGAACCGTATGGGTCGGCGGGGTGACACCAGCCCGAGCGCCGAATACTCCGCCTACACGAAAACGATGCGATTCCAGCGGGATGACCGGAACCCATCGCCGATTCCCATCGAGAACTGCCCGTGGTGTGGGACGAAGTTCAACCGCAATTCGTTCCGGCTGACGCCGAACATGAATCAGCCCACCGATCTGCGGGTGGTGTGCGCAAACCCGGCGTGCCGGTTCTCTGGTGACCGGCCCTTGCCGATCCTGGGCGTGGACGAACCGATTTACCGGCGGTTGCCCGCTTTTCTCATCGCCACGGTGGACAAATTTGCCGCTTTGCCGTGGACCGGCGAGACGGGCTCGCTCTTTGGTCTGGTGGACCGATATGATCAGGAAGGTTTCTACGGCCCCTGCAATCAGAAATCCGGCAAAGACCTTGGAGGTGCCCTGCCGCCGCCCGAACTCATCATCCAAGACGAACTGCATCTTATGTCCGGCCCCCTCGGAACCATTGCGGGCGTTTATGAGACGGTGATTGACGAATTGGCGAGTCGCGCGGTGGGGGAAACAAAGCTGCGCCCTAAGATCATCGCCAGCACCGCGACGGTCCGCCGAGCCGAGGCCCAAATTCATGCCTTGTTCGAGCGCAACTGTGTGGCGGTATTCCCGCCGCCTGGACCAGACCGGCATGATTCATTCTTTGCCCTAACGGAGCCGTCCACCACCACACCCGCACGTCTCTATGTCGGCGTCGCGGCGCAGGGCCGCAGCTTGAAAGTGGTTCTGCTGCGCGCCGGCCTAGCGCTGCTCAGCGCCGGACAGACAGCCTACGAGCGCGAGGGCGGCAAAGCCGACCGGCAGAACCCGGCGGATGCCTACATGACTTTGTTGGGCTACTTCAACAGTCTTCGTGAACTGGGAGGCAGCCGACGCATCGTGGAAGACGAAGTGCGGGCGCGCCTGCAACAATACTCCCGCCGTAGGCGCCGTGAGCCGGTGGAAGCGATCTTCTCCGACCGTAACATCAGCTACGAAGTCCTGGAGCTCACTTCGCGCGTTCAGACCAGCGACGTAGCCACCGCCAAGCGGCGTCTGGGCCAGCCCTTCCACGAAGATGACCGCGTGGACGTGGCGCTGGCTACCAACATGATTTCCGTGGGTTTGGACATCATCCGGCTGGGCTTGATGGTCGTGCTGGGCCAGCCCAAAACGAGCGCGGAATACATTCAAGCGACCAGCCGCGTGGGCCGCGATCCTAAACGTCCCGGGCTAGTGGTGACGCTGCTCAATGTTCATAAGCCGCGCGACCGCTCGCATTACGAGCGGTTCGAGATGTATCACGCGACGTTTTACCGGGCGATTGAAGCGGCCAGCGTCACGCCCTTCTCGCCTCGCGCCTTGGACCGCGCTTTGGCAGGGGCGCTCGTAGCGTTGTGCCGCCAAGGCAATCTCGCTCTGACCGCTCCACTGGGAGCAGGGGGCATCCTGACGCTCCGGGCAACGCTGGACCGCTTCGCCATTCGTTTTGCCAATCGCGCGCGGAACCACGATCCGAACCTCAACGCGACAGTTGCCCAGGAGTATTTTGACAAGGTGCTGCATCGTTGCGGGCGCTTGCTCGATGACTGGCGCAACATTGCCGACGAGTTTCAACAGACAAACACCAGGTTGCAGTATCAGCAGGAGGTTGGTGCCGCTCAACGCCTGCTCTACGAATACCTTCATCCCGACCTTCAGAACCTGCCAGCGGTACGGCGGAAGTTCCGCGCCAACCGCTCGATGCGCGACGTGGAGTCGAGCGTGGAACTCGGCGTCAAGAACCTTAACGACTGGACGCCCAAGCCATGAATGTGCCCGAACTTCGCTCTAGTCAGGTCGTCACCACGTTTGGCCCCGGTGCAATGGTGGACTTACCAGACGCTTCCGTCATCGTCGCCGGACTCGACCACTGGCACTACGACCAGAGCCAAATCCCCGTCATTCAAGAACGGCGTCTTGTCGAGAAACTGAAGCTCATTGTTGGCGTGCCGGCGCTTACGCTCCGCCCGCCACCCCCAGCGTCCGACCGGGCTTACGGCTTCCGCCCAGACATCACGGCTTGGCGCTTTCCGGAATGGTTCATTGTGCAACAAACACAGGTAACGGCGGCGGGCTTTCGCCGTCGCCGGCTGGTCCACTTGAACAGCCTCGACGGCGGCAAATACCGCAATGCGGACGGCAAGAAGCAATCCGTGGTGCCAGTGCGTTTCGTGCGCGCCTGCAAGAAAGGCCACGTTGGTGACATTGACTGGAAGGCTTTCGTCCATGGGGCTGGCCCCGGTATGATTTGCCCGCGCGACCTCTGGATGGAAGAGCGCGGCACGACCGGTGACCTCGACGAAATATGGGTGGTCTGTGATTGCGGCAAGCAACGGCCAATGGCCCAAGCCGCCCGCATGGCACTCCGAGCCCTCGGCTCGTGTAATGGTTCTCGCCCGTGGCTCGGCCCCGGAACCAAAGAGGCTTGCGGCGAGCCAAACCGCCTGCTTATCCGGAGTGCGAGCAATGCGTATTTTCCGCAACTCATGTCGGTGATTTCCATCCCCGACACTCAGACGGCGGTGGATGAGGTCGTGCAGTCCGCTTGGGACGCGGGCTTGGCCATAGTGGATTCGCCCGAAAAGCTGGCGATGGTTCGACAGATACCAACCATTGCGGTCAAGCTTCAGGGCCTGGAGGACGCAGCGGTTTTGGCCGCCATCACCCGTGTTCGGGATGGCGATAGCGGAGCCGAAAGGCCCGTCAAGGAAGTCGAGTTTGAGGCGCTGGCTGAGGCGAAGGAAGAACTCGGCTCCGACGTGCCTGACGGCGATTTCTTTGCCCGTACCCTGCCCAAGCCGCATTGGAATGCGGCGTGGATGTCGGCCATTGAACGAGTTGTGCTGGCGCATCGTCTCCGCGAAGTCGTTGCCCAGGTCGGGTTCACCCGCTTCGAGGCCGCCGGCCCCGACATTCAAGGCGAGCTTTCCCTCGACGTGAAACGGGCGCCACTCGGCATCGACGCCTCATGGCTGCCCGCCGTCGAGAACCGCGGCGAAGGCATTTTCCTCCAGGTACGCTCGCAGGCCGTCGCGACATGGCTGAAACGAACGGCAGTCCGAAAACATGGCGACCAACTTGCGGAGGGGTTCATGCGATGGAAAGCCGAACACGAGGGGAGTTCCCGCGAGTTCCCTGGCCTTCCCTATTACATGCTCCATTCGCTGGCGCATCTCCTCCTTACCGCCATCTCGCTCGAATGTGGCTATCCGGCGTCGTCCTTGCGCGAGCGCATTTACGCTGCGCCGGATGCCTACGGCATTCTGATTTATACCGGCTCCTCTGATGCTGAGGGCACGCTGGGCGGCCTGGTCATGGCAGGCCGTGACATCAGCCGGCACCTGCGCCGAGCGCTTGAGTGTGGCGAGCTTTGCTCGAATGACCCCGTGTGTGCCCATCATGTCCCTGCGCGCCATGACGGCCAGCAATTGCTGGGCAGTGCCTGCCACGGCTGCTTGCTCATTGCCGAAACGTCATGCGAGCAACGGAACGAATTCCTGGACCGCGCCCTGGTCGTGCCTACAGTGGAAGCCATCGGCGCTGAGTTCTTCACCCCGGTCATCTGATGCTCGACGCGCTACACAACCTGTCCATCGCCACGCTTCGCTCCCTCGCTGCGTCGCTCCACAACGGCCCCCTCGCGGTGGGCTTTTCCCACCACGCGCCGGCTCAAGCCGTCGGATCGCAGGCTGCAGCCGTCCACGAGAATCTGGAGGAGTTGAAGCAGCAAGGCATGTCCTCGGGACACATTGCGCTGATGCTTGAAGCCATCGCGGAAACGCGAGAGCGCGCCGCCGACCCGCAGCTTCTATTCGAGTTGGTCTTATCCGGGCCTGAAGTCCCCGGCGTGCCCACGGCAGACACTGCCGCCACGCTTCAGACCCTCATCGAGAACGCCCAAACCGAGATTCTCCTTGTTGGCTACACCGTCCACAACGGAAAGAAGCTGTTCAAGCGACTGGCCGAGCGCATGGAGTCAGTTCGCGTGCTCCGAGTGGTGTTCTGCCTCGACATTGCCCGCAAGCCAGCCGACACGTCGCTCGCGAGCGAGATCGTCCGCCGTTTCGCCCGCGAGTTCGTGACCAAACACTGGCCTGGCGTGAGGCAACCGGAGGTCTTTTACGACCCACGCGCCCTTGCGGAGAGGTGGGAGGAACGCGCCAGTCTCCATGCCAAGTGCGTGATTGTGGACCGGCGCACCGCCATCGTCACGTCCGCAAACTTCACCGAAGCCGCCCAACGCAAGAACATCGAAGCAGGCGTTCTCATCCGCTACGAACCGTTCGTTACACGGCTGAGCGCCTACTTTGAGGCGCTCCGTACGTCTGGCAAGTTCCTGGCCTGTCCAGTCCCGACCTCCCTCCCTCCAAACTAGACCCTCATCTTTCCCGGTAAATCTCATAGCCGAACATCGCAACGGCTCTTGGGCTTGAATTGAATTTGTGTCGTCTCTTGGTCGCGGGCGGCCCCGCTATGTCGGCGACCGTCGCTGCGAGTGC
>Ga0118677_10013934_pt1 | contig 11465 bp, 9 predicted proteins | sample AliMusrvi5mmetaG_FD_86154 | JGI IMG/M metagenome (GOLD analysis project Ga0118677, IMG submission 86154) | reverse complement strand
TAAATATTCTCTGCTATAAGACGGGCTGTTTTTGGGGAGGACCAAATGTGCGGGTCAACACCTTTTAAATGTTCAGGATCATCCTGATGCTCATCTTTGATTAAATCAATTCGTTTGGAAGTTGCAAAGACCCGGAGGTTCGGGTTTGAAGATCTGTAGTTCTCCAGCCAGACCTGTTCAAATCCAAGATATCCGATCGAAAAATAGGCCTGAGCCTCACTCAGCAATATCATTTGTTTAGGGGTGGGAGCATAAGTTTCGGGACCGGCTCCCGGCGGGACGGTAACTTCAACCTTATAATTGCTTCCAACGATCTTATCAGCGAAATATTTAAGGGGGAGTATGCTTACAAAAATTACTTTATGTGTCGATTTTGGAGCTTCAGGAAAGCAACCTGACAGCAATATTCCTATTAACAGATATCCTAAAATTTTTTTCATTCTTAATTCTTTCATTCTTTCATTTTTTCATTCTTTCGCTCCATCTCCCTCACTCCTTCCCTTTTTTGGGAGGCACAGGATCATAACCGTGCGTCCCCCAGGGATGACACTTTGATAATCGTCTGGAAGCCAGATAAAGTCCTTTAATAGGTCCGTGGATTTTTAAGGCATCCAGCGCATATTGCGAGCAGCTTGGAATGTGGCGGCATGATGCCGGAGTTAAAGGAGAAATGGCATATTTGTAAAAATAGACCAGTAGCATTAATAATCTGATGATGATCCATCTGATTCCACCAAACACCTTTCTGATCATCTACTTTTTCACTTTGTATAAATCATCTATTTTTACCACTTCAATCGTTGTTGAATCTTTCAGCGTCTTGGAAATCAGGCCATAAGGTGCAACAACAATTTCATCATCCGGGGTTAGTCCCTGGATGATTTCGATGTTCGTATTGTCCTGAATACCAGTCTTTACCTTAACCTGTCGCGCTAAATTTTTTCGTTTAACGAAAACTACTTCAAATTGCTCAGGTTCTTTCAATGCCACTTTGTCCTCAGTTTTGTTTTTAACTTCAACATCCGCAACAGGCTCATTGTTCACCTTTTTTGAATTTCCATTATTTGCACGGGTCGTAACTGCCTGAATAGGAATTGAAATTACGTTATGTCTGGTTTTTGTGCGGATCTCAACGGTTGCCGACATTCCAGGAAGGAATGGATATTTATGCAGTTGGCTGATTAATAGGTCTTTGTACGATTCTTCCAAAAGCAATATCTTCACATTGAAATTGGTCACCTGGTCTGTGGAGGTTCCTGAAACATTGGCTGAACTGGCAATTTCGGTGACCATACCACTGAATTTCCGCTTCATATAGGCATCTATCTGAATAACGGCAGTATCTGATTTTTCCACGTTCACAATATCATTCTCATTAACTTCCACTTTCACCTCCATCTTGGTCAGATCGGCAATGCTCATAAGTTCTGTACCTGCAAACTGATTTGTTCCGACAACCTTCTCCCCTTTCTCAACATTGAGTTTGGAAACCGTTCCGGAGATGGGGGAGTAAATCTTTGTTTTTGTGAGATTCTCCTGGGATTGGCTGAGACTTGATTCAGCGCTCTTAGTGGAATAACGTGCTGCCTGAACTTCAGCTACAGCAACTTTATAGTCAGCTTCAACTGTTTCGAAATCAGATTTGGCGATCGTATTCTTTTCAAAAAGTTGTTTGGACCTTTTGTAATTCAACTCCTTTTGAATTAGTTGAGCCTCAGCCTGAGTCATCCGGGCTTTCTGACTGTTCAGTGCAGCCTCATTACGGTTGCGATCCGAGATATAAATATCGGGACGTATCACCACCAGTAAATCACCCATTCTGACTTCATCACCCTCTTTTACGGGAAGTTCAATGATTTCACCGGGCACTTCGGGACTAATTTTCACCACTTTTTGAGGTTCTACCTTCCCGTTAGCCGTAATAATTTCGGTGATATCTTTCTTTTGAACCTTTTCAACGGCGACTTTTAATGCCATCTCCTTTCCAAACCATCCCGCTTTTTTACCGGTAATAAGTAGGATAATTAAAACAATGACTAAAATTGAGATATAGAGCACGGTGTTTTTTTTCTTTTTCATTCGTATATCATTTGTGTTTTTAGTAGTCAAATTGATTCAAAAGGTATTTTTGCATTCATGCTTATTCATCCGAATTTATAATTACGGTTCAAACTGCTTCAGGAACATTTGCCCTCATTGGAATGATCAACCAAACACCCTTGATACATGAGGTATATGAAAGCCTAAAATTACGAATAATTATCAACCTTTAAAGAAAAGAGACTTAAAAATAGAGAAGTCACAACACCCATTGAACAAAAGAATCCCCCGCACATCACTTTAACAGGCTATATGGGGAAAAGCAGTCAGATAATGTTGAAAATCAATCACCTGTTCTTTTGAAGTTCAGTCGTTGAACCAGGCCCTTTTTGATTTGTAATTTTCTTGCACAGACCTATTATCCGGGACAATAATCCTGGCTCAGACGAATCTCTTTCAAACTCCAGCGGATCGGTTAAATTGTCCAGCGAATAAACCAAACGATTTCCATCCTGATGAAAGTCATTACACATCTTACAAATCAGCTCAATCCCTTCCGTACCTATTCTTTTACGAAAATGAACAAGGTCTGAGGGGTCACAGGGAAACCTCCACTGAAATTCCGATTCCCCACAAAAGTACTGAAAATAAGGATTCTGAATCCATTGCTCCATCACTGCCAAATCGCCAAGATGATAGATAATTTTGAGAAACATCAGCCCAACCATGATGCGAATGGGAACTCCTGGTTTACCGGTAGTGGAATACAATTGTCCAAAGTCATTATCAAATCGCTTCCAGTCCATTTTAGCGGATAAAAGAACCAACTCATGGTTAGGATTAATAATTTCGATAAGAATCGGACGAAAAATATTTCGTTGTTCCTGAGGAGGTAATTTCCCTTTCATTTTTTATGGTATTTGCGACTAAATTATGCATTATCCTACTATTTAAAACCATTAAGATCAGTAAGATATTAACATTTTAATGATAAAATACCAACAATTAAATAGGTTTTTTAAATCCGAACCGGTATATTTGTAAGGATTACCTCAAAAGATTTTCTGCAAGGTTGCTATCACATCCCAATCGGGTGGCCCTGGCCTATATCCCGGGAAGCAGCCCCTTGTTTACAAATTCAGGTCAGATAATAAATTAGTTATGAGAAGAACCATCTTGTCTGCTTTGCTTTTTTCAGCGTTGACCCTTAGCTGTTTTTGCCAGGCAGTGGAAAAACCAGAAATGGAGAAGTCAAGGCTTTTTAATGACAGCCGTCCCTGGACACGCTGGTGGTGGTTTGCCTCCATCATTGAGAAACCCGACATCATCGACAACCTGAAGTGGTTAAAAAACAATGGTTTTGGCGGGGTTGAAATTGCCTGGGTTTATCCGCTTAACAGGATGCAAAAGGATACGATTCATTACACCCCACGTCAGGAATGGCTGAGTGGTGACTGGTCAGATATTGTAGCTTTTGCCAAACAAAGTGCAGATAGTCTGGGCCTTGGATGCGACTTTACCTTTGGTTCACTTTGGCCTTTCGGTGATACCAAGGTTCCGGCAGGCGAAACTACGCGAAACAGCAGGGATACCGCCTGGAGACAGGATATCCGGGTTTCATGGGAATATCCAAAAAAAGGATATGTCATCGATCATTTAAACCGGAATGCCTTTTCTCATTATGCCGAAAGAATCGGTAAAGCTCTGGAACCGGCATTGAAGGGTTCACTCTCTGGTTTGTTTTGCGATTCATGGGAGGTGGAAACCAAGTACCTGACTACCCCCGGGTTTAACGACCATTTTTCTAAAATCTATGGCTATAAACTGCCAGACTTTTCGGATAGTTTATATTCCAACAATGATCCTTACCGGCAGGTAAGATACGATTACATGAAATTGCTATCCGGCTATGTGATTGATGAATTCTATAATCCCTTTACCCGTGAAGCTCATAAACTTGGCGCCTACTCAAGGGTTCAGTGCTCAGGAGCTCCGTGCGATATTATTTCGGCTTTTGCCACTGCAGATGTACCTGAAACTGAGGCGTTACTTTATGAACCTTCTTTTTCAAACATTGTGGCTTCAGCAGCAGCGCTATCCTGCAAGAAAGTGGTCACATCCGAAACATTCACTTGCCTTTATGGCTGGCCCCGTAACCATCATGGGGAGGAGCAGACCGCTGATTTGAAATTGCTGGCAGATGCTCTTTTTGCCAACGGGGTTAATCACATTATCTGGCATGGCAAACCGTTTAATCCTGCAGGAGTGGATACAGTAAAATTTTATGCATCGGTCCACGTTGGTAAAAACGGGGCCTTAGCTAATGAAATTCCAGCCTTTAACAGCTATATGGAGAAGGTCTCCTCCAATATGAAAAAAGGGGTTACTTATGCCGATGTTGCAGTTTATTTGCCTACCGAAGATAGCTGGATCGCGGGAGAACTCCCGATTGAAAAACAAATGATCTGGGCATGGGGATTTTACGAGCAGCGCTACACTTACCTCCCGGAAGAACTTAAGCCCTGGAGGCCGCTTTGGATCAACGGCGAATTTTTAAAAAAAGCTTTTTTTAAAAAGAGCCGTTTAATTATCGGTGATCTCTCGTTTTCTTCACTTTACATTGATGTGAAATACCTTGATATTGAGGCCCTCCGCAGGGTTGAAGAATTGGCTGGCGAAGGTTTACCCGTTTGCCTGAAACAGATTCCATCTGAACCGGGTTTGCATAAATCGAACACGGAATACCAGCATTTACTAAGAAATCTGCAGAATGCCAGCAATTTAAGATCTTCCTGGAGTCAAATGAAGAACATAACTCCGTTGATCCGTGGAACGGAAAAGTTCGATTACTGGTGCAGATCTACTCCGAAAGGTTTGACGTTCTTCCTGGCTAATCCCGCATCCAGACACCTCACTTTTCCCATGGAATATGGACAATCACTGAATCAGCAGATGGTCTCCTTCCCGGTCGAAATTAACTACCTGGGAAAAACGATTTCACTGGATCTGACGTTTAATCCCTACCAGTCGCTGCTCCTGAATATTGATCAAAAAGGGGAAGCCAAATATACCGATATTTCTTTTGTGCCTAAAACACCGGTTTATAAACCCAGAATCCGGACAGAAAAGGATCCATGGGAGGTAGTAAGTCATCCTAAGTAGAGTCTGTCTTTAAAGTCATTTATTTTAAAAACTTTTTTTTCGCTTGAGCAAATTTTTCAGCGAATTTCTATTGCTTTCCGGATCGATGATATTTTTTCGGTTCCTTTCATGAAATATTACTCCGAATGAGACCAAAATTTTCATATATTAAACATAACAATACAGAATATTGTACGAAAACTAAAGTTGTGCGATAAAAACTCTGTTTAAACCATCAAACTTCCCTGGCAAGGTCCGCTATTCGGTACAAAGTCATATTTGTGAGCACCCTGATGTTGTAAGCCAGGACACTCCACATAACTTTCGCCTTAAAATGTTTAAATCCTTTCCAGTTACAAACCCGTAAGTCAAAGCCCCGTTTAAGGTTCGAGATTACTGCTTCAATACCACTTCGCCATTTCTTTAACATGGTTTCCATTTTAAGACTGGACGCAATGTTTTGCAGGCTACCTACCACTTTATTGAAAACAATATTTACGATCCCCTTTGATTTACAATGATCTGAATTCTCTTTACTTCCATATCCGCCATCGGTTGAAGAATCTCTGGGCGTTATCCCGTAATTGTTTATCACCCTGTCGATGACAGGTTTGAACAATGTAGTATCAGATGGGTTTCCCTCGGGTATATTGCAATCTATAATCAGGTTGCTTTTGCCTGTAGCCAGATTGACCTTGTGTCCGAATAAAACATCCCGGCCGCCTTTAACGATGATATCGGTGTGTCGTTCGTATATTGAGAACAATTTTTGGCTGTTTGGTACGCTCTCTCCCTGAATCTGTTTCCGATAAGTTATGTTGTAAACCTTTTCCATAATTGGAATCAACTCTTCAAGTTCACAGACAAGGATATAGGCCCTAAGTCCCTCGAACTTTTTTTTTACAATATTGGAAACCTGATTAATTGCTTTAGTAAAAGTAATCAACTGTTTATTAAATAGATCGACTTGTTTATCCTTTGATTTAGTGACGTTTATCTTGAAATAGGTGCTTTTTGCTGATTTGGTGTAGTCGATAAACGAGAGCGTCCTCATCTCATCTTTTAGGTGGCTAAGCAAACGATGGCTCTCGTGGATGCAATCCCATACGAGAGAATTGTTGGTTGGGTAGTGAATGTTACTTTTAACAACGGTGCTGTCCTGTCTGATCTTGCTTATATCTTCATAGCCTTCATCAACAGCAATTTTTACGATCTCCACCAATACTTTATGAAGCGTGTCTTCTTTGATTCTTGAGATGTACTTCTGAAATGTCTGGAAACAAAAAGGAGTGCGCTCGTCAAGCTTGATAAATGTAGCACAAATCCGGGAATCGCTTTGCGCATATTCAAGCTCGCGGTAGTCGTAACCTTTTAGCTCTTTATAAATCGCCGCCCTGACAATCTGTTCAACAGTGGGTGTATCCTTACGACCAAAAACAGTAATATCTTCATTTCCAATAATATCAGATTTAAAGATGTGATAGATCTCTGGATGAAGCTCAAGTATTGTATCGAAAACACCAAATTCAGGGTTCTTAGACCAGTCGGGTTTCTCAAATTTTAACACCAAATCATTGTATAAATTCATGGTAACAGCTATCTTTAATTCGTGAACAAGATAAAAAGAAGTTTTTGAAAAATCAAATATATATAGCTGATAATCATATATTTTAAAGACTAAAGACAGACTCTAATTAGCAACTCTTTCCCCTTATTACAATTGTCACCCGCTCCATTTGTACACCCTCTCCTCGTGTTTGTTGCTTGCCTTTTCGCTGGAGGAATAAAAAGTACTCAATTTGACGTTTAAAGCTCGTCTGAAACGCTACACCATGAATTCTACCCGGTGCAAGTGTAATATTATAGCACTAAGCCAAAACTTAAAAACAGAAAAGAATATTTCGTTGCCGCACACGATTTCGATGCGACAAGAGGTCAAGCGAAACAATTATTTAGATCATTCGTAATCCTAGGCATTTTCAATGTTTTTAAAATCGAATAACAACTGTTCACAGAAGAATTTGTTCAAAGATTGTACAACACCGTGTTCATTAACATAAGGAACATTCTAGTCGTACCTCGTGACTCAAACATTACATTGCATTCCAGACTCTTCTCTAAACAATAACGAAGTCAACTATCTCTTTAATGGGTATTTATCTAATTTCTTAAACATGAAATACATATTAAATTGAAAATGACAAATTATAAGACCACATATGACCGACTTGTGTATCAGAGTCCTATATAACAGATTAATTACCTGGCTTTAACTCTCAATTCGACACGGAATTGAATAGACAATTTAGTTGATGATTCCAACTCAACTAAGAATCCTAAAACTTTTTAATAACCTGTACTATAATTAATCATAACTAAATGTACTACAAAAAAAATTCTTTTTTTCTGATCAAAAGCATTGTATATCAATGAAAATGTATTACATTTATTGTGTGATTAATAATAGTACATTATGAAGATAAAATACAACCGGGTTTCAACGATCCAGCAAACTGGTGATCGATTTTCCATGGATAAGGAAATATATGATCTCGTCCTGATGGACAAGGTTTCTGGCAGTATTGGGTTTAAAGTCCGACCTAAGGGAAAGGAACTCATGAAACTTGTTGATGAAGGTAAGGTGATAGAATTAGTCGTAGAGGAATTATCGAGACTTGGTAGAAATACTGGCGATGTCATCCGGACCCTGGAATGGTTGGAAGAAAAAAAGATAAATGTGTTTGTCCGGAATATCGGCCTCCAATCCCGGCCTGGCGGGAAAAAAAATCCGATTTGGAAAATGATTACCTCTGTGATGTCTTCACTTTACGAAATGGAACTGGAGAATATTAAAGAACGTACAACCATTGGCAGACAGGTATTTGTCCAAAAAGGTGGTATTCTTGGACGACCAAAAGGAACCAACGAAAGCGAGTTGATCTTTTTACAAAAAGAAATGAGCTTAAGTGTCATAAAATCCTTAAAAAAAGGATTAACCATCCGGGAAACAAGTAAGGTATTAGGAATCTCCACGAGATCAGTAATGAAAGTAAAAAAAATGGGCAATAGATATGGCATTTTCACACCTATGATCTGAAGAAAGAATCCGAAATTTAACACTAAATTCTAAAATATAGACTTTACCTAAATCTCCAAATTACTAGGTAATTCATTGTTTTCATGTTTTTTTATTAGCAAATAATCTGGAATAAGAAGGCTTTATCGGTCCTATAGTTTTGCCTAAGCATGGTTAAGGGGGGCTTTAGGCAGGCTTAAGCATGGAGTAAACTGTTGATCAAGAAGGTTCTTCTGTTGTTGGACTATTGTAAATCTCAATGGGTTTAAACTTTTATGGAAATTTCGCCTATGCTCGACTAGCGAGTTTTTCCTGAGTTAAATCATAGTCATGAGATCTATTTTCGCATCCTGGCAGTTCTGGTCGTGAAGCTGGGCTTCAGATACAATCAAGTTGTACTTAGAGCACAACCACACTCGCAAGACATATTCCTATTAACTCAATTCAACATCCATTCCAATTTTGTTTGCTCTTTAACACTCTCCAGTCTTTTAATTGTCTCTCCTACATATTTCTCAAATGCAAAACTATTTGCAATGATCTTATTTGAGAAATCTTCCATCCAGTCGGCAGGTTTAGCGTAAAAGGAACGAACGTTGAAATAATAACCAGTGAGGTTTTTATATTCATCCTGATGAGAAACAAGATCGGTCATTACATTGAATGCTGTATAGGCATTTGAACCTAAATCGGTAGAATACCTCTCTATAAGAACCTTCGTCAATTCAATCAAATTATGCAGATAATTCAGTTTTCTGGTAAACTGTTTTGAATTCTGAATTTCAAGATTAATATTCAGAATTTGAAAAACAAGAGCGATCATCAGCTCTTTAGGCAATTTATAATTGCGAAGACTTTGGCATTGCTTTATAAAAAGATCAGAAGTCGCCTTTATTTGGTTTGAAGCACTTATAATATCAACCCTATTGCCTTTATTATGAAGGTATTTTAGTTTAATTGAATTCTTGTTGAACAAAACACCATTGGAACAAAGTTTCCTGACAAATCCCATTTCAAAAGATAATGCAATAGAACGGTTGTAGCTGTTGGTTGTCCGGAGGAAAGGTAGCCATGTTTCCTGATCCCAAACTTTGAAATCAACAGATTGATGTATAAAGTCGATATGTGCAGAAGCGTTTGAATGTGGAGCAACTACTTTGAAAGGTATTAATTCATTAGACTTTACTGATGGATAAAGTTGAATAAAAATTTGTTTTCCTATTCCAATAGCTTCTTTATTGCTGATAAGCTTGTAATTGCTACCAACAACAGAAATGATTTCTCCACTACGTTGATTTACGACGGCACGGTGGTTCCGTGTAAAAATAGGCTGATTAAAAAGTGTTCCAGGAAAGTGAAACTCAGAATAGATGTCCTGTAACTTGACATCAATTAGTACATCATTCATTTTCTTTGTAGGTGTTGCAAAATCAATTTCATTATTCATCATGACTTTTCTTTCTTTTTATCAAGCATTTCAGACAAACAAAAATGTATTTCGGATTCCATATCTTCAAATCCCAGACTATTCATCCCCTTTGAGAACATAGCGGTGACAGGAATACCCAGTTGTTTTTTGTAAAATTTATGATCTTCATACCGGCAGAAAAACCTTATCTTCCAACCACTTTTCTCACCGGCATTGATCTTGTATGCAATATCTTCAGCCGAATAAAACTTCGAGGCATTTTCAAGTCCATCAGTGAAGATGGCAAAAAATACCTGGTCATCGGGTTTAACCAATTCAGAAATTTTTAAAAAGGAGGTGCCGATAGCATCATACAAAGCGGTTAACGAATCAGGCTGATAATTTTTTGAAGTTAATCTTTTTATTTGATCAATACTTTGATCTGAGTATTTAAATTCAACCGTATCATTAAAGACACAAAGAGTAAGTTTGATCTCTGACTCCGGTTCATTCCGGATAAGTTTCAGGATCATTTCAACTTGCTCATTGAAACTACGTATTACTTCTTTTTTTAATTGAGCCATAGATCCGCTTTGATCAAGGATAAGGACATAATGAATAATGTTTTTCATAATAGAAAATTAAAGGATTTTATACTTAATGTTTAAAACTTTAAAATGTCACCCAGTCATCTGAGTTTATTTTAGGGTACTTTTGAGATTTACATCATAATATTTCAATCATGGATTTTGAAATTAAGAATTGGGATCTGGCAGATCAAAATTTTAACCTTTGGCTGAATGGAAATAACTTAGAAGATCATAATCCACTAACAGAAATTTTAAAATCTACTTTTTTTGTTTTCAAGAGAAAACAATGGGATCATCTTTCCGCTCTGTGCCATCAGGCCTTCGAATTATTCAAGGAGGAAGAAAAGCGAAAATTGGAAGTATCCCATATCAATGATTGCAAGGTATATTTCAGTAGGGGATCGACACCGTTATTTTTGGAACCTGCTGAAAGGGAAAGAATTACAAAGGAAGAAAATAATAGAATTACTAATGGTATCCTCTCAGGTGATCTTAAAGTAATTAATAATCTATCCGAAGAAGAGTTCCCAATTATCCTTAAATTGATTATCCAAAACAGTGGAAATCTTGACATTGCAAAAGATATTTTCCAAGAAGGACTAATTATTTTTATCGAAAAGGCATATAGAAAACAGCTTGACTTAACTTGTTCAATCCGCACGTATCTTTACTCTATTTGTAGAATTTTATGGGTGTCAGAGTTACGTAAGCGAGAAAAGCAATTTTCATTATCCGATGATGATCACTGCCACTTGCAATGTGATATAACAGTTTCAGGCAACGATGATCTTCCGGATCTATATGAAATTGTATCTGTTGCAATTAATTCGCTTGGAGATCCTTGTCAGAAGCTTATTGAGAGTTTTTACTATAAAAATCTGAGTTGGGATGAGATAGCCAAATCACTTGGTTATTCCAGTGCTTCCAGTGCACGGAATCAGAAATACAAATGCCTTGAAAGAATCAGAAAGATCGTTAGTGATTCGAATAGTTCAATAGAAACGACCCATTCAGTATAAATGTGACTTTTTATTCAAAGGAATAAATAAACTAAAAACTACAAAATGTCGTTAACACTCATAATCAAGTACGCACAAGTAATCGGCGACAGCAGCTTGCCGGAAAAGGACAAAAATCAACTAATCTCGACAATAAGAACGGCCAAGGATTGGACGCCGGAACAAAAGGCGATGTACCAACAGGCAATAAT
>Ga0118677_10013932_pt1 | contig 11467 bp, 9 predicted proteins | sample AliMusrvi5mmetaG_FD_86154 | JGI IMG/M metagenome (GOLD analysis project Ga0118677, IMG submission 86154) | reverse complement strand
TCGCGACAGTCGCGGATTTTACAGGAAACCCCGCATTCCGCCGGATGCCTCTCCAGGAAATCAGCGGGGATTTCGATGACGCGCGAGGAACGCTCCGGATAAAAAACTTTGCCGCGGAGTCCAAAGGGTTGCTGCGGATCGAGGGGGCGGTAACGCTCGGGCAGAGGGGGGAGCTCGAGGGGCATTTTCAGATCGGCGTGACGCCGCAGACTTTGCAGTGGCTGCCGGGTTCCCGCGAGCGGGTGTTTGTGAATGCCCGGAACGGGTATGTTTGGACGGATCTCGCGGTGGGCGGGACGCTCGACCATCCCACCGAAAACCTCTCGGCCCGTCTCGCCTCGGCGATGGGGAGCGCCGTGATCGACAGGGGGGCTGGCCTCATCAAGGACACTCCCGCCGCCGCCGTGGAAGGGGTCAAGGGAGTTCTCGATATCCTGCGGCCGCTCGTGCCCTGACCTGCCGCTCAATCGCAGGCACGTGGCCAAAAGATGACAACCAAGTGGTGCTTTTTGTTCAAAAATATTTTAAAAAAAGTTTTGACTCCTTGTTTTTCGCAGCTAAACCACTTGGCACAACACATGCTACTGAGGCACTCGACATGCCTTAAAAGCGTGAAAACCAGGGTGGGCTTTCCGGAAGCGGGGGGACTGCCCGAAAAAAACAAAGGAAAAACACACAAATGAAAATCGCTACCAAAATCGTTTCGCTGGTGAGTCTGGCGGCCGTCCTTGCGGGCAGCCCTCTTCTCGCCCAGTCGACCTCCACAGATGGGAAAACCTTCAAGGACAAAGTCGTGGTGGAAGCCCCGACCAAGTGGTATGGGGCTTCGCTCAGCACGGGCTGGGACAGCCTCTACATGTTCCGCGGGGTGAACGTCCTGTCCCACGGTGCCTACGGCAACACGAGCAACTACGGATCCGGCATCTACTGGACCGACCTGGAATTCAATTGGAACATCACATCCAATGACGTCCTCACGGTTGGAAGTTGGGCCGCGTTCGGCACCTCGAACACGTCCTACAAGGAAGTGGACATCTACACGACCTATACCCACACCTTCGGCAAAGACTTTGCCCTCAGTGCCGGGTATATCTTCTACTACGTGTTCCCGACCGGCTACGACCTCTACTCGAATGAGCTCAATGTGAAGGCGGCTTACACCTTCCACATCGGCTCCGCCACCGTGACGCCGTCGATCGCCTACTTCTTCAATATCGGCCCGAACCTCGACACCAGCGCGAACGGTCTCGCCAAGTCGGCTTCCAGCTACCTCTTGCTCCGCGTGGACGGCAACGTGCCGATTTACAAGGACATCGTCGCCCTGGCACCTTGGATCGCGTATGGGACAAACTTCTCATACAACTCGCGGCTCACAAACGACCAGACGTTGGATTTCTTCAACGGGGCGAACAACCTCGAGATCGGGATTGCAGTCCCGGTTAAGATCAACAGCGTGATCAGCGTCTCCGGGTATGCGGCCTACAGCTACGCCTTCTACAACCTGGGTGGAACCACGAACCCCAGCACCGCCTACGGTGGCGCGAAGGTGACCTTCGCGTTCTAAGCGAAAGCAAACACGAAACTTAAAAAACCCTTCCGGCCGAAACCGGAAGGGTTTTTTGTTTCATCCGATGACCCCCAGCCGGTCAAAAAAACAACTGCCGCGAACTGATCAAAAAGGTCTGGGAGGCCGACCCGCTCCTGTGCCCGCGCTGCCAGCATCCGAGCATGGAAACACCATCTTCCTCCGGGCCAACGCCCCGGAGGGCCGAAAGCGATTTCCTATCATACCAACTCCTGGAAATAACTGGACTTCGCAGCGACCAGGGGGAACAGGCGTCCCGCCCGTTTGGGCACTTGGCATCGCAAGCGCAAGCGTTGAGCCACACACGGCCGAGACGCCCAATGCCCCCTGTTTTTCGCTGGGAGCATTTCGTCTGTTTATTTCCAAGAGCTGGTATCACGCCGTCAGGGCGAAGCGCTCGGACCCGAGGAGGCCGGATTTTTCCAGGAAATAGTCGTAGCCGCCGGCGTAGGTGGTCACGTTGCCCGCGTTGATGTGGAGGATCCGGTTGGCGAGTTTCCGGATAAAATGGACGTCGTGCGAGATGAAGAGAAGCGTGCCTTCGTAGGCCCCGAGCGCGAGGACGAGCGACTCGACCGTGAGGATGTCGAGGTGGGTCGTCGGCTCGTCCATGAGCAGCAGATTGGGTGGATCGACCAGGAACTTGATGAGGTTGAGGCGGGTTTTTTCCCCGCCGCTGAGCACGCAGGTCTTCTTGTGGATGTCATCCTTCCGAAAAAGAAACGAGCCGAGCATGCTGCGCGCATCCTCTTCTCGGAGCGTGCCGTTGCTGGCGAGAACCTCCTCCATGACGGAGTAGTCCGGGTTCAGGGTGGCCGAGCGGTGCTGGCTGAAATACCCGATCTTCGAGTTATGCCCGGGCTGGCAGACCCCCTGCTGGATCGGAACGACTCCGGCCATGATTTTCAGCAGCGTGGATTTTCCGGCGCCGTTCGGGCCGACGAGCGCCGTGCGTTCCCCGCGCTCGATGAGCAGGTCCAGGCCCTTGTAAACCGGATGATCCCCGTAGGACATGTGGACCCCCTTGAGGTTCATCGACTGCTGCCCGCCGCGCGGCGGCTGCGGGATCCGGAACCGGAACGGCTTTCTCGGCGGCTCCGGGCGCTCGATCTTTTCCATCCGCTCGATCTGCTTGAGCTTGCTCTGGGCCTGCGCGGCCTTTGACGAGACCGACCGGAAGCGGTCCGCGAATTCCTGGAGCGCCGTGATTTCCTTCTGCTGGTTTTTCCATGCGGCCGCCTGCTGCTCGTAGTTCGCCTCTCGCTGGCGGAGGGAATCGGAAAAATTCCCGGTGTAAGACACGATCTTCCTGTTGGAAATTTCAAAGACTTTTTCGACGAGGGCGTCCATGAACTCGAGATCGTGCGAGATGAGGACCACCGCCCCGGAATAGGTTTGGAGGTATCTCTGGAGCCAGAGCAGCGACAGCAGGTCGAGATGGTTCGTCGGCTCGTCCAGAAGCAACAGATCCGGCTCCATCACGAGCAGCCGCGCGAGATGGGCGCGCATGACCCAGCCCCCGCTCAGCTCCTTGGCCGGACGGTCGAACTCCGCCTCGCGATAGCCGAGCCCCTTGAGCATCTTCCGCGCGCGGGCCTCGACGTGGGGGTTGCAGAGCGCCTCGTGCTTGGCGTGGGCTTCCAGATACTCCGCCCCCTCGACATCCCCGGCTTTTTCGAGCCGCGCCAGCACGGCCTCCAGCGAGGGGATTTCGCCCGCCTTGCCCGTCGCAATGTCCAAGGCCGTTTCCTCGCCGACAGCCTCGCCTTCCTGCGGGAGATAGCCCAGCATCGTCCATTCGTCCCGCTGCACCGTCCCCGCATCGGGCTCATCCCGTTTCAGGATCAGGGAAAACAGCGTGGATTTTCCGGCTCCGTTCGGCCCGACGAGCGCGACACGTTCGCCGTAGTTGACCTGCAGGGAAGCCTCCTCGAAAAGCAGGCGACCGCCATGGCTCTTCCTCAGATCCCGGATCGTCAGCATCGGGAAAGAGGGGACATGGCAGCGAATCGTGGTGCCAAATTGAGCCCCGAAGGGGCAACATCCCATAGCCCAGGGCAAGCGTCCGCGACGCCCTGGGTCCTTGAATAAGAGGCATCCTGCCCTGTAGGGGCTGCATCCCACGAACCAATTAACCTCGCGCGGAACGGGTCAGTGGAGAATAACTTAAGGACGGTTTGGGATGCTACCCATTCAGGGCAGGTTGCGTTTATGATGCGAATACCCAGGGCGGCGTCTGCTTCGCAGACTTGCCCTGGGCTGTTGGATACAGCCCCGTTGGGGCTTAAGTGAGATGCCATTCGGTTCAGCGGACGATGCCACGTTGCGAGTGTTCTATGAAGGCCAGCAGGTGGTTCCGGACATCGGAGGAAGCGACCTCCGCCGCGATCCGCTCGCAGGCTTGTTTGACATTGAGGTTCGCGCGGTAGAGGAACCGGTAGCATTCCCGCAGCGAGCGGACGTCCTCGGCCGCGAACCCTCTCCGTTCCAAACCGACCTGGTTCACGCCCCGGATCTCTGCGGGGTTCCCATCCGCGATCATGTAGGGCGGGACATCCTGCACGATCTTCGTGCAGCCGCCGACGATCGAGTGGCGCCCGATGCGGCAGAACTGATGGACGCCCGAGAGCCCGCCGATCACGGCGTAATCCTCGACCACCACATGCCCGGCGAGCGTGCCGTTGTTCGAAAAGATCACGTGATCGCCGACCGTGCAGTCGTGCGCGACATGGGAATAGGCCAGAAAGTTTCCGTGGCTGCCGATCACCGTCTTCGTGTCCGGGAGCGTCCCCCGGTTCACGGTGCAGAACTCGCGGAAAGAATTCCCGGATCCGATCTCCAGATACGTCGGCTCGCCGGCATACTTGAGATCCTGCGAACGCTGGCCGATCGAGACATACGGGAAAAATGTGTTGCCCGCGCCGATTTTTGTCGGGCCTGCGACCGTCACGTGCCCGAGCAGCCGGCAATCCGGGCCGATCTCGACGCCATCACCCACATGGCAAAACGGGCCGATCTCCGCGCCGTCGCCGATCGACGCGCCGGGCTCCACGACCGCGCTGGAGTGGATCACCGTCATTTGTCCACCAAACCGAAAAGAAGCTCCCCCTCGGAGACGACTTCCCCGTTCACCAGGCAGCGGCAGGACGCCTTCCCCAGACGCTTTTTCGCGCTGGTCAGCTCGCACTCGATGAAGAGCGTGTCTCCCGGCATCACCGGCTTGCGGAACTTCACCTCGTCGGCGCTCATGAAGTAGCCGATCTTCCCGGAATTCTCTGTCTTGCGCATCATGACGATGCTGGCCACCTGCGCCATGGCCTCGAGCTGCAGCACGCCGGGCATCACCGGGTGGCCCGGAAAGTGCCCTTGGAAATACGGCTCGTTGATCGAGACCGCTTTGACCCCGATCGCTTTCGAGTCCCCTTGGAATTCGATGACCCGGTCCACCATCAGGAACGGGTAACGGTGCGGCAGCGTGCGCATGACCTCGTTGATGTCCAGGGCACCGGACGTCGCCGGGACCGGACGCGGGGCGGCCGCGACGATTTCCGCGTGGCGGGCCGCGAGCCGTTTGGCCACCTCGGTGTTGATCCCATGCCCGGGTTTCACCGCCACGACATGGCCGCGAATCCGGTGCCCGGCCAGGGCGAGATCGCCGATGATATCCAGCATTTTGTGGCGGACAAATTCATCGGGGAACCGGAGCGGTTCCTTGCTGAGCACGCTTTCGCCCCGCGCCACGATCGCGTTTTCCAGGCTGCCCCCCTTGATCAGGCCTTTGTCCATGAGCGGCTTGACATCCTCGTAGAAAACAAACGTGCGGGCCGGCGCGATTTCCTTCTCGAAAAATTCCGGGGTGATCTCCGCGGAGAGAAACTGGGTGAACCGGCCCTGCGGACCGACCTGGGTGCAGGAGATCCGGAATTTGGGGTCGGGCAGAATCACGAACACCGACTCGCCGGATTCGATGGTGAGCGGCTCGCGGATCTCGAGATAGGCGCGCGGGGCATCCTGCTCGACGATGCCGGCTTTGAGGATGATCTCCACAAAGGCCGAGGCGCTGCCGTCGCCGATGGGTGGCTCGTTGGCGTTCATCTGGATGAGCGCGTTGTCCACACCCAGCCCGGTCAACGAGGAAAGCACGTGCTCGACCGTGTGGATCTTCACCATGCCCTGGACGAGCGTCGTCGCGCGCTCGACGGTCTTCACGTGCGCGGCCGCCGCCTCGACAACCGGCTCGTCGGCCAGATCCACCCGCTGGAACTTGAAGCCGTGCCCGGCGGGAGCGGGCAGGATGGTGATGGTGACGTCTTCGCCGGTGTGAAGGGCGCTTCCGGTCAGGGTGGCGGGGGCTGCGAGGGTGCGTTGTTTGTCCACTGGTCTTGGTTTGAAAATTCTATTCCCGCACGCCGGTGCGGAGGAGGATGTCGATATACTTCTGGTTGCTGGCCCGGAGCCTTCCCACGAGCGCGCGCCCGATGGCCCCGAGGATTTGGATCGCGGCGGCGGGCTGCAACCCGCTCAGAACACCGATGGTCATGCGCGTGATTCTCAGGAGCACGCAGGTCTCAATCGCGATCACATTCGCGGAACGGGGGCCGTCATCGACCAAGGATACCTCGCCGAAGAAATCCCCCGTTTCGAGCGGGGACAGGTCGATCTCCCGCCCATCCGCATCGATGGTCACCTTGGCGCGCCCTTCCAGAACGACGAAGAGGCAATGGCCTGGCTCGCCCGCTTCCACAATCCGGCTTCCCGCGGGGCAGGTGATGATATCGGTCAGCTTCAGCAGCGCGGAAAACTCTTCTCCGCCAAGTCCCGCGAAGATGCAGAACTTCTGCAGGCGGGGGTCATCGGGCAGGATCGCGGTCATTGAAATGTGTGAGAATTTTTCCATCGAGCATCTGGATCCGGACCGGCGCCATCGCGGCCACCGGTTCGCTGTGCGTCACAATAACCAGCACGGCAATTTTTTGGGAAGCAATCTTTGTGAGGGTTTCGCAAACATTCGCGGCATTCGCCGAGTCCAGATTACCGGTCGGCTCGTCCGCGAGGACCAGCCTCGGGCCTCCGGCAAGCGCCCTCGCGATGGCCGTCCGCTGCATTTCTCCGCCGCTGAGCTGGTGGGGAAAGTGGTGCGCGCGCGCGCCCATCCCGACGATATCCAGCATCTCGGCGACGCGGAGGGCGGCCTTTTTGTGCGGGTCGCCCCGGAGGAGAAGCGGCAGTTCCACATTCTCGCGCACTGTCATTGCGGGCAGGAGGTTAAAAAACTGGAACACGATCCCCAGCGTGTTCCGGCGATAGGCAGTGAGAGCTTTTTCATCCGCCTGGTGGAGCGGCAGCCGGTCCACAACGACCTCTCCCGATGTCGGGCGGTCGAGGCCGCCGAGCAGGTTCAGCAGCGTGCTTTTCCCGCAGCCGCTCGGGCCGGATACCGTCACGAACTCCCCGGCCGCGATGTCGAGCGAGACCGAATCCAGAGCGCGGACGACCCCGCTGCCCGAAGAATACGTTCGCGTGACATTCCGCAAATGGATCATGTTACCCGACACCATTGCCGCCTTGTGAATCCTGATCAAGAAGAGTTCGAGATCCTCGGGGAGACGCCGGACCTTCTTGCCGTGAACAAGCCGGCCGGGCTCCTCGTGCATCCCACGAAGCCGGGCGGCCCGCGGACGCTTTTCCTGCAGCTCAGAGATCAGAACCGGGAGCGTGCGCCCGGCGATTCCTCCTTCTTGTCCGAACTCGGAGAAGATCCCTCCGCATCGGCGGCCAGTTCATCGTGGATGGACATGCCCCGCCGGGCGTGTCAAGGGCCTATCCTCGAAACGGACTTCGTCCCGCGTAACGAACATGAGAGACTTTCACCCGCATCCCTTCGATTTGGAAAAACGCGAGATACTTCTCGGCAATCAGGAATCTGTATTTCTGGCTGGTTTTCCAAAATGGAAAACGGCTGGGCATCGTGCTCAACGCATCGATCTCTGCGGCGATTCTCCGCAAATAGTCCGCCGTTACCGACTCGCTTTGGGACGCATCAAAGACCTCGCGTTTTGCACGCACAAGGTCACAAAGCGCCCTTGGAGAAAGTTCGACGGAGAAGTCTTTCAAATTCCCAGTCTCCGCCAGACTTCAGCGGCAGGGATGCCTTCGCCCCTTGCAAACTGTGCTTCGGATTCTTCAAGCGCCTCAACGATCTCCCGATCCTCGCTCGACGTGAGTTGAGCGGCCGACAGGAGGGATTCGGCGGTATCCCTGACCATGGCCAACTCCTTGGGATTCGCCTCCCGCAGATGTTCGAGAACTTCAAGTGCGCTCATCGAGTAACCTTGCCACGCACTCTGTCATGTCGCAACGGTTTTCCATGGTTCCGCATAAAAACAAAACCCCCGCACCATTGCTGATGCGGGGACTTGCAACCGGATTTTCAGACTCGAGAAAGAAGAGCGAGAAAATCCCCAAGGAATCCGCCTAGAGGGAAATTGACAACTTCCGATAAGTTGCTCTAATAGCAGGCATGATGAGAGCCATTCAAATTGTCCTTGTAATATTTTTTACTGTTTTTGCCAGTGGTTGCAATCCCCCCGCACCAAAAGAAGCGGAGGCAACCCCAACGCCACAAGCCGCCCCAGTTGTCACCACCCCGACACCAAAACCGACACCAACACCCACGCCGACACCCACGCCGACACCACAGGCACGGCTTGCGCCGGAAGGGACACTTTATGTGGTAAAGACATTCAGCAAAACCACAGACGATGGAATACACGGGTTTCCCGCTGGCAAGAAAGTTACTCTGATACGGGAGGAAGCGGGCAGCTATGTTGTAACAGACGGAATTATTGAAGGACTTGCACCTAAAGACTCTTTCACAAATAATATGGATATTGCTGAGTCTTTAACGGCTAAAGCCAAGCAGCAAGTTAAAACCATTCAACAAGTAAGTAGTGACGGCAAGAAAAGTTTTGCTGAACAAGAAACCGCCAAGAATAAAGCAATGGCGGATGATATAGCCGCAAGACAAAAAGAAAAAACAAACAAAGATATTGCTATAATAAAAAGCCAATTAGATTCAGTAAGCAAGAGAGTTAGTGCCGCAAGGAGTGAACGCAGCAGCAAAGGTTTTCCGCCTGACGGGGGGCCTAGATTAAATGAGCTTGTTCATGACTATAATGGCAATAGTTACCGCAGCACAAGCAGACAACATGCTACAACGGTAAGTTTAAGCACGGATGCTTCACAAATAGAGGCATTACTTGGGGCTAAAGACCAACTTGAAGCGCAATTGTCACGATTGGAAGGAAAGCCGTAGCATACCACAAGAAGAGTTCGAGATCCTCGGGGAGACGCCGGACCTTCTTGCCGTGAACAAGCCGGCCGGGCTGCTCGTGCATCCCACGAAGCCGGGCGGCCTGCGGACGCTCTGGGACGGGCTCCGCGATCTCTTGCGCTACGAGCTCGCGAACGGCGGCCAGGTCTCGCTCATCAACCGCCTCGACCGGGAAACCAGCGGAGTCGTCCTCGTGGCCAAATCCTCCCGCGCGGCACGCACCGCCGCCATGGCCATGCAGGAGGGGAAAATCAAAAAATCCTACCTGTCCATCGTCTGTGGCTGGCCGGACCAGGAGTTTGAAGTCGAGGCTCCGATTCTCCGGCTCGGCGAGGTCGGCGAGTCAAAAATCCACCTCCAGCGCGCGGTGCATCCCTCCGGAGTTCCGGCGCACACCCGGTTCCGTGTTCTGTCACGGATCGAGCGCGCCGATGGCCGGTTTGCCTTGGTCGCCGCCGAACCGCTCACCGGCCGCACCCACCAGATCCGGGTCCACCTTGCCCACGCCGGGTTCCCGGTTGTGGGCGACAAGATCTACGGGCCGTCGCCCGACTGCTACCTGGAATTCATCCGCACCGGCTGGACGCCCGCGCTCGCGGGTCGCCTTCTCCTCCCGCGACATGCGCTCCACTCGGCGGAGATGGCCCTGGAATGGAACGGGGTGCCCCGGCATTGGTCCTGTGCCCTGCCGCCGGACATGCAGGAATTTCTCGCAGCAGGAGAGAGCAAGCCGATCTGAACGCCGGCACAGAACTTTCTCTCAACCCCCGGGATGAGTGGCCGTGAGCGGGCCGCAAAGCTCAGGAGGCGTCTTGTTTTGGGCATCGCCTGCGATTCGAGAAGCGACAGCGGACAAAGAAAACCACCCCTGCACCGAGCATCACGAGGATCACGCTGCCGGGCTCCGGAACCAGATAGGAATAAAGATTGGCGTTATCCACAAAATGGTCGAATACCACCGTCGCGCCTGCGGAGACGACAAACTCGGTCGTCCCCACATAGGAGGCAACACCTCCTTGATTGTAATCCCAGTTGTAGGTGTAGCCCATCGCCGTCCAAGGCATTTTTGTCTTGGCCTCGTTGTTCGCCATGAAGTCGCCGAAACCGCTGGCCCCCGTGTAGTAAGTGTAGTTGTAATCCTGCCATTGGAACCCATCGGTTCCCGCCGGAGGCGCGTTTGCCTGATAGGACGTGTCGGCGTATTTTGTCAGCCCCGAGTAACTGATCTGCGTGGTGATGTCCGCGGAATACGCCGGCCGCAGAACCAATGTGATGGGAGCCCAGAAAAATGCGAGCACCCGCGCCTCAGCTGTTCGATCCAGCATTCCGAGGGTTTGGCTGATTCGCAGGTCCACATTTCCGGCCGTCAATGTCGCCGCATAGTTCGTCGCAAAATAATCTTTGAGATCACTTCCCGCCGATACCCATGGAAAGATATCATACCCTGCGCCGCTGCCGGTGTGCAGCGTCAAGGGTTGCCCGCTTTGAGCCGTCTGCCAGAATGCGTTGTATGGGGTGAATGTGCTGACAAGGACGGACTCGGTCCCGTTGATCAAACGATAAAGGGAAGGGTTGCCCGCATCGAAATTGATGGTTGTAAGATTCGTGGGATTCTGTCCGAGCGGAACCCTCGGAGTTGGCGCGGTCGTGGAAAAATGAAAGGCCGCCTGAGTTTGGGTTAAGGAATCTGTATAAGCCTGTGGGTCCACGGCCCAGCACGCGCATACACTGAGATAAACCACTGCGAAGAAGAGGAAAGGTCCCCGCCTGTGTGGCACAAGACACATTGATCGGCTCAATGACGAACTCCATCGGTGAGGTTTCATTGTTTGATTGGTTTTCATGGAATCAAACCTCCCTTTATTTGCAAATGGACGGTTCCAGAAATGTAAAGCAAGTGGAAACCAGCGGAAACGCCGGAAAAACAGCGATGCACATGACGTTGATCATGAATTGTCGCCATTTTTTGCCTTCAATCCCCTCCGCCCAAGCAGCCGAGCCAAGCGGAGAGAACCAAGCGGGCTCAGGATCCTGGCGTTTCAGCCTTCGCCAACAGCCTCTTGAAGCGCGATGACAATCTTGTCGGCATGGGCGTCAATGATATCCTGATCCCGCCCCTCGATGAGAAGGCGGATTTTCGGCTCGGTTCCGCTGTAGCGCAGGAGGACGCGGCCTTTGCCGTCGAGCGAGGATTCGGCGGCGGCGAGGAGTTCCTGCACGGCGGACAGGGATGCCAAGGGTGGTTTTTCGCGGACGCGGAGGTTCCGCTGGGCCTGCGGAAATTTTTTGAGGACCTGCTTGAGCTCGCTGAGTGGCTGTCCGGAATCGGTCATGACGCGCAGGATCTGGAGCGCGCTGACGATACCGTCGCCGGTGGTGGCGAAGTCGCGGAAGATCATGTGCCCGCTCTGCTCTCCGCCGACGTTGTATCCCTCGCGCAGCATGGCCTCGATGACATAGCGGTCGCCGACCTTGGTGCGCAGGAGGCGTCCGCCATGGGCGGCGAGCGTCTCGTCGAGGCCGAAATTGCTCATCACCGTTGAGACAAG
>Ga0118677_10012848_pt2 | contig 11467 bp, 6 predicted proteins | sample AliMusrvi5mmetaG_FD_86154 | JGI IMG/M metagenome (GOLD analysis project Ga0118677, IMG submission 86154) | reverse complement strand
GACCTGGATCGAGGCGAGCATTCGAAAGAGTATGGGGCATACTCTGAGGGTGCTCAACGACTTGTCCCCTACAGCCCGGATGGCGAAGCGGGAAGAGAGAGGACAAGCAGGCACGTCAAATGGGAGGATTATTTTGTCCGAGTCCCTAAGATCCGTGCCATCGACTGCACGAGGAAAGATCGCGAGTTGCTGCTAGCGATTGCCAATCCGAAGTATGCGGTGTCGTGTTTCACCAATAAAGACTTGCAACAACACCTGGGCGCCTTGTCGTGGGCCAAAGGGATGACGGGAAAGCAACTGTCCGTGCGCATTAGTCGTCACCTCCGCTTGTTGCGTGAGCCCGGATTGATTAAGAAACTACCGCATCAACGACGTTACAGGCTGACGGACAAAGGACGCAAAATCACCATGGGGTTGAACGTGATCTTCGCCGCATCGACGGAACAACTGCTGGAAAAAGCGGTATGAACAACTTGTTATTCTTAGGGGTTTTCAACCCCTAAGGTACTAACCGCTTAAAAATCAATGAGTATGCACTTGACGGTACCAGACATCACCGGTAGTGGCAATGCAGATCCTTGTCCCCTAGGGACGACAGAAACCCGACTCGCCTCTCGTGTGGCCATTCGGACGTCCCTCCGTGACTTGGTCAGCCCGCGAATACATAATCAGGCGATGTTCGCGAGTCACTCCGGGACAGTTTGGATCTCGTCACACGACCTGTAGTGTCTGGTACCGTCAAATGTATTTCCAGGTTTTCTAATTTAACGACTTAAGAAATTGTGGTTCCGGCTAGCCTACGTTAGTACCTTAGGGGTTGAAAACCCCTAAGAAAAAAAAGTTATTTGGGTTGCGGGCGAAGCCCGCATTGGGAAAGATGAACTCGGTGATTATGCTGTGTGCGCAAGGTTTGCAGATGTACATAATCCACAGACAAGCTCATTGCGCCAAACATATAACCAATGACTTAGCTTGAATTGTAAAATACACGAAAATATCGCTAAAAATACCTATGCAAATATATATGAGGTGGCAGGATATCAGCACTGGATGACGAAAAACGAAATATGGTATCTACGCTGGCGCTAAATATAGTTGACATGCCCATAACAATTGTCCATCGAAACAAATCCGGTTTGTTAATAACTTGGGGGTTATACCAACAACTTTCTTTGACTGTAATAACTGCAAAGTGTCGTAAACCAAACATTTCTAGCGATATCTATACTTTTGGTGAAGGAGAATCTAGCGATGTGCATTCCTACAATTATTATTTCTCAACTTATCAATACACAGGATGGCGAAGAATTTCGAAAAGAAATGAATAGTTTTTTATTGAGTCCAAGAACAATATGCTTTAAACAATTGACGGTTGGTGATTATCGATATACTGCGCAAGCGATACAAACCACAGTTGATTTAGCCAAAGAACAGGATAGTGTGTTGATGATTTGGGCTGTGATGAGTTCCAACTCGGTTACGCATATGCGGTATGGTCTTCTGAAATTGTTATCGCCGCACTCTACTGATCAAGACATCTTTTGGAAAATGGAGAAGTGGAGAGAATGGACGGAACACATTCAGTCCGCCATGACTAAGTGTGCATGTTCGCAACAATCACCTTATGGGTTGGGCATGATCGGTGCGCGGGATAATTCTAACTCTGCGTTAACATCTTTCAATGATGCGATCTACGCATCAGCCGATCAGGTGCGTCTTCATGTCCCAGACCAATCTGGCTCAATTACAATACGCAAGCATCATCTTGTGGCGATGTATCAAAGTGCACTTATTACTAAAGGCAACAAAATAGTTCAACATTTGGTGGATAATCTGAAGGCGAAAGCGGATGAGGCAAAGAAGACTGCCGCGGAAGCGACGAATGCGGCGGATGAGGCAAAGAAGAAGGTCGCGGAAGCGACGAAAGCGGCGGATGAGGCAAAGAAGAAGGCCGCGGAAGCGACGAATGCGGCGGAAGCGGATTTGGCAAAGAAGACTGCCGCGGAAGCGACGAATGCGGCGGATGAGGCGGTAGCGGCAGCGAATATGACCGCGGAGGCGGTGAAAGTGGCAGAGCATGCACTTAATCAGGCGAATAGACTCCTACTGAATGAGATGACTATTGAATTTTCCGCTTCGAATCAGGATTTTATCATCGACTATTTGAATGGATCTATTGGTGTTCTGGACACGTTTGGTGCAGGTAAAAAACAACCTATAGGTCCGATATCTGCGTCCATTGATACCAGTGAGTCTATCGAAGAGGAAAATCGCAAGCGTATAATAGCTGAACTTGATAAATTGAAAATTACAATGCCTTCTCTTCTGCAAAATGCTGATCTTAATATTCTGCAAAGTATAATTCCTATTTTTCCGCAATATATTCTATTGACATCACTAACAAAATAAGCACTTGACACATAGGATACTTGCAATGATAATCAGTGTAAAATCCCTTCGTGATGAGCTTGCCGAGGTGGCGCTTCCGCTTGCTGAAGCATTGGAGCGGAGTTGGGTGACCGCGCTGGACGAATGGTTGCCGGCGTTAGGCGTCAAGAATGATTCATTCAATTCGTATCCGCACTTGCGCAATGTTGAAAGCCAGGCGACATCGATTGTCCGGGAATTCGAATATATCCATCCGCAATTAACACCGATGTTGCAGCCGGTTGAGGTGTACCTGCTCTTGATGGGCTGTTTGATGCACGACATCGGTCGCATTTTCGATGATAATGGACATGGCTCGCTGTCATCCGAACTCATCTTGAAAGATTATGCCGTATTAGGCATCCCTTCCCGCGCATTGGCGCAAAGTCTGGCAAGTGTCTGCGAATATCATACCCCAATGGCCGGGCAAACGCAGCAGTCGCTGCGTTGGAAGTACCGCATCGTGAGTTTTTATCCCTATGGACAGGCGCGCGAGCTGCTGCTGGCGACGATGGTAATGCTGGCCGATGTGCTGGATGGCGCATTTACACGCGTCCTCCCCTGGTACTTGAAATCACCCTCCAATGGCCTTGCTGTGGTGGGCGCGTTTCGCAATATCGTGCAGGCCATCCATCTCGATGCGCGCTGTCGTATGGCAGTAACAGTTCTCGGAGAAGTGTCTACGGATGAACCAGCTCCTGCCGAAAGTAATATCATATATCGCTACAATTGCTCGGACGAGCAGAAAGCAAGTTGCAAAGTCAAAGATGACTGTAAAAAAGAAAAAGAAGACTATAAGAAAAACAAACAACAGCGCTTTTCTCTGTCCGAGAAAGATGTCCTCCTTTGCTGTACGTACACCCAGCCAAAGCATCGAACGTTCGACCATGATTGCCCTCATTTGTCCGAGGTATTTGACTCTATTCCTATTGATGTCTCTGTGCGGTCAGGATGGCAGTATTGGTGGCATGAGCATGTATTGTTGCTCAGCTATGCTTGGACATTTTTCGATCTGTTATATAAAAGAAACCTATCAATTACAGTACAAAATCTTTCTGCTCAATCTCAAGCATGGTATCGAATACATAGCAGATTCCCTCCTGATGATACCGGAGCCATGTTACATACGATCATTAAGGAGATATACCAACAACTAGATCGTGTGTATAGCAACGAAGGTACATCGGCTGATCAGACGTTGAAAGCGAAATGGCAATCGACTCGTGTTCTTCCCATGCTTCAACAAGCGCTGCAGCATGCTGCTGCTGCCAAATGGCTTCCTGAGATATTAATGGCGGCGCGTCAATTACTCTTTCACCTGACCTGCTTTGCGATATATCAGCAGGAACAGTCCGATAATAATGATATTTCGTCGCGATGTAAGTCGCTCGAGGATCGTCGCCCTATATTCGATCTTCATGAATCCCTCAAATCAGATGCAAGTCCGTATGAGGATTTTCATTTATTGCGACGTTATCTATCCGATCGGCGATTAAACTTGTACCTGAATATTGATGCTAACAAAATTGAATCTCACAAGAAAATGTATGGACACATCCCCATAACTCCTAATTTGCCACGAGCCTTTCACGCCGCGCATTGGCTGGTAGCGCATGAGAAACTTCAGGCGGCAAAAGACGAGCCTGCTCACTGGCCCACGGCGGTATTGCTGGCTACCGTACTCGCTGACGCCGAGCGGAATGGACAGATACTTACGCATATCGCCACAGAACTGAGTGAATATGGCCTGCCCATCTATGCCTGGTTGATAGAATATCGTGAAGGGCTTTATACCTGCGCTGGGAAGGAAACTTTTGAGCCGATTCTGAGTCGTCCATTCTTGCAACGTGTGGCAGACAGTATGTGGGAACTTAGCCGCCGCGTATTTGGCATGGAGGAGTTTTCATATCAAATGTTGGCTGATCATTTAAATGAAAATAATCTTGAGACAGTACGTATCGCGGTGCGCCGGCTTGCAATCGTTACCCGCTACCTGCGTCGCCAATTAGCGGATGGCTATAACGTATTCATCGCGCAGGATACCGAATCCGACCCAGGTGCAACGATTTTGTGTAACGATACTAACTGGCGTTGGGTCGTTACCAACCGGCAAGACCAGCACAGTCACAAATTTGATTGTTGCCTGCTGCTACGTAAACAAGGTGATTCGGATCTGCTCGATTGTCGAAAATGTCCGCGATACAATGCGTCGCTCGCAGACTGCCACTGCAACCTGGCGACGTATAGTGATGTCAAGTACGCGATTAACCGATTGAACGATCCATTTTAAGTGCGGGAGAATGTAATGCAACATCCAAGATCGCAAATATCGCTTGGATATCCACTGGATCAGCTTTTTCACATCGAGGTGGAGTTGCCGCCCAGTAAGCGCGATCAAACAAAAATTGATGGGAAATATGTCGATAAGGAAGATGAAGGGTACGATGAGCGCATCGTCGCTGGGTTGCAACTAGCTTCAAAGGACAGAACTTCTCAATCGACTGGCAACATCGTCATCAAAGGCTGCCCCGGGTCTGGCAAATCCACCTTGGCTTTGCAGATTGCCGCAGCATGCCATGACGAGCAATCTAAAATTTTATCGATGTATATTCCCTTTGAGCAAACAATCGAGGATCTTCGCATGAAAGCGAGCGCTTTTGCTTGGGAAGACCGTTTGATTGAAATAGTTCACGTTCATAATATATTAGGGCCGCCCACCGCGTCTCGACTCGCGGATATTCTTGCCAATATCCTTCAGCAATCGAAAAATGCTGATCCCGAGGAATGCAAAATGCGCGGCGAGAGCGATGAGCAGCGAGTAACACCGGGTTCGCGAGATGATGTATTGCCCATACATAAATGTAAGGCCATGCAACGAACCCTTGGCAGTTTACGTCGTATCATCACGGATCCGCCACCAACAATAAGTTCTGACTCCGTTACCGGGTCTTCGCAGAACGATCTTGCTGAGTTGAGGCAGCTGCAGCAATTTGTAGCAGATGTGTATCAATCATATCGAAACTTACGAGAGAAAACTATCTTTGAATTTGCTGAGTCTCTTTTCAAATTCTCACCTAATGGTCATGCTGATAGTGAATTAGCGAAGACAAGAAATGTATTTACACAGTATCAGGCAAAATATTCGAAAGATTCAGCTAAGAACGCTGCACCAGACCCATGGAAATATAATCATCACGACGTATTCTTATCAAACTTCGTTTTCAATCAAGCATTGCATATAATTACAAAATTATTATCTGAGATAGCCATATTACATGGATTATTCATCAGCCTGGCGGGATGTCATGCTGCGAATCAATGCCGTGCATGTCTTGCACTTTCAGCAGATCGCGATGATTCAGATCATTGTCCGATAGATGTTCTGCGCTGCGAAAAATGCTGGCCATTACATCAACAAATTCACCGTCATCTGGAAATTGCCGAAGTTATACAGTATTTCCATGATGTATTGACAACTTATTCGAAACAGCAATCTAGTAGTCAAAGTACTCCAGATTCTGAATTGATTCAGTATGCGGCAAATATTGTTGATTTCATCCAGCAATTTTCCGTATTAGAAGTCGAAGGGTCGATCGGGTCAGTCTATAAATACCAACGTTTTCGCAATGCATTACGCGATTTCGCAGCTAATTCAGCAGGCAAATCCAATTCTTGCAAAGATCAATCGGTTGAGCGAGGTAGTCCACAACGACTGCTCCGTCGGTCTCTGATGATGATTGGCCTATTTCTCAACTCGATGCAGCGCATGTTGGATGGCTGGAACATCGTGCAACAATTATCTGAAGCGGCATTTCTTGCCTCGGTCAATCAAGCACGCAAGAAATATGAGCTGTTGCGCAACACGCTGGTTGAGACATCGTCTCTGTTAGCTCCCCTTTTTAGATGCGAACAGTATCTGATCGATTTAGATGAGATTGTTGACGAATTTTGCTATAAAGGAGATAAGCCAGCGAGCGTTCCATGCATAATGGCACCTATGCTAACACCGCGTGGACGCATCACCGGTAATGAAGATTTGTTCAGCGAACGATACCGTCAATTGGAATTATTACTGGATACGGCTGATGAACTAAGACAAAAGAACATACCGGGGAAAAATGATCTACGTATCGTCTGTCTTGATAGCTTGAACGTCTTCGCCGATAGGGCATTGACGCGGATTGAAATAGATCGACTATTTCATCTCTGCGAGCGCCACCAGGTCATCGGCGTCTTTATCATTGAGGAAGACTCGACCGGAACCGATTCGGCGGAAATGCGTGAGATGAACCGACATGCGGAATATCGTGCGAATATGCTCATTCAATTACGTATGTCAACCGATCAAGGTCATGCGATGCGCTATTTTGAAATTCAGAAATCTCGCAATCAACCACATGTGCGCGGCGCTCATCCCTTTACCATCGCCCATGCTGCTGACTTTCCGCCATCGCTGTGGCGTCAAGTATTGAATAGCCACATCCCTGCCCCAATTGGAATCGTTGTCTATCCACAACTGCAATATGTGAAGTCCAAAATCACCCCGGACTCTGACCGCTTTAACCCCGATCGGCATCTAATGGCACAACGAGGTAACGGATTAATTCCGTCAGGACAAGAGCCGTTCTCCATGGGTATGAAAAGTATGAGTTTTGCCATCCCGCAAAATCAACCGGCCAATAGTGTCATCGCGATTCGCGGCGATTTGGGAACCTACAAATCAGTGATTGCCTTGAATTATCTATTGGAAGGTCTGTGCGATGGCGAAGACGTACTGCGCTTACGCTTCGATGATATTAATCGGGATCTACGGAGTGCGCGCGTGAGCAGCGATATCAGTTGGCCGTTGCTCAAACATGCCGTCCATGATCGTATCTGTCATTTAGATACTGATAATCTTGATGTGTTTCATCTCGCTGAAAATCCGTCACCCCACTTCAATATCAGCAAATGGCGCTATCAAGCGCAGAACGGTCGAACCGGGCGTTACATTGAAATCGCCTTGCGTAGTGGCATGGTTTCTCCAGAGCATGTTTTTGAAATTGTGCGGCAAATCTTTGTCGACTATCGCATCACGCGGATGGTGATGGATGATGTCGCGCGCATTGAATCCAGCTATCCGTTATTACGTGAGTCAGTCACGGCTCAACGATTGTTCTTACCAATCCTTGTCGATGTGGCGCGAAATTACGGCTCAGGACTGGTGATAGTCGGGACGACCGAAAGCGATCAACGGCGCAATGAAGTGGTCGCCGTGGCGTGCGAAGTGGCCAAAGGCATTGTCAATTGCCAAAATTGCGACGTTTTTGGCGATCGATATATCATCGTTACGGGAGAAGGACTAGTGACGCGCGAATCGCGTGGGAGTGGGGAAGATCATGAAGAGGTGCCCGGCGTGTTGTATACAGGCACCAACGCTGACCGAACACATGCTCCCCTCGAAGTGGATACCCAGTTATTATCCGGTCTGGTGGGATTCAATGGGCCGCGTATTTATCGTCCCGGACTACACATGAATTTTTTTGCTGAATCCCGCATTCAACGTGAATATCACCATGATCTTCACCAAATGTTGTCGTTTGCATTCGCTGATCCGTCAACAAGTCAACGTCTGAACAATGCTCAAGATGCTAGCGCTCACGAGATGCAGGTGACGATGCGGCAATTTTCCTCGCAAGAGTCCGAGCAATTTCATGATTCGCTGAAGGTCATGAAAGGAAGCCCTGTCGATCGCACTATTGTAGTGACTATGGACGAATTCTGGCGCAGTGAAGATGGAGAAGAGCAAACTGATTTGATTGTGTATAAGACCAGGCAAGAGTTGGCGCGTCAACGAGCTGAAGAGCTTATCAGATATACGCCACCATCACCTCAACGAGCTGAAGAGCTTATCAGATATACGCCACCATCACCCTCGGATATTCCAATTGATAGCCATCACGAGCATCACTCCACCAATACATCGCATTCATCGACAAGGATAACAGATGATGCAGAGCGATTCGATGAGCGCATCGACCGGGGCGCCGGCCTTGACCATGAGCATGATCTTGCGGGGCGCGGCGAGCGAATGGACGAAGGCTTCGAGGGTGTGAGCCGCGACCAGGTTTTTGCCGGGGTGGGCGGCGACGAACGCGTCGGTGACCGCGCTGGTGCGGTTGTACACCGCGACCTGGAAACCGCGGGATTCCACATTGAGAACGAGATTCTGGCCCATGACGGCCAGACCAATGAGTCCGAAATCGCTGTTGCTCATAATAAGAGGTGCCACTGCAAAAGGCAGGGCGGATGTAATGAAGTTGCGGCCCCGGCGCAACCTCTTGTTGCCAAACACCACTTAATTTCCCACATTGCGCCTGTGAACCTGCCTAATACGATCACCCTTTGCCGTCTAGTGCTCACCGCCGTTTTTGTCGGAGGTGCCGCACTGCAAAGCCTGACAGGCCACTGGATCGCGCTCGTCGCCTTTGTGATTGCGGCCGTCAGTGACTGGTTCGACGGCTATTTCGCCCGCAAATACGCCTTGGTCACGCCGCTAGGCAGATTGCTCGACCCGGTGGCGGACAAGGTACTCGTGTGTGCTGCCTTCGTCTATCTGAGTGCCCAGGGCCGGTGCCCGGTGTGGGTGACTGTGCTCATTGTGGCACGCGAATTCCTCATCACAGGCTTGCGCCAAATCGCCATCGAGGCTGGCCAGGTGCTGTCCTCCGATCATCTGGGAAAATGGAAAACCGGGATGCAACTCGGCTACTGCATCACCTGCCTGGTATGGTTCGCTGTCGCTACCCTCGAGTCCGGCAACCCGCTGCTGCGTTTGCTGTATTATTTATCCAAGCCGGATAGCTGGCTTATGCCGGGGTTCTTGTGGCTGGCCTTGGCCCTCACGGTCATCTCCGGTTGGAACTACATGTGGGCCAACCGGGCACTCTTAACCGGAAAACGCCCGTAAAGAGTCGCAAATAAACACGGCGCTTGAAGTCTGGTCATTCAGAAATTTGGTAAAATGATGAAGGGAAAAAATGATGGAAGAATAGATTACAATTCCCGAGAACGGAAGCATCATTCCACTTCTTCATGATTTTACCCTGTCATGATTTCATCCAAATGATTCCTTGCTAACATTCACATTTTGTAAGGTTTATTTCTTTACGAGACCTGAACGTTTTTTGACTGTTTGTCAGACACTCTGTAGCGGCCACTCTGTAGCGGCCACCGCTGTTGCGGCTTTCACTCACGCGCCTGGCGATTCATTTCCCAGCGGTCGGCGGCAGTGAGCAGCGCCTTCGCGCCATCACCGTTGAGCCAAGCCTTTGCATGGACATCGCCTTTAAGGGTGGCATCCCAGAACGCAGTGGTCAGGGCGAGAATGGCGCGGTGGTAACGGGGCTCGGCCGACGATCTTCCCAACAAGTCGCGTTCACCGAAACTCATGTGCGTCGCTTTTTCAAAAACGACCTGCCAGGCCGGGGCCTGTTTCAGATGCGGAAATACCTTCAGGCGATCAGCGGCACGGGTATTGCCGATGGGACTGTCGTCGAGCGTCCCGGTCATCAGCAAACACGGGATTTTGATCGCCCCAAAGGCCACCGCCGGATCACCGTGTGCCGGTGGGCTGGGGCTCATCATCACGGCTGCGCTGAGGCGCGGTTCGAGCAATGACAGATGCTCGCCGACGAAGGTCTGGCCGGCGAGCGCCTGAGTCGTGACGGCTCCGAACGAGTGGCCGGACATGCCGAGGTGAGCAAGGTCCAGACGGCCTTTTAGCGGGTGGGCAGGGTCCCTATTCCAGCGCTCCAAAGCGTCTATCACGACGGGTATGTCCTTGGCCCTCGCTAGAAAATTTGCCAACGAGGCGGCCCGTTGCATGGCACCCATACGTTCTAACGGCGGCAGTTCCTTCCAGACACTCTCGTCGCTTCCAGGGTGCTGGACGAAGACCACGACATAGCCGCGCTTGGCCCAGTGGTTCCCCAGATACGGGTTATTGTCACGCGAGCCGCCAAGACCGTGGGAGAACAAAATCACCGGTGCCGGCCGGGCACTTTCCGGCAAATAGACGCGCAGTGGCACACTTCTATCACGCTTGGCGTCCTTCACTTCAAACGTCTGCGACACGATCTTCACGTCCACCGCACGCAACGGATCGTATGGGACAGGGCCAGCGCTGAGTAGATCAGCACATGCGACCATTACTAACAAACATGTATATGCTGGGTGGATGAGGGGGAGGTGACGCCCCGCAAAGAAACAAACCTTACAAAATTCGCATATTGGCATGGTATGTCCTCCTTATCAATCGGTCAAATCCGCAGGAAATTTTCCAACAAGCGTTTGCCATCCTGGGTGAGGATGGACTCCGGATGAAATTGGACGCCGTGGACGGGGAACTGTTTGTGGCACAGGCCCATGATCTCGCCCTCGGCGGTCCATGCGGTGATTTCAAGGCAGTCGGGCAGGGTCTCGCGTTTGACGATGAGCGAGTGATAGCGGGTGGCCTCAAACGGAGTGGGCATTCCAACAAAAATACCGGTGCCCGAATGATGGATCGGTGAGGTCTTCCCATGCATCAGGCGCTCGGCCCGCACCACATCGCCTCCATAAACTTGGCCGATGGACTGATGACCGAGACACACACCGAGAATCGGCGTGGTGGCCCCCAGTTGATGGATCACCTCACAGGAAATCCCCGCTTCGTTGGGCGTACACGGGCCGGGAGAGATACAGATACGTGCCGGCTTGAGCGCCTTTACATCCTCCACCGTGAGGACATCATTGCGAAAAATCTTCATTTCCTCCCCCAATTCGCCAAAGTATTGCACGAGGTTGTAGGTGAACGAATCGTAGTTGTCGATGATCAGGAGCATGGGGAAAAGTTATAGGTTATGAGGAATAAGACCCAAAACGCAAGACTGCAAGACGCAAGACGCAAGACTGCAAGACGCAAGACGCAAGACTGCAAGACGCAAGACTGCAAGACGCAAGACGCAAGAAAGAGGAAGGCCGTAGCGTCTCATCTCTTGTGTCTTATGCCTTGCAGTAA
>Ga0118677_10013930_pt1 | contig 11468 bp, 6 predicted proteins | sample AliMusrvi5mmetaG_FD_86154 | JGI IMG/M metagenome (GOLD analysis project Ga0118677, IMG submission 86154) | reverse complement strand
CCCCATGCCGGGAGAATCCCCCCGGGGGCTCACCTGGACTGGATTCGAGCTACAGGCGTACGATCAGCCACCTGTAGTCGCACCAATCTTACACCTGCCTCCTGGTTCCCAGGTTATCAGAAACACCCATATACCCTGAATTGGCTCATTTCCTGGGAGAACAAATGACGCAGATTGCCTCTGTCTTTGGCTGGCAGCTCGGCAGTATCCATATCCAGTCAGATTACATGCTCTGGTCGGTCCAGGTGATGCCAAACGTACCGGTTGGCAATATTATCCGCATCATTCGCCAGCGCACATCTAAACGAATTTTTACCCAGTATCCGGACCTTGCAAAAATCAACGATCTGGGTGATTTCTGGGCACCCGGATTTTTATCGGCCAACAGCACCGTCCCCCCACCCGATGCGGCAATCGCGGATTTCATCAATCAGACCCGGCGCCGTCAGGAATTATTAAGGGCCCTGGAAGCTTGAGACCCGCAATTAAGATTCCCAGGGATTTCACGGGATAATGGTTTTAAGTCATGCCATCTACTAACCACCACGGCAATCCCCGATAAATCTGATTTGATTAAAAACGCTCCCGGTCTATACAAACCGGGAGCGTTATCAAAGTCGTCAGAAACTCAGGCTTGTTCGTTAATGTAAGGCCAGCGGACATTCATGCGCCGGATGAGATCCGTTTCACGCCCCTGAACCTGGAGCACAATAATGCTCATATCCGCACAGGGCCTGCCCTGATCCATGGCGATGGCTTCGCGCAGGATGGTATCGGCAATTTCCTGCGGTGTTGGTTCCTGTTCTTCCATCATCGATTCAAAAGTGGTGCAAATATCAATCTGCTGCCCGTAACAATTCCCGGCGTTTAAAATTCCACCCGAATATAAGACCACCGTGGTCCCCGGTTCCAACGCAATTTCAGAGATTAAAGGTTTGATATTGCGCGACAGGCCAATCGCATTCTTTTCTCCCGCCAGGGTTTCAATCCGGTCATTGCGTGAAATATAAATGGGGGTGGGATTATTGCGTGAAATGACCAGGGTATTGGTTTGCAGGTCGGCTGATAAGATATCCAGGTATGCGGGGACATTCCCATTCTTTTCAGTGAAAAGGGTATCCGATGCCGCCCGGGCGGCTGCACTGTCACGGACACCATCGGCCAGGAGTGAAATCACCTTTCGAACAACCATTGAAGAAATGCCTTTGGCAACCCGTCCCGACATTTTTGCGTCTGACAGGACAACGGATACGCCCCCGTTGGGCCGTTCAACAATTTCAAGGGAATCGCCGCTTTCCTCTGATCCATATTGGTTTATTTTCGCAACTGCAATTTGTATTTCCATGCTTTGATTTTACATCAAAATTATCAGGAATAAAGTGGTGTTTTGCATCCATATCTTAGTTTATCGTTCCCTACTCATAAAATGGCTTCAAGTGTATAATTCATGCCACGCCAGCCTTTGGCTGGCATTTGCTTGAATCGGAGGTTATTGAAGAATGAGGAGAAATTCGGTTAATTTAATTCTAATCCTGATCCTCTTGGCACTTTCCATCTGGGTCAACGTGCCGGGCCATCCCCAAATCAATTTGGGCGGGTTCCAGCGCACGATGGATCTGGTACTCGGCCTGGATTTGCAGGGCGGTATGCAGGTCATTCTGCAGGCAAAGGATACACCAGGAAAAACCATTACCATCGACCAGATGAATAACGCCAAGTCTATTCTCGAGAGTCGTAGTAATGGGTTGGGTGTCAGTGAAGTTTCGCTGCAAACCGTCGGCGCCAATCGCATCGTTGGTGAGTTCCCAGGTCTGACCAAAACTGATGAAGTATTGAATACACTCAAGGAAACTGGCCAGCTTGAATTTGTGGATATGGGCTCAACACCCCTTCCCGAAGGAACTGTGATTATCACAGACCTGAACAGTACCACCCCGGCCGTTTTACCGACCCAGGCTGCCGGCGCTGCGGCTCCAACCACCGCGGACCTAAAAGCGCGTGTCTGGCATACCCTGATGACTGGCGACCAGATTTCAGTGGCAACCGTCACGACTCAGGCCAACACCAGCAACATCGTGGTTAATTTCGAGCTTAAAGATGCGGGCACAAAAATCTTCAAAGATTACACGACCAATAATATTGGTAAATATCTGGCCATCGTGCTCGATAAAACCATTATCTCCGCACCGGTCATCAACAGCCCCATCCCTGAAGGTAAAGGCTACATCGAAGGTAAATTCACCCAGGAAACGGCCAACAACCTGGCTGTCCAACTGCGTTACGGCTCCCTGCCGGTTGCCTTTGATGTCATTCAAAGCCAGGTGGTAGGCCCAACCCTTGGGCAGGATTCCATTCATAAAAGCATCATTGCCGGCCTGATCGGGCTGTTTGTCATCATGCTGTTTATGGTGATCTACTACCGCCTGCCAGGCATCGTCGCCGCCCTTGGCCTGGCCACTTATGCGCTCATTTCCCTGGCCCTCTTCCGCCTCATTCCCGTGACCCTGACCATGTCAGGTATCGCCGGGTTCGTCTTGAGTATCGGTATGGCTGTGGATGCCAATATCTTAATTTTTGAGAGAATGAAGGAAGAACTGCGCGCCGGCCGCACACAGGCTAACGCGATTGACTTGGGCTGGAGACGGGCCTGGAATTCCATCCGCGACTCCAACATCTCCACGTTGATCACTTGTGTCATCCTCTTCTGGTTTGGCAGTCAGTTTGGCGCCACCATCGTCAAAGGCTTTGCTTTTACGCTGGCCCTGGGTGTAGTCGTCAGTCTCTTCACCGCCGTGTTTGTGAGCCGCACGTTCTTACACACGGTGCTGGATCGGATTAAGTTCTCCGAGCATCCTACATGGTTCGGCGCATAGGAGGAAAGCCATGAAATTTAACCTCATTGGCAAACGTTACTTATATTTTCTTATATCCTTATTGATCATTATCCCGGGTTTAATCGGCTTCGGGATGTGGGGCCTGCCCCTTTCGATTGATTTCAACAGCGGCAGCCTGCTCGAAATAAAATTCCAGTCAGGCAATTTGCCCCAGCCCGCCGATGTGATTGCGATCTATGACCAGGCCGGCTTAAAAGACAGCCGTGTTCAGACCACCGCGGATAACACAATTGTCGTCCGCTCACGTGATATGACCAATGACACCAAAAATCAGATCATCAGCGCAATGGAAAAACAATTCAATGACAAGACAACCATTTTGCGCTTTGACACTGTGGGCCCTGCCATTGGTAAAGAAGTCACGACCAACGCTGCCATAGCTGTCGGTCTTGCCGCGCTTGGCATCCTGCTCTACATCTGGTTTGCATTTCGCAACATTCCCAATGCCTATCGCTACGGCATCGCTGCCATCATTGCCATGATGCATGATGTGCTGGTGGTGATTGGTGTGCAAACCTACCTGTCCCACTTCTTTGGCTGGGAATTTGATACCTTGTTCCTCACGGCCCTGCTGACAGTGATTGGCTTTTCCGTCCATGATACGATTGTTGTTTTTGATCGTGTCCGCGAAAACTCATCCGTTTACCGCCGCCTGCCGTTTGAACAAATTGTCAATCACTCCATTGTCCAGACACTTGACCGTTCCATCAACACCACGCTCACCGTCCTGCTCACTCTTTTCACCCTGGCACTCTTTGGCGGCGTTACGATCCGCCACTTTGTCATCATCCTGCTGGTCGGTATCTTCAGCGGTGCGTATTCCTCCATCTTCAATGCAGCCCCCATCCTCGTCGTTTGGGAAAATCGCGAATGGACTACCTGGTTCAACCGCAATAAAACAGCTGCCTGATCCCATCTATTTATCAGATAACAAAAAAAGTCCTGGCAAACCAGGGCTTTTTTGTTACCCGCAAGAATTTCCCCGGTGATATTCCCCATCAGCAGACCTTATTCCGACGAAATTGGCAACCCCGTTTTTTATATCACCCGGCGTAAAAACAGGGAAATTTGTTACCTGTAATAAAAATTGCCGTTGGGTAAAATAAGGATATAACCTGAGGAAAAAGAAAGGGTTTGACCATGAGCATGCGCAAGGAAGTTGTCCTTATTACCGGCGCCAGTGGAGAAATTGGCCACGGGTTAATTAAATATCTGGGAGAAATCAAAAAAGTGAATATCCTGGCCATGGACGTCATGCCCATACAGGACAATTTAAAGCCCTATTGTTTCAAATTCATCCAGGGTGATATTCTCGACCAGATGCTTTTAGGTCGTTTAATCACGGAATTTGAAATTTCAACCATCTATCACCTGGCATCCATTCTTTCCACCAAGGCTGAACATAACCCCGAGCTTGCCCAGCGGATCAACGTCGAAGGGACGATTAATTTGCTCAGGCTGGCGACGGAGCAGGTTCAAATGAATGCCAGCACGATCAAGTTTATCTACCCCTCCTCCATCGCCGCCTACGGCATTCCGACCCTGGATCAGAAAAACCAGGCACATAAAGTCAACGAGACCGAATGGCCTGAACCAACCACCATGTACGGGATCAACAAGTTATACTGCGAACACCTGGGCCACTATTATTCGCGCCATTACCGCCAGCTTGCGGCGGACACATCCCGCTATAAAATTGATTTCCGTGCCCTGCGTTTTCCGGGTTTAATCAGCGCCGTCACCACCCCCACCGGTGGAACCACCGACTATGGGCCTGAAATGCTGCACCACGCTGCCCAGGGGATGCCTTATGCCTGTTTCGTCCGTCCGGATACCCGCCTGCCGTTTATGACCATGCCGGATGCAATCAAGGCCCTGCTGCTGCTGGAGGCGGCACCTAAGGAAGACCTTAAGCAAATGGTTTACAACGTGACCAGTTTCAGCCCCACAGCCCAGGAATTTTGTGACATTGTGAACCATTATTTTCCCGAATCGGAAATATCCTTTAAAGTGCACGAAAAACGCCAGAACATTGTCGATACCTGGCCGGCTGAAATAGACGATTCTGCTGCCCGCCGCGATTGGGACTGGATGCCGGAATACGACCAGCAGCGTGCCTTCGAAGAGTACCTGATACCTGCGATCAAAGAACGCTATAAAAATGAAGGGGGGTAGTGTATACTGTTTTAAACAAATAATACAGCGTAAAAGGGTGTCCTATGAGCGAAAATCCATCTTCTCCCAATCTTGTTTTGCCTTCCTCCGCTCCCGTTCAGCCATCTCTGCCTGTCACCGGTTCCCTCCAATTTAAGCTTCCTCCACTCGGGCCGGATGAACGCGTGGTTCAGGTCATGATTTATACAAACCAGTCCCTCTGGTGGGGTTCTGTCATCATCAAAGAAAAACTGCGCGTTCATATGTGGCTGCGAACCAGCGCTGCGCCTGAGATCATTCATCTTTATAACGCGCGGATGAAATTCCAGGGAACGCCTGAAAAACACAAGACCATCGCTGTCAAAGATGTGCATATCCTCACATCTCATATCATTGCCTACCACCTTCTGCCAAATGAAAAAGAAGACCTCGACTATGACCCCAACGAGCCTAACCGGCACATGGAATCCATCGCCGCGTTTGCCGGTTTTTTCCGCTTTGATGGTAATGTACTCGTTTCAAATGTGTACCATATCGGCCGTTATATCGAAACAACGCACGAAAGTTTTCTTTCCATGTACGACGTCGATATAACCTATCCCTATTCGACTGACCTGGCGCCTTTAAAAGTCCAACAGGCATTGGTAAAATTATCAACAGCCGCATTTGCGTCTAAATAGGCCGCCGGCGGCCTATTTAGACGCAAATGCGGCTGTTGATAATTTTACCAATGCCTGTTGGACTTTTAAAGGCGCCAGGTCAGTCGAATAGGGATAGGTTATATCGACGTCGTACATGGAAAGAAAACTTTCGTGCGTTGTTTCGATATAACGGCCGATATGGTACACATTTGAAACGAGTACATTACCATCAAAGCGGAAAAAACCGGCAAACGCGGCGATGGATTCCATGTGCCGGTTAGGCTCGTTGGGGTCATAGTCGAGGTCTTCTTTTTCATTTGGCAGAAGGTGGTAGGCAATGATATGAGATGTGAGGATATGCACATCTTTGACAGCGATGGTCTTGTGTTTTTCAGGCGTTCCCTGGAATTTCATCCGCGCGTTATAAAGATGAATGATCTCAGGCGCAGCGCTGGTTCGCAGCCACATATGAACGCGCAGTTTTTCTTTGATGATGACAGAACCCCACCAGAGGGACTGGTTTGTATAAATCATGACCTGAACCACGCGTTCATCCGGCCCGAGTGGAGGAAGCTTAAATTGGAGGGAACCGGTGACAGGCAGAGATGGCTGAACGGGAGCGGAGGAAGGCAAAACAAGATTGGGAGAAGATGGATTTTCGCTCATAGGACACCCTTTTACGCTGTATTATTTGTTTAAAACAGTATACACTACCCCCCTTCATTTTTATAGCGTTCTTTGATCGCAGGTATCAGGTACTCTTCGAAGGCACGCTGCTGGTCGTATTCCGGCATCCAGTCCCAATCGCGGCGGGCAGCAGAATCGTCTATTTCAGCCGGCCAGGTATCGACAATGTTCTGGCGTTTTTCGTGCACTTTAAAGGATATTTCCGATTCGGGAAAATAATGGTTCACAATGTCACAAAATTCCTGGGCTGTGGGGCTGAAACTGGTCACGTTGTAAACCATTTGCTTAAGGTCTTCCTTAGGTGCCGCCTCCAGCAGCAGCAGGGCCTTGATTGCATCCGGCATGGTCATAAACGGCAGGCGGGTATCCGGACGGACGAAACAGGCATAAGGCATCCCCTGGGCAGCGTGGTGCAGCATTTCAGGCCCATAGTCGGTGGTTCCACCGGTGGGGGTGGTGACGGCGCTGATTAAACCCGGAAAACGCAGGGCACGGAAATCAATTTTATAGCGGGATGTGTCCGCCGCAAGCTGGCGGTAATGGCGCGAATAATAGTGGCCCAGGTGTTCGCAGTATAACTTGTTGATCCCGTACATGGTGGTTGGTTCAGGCCATTCGGTCTCGTTGACTTTATGTGCCTGGTTTTTCTGATCCAGGGTCGGAATGCCGTAGGCGGCGATGGAGGAGGGGTAGATAAACTTGATCGTGCTGGCATTCATTTGAACCTGCTCCGTCGCCAGCCTGAGCAAATTAATCGTCCCTTCGACGTTGATCCGCTGGGCAAGCTCGGGGTTATGTTCAGCCTTGGTGGAAAGAATGGATGCCAGGTGATAGATGGTTGAAATTTCAAATTCCGTGATTAAACGACCTAAAAGCATCTGGTCGAGAATATCACCCTGGATGAATTTGAAACAATAGGGCTTTAAATTGTCCTGTATGGGCATGACGTCCATGGCCAGGATATTCACTTTTTTGATTTCTCCCAGATATTTAATTAACCCGTGGCCAATTTCTCCACTGGCGCCGGTAATAAGGACAACTTCCTTGCGCATGCTCATGGTCAAACCCTTTCTTTTTCCTCAGGTTATATCCTTATTTTACCCAACGGCAATTTTTATTACAGGTAACAAATTTCCCTGTTTTTACGCCGGGTGATATAAAAAACGGGGTTGCCAATTTCGTCGGAATAAGGTCTGCTGATGGGGAATATCACCGGGGAAATTCTTGCGGGTAACAAAAAAGCCCTGGTTTGCCAGGACTTTTTTTGTTATCTGATAAATAGATGGGATCAGGCAGCTGTTTTATTGCGGTTGAACCAGGTAGTCCATTCGCGATTTTCCCAAACGACGAGGATGGGGGCTGCATTGAAGATGGAGGAATACGCACCGCTGAAGATACCGACCAGCAGGATGATGACAAAGTGGCGGATCGTAACGCCGCCAAAGAGTGCCAGGGTGAAAAGAGTGAGCAGGACGGTGAGCGTGGTGTTGATGGAACGGTCAAGTGTCTGGACAATGGAGTGATTGACAATTTGTTCAAACGGCAGGCGGCGGTAAACGGATGAGTTTTCGCGGACACGATCAAAAACAACAATCGTATCATGGACGGAAAAGCCAATCACTGTCAGCAGGGCCGTGAGGAACAAGGTATCAAATTCCCAGCCAAAGAAGTGGGACAGGTAGGTTTGCACACCAATCACCACCAGCACATCATGCATCATGGCAATGATGGCAGCGATGCCGTAGCGATAGGCATTGGGAATGTTGCGAAATGCAAACCAGATGTAGAGCAGGATGCCAAGCGCGGCAAGACCGACAGCTATGGCAGCGTTGGTCGTGACTTCTTTACCAATGGCAGGGCCCACAGTGTCAAAGCGCAAAATGGTTGTCTTGTCATTGAATTGTTTTTCCATTGCGCTGATGATCTGATTTTTGGTGTCATTGGTCATATCACGTGAGCGGACGACAATTGTGTTATCCGCGGTGGTCTGAACACGGCTGTCTTTTAAGCCGGCCTGGTCATAGATCGCAATCACATCGGCGGGCTGGGGCAAATTGCCTGACTGGAATTTTATTTCGAGCAGGCTGCCGCTGTTGAAATCAATCGAAAGGGGCAGGCCCCACATCCCGAAGCCGATTAAACCCGGGATAATGATCAATAAGGATATAAGAAAATATAAGTAACGTTTGCCAATGAGGTTAAATTTCATGGCTTTCCTCCTATGCGCCGAACCATGTAGGATGCTCGGAGAACTTAATCCGATCCAGCACCGTGTGTAAGAACGTGCGGCTCACAAACACGGCGGTGAAGAGACTGACGACTACACCCAGGGCCAGCGTAAAAGCAAAGCCTTTGACGATGGTGGCGCCAAACTGACTGCCAAACCAGAAGAGGATGACACAAGTGATCAACGTGGAGATGTTGGAGTCGCGGATGGAATTCCAGGCCCGTCTCCAGCCCAAGTCAATCGCGTTAGCCTGTGTGCGGCCGGCGCGCAGTTCTTCCTTCATTCTCTCAAAAATTAAGATATTGGCATCCACAGCCATACCGATACTCAAGACGAACCCGGCGATACCTGACATGGTCAGGGTCACGGGAATGAGGCGGAAGAGGGCCAGGGAAATGAGCGCATAAGTGGCCAGGCCAAGGGCGGCGACGATGCCTGGCAGGCGGTAGTAGATCACCATAAACAGCATGATGACAAACAGCCCGATCAGGCCGGCAATGATGCTTTTATGAATGGAATCCTGCCCAAGGGTTGGGCCTACCACCTGGCTTTGAATGACATCAAAGGCAACCGGCAGGGAGCCGTAACGCAGTTGGACAGCCAGGTTGTTGGCCGTTTCCTGGGTGAATTTACCTTCGATGTAGCCTTTACCTTCAGGGATGGGGCTGTTGATGACCGGTGCGGAGATAATGGTTTTATCGAGCACGATGGCCAGATATTTACCAATATTATTGGTCGTGTAATCTTTGAAGATTTTTGTGCCCGCATCTTTAAGCTCGAAATTAACCACGATGTTGCTGGTGTTGGCCTGAGTCGTGACGGTTGCCACTGAAATCTGGTCGCCAGTCATCAGGGTATGCCAGACACGCGCTTTTAGGTCCGCGGTGGTTGGAGCCGCAGCGCCGGCAGCCTGGGTCGGTAAAACGGCCGGGGTGGTACTGTTCAGGTCTGTGATAATCACAGTTCCTTCGGGAAGGGGTGTTGAGCCCATATCCACAAATTCAAGCTGGCCAGTTTCCTTGAGTGTATTCAATACTTCATCAGTTTTGGTCAGACCTGGGAACTCACCAACGATGCGATTGGCGCCGACGGTTTGCAGCGAAACTTCACTGACACCCAACCCATTACTACGACTCTCGAGAATAGACTTGGCGTTATTCATCTGGTCGATGGTAATGGTTTTTCCTGGTGTATCCTTTGCCTGCAGAATGACCTGCATACCGCCCTGCAAATCCAGGCCGAGTACCAGATCCATCGTGCGCTGGAACCCGCCCAAATTGATTTGGGGATGGCCCGGCACGTTGACCCAGATGGAAAGTGCCAAGAGGATCAGGATTAGAATTAAATTAACCGAATTTCTCCTCATTCTTCAATAACCTCCGATTCAAGCAAATGCCAGCCAAAGGCTGGCGTGGCATGAATTATACACTTGAAGCCATTTTATGAGTAGGGAACGATAAACTAAGATATGGATGCAAAACACCACTTTATTCCTGATAATTTTGATGTAAAATCAAAGCATGGAAATACAAATTGCAGTTGCGAAAATAAACCAATATGGATCAGAGGAAAGCGGCGATTCCCTTGAAATTGTTGAACGGCCCAACGGGGGCGTATCCGTTGTCCTGTCAGACGCAAAAATGTCGGGACGGGTTGCCAAAGGCATTTCTTCAATGGTTGTTCGAAAGGTGATTTCACTCCTGGCCGATGGTGTCCGTGACAGTGCAGCCGCCCGGGCGGCATCGGATACCCTTTTCACTGAAAAGAATGGGAATGTCCCCGCATACCTGGATATCTTATCAGCCGACCTGCAAACCAATACCCTGGTCATTTCACGCAATAATCCCACCCCCATTTATATTTCACGCAATGACCGGATTGAAACCCTGGCGGGAGAAAAGAATGCGATTGGCCTGTCGCGCAATATCAAACCTTTAATCTCTGAAATTGCGTTGGAACCGGGGACCACGGTGGTCTTATATTCGGGTGGAATTTTAAACGCCGGGAATTGTTACGGGCAGCAGATTGATATTTGCACCACTTTTGAATCGATGATGGAAGAACAGGAACCAACACCGCAGGAAATTGCCGATACCATCCTGCGCGAAGCCATCGCCATGGATCAGGGCAGGCCCTGTGCGGATATGAGCATTATTGTGCTCCAGGTTCAGGGGCGTGAAACGGATCTCATCCGGCGCATGAATGTCCGCTGGCCTTACATTAACGAACAAGCCTGAGTTTCTGACGACTTTGATAACGCTCCCGGTTTGTATAGACCGGGAGCGTTTTTAATCAAATCAGATTTATCGGGGATTGCCGTGGTGGTTAGTAGATGGCATGACTTAAAACCATTATCCCGTGAAATCCCTGGGAATCTTAATTGCGGGTCTCAAGCTTCCAGGGCCCTTAATAATTCCTGACGGCGCCGGGTCTGATTGATGAAATCCGCGATTGCCGCATCGGGTGGGGGGACGGTGCTGTTGGCCGATAAAAATCCGGGTGCCCAGAAATCACCCAGATCGTTGATTTTTGCAAGGTCCGGATACTGGGTAAAAATTCGTTTAGATGTGCGCTGGCGAATGATGCGGATAATATTGCCAACCGGTACGTTTGGCATCACCTGGACCGACCAGAGCATGTAATCTGACTGGATATGGATACTGCCGAGCTGCCAGCCAAAGACAGAGGCAATCTGCGTCATTTGTTCTCCCAGGAAATGAGCCAATTCAGGGTATATGGGTGTTTCTGATAACCTGGGAACCAGGAGGCAGGTGTAAGATTGGTGCGACTACAGGTGGCTGATCGTACGCCTGTAGCTCGAATCCAGTCCAGGTGAGCCCCCGGGGGGATTCTCCCGGCATGGGG
>Ga0118677_10013929_pt1 | contig 11469 bp, 9 predicted proteins | sample AliMusrvi5mmetaG_FD_86154 | JGI IMG/M metagenome (GOLD analysis project Ga0118677, IMG submission 86154) | reverse complement strand
CAGGTTTCGCCCGCCAGCAGCGTACGCCACATCGCCACATAAACCTCCGGCGGAGTCAGGCCGGACTTGAGCACGCTCGGCTTTTGTCCGATCGCTTCGGCGGCGGTGTAGCCGGTTTGCGCCTCGAAACTGGGGTTGACGTATTCGATGCGGCCCTCCTGGTCGGTGATGACCACCACGACCGGGCTTTGCTCGACCGCGCTCTGCAAGGTGCGCAACTGGGCCTCCGCCTGGTTGCGTTCGGTAATGTCGGTATGCAGGCCGACGAGTCCGACGACTTGACCGGCGTGGTCTTTGATGGCGTAGGCTCTCAGGAAAACGGTCAGGATGGTTTTGTCGCGCTTGAACATCTGCACTTCCCCCAGCCAACTTCCGCCCCCCATTATCGTTTCGAAAACCTGTTTTCCGATCGCTGGTTCAACATACAGGGTGCTGGGCGGACGATCCTCCACCTCGCCGAAAAGGCGGCTGAAGGCGCTATTTTGATAATAGTGTCTCCCATTGGGGGCTGACATGCCGATGGCGTCAGAAGAATGTTCTACCAGATCCTTGAACAGGCGCAGCGCCGCCTCCGACTGCTTGCGCTCGGAGATATCCGTGATAATTCCGACCAGCCCGATGAGATTACCGGCCTCATCTTTGATCGCATCGGCCCGTTCGTAGGCCGGAATGACACGGCCGCTCTTAGTCACCATTTCCAGTTCGCCGGCCCAGGGTTTGCCGCGCTGGAGGTTGGCGAACATCTCCCGTGCAACCTCTGGGTCTTTGACCAAGGCCGTTCCCCCGCCAGCGGTCTCTAATTCTTCGGCAGTAGCGTACCCGAACAGTTCGGAGAAAGCCCTATTCTGATAGAAATGGCGTGCCTGCACATCCGACATTCCCACGGCATCGCTGGTGGATTCCACTGCTTTCAGGACGAAGATGAGTTTCTCCTCGGCGCGCTTGCGTTCGGAGATGTCCTCGAACACGGTGGCAAACTGGTCCTTGGCGGGAGAGAAGATGGTGATGCGGAAGCATTTTCCCATCGGCTCGAACCAGGTCTCCAGATGCGCGGGCTGACCGGTTGCGACCACCCCGGCGTAAGCCTCGAGATAGGGTGCCTCCAGGGTACCGTAAAGCTCGCTGGCCTTGCGTCCCACCACCTGCTCCGCCTTCAAGCCCGTGATCGCCTCGTAGGCAGGGTTGACGCTCACCAGCACATAGTCCACCGGCTTGCCCGCCGCGTCGCAGAGCATAGTGTGCAGGGCCATCCCCTCGCTCATGCTGTGGTATAGCCGCCGGAACTTCTCCTCGCTCGCCTGCAGCGCCTCCTCCGCCCGCTTGCGCTCGGTGATGTCATGGTCCAATCCTCGATAGCCTCTGAACTGGCCGTCCACACTCCAAAGGGGGATGCCGTTGGTTTCGAGGACCACCAGGCTGCCGTTCTTGTGGAGATTGGTGTTGACCAACCCAACGATCGGTTCTCCCCGCGCAAAGAGTTGCTCGATCAGCGGCCCCAGCCGCTTGCCTTCGTCCGGAGCAAGGAAGTCAAAAGGAGTCCGGCCCAGGACTTCCTCCGGCTCGTATCCCAGAAGCGCTTGGCATTGGGGGCCGGAGAACGTATAGACGCCCCGCTCGTCCACCTCCCAGACCCAGTCGGGCATCGTATTGATCAGGTCGCGGTGGCGTTGTTCGCTCTCCCGCAACGTGGACTCGAGGCGCTTGCGCTCGGTGATATTGATCACTGCGGAACGGGTGTGAAGAAATCGCCCGGCCTGATCCCGCACCACTTCGGCGATGACCAGGATACTAATGGTGGACCCGTCCTTGCAGCGCATGTCCCATTCCAAAGCCGTGGGGGCGAACTGGCCCCTGAATTCGAGAAAATGCTTCTCAAACAACGCGGCGCTCTCAGGCATCATCAGGTCCGGCAGACGCTTCAGGCCCACCACTTCTTCCCGCGAGTAGCCCAGCCAGCCGAGCTCCGTGTCGTTCATTTGCAGCACCAAACCGTCCGGCCCCAACGAGTGATACCCGCACGGGGCATGGTGGTAAAGGTCGAGCGCCTCCGCGGTGCGCTCCCGCACGCGCTGCTCCAACTCCGCGTTCAGCCGGCTTAGCGACAGTTCGGCACACTTGCGATCCGTGATGTCAAACGCTACCCCCACCATCCGCACAGTACTTCCTTTGTCGTCGAAGATGGGCTGCCCGTGGCTGCGGACCCAACGCGCGCTCCCATCGGGCCAAACGACCCGGAATTCATGGTGGAAATTCGAGCCGTCATGGATCGACCGCTTCACCTCTAACTCCATTCCGGCAATGTCCTCCGAATGCACTCGGGCTAGAAAAGCCTCATAGGTGCCGGGAAACTCCCCTGGCGAATAGCCGCACAAGGCTTCGTGGCTGCCGGACCAAACGATTTTGCCGGTCTCTATGTCCCAATCCCACACTCCCATGTCGGCGCCTTGGAGAGCCGTGCTCAGCCGCAATTCACTCTCTTGCAGCGCCGCGGTGATCCGCTTTGCCGAAGTGATGTTCCGCACCACCCAGATCACCCCAGTGGAGAGTCCTTCCGAGCGCTGGAAGGCCGTCACATGAATATCAAACCACGCTCGGCCCTGGGGTAGATCGAGGTAATACTCGGCCTGGCTGGTGATGCCGCTTTCCAGGGTGCTTTTCGTTGCACGCTTGACAATTCCCAAGGCTGGTTCGGGAAACCCGATATCCTCGAAGTGCTTGCCCACAAAAGACTCTGGCGGGATGAGCAGTTCGGCTTTGGACGGCTGGTAGAATTCTTCGAAAACCAGGTCCCGGTTCAATACGAACACCAGGTCGTCCATGCTCGCCAGCAGCGAGCGCAACCGCCCCTCGCTCTGCCGCAGCGCTTCCTCAGCCGCTTTACGCTCGGTGATGTCCTGAATGCAACCGACCAGGCGGACGGGCTTTCCTTCCGGGCTATACTCGAACCGGCCATAGGCCGCCGCCCAACGCAACTGGCCGTCGCTGGGGCGGATGACGCGGTAGTCCCCGCGGAACTTGCCGTCACCGTTAATGGCTATGTTATAATGCTGGACGGTGGCTGCCTGGTCCTCCGGGTGAATCAGGCGGCCCCAGCCCGGCACGTCGCGCGGGTAGTCGGCGGGAATACCAAAGATCTCGTCCAAAACGGGCGAACTCTCCCAGTGGCCGGTGGACAGGTCGTTGACGTAATACCCCACTCGTGCAGCCCGCTGGGCTTCCTCCAGCAAACCCGTCGTGCGCCCGAGTTCCAGTTCTGTCCGCTTGCGCTCGGTGATGTCGCGGCTAACCCCAAGAATCTGCGTGACCTGGCGGTGTTCGTCGGCAATCAGCGTGGTGACGACTTCCGTGGGGATAACGGAACCGTCACGACAAGGCACCCAGATTTCCTGGTGTTTGCTGCGGACAGAATCGTCTCCCGCCGCAAAGGCGGCCAGTCGGGCCGGCAGAGTATGCGCCACGATCTGGTAAGACTCCGGGGTCATCAGCTCGGGTAAGGTCTGCTGCATCATCTCGGCCACGGTATAGCCGCGGAGTTTTTCAGTGGAGGGACTGACGTAGCTCAGGCGCTGGGTGCTAAGATCGAGCAGCCAGATGACATCGCTGCTGTTCTCGGCCAGGAGCCGGTAGTGGGCTTCGCTCTGGCGGAGCCGGGCTTCGGCTTGTTTACGCTCGGTAAGGTCCAGCGCGTAGGCCACGCGCGCGGTGGGCTGATTCCACTCGTCGTAAATCGTGGTCACATCCACCAGCACCGGAAAGCGCGTGCCATTCTTGCGCAGGTGGACGGATTCGAAAACCAGATGCCCCACCTGGTCAGTGGCCTGCATTCGCTGCCGCAGCTCCGCGTGGACCTCCAGCGGGTAGATGTCGAGCACCTTCTTCCCCACCATTTCCTCGCAGGCGTAACCTAGGCTCGTGGCGCAGGCGGCGTTCACCGCGAGGAACGTGTTCGTGGCGGGGTCGGTGCGCGCCAGGGAAAACTCCGCAGATTGGAACATCTGCTGCCATTGGCGGGCCAGGTCTTCCGTCCGCCGGCGCTCCGTAACGTCCACCGCCAGGACGAAACATTCTGTCCGCACCGGCGCCAATTTGGCCGTGAGCCGCACCACACGCGGCGGCTGGCCGTCGTTCACCAGCGTGAGATCGCAGGCAGGGGCGGCTTCTTCCTGGAAGACCTGCCGGAGGAGGGTGCTCAAAGCAGCGCGATCGGCCTGGGCCACAAAAATCCCGAGCCGCCGGCCAGTCAACCGGCCACGCTCGCAACCCAGCAGGCTCGCGCCGGTCAGGTTCGCCCGGGCAATCACGCCCTTGCAGTCCAGCGTGAAATAGCCAGCGGGAGCAAAGTCGTAGAGGTCGGTAAAGCGGGCCGCCGCCGTTTCCACCTCAGCTTGCGATTTCCGCAGCTCCTCGTTTTGCAGCTCCAGTTCCACCTGGTGGATCTGGAGTTCGTGCAGCAACTGCTGGCTCTCCAGTTCGGATGGCTGGCCGCTGGCCGCCGGCGGCTGGCTCTTCAAGCGCGCCTCAGCGCGGCGGCGCAGCGCGGCGGGCGATTTGCCCCGGCGGGCTCCGGCCGTTTTCTTCGATTGCGGTTTCATGGCGTAGATGCTAAAGGGCAGTAGCGTGCGCGGGGAGAAGAATACGCTGATTCCCGCCGGCTGTCTGTAGTGATTATTCCAAGCGAGTTTGTAGGCGCGCGCCTGCAGCTTGTTTGAGAACGACCATTGAGATCCGTTGCAGCAGGTTTGGAGTTCCGCCTTTAGGCGGTTTCTGCGCCGCACCGCCTAAAGGCGGGACTCCAAACCGAGTTTTCAAACAAGCTCTTACAGTTTTTCATGCGGAGTTAAGCTGCCTCGTTTCATTGTGGGGATGGGTCGCAGGGCAGGGTGCGTCAACTCTCTCAATAGGCTTGGGGGCTTTCCAGATGCGTTGCAGCCACGAGAAGAACTCTTTTCTATTGCGCTCGCGGTGGGGGAGTAATCTATGCTCCGGTGGTTCGCGGCCCGATGGTGTGGCCGCGGCCACCTGGATAGTCGCCAGACGGATAGTTCTAAAAACTGAACATCGCACACGTTCTCACATAATCGCATAACATGAATGACCAATACGCCTCAATCCTAACGAAATTCCCTTTGCTGGACGGGTTTACCGTCGCTGGCGCGCAAATGTTGCTGGAGTGCGGGGAGATTAAGGACTACGCCCCTGGAGACCTCGTGTTCGGGGAGGGAGAACCCGGGACATCGGCCATGTTGGTTCTCACCGGCAAGCTCCAGGTCTTTGTCAAACGCTCCGGCAACGATCTGGTCCTGAAGGACGCCGAGCCCGGCACAATGCTGGGCGAGTTGGCGGTGCTATGTAACATCCCTCGAAGTGCGTCGGTGCGCGCAATCGAGAAATCGACGGTCGTCCAGTGGAGTGCGGAAAACTTCCACCGGCTGCTTCTCCGCAGCAACCTTTTCTCGGAACGTGTTCTTGGACAGTCACTGCGCACTTTGATCCAGAAGGAGCGGTCTCTGGTCGATTCGCTCGTGGAGGCACGAGAAGGCAGCGGCCCAAATAATCAGGAAAAGACCTAGTCCTTGGGCGGTTCCTCGGAGATCCGAGTCTGACTTCATGGGAAGGTAATGTAAGACCTGAATGGCTCTTAGGTAAGGTGTATAATTCTAGACCACAGCGACTTACCGATCTGCGCCAGACTCTTCGGCTGTAAACATTCGGGCAACGCGCATAGGAGCGCGGCCTTTAGGCCGCAGAAATGTCCGAATGCGGTGGCGCTCTAGAGAAAGGCGGCGCTCGGCCACATCCTGCATTTCTGCGGCCTAAAGGCCGCGCTCCTATACCCGCGGGTTTGCGGAATGGCTACCTTCCGCTGTTTTCGGTGGAATGACTCGCCGTAAGCGGCGTGTGCTGCGCGTCCACCAGCCTCCCGGGAACGTTGTCGAGGGTGGTGGTGAAACAGCTTCCGTCGCCGGTCGGCGACCACACCGCCCAGACGATCTGCTTTGAGGCGTTCCGATATTCCTGCACCCGCAAGCGGCCGGGTTCGTTGGTCATGACCCCATGAAAACGATAGTCACCCAGCACCCGCTGCAAGTGGGTGAGCGATGATTTAAGGGCCGACATGATCAAATCGTAGCGCCCGCTGGTGTAGTGTCTAAGAATCGCCTATACCTCTCGTGGGGACGGGAAAGCGGCAGAGGACAGCCGCACTCCAAGACGCTTCGCGGTTTCTGGCGCTTTGGATAGCGCGCCAGCGTCTTGGAGTGCGGCTGTCCTCTGCCGCTTTGGCTCCATAGTGTATAGGCAATTCTGAGACGCCACACTAGACTCGGATACAGGATTCGATTTCGGAGTGCTTGAAAGTGGCGCGGCCAAGGGCCAGCTCAACGTTGCCAAGTTCCTGCATTTCGGGGAACAGGAGCTCTTCTTTGAGTCGCAGCTTGCCTCGGAGGATCACGCCGTCCCGCAGGCGCAGTTCAACCTGGTGGCCCAGCGGCAAGCCAAGCCTCTGGCTGACTTGCTTCGTCGCCTGCAGTCGTTGCTGCTGCCACGCGGCATAGCCATCTCCAGACTGGGAATGCTCGATCAAGTCCATATCTTGCGGCGCGCCGGCCGCAGCGAATGACGCTTCAGCACGTCCTCATAAGCGTGTCCTTGACTGTTCGCCGCGATGAGAATTCGGGCGCAGGCCAGGGCGTCGGACTCGGCGTCGTGATGGTTCAGCGGAATGCTCAGATGCCGGCAGACATCGGACAGAGTGGTCGGGCGCAGTTGCCAAACCGCGCGAGCCACTTTCACCGTGCAAACGAAAGACGTCGGGAGCGGTTGAACCCCGGAGGCCTCGCAGCATGCCTTCAGCACGGAACGATCAAATGCGGCATTGTGCGCCGCGATGAAATCCAATCCTGATAGCTTTTGGGCCGCCTCCTGCCACAGTTCGCCAAACGAAGGTTGGTTCTTCACCTGGGCCCAGGCAATGCCGTGCAGGTAAGTAAAGACGAACTCGCGACGCGGTGGACGGATTAGCCGAGTCCATGTGTCGCGCACGGTACCATCTTCCACAATGACAATGGACAAAGCGCAAGCGCTGTCCCGCCCGTAGTCGGCCGTTTCAAAGTCCAGCGCCGCAAATCGCCTGGGCGCCGCCGTGCTCGCAGGACTATTCAATGCGCTACTAGCGGCGGCCGGCTCTGGCGAGATGCTCATGCCGCCATGCTAAAGCCGCTCCCGCTGAAAGCAAGACTCGAGCCCTGGATCGGTCTCTGACCTGCCGCAGTGCGCCGCGCTGGCGTTACCGAGGAGAATTATGGCCTGCTCGATTTCCCGTTCGCTGCGGCCTGCGGCATCCAGGTCACCTATCACGATGCACATTTTCACCTTTGAGAACCCCTGGCGGTTTCTCTAACATCCGCCAAGATCTTATTAGACACATCCTCGAGATACATGAGACTCCTGGCCCGTAACTATGCTGCAGTAGGGGAGCGCGCCCGCCCCGGGTGTCGTGATTGGCGCCCTCGCCAGTCACCTTCTCGGCTTCCCGAACGGACCCACTGGCCTGCGACTCGGCGCACGGCCCAGCCACCCGGCGAGGGCGCCGGCTGGCCACGCCCGGGGCGGGCGTGCTCCCCATTTCCAACTCCATGGTTACGGTTAGGCTCGTTTTGCCGTATTCTTTCGGTGACCGCGCTGTTTGTAGGCTTGATAGGCCTTTGGAGGCCAATCGCTAAGGCGGGTGACGAGCGGATCATGCTGGATGGCACGATCAACGGCAAACCGGTCAGCCTGCTCTTTGATACCGGGGCGAGCGATCTGATCCTGTTCCGGAAAGGAGCGGAACGGCTGGGGCTGAAGGTTTCGGACCCGCCGCGGGGCCTTCAGGCCGCCGCCGGCCAGGTTCCCGTGGGCGAGTCTGAGGTATGCGATTTCGTGCTGGGCGCAACCCGAGCCCGGACCGCCTTTAAGGTCTTCGAGCCGCCCTCTTATTTGCACATGGGGGCGGATGGTGCCGTCGGGTGGCATCCCATTCGGTACAACCTCATCCAGGTAGATGCTGGCCTTAAGCAGGCCAAGTGGCTTGCGGCCGCTCCGCCCGAGTCCGCCACCTGGCTCAAGTTCCGCATCCGCAGCCAGGCTCGCGTTTTGTGCTTGGAGATACCTGGCCAGGAAGAAAACCACGGGGTGCTAACTGTGGATACGGGCTCCTCGAGGGGCGTGGCGTTGAACACGGAGCGGTGGCATGCGTGGACCGCCGCCCATACTAATCAGCCTGCGACCCTCATGGCGGGCTATATGCCGGGCGCGGGTACGGTAGTGATGGAAGAGCGCTGGGCCCGGGAGTTGACCTTCGGCCCGCTGGTGTTGACGGAGGCGCCGATCATGCTCGCCAACCTCACCGAGCAAGCCATGGCCTCACCTGGATTCGAGGCTTCCCTCGGACTGGCCGCACTCCGGCGGCTCGACTTGATCATCGATGGTGATCTCGGCATGGCCTATCTCCGGCCCAAGAGCGGTCCGCCGTCTCCCTACGAATACAACCGCTTGGGAGCCGTCTTCGCTCCGACCAAAGAAGAAAGCAACGACCTGGTCGCCCGTGTCATCGACGGTTCCCCTGCTTTCGCAGCCGGCATACGCAACGGCGACCTGCTCCTCAAGGTCGGCGAACTCGACGCCACCAAGTGGCGCACCGACCCGAAGGTCCTGCCCCTGAGCCGCTTTTGGGAAAGTCCCCCTGGAACGAAGCTCGAGCTGACTCTCAAGCGCGGCACCACGACGCTCAAGAAAACCGTCGTACTGCGGCAAATCCTGTCACCAGGCGGCGGCTCGTAGGGGGAACACCCTTGAAATGCAACAGAAGCCCTCGGACGGAGAAGAGCGGCAGGGCTGCTCCACTCCGCCCCGCGAAGATCCGCCAGGTCTTGGACTGCGGTAGCCCTCTACCGCTTTGGCTCTCGGCCTTCCGCCCGTGTCCCGCGGAGCCAAATGACAAGTTGAACCTGGAATCCCAAGTTGAACAGCGAAGGCGCGAGGACGCAAAGGAGGACAACAAAGGACAGGTCCACATTTCTGCGTGCGCCTGCCGCCCTCGATGTGTAACCTCTGCGCGTGATTGACTCCCTTGCCGCCACACGGGAAAGATGAAATCGCTGAACCCAACACTTCTACTTCCCGTCTGCGCGCCTTGGCTGTTCAAATCCAGTCTGTCGTTTGCCTTATGAAACCCAACGTCATCCTTGAACACCCCGCCGCCCGCCTCGACGGCCGGATACACCCTTCCCCAGATGAACAGCGAAGGCGCGAAGACGCGAAGGAGGACAACCGAGGACTTGGCGGCATTTCAGCAACGCAGGGCATCCCTCACCAGGCTGGTGAATGCGATTCCTGGTTGCACTTGCCCTTTCCTGGCTTCTTCTTCGCGTCTTCGCGCCTTCGCTGTTCAAATTACCAATCCTGCCTGTACCTGGCGTGGTTCCTGGTGGGGTTGTTGGTTCTGGCTACCGCCGCTCTCGCTGCCCCGCCACAATTGCAGATCAAATCCGACCCAACCGGCGCTCACCTCGTGGTCGGCCCCGTTCCCGAGCCGGGTGCCCTGTTTGTTTATGAAGCCACGAACGTGGCCTCCCTGGTCGGGGCCCCGCAGGTGTTGTTGGCAACCAACGCACCGCTGAACGCCGCTTTGCCAATCCAGATCCCCGTGACCGCCGGCCACCCCACCCAGCTCTTCTTCCGCGCCTCTCAATGGCCCGGACGAACAATCGCTGACTTATGCGCTCTGGCCCCGGCGTTAGTGGACATCCCCGCAGGCACCTTTCTCATGGGCAGCCCGACAACGGAGCCGGAACGAGCCGATTGGGAGGGCCCCCAGACCCGGGTGACCCTGACGTATGCATTTAAGATGGGGAAATACGAGGTCCAGCAGGCGGAGTACCAGGCTGTCATGGGGACCAATCCCAGCTACTATGCCGGGCATACGAACCGTCCGGTCGAACAGGTCACCTGGGACGAGGCCATGGAGTATTGCCGACGCCTGACGGAAGCCCAGCGCTCCGCCGGGTGTCTGCCTGCCGGCAGGGTGTACCGGCTGCCCACGGAGGCCGAATGGGAGTATGCCTGTCGCGCCGGAACCACCAACGCCTTTGGTCTCGGCCCCGCCCTGCGGTCCGGTATGGCGAACTTCGACGCCTATTTCGAATACGATCAAGCGGTAGGAACCTTCGAGAATCCTACGGGAGTTGACCTGGGCCGCACAACAGCGGTCGGCAGCTACGCGCCCAATGCGTGGGGGCTTTATGACATGCACGGCAATGTTTGGGAATGGTGTCTGGATGGATGGAGTGCGCAATTGCCCGGGGGGACAGTGACCAACACCTACACAGCGACTACCGGCACCGACCGGGTCATCCGCGGGGGTTGTTGGTACAACGCCGCTCGTGCCTGCCGGTCCGCCTACCGCCTGCGGGCGACAAAGTATTTCTACGACAACGACCTCGGCTTTCGCATCGTATTGGCGTCGGATGTGCCATAGGAGCGCCGTCGTTGGCACTACTCCTACCCCAGACCGGGGCTGCACTTAACAGATCATGGCTGACGTGCATTTCAATTCGCTTCGATGAAGTCGTACTCAGACAGGCTTTGCACGAACGTGCGTTGTGCACCCTTGCATTGACCGGCTCGAATGGTAAGGTTTCGCCATGAGCTATACGACGGTTGAGGTGGAGCTGGATCACGGGCACGTCTGGCCGCGTGGTTCGGGGACGCTGCCGGCGAAAGCCCTCGCATTGCTGACCGTTTTGGAGCCTAACGGCGACCCGCCGGCGCCAGCAATGGCCGCCACCGGAGCAGGTTTAAAGCGATTCTTGTCCACGCCAGACTTCGCGCTCACGCCGGAGCAGTTTCGCGCCAGCATGGAGGTGGACTTCTTTGAGCAATGAGCCTGGACGCCATCCCTCCCCGCTCCCCATCATAGCGGCGCTGCCATTCTCGAAGAGAAGCGTCCATGGGCAAACGTGAGCAGAACGAAAAGAAGTTCGGGTGGTGGGAAGAGCTGCCAGGCGGCGGCCGGTGCTACCGGCTGGATGTACCTGGCAGGCTCGGCTGGCTGGCGCGTTATCTCAAGGAGGTTGACGCTGCCGAGACGACTCGGCGGTTCTGGCAGGAGATCTATGACGGCCAAGGCAGGCTGGTCGAGGTTCACGAGAAATACCCTGTGGATAAAGGCCATCAGAAAGCCTAAGATTTGGGTATGACGATTACGAAACAGACTGTGGCAAGGAGGATCGCCGCCTATCTGCACCATGAAATCACCCTCGCGCAACTGGTGGATTGGGCTGAGAGGGCCGTGATGGATGGCGAGTTTGCCGAACGCGAGATGGAGTCGGTGCGCTTCGTCACCGCCCGGTTGGGTCTGGCCGACGTAAGGGCTTTTGGGCTGACGTGGGAGGATTGCGAGCAACTCCTGGCGCGCTTGGGCTACCGGGC
>Ga0118677_10013928_pt1 | contig 11469 bp, 4 predicted proteins | sample AliMusrvi5mmetaG_FD_86154 | JGI IMG/M metagenome (GOLD analysis project Ga0118677, IMG submission 86154) | reverse complement strand
GCCCTCATTAATTTAAGAACTGGATTTTCATATCATTAAAATTTCTTATTCAAACATATTTCGAAAATGTGAGAAAAAGTTTTTTGAAGCAGATGCATTCGGTTTTACATTAGTTGAAGTACTTAATTTTTCCATCATGGCTTTTTCATCTCTGCTTAGATTTTCCGGAATATAAACACCTATATTCACAAGCAAATCACCGGTTCCGTAACGATTTACATTGGGTAAACCTTTGCCACGAAGTCGTAATACTTTTCCGGGTTGAGTTCCCGGTGTAATGGTCACCTTAACTTTTCCTTCAACAGTTGGCACTTCAACCGAACCACCCAAAGTAGCCATTGGAACAGTGAGTAACAAATTGTAAATCAAATCATTTTCATCGCGAATCAATTCTGGATGTGCTTCCTCTTCTACCAAAACCAATAAATCACCATTCACTCCTCCCCTTCGTGCTGCATTTCCTTTGCCGCTCATTGAAAGTTGCATACCTTCCATTACTCCTGCAGGTATATTGATGTTGATTACTTCATCTTCACGCACTATGCCTTCACCACTGCAATGCGAACATTTATCTTTTACAATTTTTCCATCTCCACCGCAAGTTGGACATTCTGAAGCAGTTTGCATCTGACCTAAAATGGTATTCTGAACCCGCATCACACGTCCCTGACCATTACAAGTTGAACAAGTAGTGAGATTGGTTCCACCGGCACCATTACAATGCGAACACATCACCTGCTTTTTTACTTTAATCTTCTTTTCAACGCCAGTTGCAATTTCCGCCAGGTTAAGTTTTACTTTTACACGTAAATCAGAGCCCCGGCGAATCCGTTGTCCACCACCACGCTGGCTGCCACCAAAACTGCTAAAACCACCAAAATGTCCTCCAAAAATATCTCCGAAATGGGAGAAAATATCCTCCATATTCATATTTTGTCCGCCAAATCCACCACCACCTGTAGCACCACCGACACCGGCATGTCCAAACTGATCGTAACGCTGACGTTTCTGGTCATCGCTCAACACTTCATAAGCCTCTGCTGCTTCCTTGAATTTTTCCTCCGATGCTTTGTCACCTGGATTTTTATCCGGATGAAATTGAATTGCCTTCTGGCGGTATGCTTTCTTTATTTCATCTGCCGAAGCTGATTTTGAAACTCCAAGTATTTCGTAGTAATCTCTTTTAGACATTTTTGTCAGTTTATTGGTTTATTAGTAGATTAGTTTATTGGTTCATTCGCCAACAACCACTTTGGAAAAGCGGATTACTTTATCATTCATAGTATAACCTTTGGATACACAGTCAATAATTTTGCCTTTCAGTTCTTCAGAAGGTGCAGGAAAAGTGGTTATTGCTTCATGAAATTCAGTATCAAAAACTTCGTTTTCAGTAGGAATAGCTTTCACTCCATTTTGAAGCAGAAATGCAATAAACTTGTTGTAAATCAACTCAATGCCTTCTTTCACAGCCTGAATATCTTCCGAAGTTTCCATGGCTTTCTGCGCACGTTCAAAATCATCAACCAAGGGGAGCATATCTGCCAAAACCTTTTCGCCAGCTGTTTTGATAAGATCCATACGTTCTTTCAGCGTACGTTTGCGATAATTGTCAAACTCGGCCATTAAACGTAAATTTTTATCGTTTAGCTCGGCAAATTGTAGCTTCATTTGTTCAATTTCGTCTACAATCTGTTCAGCAGCCTGTTCTGTACTTTCACTTGCTTCCGGTGCCTGCGTAGTTTCGCAATTTTCACAAGCTTCTTTTTCCTCGGGCGATTCGACGGAATATTTTTGTTTTTTCATATTTAAAATATATTTTTCATTTTTAAGTAATCCGTTTCCTACAATAATTTTGCCAAAACACCCGAATTCCATTTTTGGCAGAAATCGGGTGGCATAATGGCAGAAAACGATGCACAAATGTCAGTGTTTTTTCAACCAACTTACAAAATGTGATGGATTTTCATCAAATGGATATGCTTTGTTTAATGGTTTGCCTTCGTTATTCAGCATCACATAAAAAGGTTGAGCATTGGCTCCAAATTTGTGTCGTTGCAGATAGCTCCATTTGTCACCAATTGTTTCAATCAGTGTTGTTCGACCATTTTCCTGAACTTCGTAGGATTTTGGCAAAGCCGTTTTATCATCGACAAACAATGAAATCAGCACAAAATCCTTTTTAAGCAATTCCGTTACAGTTGGGTCTGTCCAAACAGAAGCTTCCATTTTGCGACAATTTACACAACCAAAACCTGAAAAATCGACCACTACGGGCAATTTTTTCTCAGTAGCATAAGCCATTCCCAAATCGTAATCGGTAAATGCGGGATGTACGTCATTTTTGTAAAGATTAAAATCCTGCGTATAAAGTGGCGGAGCAAAAGCACTGATAGCCTTGAGCGGTGCTCCCCACAGTCCGGGAATCATATAGATAGAAAATGCAAAAGAAATTATGGCCAGAAACACGCCCGGCACTGATGTGTGCTTTGATTCACTATCGTGTGGAAATCTTATTTTACCCAAAAGATAAACTCCCAGCATCGCGAAAATAACAATCCAGATGGAGAGAAAAACTTCACGGTCGAGAATGTGCCAACCATACGCCAAATCGGCCACCGACAGGAATTTCAATGCTAATGCGAGTTCCAAAAATGCAAGGACTACTTTCACGGTATTAAGCCAACCGCCCGATTTTGGAAGAGATTTCAGCCAGGATGGAAAGAGTGCAAACAAACTAAACGGAATAGACAATGCCACTGCAAAACCCAGCATACCAACTGCCGGTGCTAAAACTGAACCGGTTGACGAAACCTGAACAAGTAGGGTTCCGATAATTGGACCGGTGCAGGAGAATGAAACCAGTACCAACGTGAAAGCCATAAATAAAATGCTGATAAATCCGGCTGTAGAATCGGCTTTAGCATCCAGTTTGGTAGACCATGACGAAGGTAAGGTAATTTCGAATGCTCCAAAAAATGACACCGCAAACAATACCAGTAAACCGAAGAAAATCAGGTTGAAAACAGCGTTGGTGGATAAGCTGTTTAGCGCACTGGCACCAAAAATAAGAGTAATCAAAATGCCCAATGTTACATAGATAAAAACTATGGCCAGTCCGTAAAGAATGGCATCGCGTTGTCCGTGTTTTTTGTTTTCAGAACGTTTCAGAAAAAAACTCACCGTCATTGGAATGATTGGCCACACACAGGGTGTAAATAATGCCAGGAAACCACCCGCCAAGCCAGCCAGAAATATCAGCCAAAGTGAAGTCGCAGTATTGTCATTTGTTTCTCCAAAACTTTTCAGTTCGGTAATTACCGGAGTCCAGTAATCGGAGGTGTTATTCAAAGGAATTACAGTTGGTTTCTGAATTTCAGTTTCCTTTTCAGCGGAAGTGGCAGATGTCGATGTAGAGAAAGTCAGTGCAAACGGTCTTTTGGTGGGTGGTAAGCAACTTTTATCGTCGCAAGCCATAAATTTCACATAGCCATTCACTTTGACTTTCGACGCATCCATAAATTTAATTTTCTGAATAAACACAGCATTCTCGGAATACCAGTTTATTTCCATATTAAATTCGGAACTGAATTGTTTTTCAAGTTTTGATGGCGCTTGTAAATTTCCAACTAGTTGAGCATTTTCTATTTTTTCAAAGCTGATAGCAGTCGGATTTGGACCGTCCTTTGGAATATTTAAGCCGTAAATATGCCAACCATTTTCAATAGAAGCACTAATTTTTATATCAGCAGTGGTTTCAGTTGTTTTCTTCAGTTCAAAACTCCAATTTACCGGATCGGCAATCTGACTAAATGTTGTTGTTGCCAGTAAGAAAACAGCAACAAGTAGGACGTATTTTTTTAGCATATACTTTTTAGCTATCTAACAACTTGATTAATAAAATGTTCTGAAACCTGAATTTAGCGTGTCAACATAAATTTGAAGCTTACTCCAAAGTTGGATGAAGATACCGGATAAGAAGATGAAATAAGCGGCGTACTCATTTGACGGTCGTAGAACAGCTGGATGTTTACTTTTGAACTAAACACGTAATCTGCAATAATTTTCAACGTAAACAATTTATTTCCACTCGATGCCTGAGTCAGATTTTCTTCCACCTTGCGCAACAAAGTCTTTATATCTTTATAAGATAGGTCAGCACTCAGTTTCAAATCATTTTTAACCTTGGTTTGTTTATCCGATTTCAGTTTCAAAATCACATCAAAATCTTTCAGCAGATACCCCAGACCGACAACAAATTCGTCGGAAGCCGATTCAATAAGCTGAGTGCTTGACAAATTGAGTGCAATATTACGTTGTTTACGGTATTCCAGTTTGCCTGTCATACTGTTTTTCATGGCTACATTGACACCAATAAGCGGGCTAAACTGCTCATTAATTGAGACATCGCTGATATCATACGGCGACGATGGTATCGGGTTATTACTCTGAACATCGCGAATATAACCCAATGCATTATTATCGTCACTCATGGCCACCCAGGTTGAATAGGAAGTATATGATCCCACGCTGTATCGACAGGTGTAAGCATGAGTAAGACTCACTGATTTAAAATTTTCCTTAAACCAACCGATATTTGATAAGCCATCATAACTTATTCGCCAGTTTGGAAGAATATTAAGTATTGATAAAAACGGACTTGTCTCCACCGAATTCACATCGCGACCTGTATAAGCAGCCACAAATGCAGGTATTAACACATCGGCTGAATTCAACGCATACGAACCATATCCGGCATTATAATCGGTACCGGCTAAACTTGTTCCTTTCAGGAATCCGCTGTTCGGATATTTTGCGTTATTCAATTTAGAATTCAAACGATTTGCAATTACCTGACGATTCGTTAACATAGTATTAAACGGTTCAGAATTGTAGTTTTGTTCGGCAGTTCCAATCGGTTTAAAAGCTGTTGCCAGAGCCATCATTGTAATATTGTATGTGCCGGTAAAAGTTTTCGGCATACCTTCATATTTATACTGAATAGTAGTATTGGAAGCTACAGTTTGTTTGGCATTCAAATCAATCTTAAATCCTGCAAACGGTTCAAGAGAAGCTTTAATATCCAAATCGGATGTGAAAGCTGTAGTTGCCGGAGTGATAATCGAATCATTTTGTGACAACCAACCGTTTTTCATAGCTGTTTGAATAATATTCTTGTCAATCACTCCAAAGGTAAATCCGTAACCGGGAGCTGCGCCGTAATCGGTCATTTCCTGACCAAGGAACGATGGTTGTTTTTGGAATCCGGGCAGAACCATGCTATTCGATTCACGATAGGAAATTGATGCTTTGCGAACCAGCATCAATGCTCTGGCAGTAATATCCACCACTTTCTGAGCCGGACTTTGGTCATTCGGATCCATCGAAACCAGTGTAAGTTGAATACTGTCGGTGCTGATTGCCGGCGTAATTTCGATAGCAGCAGGATTCTTGGTTTTGAAATTCAGATTGAGCGGTTTTCCGTTTCTATCAGTGGCTGTCAGTCTTATTTTATCGCTTCCCAAGCGGTGATTGATTGTTATGGTCTTATCTTTTTCAAGCAATACTTTTTGTTTGTAGGTTTTAGACTGGAATTTGGTATTGACCAGATTCGACTGCTGAGCAAAACGCTGATTTACAGACTTCAGGTATTTCGATTTATTGTACAGGGTTTCAAAATTAAACTGTCCATCCACCGACCAGGCACCCATTGTAGTTGCAATATTTCCGGGTTGATTGGTAGCGGAAGTTCCTCTGATTGTTGCCATCCGATTCCAGTTATATGTAGAATTGTAAGCAGTATTTGCATTTACCCAATCCATAAACGGCAATTTATTTACAGGGACATTCCATGTGGCCGAGAAAACCTGTTGGTAGGTATAAGGTGTACCAAGTTTCTTTATATTTGACCAAACTGAATCGCGCCATGCTTCGTAATACTGCTTACCTATTTCGGGAGTCAGGTATGGTTCAGCAATATTGGCATTCATGGCTGTTTGGAAACTAAGTTTTATGCCCTTACTCAAATCGTATTTAATATCAAACTGGCGATTGAATCTAAAGTCCTTGCTAGAAGTCATATCCAGATTACTGGAACTCAATCCGGCAGCAATCGAATTCAGGTCACGTAGTTTAACCTGCGAATACTGACGGTTCAAACTCGTATTGAAACTCAGTGATGAAGGCATATAATTGAAATTAAAATCCTTAATAATTTTAAACAACGGATTGTCAAGCGATTTTACATTTTTGAACGGTTCAAAAGGTTTAGGATTGAATGAGAAACTGTAGTCTACCGAAGCTTTTTCGTCTTTCACCAAATTCTGATCAACCTCCGAACTATGTTGGTTGGTTTCATTATAAGCGTAGGTAAACGTCAGGTTGGCAGGATCATAGAACTGAGGCGTTTTACTCTTGATATTGACTTTTGCACCGGTTATATTGAAACTTTTGGTTGTATTCACCGTTTGAGCCATCGTGTTTAACGAATCGCGCTGAGCCTGATTATTGGCATTTTTCACAGCATCCGAGAGCAATACATCCTGATCGAGCGGATTGTATTTTGGCGAAATGGTTTCGTTGGTGTACGAGAAATAAGCAGGAATGCGCAGTTTGGCTTCCGAAGGCAGAAAACGTCCGAGTTCCAGTGCCGTCGAAAAATTCATTTGGTACAAATCGTCCATGCGTCGGGTCATTACGTTACTTTCAATACCACCATAACCCGCAGTTTCAACACGACCGGAAAAATTCACAGTTCCTAGATCCGACAATCCAACTGCCAAATTACCCATAGCTGCCCAGCCACCCGATTCGTCAAATTGCGACATGCGTAATTCATTCACCCAAATTTCGGCTGATTTAGTATTATCGGCTGCATTTCGAACACCAATCATGATATTCTCAACATCCGAAACTGACGGATTTCCCATTATAGTGATTTTATTCAGCGGTTTATCTGGGTCGTAAATGGTATAGGGCAACAAATTCGACACATTTGCCGAGCCGGTTTGCTTGGCCTGATTACGTTTCAGTTTGGCTTTTGTCAATGCATCGAATGAAAAATCGAACATGTTTTCAGGATACCAAACCGTCTGTTGATCAGACAGTTTAGTGCTGGAATAAATTCCGGCAGGAGTTAAGCGCAACGGAATTTCATATTCGTAATAGTTGTTTACCATATCCGAACCAATACGAACAAAACAAGTCATTTCGTAGTCCTTCAGGTTGTATTGGTCATCAGTTCGTTTTTCGGCATGAACAAACATTTGGAGTCGTTTGTACTGACGCATATCGTAAGCCGTATTTTTATAAACTCCTTTAGCATCGCCCGGTGAAAGATCGCTTACGCGCAATACCATCGCTTGTTCGTTTTGTTGCAACAACTGGGGTTGTCCCGGATCGGTTTCGCGCGAAACACCCGGTGGCAAAACGTAATTTACTGGAGATTTACTGGCATTTTCTTCAATATTGACAGCTTGAACATCTAATTTTCCGGTAGTGGCAGGCGCAGTGGTGCTGGTATAAAGTGGTTTGTTATAACCACGCCATTCACCACGTACAAGATCAAGTGTAGCCAAACGTAGTGTTGCTGCCTGTTGGAAATTGGTCATAAACAGGCGGATAAACCGGATAGACTTGAAATTACGGATACTTCCAATCCTATCATCATATTGACGAATCGGAATTTTAAACTGATACCAGGTAACAGGTTCAACTTTACCATTTTTCAATTCAACATTTGAAGTGATTTGATCGGTAATGTAATTTGAACCAACTTTCATTACATTCGGGTCAATACGAACATGATACTGGTAATATTTTTCATATTCGTTCATGGTATTATCACCGTTAATATCTTCACAATCGGGCAATGAGGTAGCCGAAGTCGGATAACTTTCCACCACGGTGGTAGCATCGGGCGAGTTGCCTTCCACACCGTTGTAATGTTTGTACCGGGTCAGAATATCTGCTTTCTGAGTATCATAATCTGTTCCACGGTAAAAATGGTAATTATCGCCTGCCGGATCGTTGAGTGGAGAAAACGGATCTGTCTTCATTTTCTGAAGGGCATCAGGAGAGAGTTTGGCTTTTACACCCGTTACATAATCAGCATAAGTAGGAAAAAGAAATTCGTCTGTCGTCGAAAGCCCATCCAATCCCACATCCTGATTTTTACGTGCTCCTGCAGTATTGTCAAAGGCCGGTACAGTCGATTGCGTTTTCGGAACACGTCCCCAAACAGTTGTTTCAGTTTTGGTTGGATCACCATCGGCGGGCAAACCGTTTTCGAAAAATTTCTTTCCATCTTTCAGAATATCCTCACTCATATCGCCCAAATTGAAATACAAATCTCCGTTTTGAGTCTGACTCATACCTCCTTTGATAAATGGATCCATCATCCAGAATTCGATATATTCGATGTTTGATGTTTCAAAATCAGTAGCATCCAATTTACGCATAATACCACCCCAACGTTGATTCGGATTGGATAAAGTTCCATCGTTGTTCATTCCTGTAACATCCAGATTGTATGGTCCACGTTCGGTAGGATAATATGACAGGTTCAGTATGGTCATGCGTGAAGTTTGGGTTGCCAAAGTCTGTTTATTCGGGAAAATTTCAGGAATCAGCACATCTCGAGTTAAATGATTGGATTTTGCCTCCAAATCGTTGCGCAGATAATCCGGTGTGGTTCGTGTATCGCCATTCAGCACAGGATCTACGTAATACCACGAGAACAAAGCACGGTTTTTACCATAATCCACATTGTTGCTCAACGCTGCTTCCGGAAAATAGGGAGTGCCCGCAGTATTTGAATTATAGGGTGTACTGGCCAAATACCAGTTTACCGGATAATGAATATCAATGGACGTTTGTGTCGATTCAAAATCATCAATATAGGCCAGTCCTGCACTGCTCACCACGTTGGAATGACCGGGAATTAATTGTGCAAATTCGGCATTCAGGGCAATGGTGGATGGTTTGGTGGCATTTACAAATGGTATTTTATTAATCACATTGGTCAGCCATTGCGACTCAGTACGCCACGAGGTATTCAATCCCCAAATAGTATTCGAAATCGGTTCGTTTCCGGTGTTTACTTTCGTGGTCAGTGGCATTTCCGACAGGTGCATAATGGTTCCGCCCAGACTGAAATCTTTATCAAATTTATATTCCAAATGTGTTCCCAGCAGGGTTTTACGTTGCATGCTGAACATGGACTGATTTTCGAGTTTCACATCAATTTTTTGCCCCGACTCCATGAGTGAGGTATTGATAATCGTTACCGTTCCCATGGTGTAGTCCACCGTGTAGTCTTTGTTTTCAACCAATGTCACACCACCGGCCGTTACAGTTACCGAACCGCGTGGCACATTCATGGCATTCAGTTTAATTTCCGAACCCGATGAGGCTTTATATTCACCCACCAACCGGAATTTGTTCTTTTCGCTGAATTCCTGAGCAATTACCAGTGTCGAATCGTAAAGTTCCTGATAAATATATTTTTTAGCAATATCATCATTTCCAATTTTATCTTTCAGATGACTTCCAAACGGTTCAAGCACCGGAAAAATAATGCGACCCGTATTTGAAATAGCCGTATAGCCTTCCACATAGTCGAATTTTCCATCCGGATTCGGTTGGTTTTTGGTATCCAGGTTATCCAGATTCATCACCTTCAGTAAAGGTTGATTCCGTATATTTCCTACCGTAAGATATTGCAAATCAGTTCCTATGGAATCATTTCGGTAAACGATATTCAGTTTAAACTTATCGGGTTGAATCTGAAGAGCGCCCAAACTGTACACGTTTTTCATCATCAAATTCCACGATTTCAATTTCGGCGACGGTGAAGTTCCTTTCAATAATTTGATAATCAAAGCTTGCGGAGCTGTAACTGCATCGGTCGAAAATTCACCAACCTGATACACCTGTCCTGCATACGAATACTCGTAAGCCACACCAAGCACTTCGTCCGGATTCAGTGCTGTACGCAGGGAAACAATGCCCAATGTTGGAATCAGTGTATATTCCGAAGGGTCGAGACGGCGGGCACTTTCAATTTTTTCATAATCTTCACCACCTGTAAATGCATTAGCTAACGAGCCATAATTAGCTGCAAGAAGTGAATTGGTTTGTTGAATATCACGAATACCGGAAATACCGTTTATTTCAGTATAAAGTGAATTGGCTTTATTTTGGGGAAGTTTTTGTCCGGCTGTGGTTACCACCCAATGTTGATTATCAATCTTATCCGTTTCGGCCAAATCCATAAAAGCAACTATATTACGAGCCTGATCGTAGTTTCCACGTTTATTGGTAATCCATACCTCCACCCTGTTGATGGTGACTCCCGAAGCAATATAGGGTAGTTTGCTCATGGATGTTTCAAAATTATCGCGGAAATAGTGAGCAAGGAAGAAATGGCGGTTATCGTCGTAATTATCAATGCCAATATCGAATTTAGTGGTTTGTGCACCACCTTTTGAACTTACTGTCTGGGTTTGCGATTCCTGTTGCGAAGCAATGGCAGTTACATTCAGCTTTCCAAACTGTAATTCGGTTTTAATCCCGAACAAAGCCGTACTTCCGGTTATCAGCGAGCTGCTCAGCGGCATACTCACATTACCGGCTTCAATGTTTTTGATAATATCATCGTCTTTGCCCTTGTATGCCAGTTTCACCATTTTCTGGTCGAAATCAAAGCTGGATTCGGTATTGTAATTCAAACCAAAATTTACCTTGTCGCCCACACTTCCGGTTACATTCATCTGAATTTTTTCATTAAAGTCGAAAATATTCGAAGTCCGCATACGCTCCGTAAGCGACGGATTATCAATGGTATTATTCTTAAAACCAAAAATCAGTTCCGCCGAACCCTGTGTTTTAATCTGCACACCACCGGGACCAAATACCTTATCGGCGGGACCAATATTAAATTTCATATCCGAAACAGAAAACTTATCCTCGTTGTTCTTTTGGGTTTTCTTGCTTTTTTCCTGCCAATAAGTCTGCATTTCCTTTTTGGCAGAGAAATTCATATATTCCTGCGGAGACATCAGGAATGGCGTGGCAATTTCATTTTCACCCACAAATGTACGCAACACATAATTACCCGATTTTGAATCATATTCCACCACCGATTTTACATTGGCAGGTTTCGGAGCATCCAAGGGGTATTTGCTATTCAGTTCTTCGTAGCTATTTTGAGTGTATTTCTTGATGGGAAAGCGGGTCTTCACCGGTTTCTGAACAGAATCGGTTAGAGTAGGTTCAGCTGCAGGAGCTTCTGTAATAATGTTATTTTCAAAATCCAATCGTTCCGTTTTACTTACAAAAGCATAGGTCGAACCGATTAACAGACCGAAAAAAATAATTATAAGGAAGTTTTTATTCGAAAAATTCATGTTCAATCGTTAATGCATAATTCTTAATGCATAATTCATAATTAATCTATTGCTTATTGCTATC
>Ga0118677_10013927_pt1 | contig 11469 bp, 7 predicted proteins | sample AliMusrvi5mmetaG_FD_86154 | JGI IMG/M metagenome (GOLD analysis project Ga0118677, IMG submission 86154) | reverse complement strand
CTTTCAAATCACATTCTGGAGAAAAGGCAACAATGGGATAAATACTTAAATTTTCAAACTCTTTAAGAAGCTCTTTAATAGCTAATACATGCCCATAATTTTGTCTTATAGGATTTTTAAATCTGTTTTTCTTGCCATAAATATTTTGAGTCCAATACTCATCCTTTTCAGCCCCCAATATCCACCCTTTATAGTTTTTTGTTTCAATAACAAATATTCCATAATTAGATACAACAATATGATCAATTTGAGTCGTTCTATCTCCCATTCTAAGCATAATGTTGTTTATTATCTTATAATTTTCCTTTGGAAGAAGAGATAAAATAGCTGCTATGGACTTTTCGCCAAGAAAGCCCATTATGAAAGGCGTAAAAAGCCGATATAGTAATAGTAAAAGAACTGCTAACCATACATACCAATATTGTATTAATAGCTTTATCATATTTAATTTCTCCAATAATTTTTTATTGGTCTAAATAAAAAAGTTGTTAATGAATATTTTTCGGCAAGAGCAGAGCCCTTGCCCTACGATATTATAAATATTCGTCGCTACAGGCGACACCTTCATTATTAATTCTTCATTATAAATTTTTAATTCTTTTCTACGACAGCCTTCCCTTAAAATCCTCATACCCAAATTCTTTGATTATTCTTATACCCTCTTTTTCATTGTAAAGCGCAATGGATGGCAAATTGATGCCATTGAAGGTGTTATTTTTCACCATGGTGTAGTGCGCCATATCGCAAAAAACGAGCTTGTCCCCTGCTTTTAAGGGCTGCGGAAAGGAATAGTCCCCTATGATGTCCCCAGCCAGGCAGGTGTGCCCGCCCAGTCTGTAGGTGTATTTATACTCATTTGGCTTGCCTGCGCCTATGATGTTTGGGCGATAGGGCATTTCCAGCACATCGGGCATATGGCAGGCGGCGGAGGTGTCCAGTATAGCTATGCTCATATCATTTTCTACGATATCCAGCACGCTTGCGACCAGATAGCCTGTATTAAGGGCGATTGCCTCGCCCGGCTCTAAATAAATATCTATATTATATCTGTTTTTCATATATAAAATGCTTTCAATAAGCGTTTCAAGGTCATAATCGTCCCTTGTAATATGATGACCGCCGCCAAAGTTGAGCCATTTCATATTCTTAATGTACTTTCCAAACTTTTCGTCCACTACCTTTATGGTGCGCGCCAGAGTATCGGAATTCTGCTCGCACATGGTGTGAAAATGCAAGCCGTCTATGCCTTCTAACTCCTGCGGCTTAAAGTTCGCAAGCGTGACGCCCAAGCGAGAATTGGTATAGCAAGGGTTATAAAGAGGCGTTTCTATTTCAGAATATTCAGGATTGATGCGTATGCCGCATTCAATTTTTTTATTATAACTTTTCACTTTGCTCTTAAATTTATGCCATTGGTCAAAGGAATTAAAAACGATATGGTCGCAGTATTTTAAAATTTCGTCAAAGTCCTCATCCATATAGGCTGGCGCAAAAATATGTACTTCCTTGCCCATTTCCTCATAGCCCAGCCTTGCCTCAAACAGAGAGCTTGCTGTAGTCCCCTTAAGGAATTTACCTACAAGAGGATAAACGGAAAACATAGAAAAGCCTTTTTGCGCAAGTAATATTTTGCAGTCTGTGCGCTCCTGCACCAGCTGCAAAACTTCAAGATTTTTTATTAACAGCCGCTCGTCCACCAAATAGCAGGGCGTTTTTACCTTTGAAATATCTATATCCATTCTATTTCCCCTAGTCTAAAAGGGTAGGTGAAAAATCCTCTTGCCAGGGCAGTCCACATTTATTTAATTCGTCCATAAACGGATCTGGGTCAAACTCCTCAATATTATATACGCCTGCTTTTTTCCAAATGCCTTTTAGAATAAGCATGGCGCCTATCATAGCAGGCACGCCTGTGGTGTAGGAAATCGCCTGTGAGCCCACCTCTGCATAGCACTCCTCGTGCACGCAGACATTATAGACATAATAGGTCTTTGCCACTCCGTCTTTTTTACCCTGTATGATGCAGCCAATATTGGTTTTTCCCTTTGTTCTGGCGCCAAGTGAGGCAGGGTCTGGCAGCACAGCCTTTAGAAAGTGCAGAGGCACTATCTGCTGACCGTTAAAGTCTATGGGTTCTATGGAGGTCATACCCACGTTCTCCAGCACCTTTAAATGATTGATATAATTATCTGAAAAGGTCATCCAAAAACGTATTTTCTTTACGCCTTTCATATTGATTGCCAGGCTTTCCAGTTCCTCGTGATACAACAAATAGATATTCTTTGGTCCTATCTGCGGCAAATCATACGACTTCTTGAATTCCAAAGGCTGTGTTTCTATCCATTGTCCATTTTCAAAATATCTGCCATTGGCGGTGATTTCACGAATATTGATCTCTGGGTTAAAATTAGTTGCAAAGGGGTAGCCATGGTCGCCTGCATTGGCATCCACTATATCAATAGACTCTATCTCATCAAAATAATGCTTTTGCGCATAGGCACAAAAAACGCCCGTCACACCTGGGTCAAAGCCACTGCCCAGCAAGGCGGTTATGCCCGCCTTGGCAAACTTTTCACGGTATGCCCATTGCCATTTATATTCAAACTTTGGAATATCCACAGGCTCATAATTGGCAGTATCCACATAATGTACACCGGTAGCAAGGCACGCATCCATGATGGTTAAATCCTGGTACGGCAACGCAACATTGATAACAATATCAGGCTGAAAGCTTTTTATTAAAGCAATCACCTCATCCGTTTTATCGGCATCCAACTGGGCAGTCTGCACCTTTGTGGCTGTCTTTGGCAAGCTTGCCTTTATCGCATCGCATTTAGAAAGCGTTCTGCTGGCAATACAAATTTCCTCAAAAACATCTGGGTGCTGACAACACTTATGAATGACCACATTTGCCACGCCGCCGGCACCAATAATTAAAGCTCTTCCCATATTTCTACCCCCGAATTTATTGTAAATAGTACAAAAATTATTATACAGAAAATAATCTAATTAATCAAGGAGAATTACAATGTCATTCATACTGCCCCAACACCTCTGTCGCCTTTGCCTTTATCTGATCTATGAGGCTTATGGGCGAAAGAATTTTCACCTGGCTTCCAAACTGAAAAAGCCATGCTAAAAAAGTAGGGCTGACAACAATCTTTAATCTTATGCCAAAGTGCTGTTCATCAATTTTATTCACAAAAACATCCTTGCCAAAGCGGTCTATTACCACGCCTATAAGGGAATTATCAAATTGCAGCGACACATCCTGCTCTTCGCCGCCATACATATTAAATACCTTCTTTGCATAGTCTGCTACATCAAACTCCTTGCTGTTAGGCAGCTCTGCAGGGGTATCTGTCATTTCAATATTTGTCATTTTGTCCACTCGATAGTGCACCAAATCTTTATATTTTTCATTGTAGGTAATTAAATAATAATTTTCGTCGTCCCACGAGAGCGCACAGGGATTGGTGATATAATTTTCACCATTTTTGCGAAAAGACTTTTGTTTATCAATCGTATATTCAAAGTATTTAAAGCTTATTTGTTTTTTTTCAGAAATGGCGGTATGCAGCTTATCCACATTATAATAAATGCTCTCGTTCATTGTTTTTACTCTGTTAGAAACGAAAACGTGCCTTTGAAGCTGCCTGGCTTCATAGATGCTGGCACAGCTTTCCAGCTTTTTAATTAGCTCGTTTGATTTTTTGATTGTTATAAACTTTGAAGCCTGCACAGCATCAACCAACAGCTTCAGCTCTGCAAGCTCAAAGGTTTTACTAGCTACAAAATAGTCAAAGGTTTTACTTTTTCGCCTTACTATATCCAGCCCATATTGTCTTAGTTCATCAATATCATCATAAATAGTTTTGCGCTCTGCTGCAATATCAAGGCGCTCCAGCTCGCCAATTAAATCGTTTACTGTCAGCGTATGCTCCTCGTCCGTCTTTTCAAGAAATATTTTCATAAGGTAAATTAGCTTTAGTTTTTGATTTTCGCTCTTGGGCATAATGCCACCTCATTTTCTTTTATTTCCTTTTGTTTTATGAAATATTGCCCACCATATAAACAATAATGCACAACGCAATTAATAGCATTGACAAGCAACCGCAGCCGCTTGGATTACTGCCCGACCCACCGCCACCACCTTTTTGTGCCTCATCATAAGTCATTTTTCCCAGTGCCATATTTGTGGGGCTACTACCGCCCAAGCCGCCGCCGTTTTCAAAGTAATTATAGTTTCTTGTTTTGCATCCACTCGAATAATTCTGTTTTTCTTGATTACAGCGCCAGCCGCTCACGCCCGCCCATCTCTTAGAATAGTTTTCCATTTCGTCCACCTCCATGATACCATATTATCACAAGAGGTGTACAATAAAACGGATTGCTGATTTATATGATACTACTTTTATTTAGTAATTGCAAATAAAAAAATCCCCCTCTTCCAATACAAGAAGAAGGGGATAAAGCCTTTATGCTTTAGATTTCTTTGTTAAAATATCAAGTATGATATGCCAGCAATACCCAGTCGTTGCCATCTGGCTTAGCAGGTATTGTCCACGAGCCATTTGTAGGTGTAACGCTTCCTATTGTGGTATATGCTCCAGTACGTGGATTATACCATTTTGCTGTATAGGCTACATTATCCATACCCTTGAGTGTTCCTGTATTTGTACTTTGATTATAGAAGTACGCTACATAGGTATCATTAAGAATACTGGCTACAGAGTAATATGAAGAGTTATTTACAAAATATGTGGTGTCATCAAAACGCGGAGTGAGCTGCCACCAGTTAATAGTATTGAAGAAGCTCTTCATATAGTTTGCCAATGCAGTTGCTGCTGCGTAATTCTTACTTGTGCTCCATGTATCAGCCTTCATTGCCATTGTTACAGTGATTAATGAATTTTCCACTGTATCTTCGTTTTCATCATAAGTAGAGTTGTAATACCAAATATCTTGTGCACCATAGCCCTGTCCAAACATACCATTAAGGTAAGCTGTCCAGCCCTGCATTCTGGCGCCCCAATCATTTGTCCACAAATTTTCATAGTGACCTTCATAGTTCACTACAGGCTTAGAACCGCTGTTGTTCCAATAATCCTTTGCAACAGCAAAGCCAGGCAAACCATCCTTTGTTGGTGGCCATTGTGCTGCAAACCAGTTATATCCTGTTAAGCTCTTAAAGGAGGAAGTAGAAGCCAGTATATTGCTGACATTCTCCTGATGCGCTGTTTGTGGATGCACATAGGGGTCATAGGTATGAAGTGCATTAAATACTGTCTTCCATGGATTTGTTGCAGCATTAAATGCGCCATACAAATCATCATCAACTTCCTGTGCTGTAGTCCACATTACAGGATAAGCCGCATAGCGTGCCACCCAATAACGCGTAAGCTTTTGTAAATAAGCGGTTGAATAACTGGCTCCATTATACTGTAGCTCGCTGCTAAAGAATAGTTCTGCATTTGTATGCAGTAAGCCAGCATCTGCAATATACTTAAACCTTGCGTCCATATCCTGGAAGCCCGCAATATCAGTTTGTGTTAAACCATCGCCCAGATTGTAGGTTGCACCAATTGGCTCAGACTGATAAACTGTAAAACCCTTTGCAACTCGGTCATCAACAAGAGGTTTAAACATTGTATCCATTGGTTCTGTAGGCATACTCCAATGAGTATCGCCAATATAGAAGAACGGTGTTCCATCAGCATAGGTGAAATAGCGATTTCCGCTGGATACACCAACAAATCCATGCTGATATATTGCCAGATTTCCTGTATATGCTACGCAGCTGATATTGCCAACTAGACCATGTAAGCCTGTGTCTGCTGTATTTGAGCAGGAGGTGCTATAGCTCCAAAGTCCTGTTAAGGTAGGTGCAAAACGAACCTTCCAGGTATAGCCGCCATCCCAGAATGCAGGCATTACTATTGTGGTATTGTTGGGACCTGTAAAGGTAACATCAAGCGTAATGTCATTGAATGGGTCAGCATATACCTTTGCGATTTGAACATCATCAAAATACATATTTTGATTTGCTAATCCTGGAAGTGAATCTATACAAAGATTAAAGTCACCTGTTGCTCCGGAAATATCTGCAGCCGTTACGGTAAGCTTTCCTGTATATTGCGTCCATGTACCTGTTGCAGTAGAAACGCTTCCATTTAAAGTTCCGACTGTCTGTCCAGAATCCAGGAAAGAATATTGACCGACAGAAGTTGCACGAAGCAGCAAGCGACCGTTTGAAGGACTTGTAGTTTGTGCATCAACATAAGCCCATAAACTAATGTTATATGTACCTGCACCGCCATTTTTAATATTGTTGTAAATATTGTATACTGGAGAGTACCATGCCTGTGCTCTTCCTGCTAACTGTAGTGAATATGTGCCAGTATGTGTAACAGTGCTAGAAGCTGATAGCGTTCCGCCATAAGGTGCCGTCCAGCCTGTAGGTACAGCAGCATCCTCAAAGGTGCTTGCAATGCCGCTGATATATGGAACATTTGCATAAGAGCTGGTAAAAGACATTTCGTTCATATTCCAGCGTTGTACAGTAGTGGAGGGCTTAGATATTTGGACATCATCCATATATAGGTTTTGTGTGCTTGTCGCGCCAAGTGTATCCAGCATAAGATTAAAGGTACCAGAGGCTCGCGTTAAATCAGATGCCAATACCGTTAGCGTAGCAGAATACTTAGTCCATGTATTGACTGCTGTGGAGGTTGCCGCGCCTAAATAACCAAAGTATTGACCGGCATTATTTATAATAAATGAATTGGCATCAGTTGAATCAGCACCGCGAACCATCATACAGCCGTTTGATGGGCTTGTAGTCAATGCATCAACATAAACCCAAAAGCTAATATAATATGTGCCTGCACCGCCGCTCTTTAAAATACTATAGATGTTATAAGCAGGTGCATACCAAGTTTGCGTGCGTCCTGCTAATTTTAGAGAGTATGAGCCGCTATGCTTCACTGTGGTGGATGTGGAAAGTGTACCGCCAAATGGTGCGCTCCAGCCGGAAGGCACCGAAGCAGCCTCAAATGTGCCCTGTGTAGATGTTACTAAATTATCCACAGATTTGCGTACCTGAACATCGTCAAAGTACACATTTTGATTTGCTGCCACCGCAAGCTGATCAAGCATTAAATTAAAATCACCTGTTGAATTTGCTAAATCTGCAGTGGTAACATTCAGAGTTCCAATGTATTGAGTCCAGGTACTCACAGGTGTAGAAATAGCTGCACTTAAGTATCCATAACTACAGCCCGAAGAGAAAAAGGAATATTGATTGTTTGAAGTGCCGCGAATAGTGACCAGTCCCGAACCTGGGCTGGTAGTGAGTGCATCTACATACACCCAGTAGCTGATCTGATATGTGCCAGCACCGCCAGCTTTAATAATGCTATAAATATTATATTGTGCAGAATCCCATTGATTCGCACGCCCTGTTATCTTTAGTGACATGGCACCACTATGCGCCACAGTAGTGGAAGTAGAAACCGTTCCTGCTTGAAATGAACTCCAGCCGGTAGGAACTGAAGCGTCTTCAAAGGTGCTTTTGGTTGCTGCAAGTAAATTATCTGCTGTTTTGGTTACTATTACATCATCAATGTAAATATTTTGATTGGCTACCGCTTCAAGACTATCAATACAAAGATTAAAAGTACCTGATGCTCTGGTTAAATCTGTATCCAGAACATTAAGCGTTGCTGAATAAAGAGTCCAGGTGCTGACAGCGGTGGAGATATTTGAAGCTATGTATCCATAATATTGTCCGCCTACATTTTGAATAAATGAATTGGCATCAGAAGCACCTGCACCGCGTATCATCAAGCTGCCATTTTTAGGGCTTGCTGATAATGCATCAACATAAAGCCAAAGGCTTATAGTATATGTGCCTGCTCCTCCAATTTTTAATGAGTTGTAAATATTATAGGAAGGAGTATACCATGTTTGTGTGCGCCCTGCGAGCTTAAGAGAGTATGACCCGCTATGAGCAACTGTTGTTGAAGTAGTTAGCGTTCCGCCATAAGGTGCACTCCAGCCGGCCGGAACAGCTGGGTCTTCAAAGGTACTTTGAATTTGCGTTGCCGTAAGCATATTTGTGCCAAATTCTGCGTTGACTATGGGAAAGCTAATGACTGGAAGTATTGTGCCTAACATCGCCAGCATAACGACAATTACCAAGATTTTCTTCATGTTTCAATTCTCCTTTTCAATTTTTTATTTTAATGTATCGCATACATTAAATAACACAATATGACATCAAATGATATTATAAATTATATTCTAACGTGGTATATACCAATTGTCAAGATTTTTATTTAATATATATCTAATTTAGCATTTTATTTACGTAAAGTCAATAGAGAATTCCGATTTTTTTAATGTTTTATAAAAATATTGTTGTTAATATTGATAATATTTTATTTATTTGCAGATTATTGCTAAAATTAGAGCAAGACCTAACTTTAAGTTATAATTTTAGCAAAGAGGTCTCCATTTTTGATAAAACGAAGACCTCTTTCTTATTGCCTATGAATTTTGCTGCCGCATATTGCTATGCAAAATTATTATGTATGGTAAACATACAATACCCAGTCGTTGGTATCTGGTTTGGCGGGTATGGTATATTGACCATTTGTTGGATAAATGTTCGTGCCTACTGTGGTATATTCCCCTGTACGAGGATTATACCATTTGACCGTATGTGCTACATTATCCATACCTTTAAGAGTACCCGTATTAGTAGTAGTATTGTAGAAGTATGCTACATAGCTATCGTTCAGTATACTGGCAACAGAGTAATATGAAGAGTTATTTGCAAAATAAGTCGTGTCATCAAAACGAGGAGTCAGCTGCCACCAATTCAAAGTATTAAAGAAGCCCTTCATATACGTACCCAATTGCGTACCTGTATTAAAATCTTTGCTTGTAGTCCATGCCACTTGCTTCATTGCTACTGTTATGGTTATGCCATAAACAGTAGAATCATTTTGTTCATCATACGTCGTATTGTAATCCCAAATATCCTGAGCACCGTAGCCCTGCCCATACATACCATTGAGATAGGCTGTCCATCCCTGCATTCTGGCGCCAAACTCATTTGTCCACAAATTCTCATAATGCCCTTCGTAGTTTATTGCGGGTCTGGTTCCGCCATTGTTCCAGTAATCCTTTGGAATATTAAAGTCCGGAACAGCGTTCTTTGCTGGTGACCATTGTACGCCAAACCAATTATAACCAGTTAAGCTCTTAAATGCTGAATTAGTTGCATCCACGCCGCCTGATCCAGTCGTCGCATATTCTTCATGGGCAGTCTGGGGATGTACATAAGGGTCATATTGATGGATGTAATTAAAGACAGTCTTCCAAGGATTAGTTGAGGGAGTAAACACAGCATAGAAGTCATCGTCACATTCCTGCGCTGTTGTCCACATGACTGGATATGCCGCATAACGCCCTACCCAATAGCGTGCCAATTTCTCTAAATAAGCGTTTGTATAACTAGCTGCATTATTACTCAGCTCGCTGGTGAAGAACAGCTGCGCATTTGCATGAACCAAGCCCGCGTTTGCAATATAGGCAAATCTGTTATCCATATCAGCAAAGCCTGCTAAATCTGCGCTAGTTAAGCCATCGCTTAAAGTATATGTTGCGCCCAATGATTCTGACTGATAGACTGTAAAGCCCTTTGTTGCTCTGTCATCCACTAAGGTCTTAAACATTGTGTCATAAGGCTCACTCGGCATACTCCAGTGGGTATCGCCAATATAGAAGAAAGGAGTACCGTCATCATAGGTAAAGTAGCGATTTCCGCTAGTAACTTTTACAAAGCCTTTTTGATAGATGGGCAGATTTCCTGAATAAGGAATGCAGCCAATAGTGCCTGTTTGGTTGTGCAGTCCTGTATCTGAGGTGTTGGAACAAGTAGTAGTATAGTTCCAAATACCAGTCAGAGTAGGAGCAAAGCGCACTTTCCATGTATAGCCGCCATCCCAGAATGCAGGCATCACTATTGTGGTGCTGTTTGGTCCTGTAAAGGTAACATCCATGGTAACATCATTAAAGGAAGAAGCGTAATCCTTTGTGACTTGGACATCATCAAAATATAAATTTTGATTAGCAAGCCCAGGAAGTGAATCTATCATAAGATTCATATCGCCTGTTGCATTGGTTAAATCGGCATCTGTAACAGTAATGCTGCCGCTATATTGAGTCCACGTGTTGACCGCTGTGGATACGCTCCCACTTCCTGTCCCATAGCTCTGACCTGTTGTAAAGAAGGAATATTGATTTGCCGAGGTACCGCGAATTAATATTCTTCCATTGGATGGGCTAGTCGTCAAAGCATCCACATAGACCCAAAGACTAAGATTATACTTACCTGAACCGCCCGCCTTTAAAATACTATAAATATTATATTGAGGGGCATACCAGGATTGTGTACGCCCGGCAAGCTTTAGAGAGTATGTTCCGTTATGTGCAACTGTGGTAGACGTGGAAAGGGTTCCTCCATAAACCGAGCTCCAGCCTGTGGGAATGCTTGCACTTTCCATCGTGCTTGGAGTTCCTGTCAAAAGCTGTGTGCTATAGGAGCTGGTAAAGGAAATTTCCTGCATTCTCCAGCGTTCCACATTGGTATCTGGCTTATAGATAGACACATCGTCAAAATAAATGTTTTGGCTAGTTCCCAATCCAAGTACATCTATCATAAGATTAAAAGTGCCTGTATCCCTGGTCAAATCAGTTGACAAAACATTAATGCTGGCAGTATAAAGCGTCCAAGTATTGACCGGCGTTGATACTGCTGAATTCAACACGCCATAATAATTTCCGCTATAATTTTGAATAAAAGAATTTGCATCTGCAGCATTGCCGCGAACAATGAGTCTTCCACTGCCTGGACTGGTCGTTAAAGCATCCACATACACCCAAATGCTGATATAATAGATGCCCGCACCATTGGCTTTCATAGTGTCATAGATATTCATAGCAGGTGAATACCAAGTTTGTGTGCGTCCTGTAAGCTTAAGAGAATATGAGCCACTATGTGCAACGGTAGTGGATGTGGAAAGTGTCCCACCTCCAAATGCACTCCAAGCGGCAGGGACGCTAGCAGTCTCAAAGGTGCCAGTAGTTCCGGAAACTAGGTTTGAAGCAGCGGCAGCATTAACAACATTCGTTGGAAAGCTGATTGCCGGAAACAGAGTGCCCAACATTGCCAGTACAATGACAAGTACGATGGTTTTCTTTTTCATGATTTTTCTCTCCTTTTCGCTATTTTTTTCGTCCGTAATGTATAATTCGACACTACGACCAAATTTTACCATTTAATTTTGTGTATTTCAATAGATGTCAAGCAAAATTTCAATTAAATCGTTCTCTATAAATTAACATTATTCGACAACAAACAGCTCATTACAAAATATGATTAAGTAAATACTTAATGGT
>Ga0118677_10013926_pt1 | contig 11470 bp, 9 predicted proteins | sample AliMusrvi5mmetaG_FD_86154 | JGI IMG/M metagenome (GOLD analysis project Ga0118677, IMG submission 86154) | reverse complement strand
CAGCCGACCAGCTATGTACAGGGGCCGCAACTTGTCTCCCAGCGCTGGAACAATATGGTCATCGAAACCGAAATTGCGCTTGCCTTTGCGGCGGTTTGCACAGCGACAATATTTATTTTTTCTCGAAAATGGCTTGCGGCCGGTGTCATACCGTTTGTACTTCTGGCAATTTACCTGGCAGATGTTGGCAGGGTAAACGCCAAATTCTTGTTTGTTGTTGATGCGCCTCATAAGGTGAACGAAGCCAAGTCACCGGTTATCGAATTTCTTGCGAAGGAGTCAAAAAACTTTAGGGCTGTGCCGATGGATGGGACTGACCCGATGGTTTTTGCAAGCAACGGAATTCCAGTTATGTTTACCTCAAACCCAGTCCAACAGCAGAGATGGCAGAATTTTCTGGATAACTTTAATTTATTGTCATCTATGCCGGATATGCTTAATGTTAAATATTTCGTGTATGGGGCTGACCAGTATGCTCAGGAAAAGGCTCAACTTGGTGAGAAATTTCAGATAGCATTTCAGTCGCCAGGTGGTGGGCAGGTTGTGCTTGAAAATAAAAATGTACTTCCAAAAGGGTGGTTGGTGCCGGCAGTTGCCCAAATTAATAATTTGCAGCAGACCTTCGACATTCTTCAGAATCGAAGTTTTGATCCACGTAAGGTTGCTATTGTCGAGTCGCCTCCTCCGTTTCCGTTGGCAGACCCCCAAAGTGGTGCAGCAATTGCCTCCAATAATGTACTAGTGTCTACCTATGAAGGCGAACGAATTGTGGTGACTGCCAAAGTACCTCAAAATGCGCTCCTGGTTCTCGGCGAAAAATATTATCGAGGCTGGAAGGCGACGATGGATGGCAAGTCAGTAGAGATTGTCCCGGTAAATCATGTCCTTCGCGGCGTGTATCTCCCTCCCGGTGATCATAAGGTTGAGTTTGTTTTTGATCCGCTTCCGTACAAAGTAGGCAAATGGTTGACGCTATCCTCTTTTGTATTTTTCGCAGCAATGTTAATTCGTGAGTGGCTTATACGGAAAAGGGTGAAGGGTGCTGACACAGGACGATCTCAAGCTATTTGATCTGCAGCTGTACCAACCGCGCCATGGCTATCGCTATTCGCTCGATCCCCTGTTGCTGGCACGCTTTTGCCCGCACGTGCCCGCAGGCGGCAGCATCATTGATCTTGGGTCCGGCTGTGGGATAATTGCTTTGGTGCTGGCCCGGATCAACCGGGAATCTTCGGTGGTGGCGGTGGAGAACAATTGCGAGATGTCGTCGCTGATTGAGCAGAACATTCACCACAATGGCCTCGCCGGAAGCGTTTCAGTCTGTCATGACGATGTCAATAACCTGCGCCGGAGCTTTGCTGATTCAACGTTCGATCTGGTTGTGTCAAATCCCCCCTTTCGGACAGCGGGGAGTGGTAAAGTCAGCCCGAAGTCCGGACGGGATGCCGCCCGTCATGAAACAACCGCGACGCTTGCCGATTTTATCACCGCCGCGAAGTATCTGGTGAAACCGTCGGGGAGGATCTGCTTTATCCAGCTGCCGTCCCGGCTGCCGGAATTCATGGCGGTGGCCGCTCAGTTGAAATTGTCGGTGCTGCGCGTGCGGATGATTCACAACAATGCCGCTTCTCCGGCAACCATGTTTATGGCTGAACTGGCCAAAGGACGACGCACGGCGCCGGTTGTGGAGCCGCCGCTGTTTGTTCGGAATATGGATGGTGAGTATACGGACGAAGTGTGGCGGTAATTCGAGTGGATACCGGTAAATAATAAGGCACCTTCAATTATGAGGGTGCCTTTTCTTTCTTTTAACATCAGCAGATTGCCGGGATCACTCTTTTATAATCAGGATCATCTCCATCAATTCACCGCTTCCGGTATGAATCGGGAAGCAGAGCGCGGTGTGTCCGTCGGGCACCGCCAGTCCGTGTGCCGGTGGATGCAGTGCAACCGGCGGGTTGATGTTTAGTATGACTCCGGTCTGGGATGCCTTGGCTGCCACATTGCCGCAGACTACGTTGACAAATTCCATGACGGTGTCTTCCAATACTTCTGCCGGTTCGTCATCTACTGAGGCTTCGCCCAGAATCGCTCGGGCGATGGATTTCTGCAGCTCCTGTGAAACCGAGATCAGGTAGCGTGCTGAAACGTCACCGGACAGATCCATGGCAGCCATCATGAAGTTCGGCGACAGTACCGTCGGTGTCGTACAAGTGCCGGCATGAAACTGCAGATTAAGGACGCGGGTAATCATTTTGAAGGTCAGGTCTGCGGTCATTTCCCAAATGGCGCTGTTGGCTGAAATGACTGGAAGCTCTATGCCGCTTGAAATATAACGTGCCTGGTCGGTTTTGAAGGCATCAAGGTGCTGCCGGAGTGTGTCGGCAGTCAGTACGCCGAGCTGTACCAGCGCTTCGCCGATGTGCAGATGATTGTTCTTCTGGCGAGTGATGATGTCATCAAGCTGAATGAGGGTCAACAGGCCCATTTCCACGAGCAGATCACCCAGCTTCATATCCTTTGACAGCTGTGCGTTGTGGGCGCGCTGAATGTCCGCGAGGGTGATCAATCCCATGGCTACGGCCGTTTCGCCCAATTTTATATTATTTTTTTCCTGCAATTGAATGGCATCCCGGAGCGCAGTGCCGGTAACTATGCCCCGTTCCATCAGAAATTGTCCGAAAAACTGTACCGCCATTGAGGTGTACTCCTAATATTGTGCCGTAATTGATGGAATCAGAGCTCGCGCAGTATCCGCAGGACAGTCTCGGCATCAAATGGCTTTGAGATGACATTTTTGGCGCCAAGTTTTATCGCCTCGGTAAACTTTTCTCCGACGCCGCCGAGCGATGTGACCATGACAACCTTAACCTCTTTGTCCATGACCGAGAGTGTGCGCAGTGCCGTCAGGCCGTCCATGCCGGGCATGTTCATGTCCATGCAGATAATTTCCGGATCTTCAATGTGATTCATCTTGATTGCTTCGGCACCATTCTTGGCATGTCCGACACAGGAAAAGTCTCCTGATTCACTGATTATCTTCTCAAGCTGGCGGGCAACTGAGAGACTATCGTCAACAATGAGAACTTTTACCATTTCGACATTTCCTCCTGATGAACTAAGCTGTTGACTGGTCAATTGAACAAAGAGTATAAGCGATAAAGTCGCGCCGAATGTATCCGAAAGCAAAATAAAAGTCAAAAATATGTTTGACTTTCCATGCTTTGGTCGAATGTGCTACAATGATAGAAATTATTTAAAAAGGAGTCTTGGAACGATGCAGAATATTTATTCGTCAGTATGGTTTAAAGGTTTTCTGGTTGCCGCACTTATGTCATGTGGCTCAGTTGTTGCGGCTGCCGAGGCTGAAATTAAGAAAGAGGGTGCAGCACCAGCGATAACTTCTCCGGCATATGTTCAGCCGAAAGGTACGGTTGTCCGTGTTAACGGAGTGGCAATTGATGCGGTTGAGTTGCGTCGTGCAGAAAAAGTCATGTTGCGTGGGCAAACGGTGCCGGCAGAGCAGCAGTCAGCGGTGGACAAACAGGCGCTGAAACAGCTGATCTCGGCGGAACTGCTGTTTCAGGGCGCTGCGAAGCAGGAGTACAAAGATCTGGAAAAGGATGTTGATGCCAAGCTGGTTCAAGGGAAGTCCCGCTTCAAAACTGAGCAGGATTTTGCCAAGGCTATCAAGGACCTTGAAATGGATGAAAAGGACCTTCGGGAATATACTCGTCGTGACCTGTTAATCAATCGCTTTATCGAAACTACGTTTGTTCCGAAAGCTACCGTTTCCGAGGCTGATGTTCGCGCTTTCTACGACAAAAACCAGGATAAGTTTACTCAGGCCGAATCTGTCAAAGCCAGTCACATCCTGATTGGAGTTGACAGTAGTGCTACGCCGGAAGCAAAAACCAAGGCGCGGGAAAAAGCAGAATCATTGCGGAAGCAGTTGACCGGCGGAGCGGACTTTGCTGCTTTGGCTAAGGATAATTCCACCTGTCCGAGCAGTAAGCAGGGTGGTGATCTTGGTTATTTTGGCAAGGGACAGATGGTGCCGCCTTTTGAAAAAGCTACTTTTGCGCTCAAACCTGGAGAAATCAGTGATGTTGTCGAGACTCAGTTCGGCTATCACATAATCAAGCTGACAGAAAAGAAACCGGCGGTAACAACCGATTTTAAAGAGGTAAAGGGTAAAATTGAGGAGTACCTTAAAGGCCAGAGCATAAATGAAATGATACAGAAGTACATCGCTGATGCTGAAAAAACTGCCAAGATTGATATCCTCTTGAAATAATCTGGTAGTACCTGAATGCGTAGATCAGGCTTAACGGCCGTCCTGATATTTTCCGGACGGCCGTCTTTGTAAGCATTTTGCCAAACATCTCCTTGGAAAAGGAAAAATAATGAACAACGCTGATATTTCAGTATTGGTAGTTGATGACGATGAGATGATACGTGACTGCGTTATCGCATATCTGGAGGACGAAGGTTTCTCTGTGTTTGGCGCCTGCAGCGGTGAGGCCGGCTTGGAGTCTATTCAGTCCGTGCGGCCGGCGGTGTGTATTTCTGATATGCGTCTTCCCGGAATGAGTGGAGAAGAGTTTATCCTCAAAGCACATTCGCTGTGTCCCGCCACCGGGTATCTGCTTCATACCGGCATGTTATATTCTTTGTCCGACGAATTGCGAGCGATAGGCATGACTCCGGAACAGGTTCTGCTCAAACCGATTCATGAACTTGCCAAGCTGGTAGATATAATCAGGCGTATTACCCGAAAAGATTCGTAAGGATTTAATTCGCATCGGTGAAAAACGTATTCTTCTTTATTTAGTTTTTTATAAATGATATTGTTAAACCCTGTCTAATGCAGTCGCCTGTCCGGGAGTACTAAAGCCAATGCCGACGGATTCCTCTCACCAGAATTTTCGCAGATTAGTCATTGCCGTCACAATTGTGGTGCTGGTGTTTGCCGGTCTTTGCTGCTGGTATGGGAACAAAGTGGCAAAACTGCCTTTTTCCTCATTTGAATCAGCCGTTGGTGGCGGATTTCTGCTGTTCCTCTGCATTCTGTTATTTTTCATTCTCCGCCAGTTGCCCACTCTCAAGCAAGCCAGTGATATAAAACTCAGTCTGACATCAACCATCGCGGATTTGCGGAATACGTTTGATGCAGTCGAGGATGCCGTCTGGCTGCTGGATCTGAACCGCACGATTATTCGAGCCAACAAGGCAACGGAAAAGCTGTTCGGAAAATCGGACAAGGGTGTTGTCGGGCGTAATTGTTGTGACGTGGCCCATAATGGTTTGACCCCTCACGATTCACTCTGTCCGTTTAATCAGATGCTGAAAACAAAAAAACGTGCTTCGATACTGGTGCCCATTTCAGGACGCTGGTACGAAATTTCGGTTGATCCGGTCTTTGCAGCTGATGGTTCAATTTGTAATGCGGTCCATATTGTTAAAGATATTACAGTGTTGAAAAAAGCTGAACATCGTGAACAGGTTCGGTCCGGTATTCTTGAGAGACTCTCCAGTGGTGAAGCTCTCCCGCAATTATTGTCTTTCATTGCTCTGTCGATCGAAAAAGAAAATCCTGAGATGCTTTGCTCTATCCTACTCGTGAGCGATGACGGCAAGAGGCTGCTTAACGGAGCGGCGCCGAGCCTGCCTGAATTTTATAATGCGGCGACTCACCGTACCAAAATCGGCGAGGGGATCGGATCATGCGGTACCGCCGCTTTCCGGAGGGAACGGGTAATCGTGGAAGATATTGCGAACCACCCTTTCTGGAAAAATTTCACCCCGGCTGAGGAGGCCGGCCTCCGTTCCTGCTGGTCTGAGCCCGTTTTTTCTTCTGCCGGAAAATTACTCGGTACCTTTGCCATTTACCACCGTTCTCCGGCAATGCCGGCCGAGGATGAAATCTCACTTATCCAACAGGCGTCGGCCTTTGCCGGTATTGCCATTGAGCGGAGTAAAAGCGATTCCGAACGTAAAGAGCTGGAACATCTGCTGAGTCAGGCACAGAAGATGGAGGCGATAGGCCATCTTTCAGGCGGTATCGCCCACGACTTTAATAATTTGCTGACGCCGATTCTCATTTATGCTGATCTGATCAAGCGGTCTTTGCCGGAAAATGACAAGATGAAATATCAACTTGACGGCATCATTAAAGCGTGTGGCAAAGCGCGCGATTTGACCCAGCAACTGCTCAGTTTTGGCCGTAAACAGGTTATGGATATGCAGGTGGTCGATCTGAATGATGTTATTACATCATTCTATTCTATTGTGCGGCGCACGCTGCGCGACAGCATTGACTTCAACCTGAAGCTCTCCTGCCAATCGGTTGTGACCCTTGCGGATTGCTCCAAAATTGAACAGGTGCTTCTGAATCTTGTTTTGAACGCCCAGGATGCCATTACTGAAAGCGGCAGTATCACCATTGAAACAGGGCACGTGATCATCGATAGTGAATATGCCCGGCGCAATCCGGGAATGAACCCGGGACATTTTGTCCTGCTGGCGTGCAGTGACAATGGCTGCGGCATGAGTCCTGAAATACTGCTGCGCATCTTTGAGCCATTCTTTTCGACGAAAGGCGCCGGTCAGGGCACCGGACTCGGATTGTCAAATGTCTATGGCATCGTTAAACAGCATAACGGTTATATCATGGCGGTCAGTTCGGTTGGTGGCGGTACAACGTTCAGGATTTACCTGCCGGTAAGCGATGAAAATCCCTGCGTTGTTGCTGTAGATGAAGAAGCGGGCAATCTTGATGATTATTCAGGTAATGCCGTTATACTGCTGGTGGAGGATGATGACATGTTCCGTACCATGTCATGCGATCTGCTGACCGGCATGGGATATACGGTCTATAGCGCTGAACATCCTGAACGTGCCCTGGAAATGTTACCGGGGATTGCTGAACAGGTTGATCTGGTTATTACCGATGTTGTCATGCCCGGAATGAACGGCCAGCAGTTGATCGAACGGATCACCTCGGCGTATCCGAATATCTCCAGGGTGTTGTACATGTCCGGCTACACCAATTCGGTTCTGAACACGGACGGAGAAGCTGTTACCGGACTTCATTTCCTCCAGAAACCGTTTACGGTTGATTCGATGATGAGCAAAGTTAAAGAATTGCTCAGTTCCTAGGAGTCTGCCGGACTTAGGAAACCGTGGCGAATATGCAATAGATTTCTTCCTAAGTCCGGCAGATCCTGGCTTACCGGCTCGATACTGCTTTACTACGTCCTGATGAAATTCCTTCAAACCTGAAAGTACCCAGATAGGTACCATTTCTGAATAGTCCCGATTCCCCTGGCGGCAGGTACTGCGCAGCGGTGTTGGTTACCACGCAGGAAAATTGATTGAAAAGTCCCTCCGTAAAATGTTCATCAATAATTGGTAAGCGGTAGCTGGCCAACAGAGCATTGTCCGAAACTGCCGGCGTTGTTTCAGCATGAGCGCTTTCAGCAAGTGAGGCGGCGGAAACCCGCACCTTACGGTGTTCGCGTGCGCCTCCGGTTATTCGGGCAGCAAGTTGCAATCGGGCAAAACCATCACTGCCAAGATGCAGGTTGTAGTGTGGCTGCCAGCCACGTTCGGTGGTGGCATAGCGGAGTGTCACTGCGCCGCGGGGAGGGGTGACCGTTATCCGGATGGCGCTCTCGGTATTTCGATGATTCTTTCTGGTTGAAGCAATTCGTGCATCGACTTTCTGAATCTCTTGCGTTGTTCTGCGGCGAGCGGTATACACCGCTTCAAGCTGGGCTATGGCAAAGTCGGTGCCTTGGCGGATTGTCTGCATTGGATCAGGATTCGCCTTGGTTTTACGCGGCGCTTTACCGCTTTGCGCTTTTGCGGCAGACGTAAAAATGTTTTCACGGGTTTCCAGGGCCTGTAAACGGTCTTCCAGGCGGCGCCGCTGCTCGATCAACGCTTCAAGTTCCTTGCTGACGGCACCATCCGGATCACTTTTAATCGTTTCGACCGCCATAATTGTGGTGCCGCGCGCCGGGGTGACGGTGAGGGTACGATCAAGCAGGCCGGCAGCAAGTGGTATGTCAATGACCCCTTTTGCTGCCACAGCTTCCTGTTGGTGCAGGGAACCATCCTGAAAATAGGTGACACTGTTTTCTGCTGATGCGGAAGTGGCAAATAATGCAATGAGGCAGATGCAGGCTGGCTTGATGCGCATGTCAATTCTCCCGGCCGTGTACTCGGCCCTTTTAGTAAAATGGTAGAGATGATGTTGCGTATAACAAATCTTGCGGATATACTCTTCCAAACTGAAATGAAAGGCGCCAGGCATGATAAAAGATTTTGACGCAAATGCCGATATTGAAGTGTCGGTCAAAGACATAGTAAATTTTTATGTAAAAATCAATGATTCATCCAAAGCGAAGAAGGATATTGCCCAACTTTCGTCCAAAGACAAGGCGGCCGCTCTGGAAATTATTGCGACGTCATCGGCGACCCGTGACTTTCGAATCGATGTGGCGCGCCATTTTCTCTATGATCTGGATGCCGTGGTCCGGAGAAAAGCCGAGCGATTTATGGAGGATCTTGTGCCGGACTGGGTTTCAAATCCGGCAGAAAGTATTTTGAGATTATTGAAGTCAACTGAGGGGAAAGACGCTGCCAACAGGAATGCCGCAGTGAAGTTTCTGTTTGGTATCGTTGATTCCGGCAGTCTGCGCGATACGTTTTCCGCCCTTTTCAATGGTCGAAATCGCGACCATATGTCGAATATTCTGGCAACCGTTGAAGACTATATCGAATCATCCAATGACGAACGCGAACTGGTCAAAATCTTTGATGCCTGCATCGACATTGTCGTTTCTGATGTGGATGACCATAATGTCAAACATCACGCCTCCAACCTGCTGAGCGTATTCTTTAAAAAAGTTCAGGCTACCAGCCTTGGTGATGCTCTGCGCCGGAAATATGTGGAACGGCAAGTGGACAAAGCGGAAGGTGTGTATCACTTCTTGTGCAGTGGGGCTTTCGGTCTTAATAACTCATTTTTGGACGATCTTTTGAGGCCGCTGGTGGATGGCGGCAGTAAATACCAGCTGAAAATACTCACTTACTTCAAGACGGTGCTGGAGAAAGCGAAGACGCCGGACGAGATTGACTCCGTCCTTGATACCTATCCGGATTACTGGAATCAGGAGGAACCGGCCAAGGAAGATAAAATTCGCGTTATCTGCGGCAGAATTCTACGGGCTGTAGACGAATTATGGGATGCGACGGACGACCGGCAGGTCCATGCGTTGATAATCCGGATTCGTTATGGTGAGTACGGCAACAAACGGGAACTGCTGGAGCAGATTCGCCTTAAAGCCGATGATGCCACTTTGAATGAGGGGGCAAAGGAGAAGCTTGCGCTGATGCTGGGCTGCTTTCTTTCTTCAGAACTACCGGACCCCCTGAAATTACAGGCTTCGCAGATGTTGCTGTTCAAGGTCGGTGATCCGCAGAGCCGTCTGGCCGCTTTGGAGTATATTACCGGTTATCTTGAGAACAAGAATCTGAACTATGCCGAACTGGGGAGTATTGCGACGGTCATTGAACAGCTCCTGGCAGAAAAAAACCTGAGCAAGCCGGTTCGTGACGTTTCACGCTATCTGCTGTTTATCGCTGATGCGGAACGGGTCAAGGATGAGCAGGAGCAGAAGGAACTGCTTGAGTATCTATTGGGTATTGCTGAAGGGGAAGGTTTTGCCGGCGAACACCGGGAAAAACGGGTCCTCGATGCACTCTCTAACCTTGTGGCCAAGACCGGTGCCGATGATATGGTGAAAAAGAAAGCGCTCTATCTGCAATTCAAGATAAAAAATCCCGGCAATCCGCTCACCTGGGACGCTGTCTCTGCCGGAGCCGATATACCGGGATAGCTTTATAAAATTGAACTGACAATTTTCCCGCCGCCAAGTACTTCGTCACCCTGGTAGAAAACCAGTGCCTGGCCCGGCGTGACCGCTTTTTGCGGATGATTGAACCGCACTTCAAGGGAGGTTCCTGTCAACAGCCGTACCCGGCAACCGACCGGCTGGTGACGGTAGCGGATTTTGCATGTGGCGGCAAATTCCTTCATTTCAGGTACGACAATCCAGCTGACGTCTTCAGCGCGCAATCCCGCAGCAAATACCTGCTGCTGTTCTCCAACGATGACTACATTTTTTTCCGCATCAATTGCCGTAACATACAGCGGTTCGCTCCATGCAATTCCCAACCCCTTGCGCTGGCCGATAGTATAGCGGTGGGTTCCGTGATGACGGCCGACAACCTGCCCATTGGTGTGGACAATGTCACCATCGCGGGTTCCCAGTGAACCATTCGTCTCAAGAAATGCCACGTAGTCGTCATGGGGAATGAAGCAGACTTCCTGGCTGTCACCCTTGTCAGCCACCGGAAGAGCGAATTCACGTGCCAGGCGGCGCACCTCGTCCTTGCTTTCAATTGAGCCGAGCGGGAAAATGACCTGCCGCAATTGCAGCTGGGTTAACGTGTAGAGGAAATATGACTGGTCCTTGCGGATATTGTCTGCCATTCGTAAATGGCAGGTTCCGTGAGGGTCCACGGTCTTGCTGACGTAGTGTCCGGTGGCGAGCAGTTCGGCGCCGAGTTCGCGGGCCTTGTCCAGCAGCAGGCCGAATTTTATGAAGCGGTTGCAGCGGACGCACGGGTTGGGCGTATGGCCGATCCGGTATTCCTCAATGAAGTCTCCGATTATCAAAGCGCTGAAATCCGGGGCAAAGTCGGCAACATGGTGCTGAATGCCAAGATGCCGGGCGACGACGGCGGCATCATGCGCGGCAGAGCCGACCCCGCTGCTGTGTGGCGCAAAGAGGCGCATGGTAATGCCGAAAACCGTGTGCCCCTGCTGCTGCAACAGGGCTGCGGTCACCGATGAATCCACCCCTCCGCTCATTGCTACGGCGATGATGCTCATTCGCCTTCTCCCAGCAGGATCCTGACCGTCTGATTGGCCTGGTGCGCTGCCGCTATGCCGACCCGGGGAGCCATCAGGCCATTGCCCGGCTGCGCCTCTGACACTGTGTCACCAACCAGATAGAGACGCCGTGAAATCCTGCGTGTCGTGATGCTGTTGTTCGATTCATATCCGGCCAGTCCGGAAGCGGCAACAATGGTGCTGTCCGGCATCGCTTCAAGTACCCGGTTTACCAGCATGGCTTTCATTTCAGCGCGGTCAAGCGCTTCGACAACGACCTGGCAGCCGGAAAAAATGGTCGGAATATTTTCCGGATTGAGCATTACCCGATGAGCTTCTAAGGCAATGTACGGATTTATGCGCAGCAGATTTTCCGTCAGCGCATCGACTTTAAAGCGACCGATCTGATCAATGAAGTACTGCTGCCGGTTAAGGTTTGACGGTTCCACCACATCAAAATCGGCGATAACAAGGGTTCCCAGGCCAACCCTGGCAAGGGCGACC
>Ga0118677_10013925_pt1 | contig 11471 bp, 12 predicted proteins | sample AliMusrvi5mmetaG_FD_86154 | JGI IMG/M metagenome (GOLD analysis project Ga0118677, IMG submission 86154) | reverse complement strand
CTTCGGATTTTGGAGCCGGCGTCGGCTGGGACAATCGAGGAGCCAAGGCCGCTCCACACTGCCGCTCGTCCTTTGTTTCACGATCGCCGCCGTCGCTGCCTTAGGCCAAGCCGCGGACGACAAGCAAGCAACCTTCTTCATGGGCCGCTTGCGGTACAGTTCCAGCGACGGCAACGACTGTATGGGCGTGGGGCAAGAACTGATGCAGTTGGTTACCCGCGCCTCCACGATCAAGATTCAAGAGGAGCGCAAGGTCCATCTGACCGATCCGGAACTGTTCGAGACGCCATTCCTGTTCATGAATGGGCACAATGATTTTGTGCTCACCGAGCCGGAGTTGGCGAGCTTGCGCAAGTATCTAAGCCATGGCGGCTTCATGTTCTCCTCGGGCTGCTGCACCAGCCCGGGTTTCCCGAAGGCCTGGCGGCGCGAGTTCAGCCGTATCTTCCCCAACGAGCCGGTGAAACCCATTCCCTACGACCACCTGATTTACCGCTCATTTTACAGGCTTGACCGCATCCGCTGCCTCAACGAGCCACGCGACATTCAGCTTGAAGGGGTTTTCCATGACGGCAACCTGGTGGCGGTCATGTGTGCCGATGGCCTTTGCTGCGCGTTCAGTGCCAACAACACGTGTAATGTGGGTAAGGGTGTCAGTCCTGAGGACGGCCAGAAGCTCACGCTTAACATCGCGGTCTTCGCGCTCACACATTGAGTCGCACATGGCTGGAAAAATCATCCTAATCACAGGGGTAACACGCGGACTGGGCCGGGCTATGGCGGATGAGTTTATTCGCCAGGGACACACGATCCTCGGGTGTGGCCGGTCACGACAAGTAATCGAGCAACTCGGACGGAAGTTCGGTTCGCCGCACGATTTTTCGGAGGTGAATGTCGCCTCGGGGGACGCCGTGAAGGCGTGGGCCGACCGGTTGCTCGATTCGCATGCGCCGCCTGAACTCTTGCTGAACAATGCCGGGGTGATCAATCGAAACGCCCGCCTTTGGGAGGTCCCTGAGCAGGAGTTCTCGCAGGTCATTGATGTCAACATCAAAGGCATCGCCAATATCATTCGACACTTTGTGCCGGCGATGATGAAGCGCAAGCGTGGCGTCATTGTGAATTTCAGCTCTGGCTGGGGTCGGTCCACCGACGCGGAGGTGGCGCCGTATTGCGCCACCAAGTGGGCCGTTGAAGGGCTGACGCAGGCCTTTGCGCAGGAATTGCCTTCCGGCATGGCAGCCGTTGCGTTGAATCCGGGCATCATCAACACCGACATGCTGCAAAGCTGCTTTGGCGGCTCGGCATCCGGCTATCCCTCGCCCGCCGAATGGGCCAAGCGGGCGGTGCCCTTCCTGCTCAACCTGGGCCCGGGTGACAACGGGAAGCAAATGACGGCGCCCGGCGGATGATGTGGATTGACCGCCTTCGGCGCAGGCCCTAGGCTTGCGGTATGGCGAATCCGAAAAAGAAGAAGCCGCGACGCAAGGCCTGGATGCTGGGCCTAGGGCTTGATACCGACGGCCACAAGCGGCTCACCACCGGTCCGAACTTCGTTCTGGCCGGAGGTTCGGAAGAGACCCACGAGGTCATGACCGAGAAAGCCCTTAAGATTAACGAGAAGCTGGCCGCCAAGGGTAAACAATTGGAGGACGTAAGCCACGACGAGTTTGACGACATTGCTCACTCGGTCGGCCTCCACCGTCAAGATCCCAAGTAACCGTTCCGCTCGCGATTCGGCAATACCATTCCCAAGCGTTACAGGCCCGCGTCTGTCGCTTCCGACCGAATTCCTCCAGCGTCCGAAATCCGTCGCCTGGCGACCAGACCGCCTCACGGTCCGATTGCTCTATAGCCAGCCGACAATGCGAGAAGCCCGTCGTAACGGCAAGCGCCCAAGGTTCGTGCTGCCCGCCTGCTGTTCGCATAGAGGTCGCGTAGGGGTCCGTTGTTGTTGGGTTGTAATCCCGTTGTATTCCGGTTGTATTCCGGTTATACGCCGGTTGTTCATGCATTGAGGCTCTTGCTTTGTGCCGTGCGGGACCGCGTGCCTCCAAGCGTCGCTCTGGACGGCGTGACAGCGCGTCTAATCGCAGATTGGGCACAGCGCCTCCTCCCAAGAACGGCAAGCTTGCCGGGGATGAGAGCCCTATAGCCGGCGGTGCGCGCACATAAGCCAACCGTGCCTTGCTTGACGCAGGAAATGACAACAGTTACGGTTGCTCGTGGGAAGAGAAATGGATTTGGTTTATGCCCGTTGAATACAGCCCTTACCTGTTTATCGTTGTCCTGATGATCGCCGCCGTGGCCTTTGCGCTGGCACCTCTGGGACTGGCCTGGCTTTGGGCAAAGAAGTTCTCACCGCGCAAACCCGGCCCAGTGAAGAACGCCATATACGAGTGCGGGTTGGAATCTAAAGGCGACGCGTGGGTGCAATTTAGGGCGGAGTATTACCTTTATGCGATCATCTTCCTCATTTTCGATGTTGAGACTATCTTTGTGCTGCCGTTCGCGGTCGCCTTTGGGGGCCTGAGCGCCGGGGCATTTGTGGCGATGATGGTCTTTCTGCTGCTGCTGGCCGAAGGCCTGTTCTGGGCGTGGCAGAAAGGTGTGCTGAAGTGGGAAGGATGAATTATGAAGGATGAAGGATGAAGGGCTACGGAGTGATGGACGCTAGATGGCGGGTGGCGGGTCTCTTCATCATTCATCATTCATAATTCATAATTCATAATTCTATGGACGAAGGACTGCGAAGCGAGTTAGGCAAGCAGGGGATCTTCACCACGACCCTGGAAGATCTCTACAATTGGGGGCGGAAGAACTCCATCTGGCCGCTGGGCTTTGGCTTGGCGTGCTGTGCCATCGAGATGATCGCCGCGTCTATGGCACGGTACGACCTCGCCCGCTTTGGCGCCGAGGTGTTCCGGCCCTCGCCGCGGCAGGCGGACTTGATGATCGTGGCTGGCACGGTGACCAAGAAAATGGCGCCTCAGGTGGTCCGGCTTTATAACCAAATGCCGGAGCCGAAATACGTCATCGCGATGGGCGCTTGCGCGATCTCCGGCGGACCTTTCAAGCAGGGTTACAACGTGCTTAAAGGCATCGATCGATACATCCCCGTGGATGTGCACATTCCCGGCTGCCCGCCGCGGCCTGAGGCACTGATCCACGCGTTTATGACCTTGCAGCGAAAGATCGATGATCAGCCGTTGACTGGCGCGCAACGTCCCCGGCACCTGGTGGCCGAAGCTCCGAGCGAATATCCAGTGCCGGAATTCGGTGAGCATGATCTGGAGCCACCGAGTAATCCGGCGATTTGGCAACCCCACACGCTTGTTCGAGGAGAGTAACTTGAAACGTTGCATGGTCACATTGTTAGATTGGTTACATGGGGTGCGGCGGCAGAGGGGTCATGAAACTGTGTAATGATGTAACTCATGTAACGAACCCATTGTGGAAACGTTGGAACAAATCAAGGCGCGCATCGAAGCCACAGTGCCGGGGGCTTCGATCGAGATTGTCCCCAACGCCAGCGCTGGCGGACAGGACTCACTGGTGGTGGATAATGCCCATGCCCTGGCGGTCGCAAAGTTCCTGCGCGGCGAGCCCACCTTGCGCCTCGACTACGCGTCGAACGTCACGGGAGTCGATTGGCCCGATAAGGTGGTCCAGGAAAAGCGCAAGACGAAGCAGGTTATTGATGGTGTGGAGCGGGAGATTGAGGAGACGACGGAACACAAGAAGCCCGGTTACCTTGAAGTGGTCTATCATCTGTACTCGATGGAAATGAAGCACGGCCCGTTGATCCTACGGTTACGAACGGCGAATCGCATCGACGATACACGGGTACCTTCGCTTACGGCGGTTTGGCGCGGGGCCGAGTTCCAAGAGCGTGAGGCATACGACCTCTTTGGCATCGTCTTTGAGGGACATCCGGATTTGCGGCGCATCCTTATGTGGGATGGATTCAAGGACTTCCCGATGCGCAAAGACTACGTCGAACCGGACGACTACGAGTATGAGCCGACACCACACGATGACGTGCTGGAAAAAACGCGGCTTCATTACCCGGCTTCGTCGCAAGGCGTTCCGCACAGGCCCAATGAACAAAGTGGGGCTGTTAGCGGCTAGCCTCCAGAATATTTTGCGCCTATGAGCAACAGAGAGACCACTGCGGCTGAGGATCAGCCAGGCTCCGCGGACGCCAGAATCACAAAGCTCGCCGAGGAACTCTATTGCGAACGGGTGGTAGAAGCGCGGCAGATGCCGCCGGAGGAGAAGCTGCTGGCTGGCGAGGAACTTTTCGAGTACGCCTGCGCGATTACGCTGGCTGGTATCCGGGACCAGTCCCCCGGGGCTCAACGAACAAGAATGCCTCCAGATCCTCGAAGAAAGATTGGATTTGCGGGAACAAATGGAGAAGCGGGGATGACCACAGGCGAAAGCATCACGGTGCGCGTTGCTGAGGCCCTGGAGGCTTGCGGGATTCCCTTTTTGCTCTCCGGTTCGTTCGTGAGTAATTTGGGGCTACATCGAGCAATGGTGCTAACGGCACGGCACCTTGGGTTTAATGAAGACAATCCGGCACTCTCTTCCTGCGAAGTAAGCTGTCACAGAATCAGGCCGGGACAATTCAAAGCCAGTGAAAGCGACTACTGCCACTATCGAAGATAGAGAACCGCCGAAGCAATACGAGCTTCGTCCTACGATTGCCACCGACGACTCGCTGGAGGGTGGTTTGCTGGAAGTGTCGATGGGTCCGCAGCATCCCTCAACGCACGGGGTGTTTCGGATGGACGTCGTCCTCGACGGTGAGCGCGTGGTGAAGCTAAAACCCGTTTTCGGCTACCTGCACCGGAACCACGAGAAGATCGGGGAGAACACGACGTACCTGGGCTCCATGCCTTACACGGACCGGCTGGATTATTTTTGTTCTCTAACAAACAACTGGGCCTATGCGCTGACGGTGGAGAAGCTGGTCGGCCTGCAAGTACCCGAACGGGCGGAATACATTCGCGTGATTACCGCCGAGTTGACGCGCCTTCAGAACCACGCGTCGCTCGTGGGCTTCTTGTTGCAGGACATGGGCGCGATGGGCACGCCGGTGATGTATGCCTTCCGCGAGCGGGAGAAGATACTGGACCTCTTCGAGTCGCTCACCGGTGCTCGGATGATGTGCAATTACATGCGCTTTGGCGGCTGCCGGTGTGACCTGCCGCCGGGCTGGCTGGAGCAGGCAAGGCAGGTGGTGAACGAGTTCCCGCGCTTCCTTGACGAGTTCGAGGCGCTGCTGAGCGAGAACGAGATTCTTATGTCACGCACGCAAGGCGTAGGCCCCCTGTCCGGCGATCTCGCGGTGAACGCTGGCATCACGGGCCCAATGCTCCGGGCTAGTGGGGTCAACTATGACATCCGCAAAGTGGACAAATACGGCATCTATGACCGGTTCACGTTCCGCGTGCCTCTGGGAGAGCATGGTGACGTCTATGATCGCTACATGGTTCGAATCCTGGAAATGCACGAGTCGCTCAAGATCCTGCAGCCGGCGCTGTGTGATATTCCCGAAGGGCCGATCGTGGATCCGAAGGCCAAGCTGCGCGGGTTCCGCCCCAAGCCGGGCGAAGTTTATGGCCGCATCGAGGCGCCAAAAGGGGAGCTGGGATTCTATGTCATCAGTGATGGCTCACCCAACCCGTACCGTTACCGAGTGCGTCCGCCGAGTTTCATCAACTTGACGATTCTGGAGGACATGTGCCTCGGGCATCACGTGGCGGACGTGGTTATCATCCTAGGTAGCGTGGACATTGTGATGGGGGAGGTGGACCGATGAAGAAGTCCGAAATCCGAAGTCCGAGATCCGAAGTGGACGTGCAATGCGCAAGTGGCGGGAATGAAGGTGAGGAATGAGCGCTCCTCTACTGGGCGGAGGGATCATCAAGGGCCTGGCTGAGACGGCCCGGAACTTTGTCGGCAGCTATGTTAAAAAGGACCGCTTGGTGACGGTGCAGTATCCAGAAGAGCGGTTGCCGCAAAAGGAGGCCGCGCGTAACTTCCCTTTCCTGGTCTATGATGGAGAAGATTGGCAAAAGGGCCTGCGTTGCGTGGCCTGCCAGATTTGCGAGAAGGAATGCCCGCCCCAGTGCATTTATATCGTCAAAGACACCGTTCGGAAGCCTGATTACGTGGGCAAGCTCCAATTTCAGCCTAAGGTGTTCGACATCGACACCTCGGTGTGTATGAGCTGCCAGATCTGCGTTGAAGTCTGTCCATTCGACGCGATTAAGATGGACGTCCAGTACGAGCTGAGCACCAGTGACCGGTTCGACGGCTTGCTTTTGCGCAAAGGACAATTGGCGAAATCGAACGACTACTACCGGAAGATACATCCGGTAGAGGCTGCCGAAGTGGATGGGCGGTTCAGCGCTGAGAAAGCAAAGGCGGCAGCGAAGGCCAAGGCCACCGCTGCAGCCAAGCCTGCTTCCATGCCTGCCGCAGCGCCTGCTCCGGCGTTGGCCCATTCAGGGTAATCGCTTGCGGAACAGGCAAAAGCAAGCCATGCTGAACCTGCGCCCGGGCTCGATAGGACGGAGCTTTTCCATGTTGTTACAGGGCCTGAGATGGTTGAAACGATGGACCAGATTTTTGTCACCTCGAAGCACTGGCTGGTTGGTTTGTTGCCGACCCAGTGCCAGCCCGTCTTTTCAGTAATCCTCTCCGTCGCCGCGATAGTCATCACCTTCGCGACCCTCTTCGCCATCACCACCCTCCTGGAGCGGAAAGGCCTCGGGCGCATCCAAAATCGCTACGGCCCCAACCGCGTCGGCCCGTATGGCATCTTCCAACCAATTGCCGACGGGCTGAAGGCCCTGACCAAGGAGGATGTCGTCCCGCGCACTGCGGACAAGGTGGTTCATTACCTCGCGCCGCTGGCGCTGGTGGTGCCGGTCTTCCTTGCCCTGGCAGTGGTGCCGGTAGGACGGAACATGGCGGCCCTGGATGTTGATGCCGGGGTGCTGTTCTTCTTTGCCGTCGGCGCGGCCACGGAGTTGTCGGTGTTCATGGCAGGCTGGTCCAGCCGGAACAAGTATTCGTTACTTGGCGCCATGCGCGCTATCGCTCAGATGATTAGCTATGAGGTGCCGCTCATCCTCTCCGCCGTGACTGTCATCATGGCGGCGGGCTCGCTCTCGGCTGTCAAGATTGTGGAGGCACAAGCGGGTTACTGGGGCATCATCCCACGATGGTATGTCCTGACGCCATGGGGGATGGCCGGGTTTATTCTCTTCATGATTGCGGCCACAGCCGAATCCAACCGCTCACCTTTTGACCTCCCCGAGGGTGAATCGGAACTCATCGCCGGTTATTACACTGAGTATTCCGGGTTCAAGTTCGCGCTGTTCTTCCTTGGCGAATACCTGGGGCTTTTCGCGGTCAGCGGATTAGGCATCACGCTCTTTCTGGGCGGCTGGCATGCCCCGCTGGCGAGCCTCGGATGGATTCCATCCTGGATGTGGTTCTTCGCCAAACTTCTCGTGTTCATTGCGGCGTTCATCTGGGTGCGTGGAACTTTGCCGCGCCTGCGCCTGGACCAGCTTATGAGTTTTGCCTGGAGGCTCATGCTACCCATGGCCCTCACGAATATTCTTGCCGCAGGAGCGTGGCGCTTCATGCCTGCCGGTATCACACGTTGGATTGGCTGCTCGCTTCTGGTGGCCGTTCCGTACGTGCTGTTCGCGGGGGCGCTGGCTGGGCGGAAACCACTGGTCAAACGGGAGTATAAGTACGCTGATTAACTCTATGCCTTGGCCTTTCGCTATTATTGCGACCCTGACGATCGCCAGCGCCGTGGCCGCCATGAGCCTGCGCAGTCTGGTGCATTGCGCGCTGGCGCTCACGATCGCGTTCGCGGGCCTGGCGGCGTTTTACCTGCAACTTGAGGCCCAATTCGTTGGGTTCGCGCAAATCCTGGTGTATATCGGCGCCGTGGCGATACTCATCGTGTTCGCCATCCTACTGACTCGGAGCGATGAACCTCCCCGGCGTTCGAGATTCTCTTCCGCTGGCGCAGCAGGTGTCGGCATAGCCGTCATCGTATTCGGCTTGTTGACCGGTTTGATCTTGTCGAGCGGGGCGGTGAGACCGGAGATTCGTCCTCCTCCGGAAGTAACCGTCGGCCAGATCGGCAATCAGTTGATGACCAGGTTCATCTTACCGCTCGAAGTGATTGGGCTGCTGCTGACCGCTGCCTTGATCGGGGCCGTGATCATCGCCATGCGGGAGAAGGATGAAGGGTGAATTATGAATGATGAACGGGACATGAGTGGGAGGCCTTACACGGACAGGGTGGCCAAGCCATCGCCGGCATCTGGGCGCTTTATCATTCATAATTCAGCCTTCAGCCTTCAGCCTTTCCGCCAAGGGAGGTCTGAGTGACGCCACTTACGTCTTATCTCCTGCTCTCGGCGCTGCTCTTCGCCATCGGTCTGGCGGGCGCGCTGACACGCCGCAGCGCTATCCTTGTGCTGATTGGCATCGAATTGATGCTGAATGCGGCAAACCTCAACTTCATTGCGTTTTGGCGTTACGGCCCCAACCCGCAAGCGCTCACCGGGATGATTTTCGTAATCTTCTCGATTGGCGTCGCCGCTGCGGAAGCGGCAGTCGGACTCGCGTTGATCATCTCGGTATATAGGCATTGCCGAACCACAAACCTCGATAAGATCGACTCAATGAGGGGCTGAGATGGATTGGATTGTCCAACAACTGTGGCTGATTCCCGTGGTGCCGCTCGTAGCCGCGGCGGTGAGCGCTTTGCTCAAGCAACGGCAGCGGCGGCTGTCGGCGTTTCTGGCCGTCGGCTCGATGATCCTCGCGCTGGCTCTGTCGTGCGCGGCCTTGGTCAACGCAGTTGGACATTCCGACACCAGCTCGACCGCAAGGCAGGTGGTCAACTTCTTCTGGTTCCAGGCCGGTGATCCACAGGCCGCTGGCACGGCCCTTAGACTCGGCTGGGTTTTGGACCCGCTGTCGGCGGTCATGCTTGTGATGGTCTCGTTGGTTGGGCTGCTCATCTTCATCTATAGCCTGGGCTATATGGCGCACGACGACAACTTTGCGCGCTTCTTCTGCTTTCTTTCGCTATTTGCCTCGGCGATGTTCGGGTTGGTCATCTCCAACAGCCTGCTGCTGCTGTTTATGTGCTGGGAGATCGTCGGCTTGACCTCTTACCTTTTGATTGGCTTTTGGTACCATAAACCAAGCGCGGCGGCAGCGGCGAAAAAGGCTTTCATCACGACCCGGGTGGGCGATCTCGCGTTGCTACTGGGCATGGTGTGGCTTCACTCCAAAACGGGCACGCTGCTGTTTTACGATGGCGGTCACGGCTGTCTGGAGCATTCGGCCCTGGCCTCATTGGTGGCCCAAACCACCAGCCTCGGCATGGCTGTTTCGACCGGCATCGGATTGCTGATTTTCTGTGGTGCGATCGGCAAGTCAGGTCAGGTGCCACTGCACGTCTGGCTGCCGGATGCGATGGAAGGCCCGACGCCGGTCAGCGCGCTCATCCACGCCGCGACAATGGTGGCCGCGGGGGTGTTTCTGGTGGCGCGGGTTTATCCACTGATGGCAGCGCAGCCCGGAGGCGTCGCTTCTACGCCGGGCGCGCTCCAAGTCGTCGCGTGGGTCGGCGCGATTACCGCGATCTTCGCCGCAAGCATTGCCGTTGCCCAGACCGACATCAAACGCATCCTGGCATACTCGACGGTTTCACAACTTGGCTTTATGATGCTGGGTCTCGGTGCGGGAGGGGTGGCGGTTGGCATGTTTCATTTGATCACGCATGCGTTCTTCAAAGCGCTGCTGTTTCTAGGTGCCGGCTCGGTGATTCACGGCTGCCATGATGAACAAGACATCCGGCGGATGGGCGGCCTGCGTAAGCTCATGCCGGTGACGTTCGCGACTTACGCTGTCGGGATGCTCGCTTTGAGCGGCTTTCCATTGATGTTCTCTGGGTTTTGGAGCAAGGAGGAGATCCTGCATTCTGCGCACGTCTGGAACGCGCCCGGGCCGTTCTATTTGGGCGTTGCTGCTGCGCTCCTCACCGCCTTATACATGACCCGCCAGGTTTGTTATGTGTTTCTTGGCCCGGTTCGTAGCAGCGGGCGCGAGGCAGTGTTGCCCGGCCCCGTCAACAGGGAGGGCGAGCGTCTACGCGAGCCTAAACATCCCCGGAATCCCGAGAGAATCAGGGCTCGCGGGGACGCTCGCCGTCCCATCAAAGAACTCGGGAAGCACACCCGTGCGAAGGGTCATCAAGGTGGCTGCTACGAGGCGCATGAAAGCCCGTGGGTGATGACGATTCCGCTCCTGGTTTTGTCTGCGTTTTCCGTGCTGCTTGGCTTTCTCGGCACACCAGCCTGGCCTTGGTTCCAAGGCTTTCTCGGCGGTGAGCGGGCAGCCCGCAACCTTGGCAAGCTGTTCGAGGGCGAGGTGTTGCGGTTGATGCTACTTTCAAGTGCCGTCGTCTTCGCTGGGCTGGGTTTAGGCTGGTGGCTCTATGGTCGGAAACCGGTAAGGAGCGCTGATGAGGCTGACGTGTTGGAGTCGCTTCAACCGGAGGTCTTCGCACTGCTTAAGAGGAAGTATTTCCTGGACGAGATCTATGAGGTGTCCGTAATTCGCTTCAACGCATGGTGGGCGCGGATATGCGCTTGGCTGGATGAGTGGGTTTGGGACGGGATGGTTCAATTGCTCTCGCTCGTCGTGGTGGGCCTGGCTTGGCTTAACCGGTATTTCGATGAGTACGTGGTGAATTCAGGCTTCGATGCAGGCTGCCGTCGATTGACAGAGGGCGGAACCCTGATGTCACGTTTGCAATGCGGGCGCGTGCAGAGGTATCTGCGCCTCCTTGGCGTAGCACTGACCGTGCTGGTCCTGTTTCTGATCTGGGGGTGCCGCGCTTCATGAACGGCCTGCCTCTGCTCACGATCCTGACCCTCGTTCCGCTGCTCGGCGGCTTGGTTGTCGTCGGCTTTGGGACGGAGCAAAGGCGGTTGGCCCGCTGGCTAGCACTGGGATTAAGTTTGGGAGCGCTAGCGCTTACATTGGTTCTGTGGCACCAGTTCAGTTCCATTTCGGGCGAGCTGCAATTCCAGGAACGGCACTCGTGGATCCCCACGCTTGGCGTTGAGTATCGCCTTGGCGTGGATGGCCTCGGTTTGCTGATGTTGTTGCTATCGGCAATTGTAGTGCCGATGGCTATGCTGGCGTCCTGGAGAATCGAGGAACGCGCACCCCTCTATTTCGCGCTGGTGCTCTTCCTGGAAGCCGGGCTCTTCGGTACGTTCACCGCGTTGAACTTCTTTCACTGGTTTATCTTCTGGGAGCTGAGCCTGATCCCGGCGTTCTTCCTCATCAAGCTCTGGGGCGGGCCGATGGCGACTCCCGCCGCAACGCAGTTCTTTCTCTATACC
>Ga0118677_10013923_pt1 | contig 11471 bp, 9 predicted proteins | sample AliMusrvi5mmetaG_FD_86154 | JGI IMG/M metagenome (GOLD analysis project Ga0118677, IMG submission 86154) | reverse complement strand
AATCGACCCGGCTTACCGAAGCGAAGTGCTGAGCGGGCAGGCAGGAGCGAAGCTTGTCGGCGGCGAAAAGGTTTTTGTTCCTGACCCTCATATTTACCGGCCCGCACCTGGAGTCAAGGTTGTGGAATCCGCCTGCTTCAGCTGCCAAAGTAATTGCGAAGTGCTGATTTTTGTGGAGGAAGCAAGCAAAAAGATCCTCAAGGTGGAAGGTAATCCTATGTCGCCCATTACCAAAGGAGTTCTTTGCAGCAAAGGGCTGGCTGCCAAAGACCTGGTGTACAATTCCGGCCGTTTGCGCTATCCGCTGAAAAGAGCGGGAGAACGCGGGCAAGGGCGTTGGGAGAGAATCTCCTGGGAAGAGGCGTTGTCTGCCACGGCGCAAAGACTGCTTGACAACCGAAAGAAATATGGCCCCCAGGGCGCCGCGTTCCTGCAGGGAACGCAGCGAGGCTGGGTCGGTATTTTTTCCCGTTTCGCCAACGCATTCGGCGCCGTGAATCAGGGGGCGCCCGGCTGGGCCCAGTGTTTATGGCCCCGGTCAGCCGACAATGCAGTCACCTTTGGCGCCGGCTATATGGAATGCGCCGATTATGTCCATACGAACTGCCTTCTGATCTGGGGGGTCAATCCACCAGTCAACTGGGCCATTAAGGCCGCAGACATCATGGATGCACGGGAGCGGGGCGTTCCTGTCATCGTTGTCGATCCCCATCTTTCCGAAACCGCAGCCAAGGCTGATCTCTGGCTGCAGCTTCTGCCGGGAACGGATACGGCTCTGGCGCTGTCGATGCTTCACGTAATTATAGCCAAAGACCTGATTGACCACGATTTTGTCGCCAACTGGACGGTGGGTTTTGAGGAGCTGCGTCGGCATGTGTCGCAGTATACTCCGGAATGGGGCGAAAAGATAACAAGAGTGCCTGCCGGTTTGATTGTGCAGGCTGCAGAACTTTATGCCAGAGCCAGACCGGCTGCAATCAGCCGTTGCCTGGCCCTGGATGAGGTGCCGGACTCCGTACAGGCGTGCCGGGCCACTTCCCTGTTGGCGGCGGTCACAGGCAACGTCGGCGTTTCGGGCGGCAATGTGGATGTATCGAAGCGGGGTGAGATCAATCAGCACACCCCGTCTTTTGCCGGCAACCAATGGCTGGGGCCGGAACTTGAGGCTTTGCGGATCGGGTACGAAGAATTTCCCCTTCTGTGCGGCAAACTGGCCGGAGTACCGTATGCACCGGTCCCCGGCGCGCATATGCCGGGTCTCTGGGAAGCCATAGACACTGGCAACCCATATCCCGTTAAGGCGGCGGTCATTTTCGGCAGCAATCCGGTGGTTAGTTTTTCCAATGCGAGGCAGGTTCGCTCTGCCATGGAAAAACTGGACTTTATCGTCGTTGCCGACCTGTTCATGACCCCGACTGCCGAAATGGCTGACATTGTACTGCCTGCTTCTTCCTGGCTGGAAAGGGATAATGTGATTTCTTCTTTCCAGGCATCTTATACCCATACCTATGTGCAGCGCAAGGCGGCAGATTTGCCTGAAGCCCGTTCTGATGTCGAAATCATCATTGAACTGGCGAATAAGCTGGGAATCGGGGAAAATTTCTGGCGTGATCCTGAGGACCTTTACAATACTGTGCTGGCGCCAACAGGCTTCACCCTTTCCGACTTGAAAGAAAAAGGACGGCTTTATGCGCCGCAGGAATTTCCGCAATATGTGAAAAAAGGTTTTGCCACGCCTTCGGCAAAAGTGGAACTGTATTCATCCATCCTGAAGAATTTGAACTGTGCTCCTTTGCCGGCATATAGCGGAACCAGGCCGGTCCCTTACTCGGAGTACCCCTATGTTTTGACGACAGGGGGAAGGGTTCCGGTTTTTCGCCACACCGAAAATCGGGAGAATCCGATATTGTTTGAAATCTGTCCGAAACCGCCGGTATTCATCCATCCCCGCACCGCAGCCAGCCATGGCATTGAAGACGGCGGTGCGATGTTGATCGAAACTGCCACCGGCGCCGCTTTTGGCTATGCAAAATATACGGAAGGCCTGCAGCCTGATGTGATTCAGGCGTCTCCCAACTGGTGGGGAGAGGAAAACATCAATGAAGTGATTCCGTGGGGGCAGTATGCAGAAGGAATCGGCTCGGTGAACCAGCGCGGACTGCTCTGCAGGATAAGCCGGGGGAAACCCGGCGACGCGGATAGAGGGACAGTATGATGAACAATCCGATCTGTATGGTAATTGATCTTGACCGATGCTGGGGCTGCAAGGCCTGTGAAGTCGCCTGCAAGCAGGAACTGGAACTGGGCGTGGGGCCGCGTCCCATGCAGGTGGTGGATATAGGCCCGCGCCAGGTGAATGGCGGGCTGGTTAAAGACAGCCTGCCGACCATGTGTCAGCATTGCGACAGGGCAGCCTGCGCCGAAGCCTGTCCGACAGGCGCCATTGTCAGGGAGGGCGACGGCACAGTGCAGATTCATGCCGATAATTGCACGGGGTGCGGCGCCTGCCGGCTTGCCTGCCCTTTTGACGCCATCGGAATTGCTGACGGTGAGAAGAAACATGCTGTCAAATGCACCCTTTGTTTTTCCCGCCGACAGGCCGGAGGCTTGCCCAGCTGTGCGCAGCATTGTCTGGGAAGGGCTTTTGCTATCACCACGGAGCAGGAATTGCTTGCGGTGATTGGCGGCAGATATTCCTGGCGAACCGGACGTATCGTCTATGTGTCGCGCAAATGGTCGAGTCTTGGTGAGAGTTTTCTTCAGGAAGTCTGAAAAAAAAGGGCGCCGGCGAAAATTTCACCGGATCCCTTTTTTTATCAATAGTCGCCAGACGTTTTAGCGCAAGCCGATTTTCTAAAGATTATTAAACCAGATGTCTTTACGGAGCAGGTTCCAGCCCCTGTTTGATGATTACTGGGCGAGCCGCTGCAGAGCGGAAAAACTGCACAAGTTTTTCACCCTCAGACACCTGCTTCGACCCTGTGGCAATACCTGATGAGAATACGGTAACCTGCTGGAGGTCTTCGGGGATGGTTCCGACAAAATCGACACCTGGAACCGGCAGCAATTCGCTAACCTGTTGGAATCCGATCTCCAGCTCCCCTCTTGCAACCAGGGAAGCAACACGGTCTTTCACGATGAGTTTGGCTTTGTCTTTGATTTGGTCATTAATGCCCAAACGGGGGAAAAGCACTTCAGACAGATAGGTTCCGCTCGCACTGGCAGAGTAGCCGATCGATTTTGCGGCAAGCAATGTGCGGATGAAAGCGTCGGTATTGCTAATATCAGGTTTTGGGGCACCGGCGCGGACAACCATTCCTATTTTGGACAGGACAAGATCCACCCGGCTGCCTGGGACTACAAGCCCATCCCTGATCAATGCGTCAAGTGCGGAACCGGCCATTATCACCACATCCGCATTCTCTCCCTGTTTGAGGCGGGTTGGAATGGATGTCGGCGAAGCTCCCATCGAAGAACCCGAAATTAAAACAAGTTTTCTTCCGGAGCTTTGTTCATAAATCGGCGCAAGTTCTTCCAACGCTGAGTAAAATGCTCCCGAACACATCACGTTCACTTCAATTGCCCCCGGAGCAGTTTGCGGCGCTGCCACAGGAGATGCCTGGGCATAAGAGGCAACGGACATAAAAGACACCACCAATACTAAAATGATTGATATTTTAATGGATTTCAGAAGCATAAGCATCCACCCTTTTCAACCGATTTGCGCCAAATGCAGTTTTATGACGCATAATGTTATTTCACTGAAATAAGAAAAATTCCTTCCTGAAATGAAAGAAAAAACGATTGGGGAGGTACTGAAGTTCTAAAATCTTCAGTACCTCCTTCGGCATTTTACAGCCAAATTTATTTCAACAGTCCCATCATCTTCCATACAGGAATGCTGGCAATGAGGCCAATGATTGAAATAAACATATAGGCAATGGAGAATTTGCGGATTTCCTTGAATTCGACCATGTCTCCTCCCGTCGCGTAATAGGCCATCAGCCACACAAGCGCCTGGTAAAAGACATTCCAGATGTTACTGGCGCAATAGACCGTGAAGGCCGCAACAAAAGGATGTATCCCCTGGGCAGCCGCAATGGGGATAAATACAAGGGCAAGCACGGAAACGCTTGCACTGATCGACACAATGACAAAACGCAGCAAATAGACCAAAATTGAGAGCACAATCACGTACAGGTAGATGTTGGCGGCAAACGGCGCCAGCACTGGCCCGACCAGGGAACCTATCCACAAATCGATTTTCAGGGTTGAAAAAACCGTTCCCAGACTGATCACAGTGCCAAGGAAAATAACCGCATCCCACAGGATTAGTTTTCGAAAATCGGCCCGGTCATATATATTACAGGCAAGAAGTATGCAAAGGCCGCTCAGGGCCACAATCGACGCCTGGACATTGTGGATCGGCTGCGTCATCCAGAGAAACAATGCGCCAACCGACACTGCCAGGGTGATTTTCTGGTCCCGGGTAAAGGGGCCAGCTTCCTTGATTTTATTTTCAATGAAATCCGGAGGTAATTTCAAATTTGACTCAGGCTTGTAAAGCATGAATATTGCCAGGATGCATCCTGCAAGCATTACCACGCCCCAGGTGGCGGCGGCCAGAAACCAGTAGGTCCAGGTAAATCTTGCCTTCTCAACCGCAGGAAACATGCCGATAAGCACATAGGCCAGAAACGAGGAGCTCTGAAAGATCGGTGCGCTTAAATTGAAGCCGGTCCCCACTGCGGCGAACAGTCCTGTCGCTCCCGGACTTTTTTTCTTAAAGCCCAGCGCCTCGCTGATAGAGAGTCCTAATGGGGCCATGATCGCCATCTTGGCTGTAGTGCTGGGGATTAAAGTGCCGAAAATGGTGCCGCAGCCGATTAAGGCCAACACCTGCCCTTTAAAAGTCGCCGGAAATATCTTCAGAACAATGAGGGAAATCCGGGTCAATAGCCCTGTCTTGGTTGCAGCCGCTCCCAAACCGATGGCTGCCACCAAAATCCACCATGTATCAGTGGCGAAAGTGGCAAATGCAATATTCATCGGAACCACTTTGCACACCACGAATAAAATGCTCATAGTCAAACCGACGATATAATCGGCAAATACGTCAAAAATCCAGTACGTTACCGCCCAGCACAAGATGGCGACTGCATTCAGACCCTGTGCCGATAAACCTGGAGGAGGAGTCTGCGAGGCAATGAACAAGGCAACGACTATGCCCAAAACTCCGCCGATTACTTTTTTGTTTTTCCAGTAGGGTTTCGCAGGTTGTGTGTCTGTGCTCATATTTATTCCTCCAATTGCATTCTGTTCTTCAGGAATAATGTTGTTGCTTTTCCGGGCTGCGCACTCGTTGTACCTGCAGAAAAAATCTTAACTGCCTATGTAATCAAAATTGCTCCTTCATATTGTTCGACAATTTTGTGTACAATAATAATGTACCGTAGATTTATTATTGTGTCAATATGTGAAAATAACAGCGAACAAGGGAAATGAATCTCTCAGAAACAGGAAGGCAGATTTTTGACAAAGATGCAATGGTGATCGGTTTATTGACATTTAAATGGCGCTGGTGTAAATTTTACTACAGATACAAAGCGGCAAAAGAGGTTGTAAAAATGGCGGGACAAACCGATATTGCATATCAATATATCAAACAGAAGATTTTGGAAGGTGAATACCGGCCTTCACAAAAGCTGACGGAAAATCAGCTGGCTGAAAGCATCGGCGTCAGCAGGAGCACAGTCAAGAAGGCTCTGTTAAAATTGGAACAGGACAATCTTGTAACGGTTGAAGACAATAAAGGAGCAAGCATTAAATCTTTCACACTGGAAGAGGTCGTCAATTACCTGGAGATCCGGGAGGTTTTGGAAGGCCTGGTGGCCAGAACGGTTGCGCGGGATATAGGGACTGCCGATCTTAAAAAACTCAAGGCGGTTTTGGCGAGGATGTCCAAGAACCTCCAAAACAATCGATTCGACGAATATTCCGCCGGAAACAAAGAGCTGCACAATGTGATTTACACGGCAGCTAAAAACAAACAGGCTATTGAGCTTATCAGCATGATCAGCACCCAGCTGATCCGTTATCAATTTCGAACAGTTCTGGTCCCGGGTCGAATTCAGCAATCGTATCAGGAGCATGTCCAAATTGTTGAAGCCCTTGCGGCTCATGACGAAAAGCTGGCGGAAGAGGCCGTGAGAAATCACATCACCAACATCCGCCAGACAATTATCCGGAATTATCAATACTTACTATGAGTTGATAAACTTCTTTAACTCAGCCCTGACCCGCTGCAGAACCTCCGACCAGCTGCCGATCCGTTGCTGGCGGAACAGACGGACCGATTCATACCAGGGACTGTCTTCCCTGGCCAGTTGCCAACGCCAGTCCGGCGCAAAGGGCAAAAGAACCCACACCGGTTTACCCAGCGCGCCAGAGAGGTGAGCCGCGGAAGAATCGACGGTGATGACGAGGTCGAGGTTTTCCACCAACCCTGCCGTCTCATTGTAATCATGAAGCTCAGGTGCAGCATTGAAAACTATGCGGGTTGTCTGGTGCAGGTCATACGATCTGTCTCCGACCTGAAGGCTGACCCAGGTCAGCGGCTCGATGTCCAGCAACTTTTTGAACAGCCTGAACGGGATGGAACGGTTGTGATCGTTGTGATGGTTTGGATTGCCGGCCCAGACGATACCGACACGGGGGACTTGTCCGCCATCCAGCCGGATCAGGATATCGCCCCATTTTTGTGTCAAGTGGGGTGGGGGCGTCAGGTACGATTTTCTTCCGGGAATCGATGTTTCTGAAGACTGGAATATAAGAGGAAGACTATGCAGGGAGCAGGTGTAGTCGTAATATTCGGAAGGACGGACTAATCCGGCATACACGTTGCATTCAGGCAGTGCGGCCGCCAGGAGTTTCTGCAGGGGAGGCTGCACCCGGATGTCGGTTTTCTTTGCCATGGCGGCAACTTTTGCGGCATATCGTATGAACTGCAGGGTGTCGCCAAAACCCTGTTCGCAGAACAGCAGTATAATGCGCCCGTTCAGATCTTCCCCGGCCCAGTAGCGGAATTCCGATTCAGGGTAATTGAAGAGAGTGCGGCGCAAATCGTAATATTTCCAGCCCTTGGAGTACTGACCGCCCAGCAGGTAAAGAATGCCGAGACCGTACCGGGCGTCGTCCGCCTGATCCGGAGTGCTGACCTCAATTGCCCGCAGGAAGGCTCTCTCCGCTTCGTCCAGGCGGTGCATTTTTTTCAGGACCCGTCCCAGGTTGCGGTGGGTATCAGCGTAGTCCGGATTTTTGTTTATTGCCTGACGGAGGCTGATTTCCGCTTCTGCTAACCTGTTTGTCGAATACAGTGCCACAGCAAGTTTGGCATAAGCCGGCATATAATCAGGATTAAGTGTTATAGCACGCTGATAGTGGGGAATTTCTTCTGAAGGACGCTTTAATTCCTTCAGGGTGCAGCCCAGATTGTAATGTGCTTCTGCGAAGTCAGGGTCCAGTTCAACAGACTGGCGAAAACAATCCAGAGCATCTTCAAAATATTCCAGGCCAAACAGCGCAAGCCCCAAATTGTTCAGCAGGCAGGGATTTGCCGGGTCCAGCCGGATAGCCTGCCGAAAAGATTCGACGGCTTCTTCCTGAAGTTTAAGGCGTACCTGAATAATTCCCAGATTGTTGTATGCCTCGGAATAATCGGCACGCACCTCAATAGCCCGAAAAAGGCATTCCTGAGCCTGGTCCAGGCGGTTAAAGGAGAACAGGACCAGAGCCAGGCTGTTGTATGCCTCCGCATAATCCGGTTTCAGGCTGATTGCCTGGGCAAAGAAGGCTGCGGCTTCTTCAGGGCGGCGAGTGCTTTTGCAGATCAGCCCCAGAGAAAAGAAAGCTTCAGGAGAGCGGGGTTCGCTCGCAATTGCCTGGCGAAGATTGTTTTCCATTTGTTCCATCTGATCGTTTGAGATTATTGGATTGGATGCCGATTCGCTCTTTTTACTATCCACAATTCTGCCTCACTTATGAATATAATAGTTAACTGATAAACAGACTCACAGCTGCATGAATATTTTTCGGAGACAACACACAGAATCCTCTTTTATTGGTTTTTCAGGGGTAATATCCATGAAATTCTGGCCGATTGGAGACGGAGACGCCTGTTTTGTGGTAATATGAGCAGTACGCCGATCACTCCCTGCATCAGGCGGGCAGGGATAAAAAGGAGAATGTTATGTCTGAAAGGTTAAGTTTGCTTGATGTGCTTCACGAATATGGAACTCCTTTAATTACACTTGGTGTAAAAGCTTCTGAAGACGAGTGTTTGAAGTTGAGGGAAAAATTGCTGGAGATCCGTAATGCGAGTGCAGGAAAAGAACAGGGATTTTTGGAAGTTGCCTGCACATTCTATGTGGACGTGCATGATATCGACCGCTATTTATCAGGCGAATTACCCAATTTAGCGGATATTTACGCGTTTCCTGATGATGTGAAATCCCACAGGGAGGAATAACTTGAGAAAATTATTGCTGTTGACCCTGCTATTTATGTTCGTTTTTCAGTCCATGAGTTTTGCTGCCATCAGCGGTTCCAAAGGTGCGCCGCCGGCCCCTTCCAGACCTGCGCCCAGTGCGCCTGCCGGTGTTCCTTCTTCGCCAGGGACGACATCAGGATACAAGCCGTCAGCGCCGGCGAACAGCTACAGTGACAAAGCGCCGGCGGCTGCCAAACCGCAGCAGCAGATGCCGCAATCGAATGGCAGCAGTTTTTGGCGAACTGCCGGACTGCTTGGTGGAGGCATGTTGCTGGGCAGCATGCTTGGAGGTATGTTCGGTTTCGGTAATTCCGGCATGTTTTCTCAGATTATTGGCATGCTCTTTAGTATCATTCCGTTCATCCTGATCTTTTTGGTTGGCCGCTATGCCTGGAATCGATTTCAGGCGAGCAGACAGAAAAAGGATTCCGAACGCTTGAGTTAAGTAAGTACAACACCTGATTAAGACCAAGAAAACAGGTCTCCGTAAGGTTCGGAGACTTGGGGGTTTGTCAGGGAATGATGCGCTTTTCGTTGATTCCTCGCCTGATCCGGTTTGCCGGGAATAGTGGGGTTTTTCTTATCTTTGTCAGGGATTTATATGCTTGTGTTGAAATGGAGCATCAGGATATCATAGTTGGCGTGATGCATTCTTCCCTGGAAAAGTCGTGGGGAGAATGGTGCACGGCTTCGAGAGGCAGTTTAGGAGAAGTCCATTTGGAGGGGAAAGCCGGATGAGTGACAATTTCAATGACAACGGTACTGGCAATGGTACTGGCCGCAGGAAAAAACACAAGTTGATCGTTGGTCTGCTTGCGGTGTTTATAGCTGTTGGAGTCATCGGCGGAGGCTGGTGGTGGTATTACACAAACAAATATGTCACTACGGACGACTCACGCATTGGCGGCACGATTGTCAGCGTCAGCAGCAAAGTTTCGGGAAAAGTCAGTGAAATTTTAGTGGATGAAGGGGATATTGTCAAAACGGGCCAGGTGTTAGTGCGCATCGACCCGCAGGATATCCTGGCGCAGAAAGCCCAGGCTGAAGCCGCACTGGCCGCGGCCAGGGCAAATCACGAACAGCTGATGAACGGGAGCCGCCCGGAGGAAATTCGTCAGGCGCGGGCCGCAAGCGAGCTGGCGCTGGCCAATCTTGACAATGCTGCAAAAAATCATGTCAGGATGCTTCGGTTATTCAATGACAATGCCATCAGCGCTTCACAATATGATGTCGCACTGAACGGCTATCAGGTGGCTAAAGAGGCTTATAAAGCAGCGACCGAAGGATTGAACCTGGCTATGGCCGGAGCCCGGGAAGAAACGATCCGCGCCGCAGCGTCCCAGGTCAAGCAGGCGGAGGCGGCACTGGCGGCCATAAGCTTGCAGCACAATGATACAACCATCGTGTCGCCGGTTGACGGCATCGTTGCGGTGAAATCGGCACATGCCGGTGAGGTTATGGTCATGGGCCAGCCGATGTTCAGCATCGTTGACAGCAAGGATTTATGGGTCAATGCGCGCATTGAAGAAACATATATCGGCAGGCTGAAAGTCGGCCAGCCGGTTGAGTACACCATTGACGGCTATCCGAATCGGACCTTTAACGGAAAAATTTACGAGATCGGCAATGCGGCAACTTCGGTATTTGCCCTGATTCCCACTGAGAACGCTTCAAACAATTTCACCAAGGTTACCCAGCGCATTCCAATCAAAATCAGCCTGCCGCAAGGCAGTGACGTAGTGTTCCGCCCCGGTATGTCGGCAATTATCAAGATACGTACCAACTGATTGACAGCGGTAAGCTTAGTTCCTGCGTTTTACTTCCAGGGGGGCGAGCGGCATTGATAAACCTTCCCCGGCTTGATATTCCGGATGAAAAATACCGATGGTGGGCGCTTGGCGTAACGATCATCGGCGGATTCATGAGCATACTTGACACCAGTATCGTCAATATTGCACTGCCAAAGATGATGGCGGTTTTTTCCGTTGACTCCGACGATGCGCAATGGATATTGACTGCCTATATGCTGACAATGGGAGTTTTACAGCCGATTACCGGCTATTTTTGTGATGTGTTCGGCACCAGAAGGATGTACCTGCTGAGTCTGGCGGCCTTTACCATCGGGTCGGCTCTTTGCGGCATCGCCTGGAGCAACGGAAGCATGATCTTTTTCCGTATCCTTCAGGCCGTCGGCGGAGGACTGATCATCCCGGTCACCATGACCATCGTATATCAGAATTTCCATGCAAAGGACCGCAACATGGCGCTGGGCATCTGGGGTATTTCTGCAATGGTTGCTCCTGCCATCGGCCCGACACTGAGCGGTTATCTGACTGAATATTGGGATTGGCGGCTGATTTTCACTGTCAACATTCCTGTGGGAATAATTGGCTATGTACTGGCCGCGTTGGTGCTTAAAGAAAGTATCCTGCATCACGACCGCAAATTTGACTTCGGAGGCTTCGTCTCTTCGGCCCTGGGCTTGTTCTGCCTGCTTCTGGCGTTGAGCAAGGGCGTGGAGGAAGGCTGGACTTCGGCATACATACTGACTTTGTTGTATGTGGCCTTTGCGAGCTTAACCATGTTTGTTTTTATTGAAATCTATCATGAAGATCCGATTATTGATCTGAAGCTTTTTTTGGACCGCAATTTTTCCCTGAGCTGTATTGTGACTTTTCTCGGTTGTGTCGGTTTATTCGGCGGAATTTTTTTGATTCCGCTGTTTATGGAGAATCTGCGGGATTACTCTGCGATGCAGACCGGCATTATGATGCTGCCGGCAGCTCTGGCCTCCGGGCTGACCATGCCTGTTGCAGCGAAGCTGGCCGACAGATTTGGCGCCAAGCCGGTAGTGGTGACAGGGGTTTTTCTGCTTGCTGCGAGCTGTTATCCTTTCGCCAGCCTTGACATGGACACAACCTAC
>Ga0118677_10013922_pt1 | contig 11472 bp, 7 predicted proteins | sample AliMusrvi5mmetaG_FD_86154 | JGI IMG/M metagenome (GOLD analysis project Ga0118677, IMG submission 86154) | reverse complement strand
CCACTGTGCCGCGCAAACCGGCGATCTAGCCGGCTGGCTGGAGTGGCTCCGCACGCACATCCGCGTCCACGCCTCCAAGTAGTGCGTCCGTGGTGCGGCATTTTTCGCGGGGTATCGGCGGGACGCCGATGTTTGGAGTTCAGGTTTCAGCACATGCGGGGGGCTATTTGGAACGTATTAGTGGACTAATTAGACTTTTTTTGTGTTATTTTTTACGGCTCTCCGCCAAAACTGCTGATTGCGGATTGCACACTCCTATAAGTTGTGGTCGATAAGGAGGGTAGTGGACTGGCCAGGAAGGCCGGTTATTTGTCACGGAGGACTAACGATGGGTACACAGGCGGATCGTGATTTGGCGTTGTACACGCAGTGGCTGGGGTTGGCGGAGTTCGAGGTCGCGGAGGTCGTGGAAGACCGCGCGCTCAAACAACGGCGGTTGGTGGTGGTGCCGTCGCATAGGGTGGGGGTCTGTCCTCTGTGCCATAAGGCCTGCGACCAGCGGCACATGCACCACGACCAGTGCGAGGTGACAGACCTGCCGATGGCCAGCTTTGCGACGACCCTGGTGGTGCGGGTCTGGCAGTTCTACTGCGACCGGTGCGGCAAGTTCTTCACCCCGCATTACGAGGCGATCACGGCGGGCGTCCACGTGGGAACACAGAGCGATGTTTACACGCTGCCTCTCGAGGGCCCGCGGCAGCCACGCCCGCTGGTGGCCAGCAAGGGAGTGGACCGCGCTCCCGCCTTCTCGACGGACGGGCACTGGTTCGCCTACGCGAGCGACGCGGGAGGAAAGAGCCAGGTGTTCGTCCAGAGGTTCGACCAGAGTTCACCGGCTCAACAGATTTCGAAAGCAGGAGGCAGTGACCCACTCTGGGCGCCCGACGGCGGCGGGCTGTACTTCCTGGACCCGAGGCACGCCCTGATGGAAGTGCCTTGCCGCGGAGGTGGATGCGGGGGCGCGCTGCGTCAAGTGCAGGGGCCCGGTTTCGCAGAGCCCGGCGACTGGTGGACGCGCGCCTACAGCATTGCGCCGAACGGGAGGTTTCTCGTCATCCGCGAGGCACAGCGGGAAAGAGCGCCGGAGCCGCGGATCCGCGTCGTCGTCAACTGGCTGCAGGAGGTTCGGCGGCTGGTTCCGCCGTCGCGTGGGGGGCAATAGCCGCGGCGAGGGCGGGCGCCCCGGCCAAGCGGACCAGCCGCCTGTGCCGTCGAGAGATTCCGGCGTGTTGAGAGTCACTGTTTTGCGAAGCGATAGTGATGAAGGTTGATGACGGAGGCTCGGCTTCCGAAACGCCGGGTTCGATATGGAAGGACAAATTCTTGCCGCGGCCGTCTGAACGGATAAGCGTAAGCGTGTACTGGCGGATCACATAGACGCCCGAGCCGCCGCGCAGGTCATTCTTGCTGTGCCTACCCTCCGCGTCGAAGGGATCAAGAGCGGTGGCCGAACTGACGCACTCTTCCACGAACTGGCTGTTGCGAAGGGAGCGAATGAACGAGCGGACCGTGCAATAGAGCGACTGCCAGTCTTCGCGGCGATAGGCGCCGTTCATACGGAGCCCGTCACAGGATCTCATCCTAGCGTGAGTGACCTTATCATAGACGAGTCTCCCATCACCTGTGAGTTGGAAAGTCCTGGTATTGACGGTACTGCTCGAGGAGTTGGGACCAATGGTTGTGAAGCCCGCGTTAGCCCCGGTGGGCCGATAGGAGCCCCAGCACATTCTCATGAAATTAGCGCGCTGCATCGCGATGTCGATTTTGTCGTGGCCATCGATGGGAAACTCCTCAAGGCATGTGCCATCGGAGAAGAAGGTGAGGAAGTCCATGCCCGCACCCTTCACCATGCCCGATGCTTCACTTCGTACTCGACCCGGAACGTGGCAGCCCCCTCGGCGACGGTACGCTATGCCGCTTCGCGCGCCTGCTTCTTGTTGACGTCGTCCCATCCGTTTTCGTGGCGCAGGCGCATCGTGCGTTCAACCGCTTCAGCCGCCTGGAGCGAAGCCTTCTTCGTGGAAGCCCTGTACCTGCGCCCAATCAGTTGGGAGTTGTACTGGTACGTTTGGTTGATCAGAAACACACGCGTCGCTGCACGCCTCAACCTTTTGTCCCAGCAAATGGAATTTCAGACCCGGATGGACGGGCATGAACTTGCTCGGGCAATAGAAGTAGCCATGCATGTCCTTGGCGAATACGACGATGCCGCTCACGTTGCCCGCGACTAACCGGTCTCCGAATTCATCCGCGTTGAACTTCTCGCCGATGCTCTTGATCCAGGGAGTGTTGTGAAAGTCCAGGTGAGCCTTGCGCCACGGCCGCGCCGGCAAGGAGGCTAGCTTCGGATCGATCCAGATACCACGCCGTGGACCAGCTAAGGAAGACTGAGCGCCAACGGCGGCCACGCCCGCCGCGGTCGCCAGAAAGTCCCGCCGTTTCACATCGCTTATCCAGGCCATTACAGTTATCTCCTTGCCTCAGTGCCCTATTGTTGAGTGCCAGAGCGATCTGTTTGTACCCACAAGAAGCCTATCCGATGCGTCAGGAGAGATGTGTCAAGAACTGGCAACCGTTGGGGGTTCGAACGCGCAACGGGCAAGCGTTGGCGGTCGGGCGCTTGTGCGTTCCGGTTGACAGAATCGCCCCAAGTTTGAAGCAAATCGGAGATGGTGTAAGTTGAATTGCCGTGTCTGTGGCATCCGTGCTGCAGGTCAGGGCACGAAGGCAAGTCGCAGTGCTGAATGCGACATCTGAGGAGGGATCCGGCCGGGCGTGCAGATTGCCAACAACCGCGTGGCTCACCTCGGGAGCTAACACGTTTCTTGTGCTCGAGCTTCGAAGGACGCGGCTAGCAGCCTGTAGAACACCCAGCGTGCAATTAGCCCTTCTGGCCGGATTAGGTGTGCTTGCACGCCGTGGAGACCACTTGTGGACCCGAGTTCCGAAGTCTTGCTGCAGAAGACCGAGTCCCGTTTCTCTCCCGATCCAGTAACGCTCTGAACGGAGCCTCGGGCGCGTTGTCTTGTCCCTGACGAAAGCACCCGCTTAGTCGCGTCCCAGCCCAGGCTTAACGACCCCTGAACCAACCTTGATCGAAACCCGGAATGGCGTCGAGCCTGGTGGAATGATGGCCTCGGCCGTTACCCGCCCTATCTCGACGCTTCTCAGCAGGTACGAATGTCCTGGTTCGCCCCTGAACTGCAGCACCGTTCCCCGAATCCGCTTCCAGACCTTGCGATCCCGCTCAAGGAGGACCGCGCCGTTCCAAGGGTTGAGGATGCGGCACAACCTGCTGGTCGGACTGGTCACTTCAACAGCCACAACCTGCCCCCGACGTTTCTCGGCGGAGACGAAGAACCCGCCACGTGCTCGAAGGTGAAACCGACCATCCCAACTGCCCGGCCAAGCGGGGAACAGCCGGATTAGCCCATCCGTGCTCTGCAGCATCGCCTCCTGCATGGTGAACGCGATCATGCCCAGGCTTTCCGGAAACACCGTCTCCGTCGATGCGTATGCACCGATTGGGAGACCATTCGGCCGGAGCTGGGTCAGCGCTGCCAGCACAGGCAGCGTGGTACGGACTTCCTCTTCCAGCCCAAGCCGCACTGCGAGGATGGGAAGCCGGGCGTGCTCGGGAAATGCAAACTTTTTCAGGAGATCCTGCGCATCACCTTCCAGGGCTCGCCTTTGCGGCATGGCGAGATACGTTGCGTTTGCCGTTGCCCAATCCTCGCTGCTATGCCGATCGAGGGTTACGACTTCAAAGGGGAACACCGGGAACGTCCAAATCTCCTCGATGTTCTTACGGCCAGCTTCATGGCCGAACAATCCGGCAGCCCATGTGCCGGGTCCCAAGCTGCCGCCCAGCTCGATGGCACCCTTGCTGCTACCGTCGGGGTAGGGGGCGAGCCGTTCCGCGAACTGCCGCCAGGCAGCGCGCTTGGGCGCGTCGCAGCCGAGGATCTCAGAGGCTCTGATCGTCCGCGGAACCAGGGCCCGAATTGCAGCGAGATCCGAGATGGAGTCGTTCACCCCCCAAAAGGATTCGTGGGCGTTCGAAGAATCGATGTGATACCTGCCGTCGTCTTCCAACCGCGCATAGGAACGATAGAACTCCAACATGTCGCGAAGCAGCGGATACGCATGCTTCGCCAACCACCCGCGGTCCTGCGTGTACTCATACCGGCGCCAGAACTCTATCGCCAGTTCACTCCCGGAAGTGAGGATGTGCGTGATCCAGGAGAACCTGCCACTGCTGACGTACCGCTCATCCTGCCTGGTGAGCGCAGCGAGGGAGGAATCGAATCCTGAGACAGACATTGCCAAGGAGCTGAGTTGATTTCGAGTGCGCGTCCCCCGTGCCAGGACCTCGAGAATCTCGCGGGCGGCTCGCTCGGGCAATTCGCGCGGGCCATCGAAGCTGGCGGTCTCCGGAAACCATGCGCCTTCGGCCCCCCATCGCTGCCGCGCAGCAATTCGAGCGAGCGGCAACTGCGCAGAGTACATCCTGTAGAAAGGCTCGCTCAGCTCGATCTGATCCGACGCCAGCATCGGGTAGTAGAGCGATTCGGTGTTCCACACCCAGAACTGCGAGCCCCACTCGCGTCTGTCCTGTTCGTGAATCCAGATGGAGCCGTTGAACTTGGGCGGGTACGCTCCGCGTGAAGAACTCGCCATCAAGTAGAAGTGCATCGCATACAACCGCGTGAGATAGTCTGCGATGCCGTCGGGCGAAGTCGCGCTAAGGAACGAGTGATTCCACATCCTGGCCCACCAGGCTCGGTGCCGCTGTAGCATTCTTGCCCTGCCATCGCGAAGAGCGCGTTCGAGAATCGCCGCAGCGGAAGCCGCAACATCAACCGCGGGATCCTGCGAGGTCGCGCTAGCAAGCAGGATCCGGTATGGTTCACCCTGCGACTCGATCTTGAGGTGAAGTGTGCGGTCGTCCCTCTCTGCTTGCACGTTTGCGCCCTGCGCAACCAAGGCGACGGCGTACCTGGACACGAAGGCACCCTCGGTCACTGTGTGGACGAGAAACAGCCTCCCGTTCTTTTCGTAGGTGCGGAGGCTCCAATGTTGAGTGCCCACGATTGCATCCAGCGGCCGCCATAACTCAAACGCTACGCTTGCCTGACCCGCATGCCGCGCTTCAAGACAGAGGACATCGTCTTGCGCAGAAACAAAAGCCAGTGCTTCCAGCCTGCTGGAATTCAGCTGCATGACCCCGTCGGCGATTGATAGCGTCTGCTCGAAACGGTCCTTGAGTGCTCCGTCGGGGAACGTGACGCGCAGCGCGCCCAGCGAGAGTAGCTGGTCAGTTGGGGTCGTATTCCCCTTCTCCAAGAAGATCTGCGTGCCGCCATGCATGCGATTGGTCGTGAAATTGTCGACACGGTTGAGTTGCATCCGGACGGAATCGTGTTCGGTCCACACCAGCGTTCCCATGCGTCCGTTCCCAATAGGGAGTCCCTCAGCTGCACTTTCTGCCGGAGAGTGGTAAGCGATCTGCCAGTCGGCCAGTCTTGCGCCGGCGTTAGCGGGGAACAGGCTAACCGAAGCTCCATGAATACCGCCAGGTCGCATCAGGATCGCGCAGATCAAGGTCAAGACGCCGCGCAAGATGCGGCCACGGTGGGAGACCGGCCGAGATGAAGAGGCGCGAGAGTGCGAAAGAGCAGCCATTAGGGTTGGGGACGCACGGCGGAGAAACCGTTCACGCCTAGGTCCATGCTCACACGGCCCGAGGCGATAGGCAGCGAGTGAAGGCTGCGCTCAAGCCGGTTCACTTGAATGGCGTCGGAATGTACATCTACGCCGACGCTGATGGGGCCGGAACAGGCTGAGATCTCCCATATGCTCAATGGGGCATCCCTCTTCTCGGCAGGTGTGAGAGCCAGCACCACGGCGCGCAACGGATCAATACCCATCTCGGGCCAGGTCCGCGAGGCGACCTGACCGAAGACGGCCAGTATGGGCGTGGCGAACTCCCGGTTCCCGCGGACCGAGTTCGCTCTGTCGCGCGCTGCTGCGTTCGCGCTCAATGCGTAGCGAATATACCACAGCGATGTCTTGTGATATTCGTTGCGAATTGCGTTGTTGACACCGAGGCACTACCGTGGCATTGTTATCGGCCCGCCGTTGTTCCCGGGCATGCCTGGCAGGGGTTGCGCAGGTCCGACGGGACGGTACTTTCCGACGGAACCGAAGATTGAAATCGTCGTTGGGATCTACGATATCGCCGGGCGTCTTACCTGCAACTTGGGTAAGTGCGGGCATCCATGCCACTTGTGATACTACTAGGGCTGCAATGTTGCGCCTTATCGTTCCGCTGCTGTTCGCAGCTTCAATACACGCGGGTGAATCTCCGGCTGAGACCGTGGCATGCGAGCGACTCGCCGATCTAAAACTGCCCAATACGACCATCACTCTCGCTCAGCGCCTGCCGGCGGGAACATTCGTCCCTCCTGTAGGGGCGACAATTCCCGACCTGCCGGCATTCTGCAGGGTCGCTGCTACAATGACGCCGACCGCCGACTCCGAGATCCGAGTTGAGCTTTGGATGCCTGAGGCCGGCTGGAATCAGCGTTTCGAGGGCACTGGGAACGGCGGCTTTGCGGGCGGCATCAGTTGGGGCTCGCTGGCTGCAGAGCTCCGGCGCGGGTTCGCGGTCGCAAATACGGACATGGGAATGCGCCCTCCAGCCGGCTCGGACGCCAGCGCTTTCAGCGGCCATCCCGAGAAGTGGGCCGATTGGGGCTACCGTTCCACACACGAGATGACGGTGGTCTCCAAATCACTCGTCAAGTCGTATTACGGGTCCACTCCTAAACACTCTTATTTCTCGGGCTGCTCCACCGGGGGCGAGCAGGCACTCATGGAAGCACAGAGATTCCCGGATGACTACGATGGGATCCTCGGTGGTGCAGCCGCCAACAACCGCACGGGAGTCCATACCAGCATCCTCTGGAATTACGTGGTGACGCAGCGCGAGCCGGCGGATTACCTGCCGTCAGCCAAACTCTCTCTACTCGCTTCCGCAGTGCTCGCGGCGTGCGATGCCGTCGATGGACTCAAAGACGGAGTGATCGCTGACCCGCGCCTTTGCCACTTCGATCCCGCGACCCTCGCCTGCAAGGGCGAGGACAGCGAAGGCTGCTTGGCGGCATCCCAGGTTCAATCCGCCCGCCGGATCTATAGCGGCCCTGCGAATCCTCGGACGAAGCAGCAGATCTACCCAGGCGTGCCAGCCGGGGCTGAACTCGGTTGGGGCATATTCGGCCCTCAGCCAGGCAAAGCCGCTCCACCTCCGTTCGAAGCAATCTTCAAATGGGGCTTGGGCGCAGACTGGAGCTGGCAAGCTTTTGATTTCGATCAGGACTATGCGGCGATGGTCGCCAAACTGGGTCCGATGGTGAATGCCTTGAGCCCCGATCTGAGTGCGTTTCAATCACGCGGCCACAAGTTGATCGTGTATCACGGCTGGGCCGATGCGCTGGTGACTCCGGGCGAGGCGATCAACTATCGGGAAGCCGTGCTGGCGCACCAACGGCAGCATTCCGGCGCGAGAGCAGCGGCCGATGTGCGGCGCAAAACCGACCAATTCTACAGGCTGTTCATGATCCCCGGCATGGCGCATTGCGGTGGAGGTCCGGGACTGTCCGGGTTCAAAGCAATGGACGCGCTGCTGAAATGGGTGGAAGAGGGGAGCCCCCCAGACTCGATCCTAGCCAGCGGGAAACCCGGCGGAGTTGACGTTCAGCGTCCCGTATGTCCGTATCCCCAGGTAGCGCGATATCGCGGCGTCGGAGATGAACATGCGGCCGCCAGCTTCTTCTGTTCCGACCCAGGCCCCCGGAAGTAGCTGCCGGTGTGCACGAGGGCAAACCCAAGATCGGCTCGATCCGGTACTTTCTCCAGCACGCTGTTCTCAATCTGGCCGCTTCGGACGGTCTACTGCCTTGAGCCAGCCAAGCAAAGTAATGCCCTGATCTCTGCAGTCAATTCCAATGAAGTCGGTGGCTCGATGAGGTTCGGGTTCAGGGTGGGCACAATTCGGTCCCGGAAGGAACCAGCGAGGACGCAAGGCGCAAGCCGCGGCCGAACCGAGAATGGAAGCTTTCGACCACGGGTAGTTCGCGCTCCACCAGCGCAACCGTGGCTTCGGCCCGATCATCAGGCGTCCCGGAATTGAATGCGCGTTCCTGCAGCCTTCGCTACAGCTTCGGCAGCATACTGCTCCATCAGAACGGCATCGTTGACGCTGTTGGGTTTTCTATCGAAGCGAGCCAGCGTGCCTGTGGGAGTTGACGTGCACGTCTTTTGACAACATCGAGTGTCTCGATCCACCGACGGCCCATCGCGGCCCAAGGGATGGTCGACCAGAGCCTGTACGGCGTCGAACCCCGGCTCGTCTTGACGGAGCACGGTGCCAGGTGTTCGAATGAACGGCGGACCAAACCATCGATGAAGCTGATTTCCGCGGGGTGCTCTCGCCGGGCATTTCTCCAACTCCCCGGTGGCCTTGCCGCGACGCGGATGCACTTCGCCGCGCCGCAGGCAGATTGCCTCTGGCCCGCTGGAACCCGGGATGCCGATAGCCATGCGGCGTTTCGCGGTAGCTTTTCTATCGCATCGCCGGGAGATGTGGAGTTGCGCTTCCTGGGCGCATCCTGGTTCGTCCTCTGGGTGGACGGCGTGTACAGCAGCGAAGGACCCGCGCGGTTCGTGCGCGAATTCCCCGAGTTCCAAAGCCTCCGGTTGCGCATGGGAGCGGGGCGGCACGTAATCGCAGCCCAGGTCCACTACGAGGGTGTCGCCACGCGCATGCTGGAAGACATCCCACCCTTCTGGACCTGTGATGTCGCGGGCCCGGCCGGTTCAGTACCGGTCCAGTGGCGAGCACTGCGATTGGAAGGCTATCGTCCTCGCGTACGGCGCGTGAATGAGCAACTGGGGTGGGTTGAGTGGTCCGACACGCGCAAGGTGCCGGAGAATTGGCAGCAGTTCGACTTTGACGATGCAGGTTGGGCGCCGCCCTCAGTTGCACATCCGGGACTGGGCGCGCTCGCGCCGCTGCGGCTCGGCGAGGTGCAAGCCACCGTGCATCCTTTACACGAGGTAGCCGCCGGCGAATTGGCGGAGTATTTCGGTTACGAACTCGACGATCCACCCGCGCGCCTGTTCCTGCGCCATCTCGAGCCGGGGGACCTGCCCGCACAGGGCGTATGGCGGCGCTACGACCTAGGCCGCGTGCGGTTGGGAAGGCCGCGTTTGCTTGTCGATTTGCCCGCGGGCGCGGTCGTGGAGATCGCCTACAGCGAGGCGCTTGAGAATGGCCGGGTCAATCCCTGGATTAATCTCTCGGCCGGCGCATCCTGCAACCTGGACCACTTCATTGCAAGCGGCGGCGAGCAGGAGTTCTTTCCGCTGGCTCCGAAGGGCGGGCGGTTCCTCGAAGTTCATGTGATCGCCCCGCCCGCGGCAGTGCGGTTCAACCGCGCAGAGTATGTGGAACGTACTTACCACGGTGCGCCGGAGGGATCGCTCGCGACCGGCGACGAGTTGCTCGACCGCATCTGGGTGACGGGCATCGAGACTTATCGCGGCTGCTCCGAGGACGCAGTAATCGACAACCCGACGCGCGAGCGCGGACAATGGGCGGGCGACGTGGCCTCCGTGGGAATCGAAATCGCCTCCTGCGGCTACAGCGACCTGCGCCTGTTCGAGCGCGGACTGATACAGTGCGCGCGTTGCGCACGCGACGACGGCCTGGTGGCAGGTCTGTGTCCCGGCGGGCGAGCTTACCTGTCAACCTATGCCGCGCAATGGGTTTCCGCCTGCTTGCGCTATTGGGAGATGACCGGGGACATCGGCCTGCTCGAACAACTGCTGCCGGCGGCGGAGCGAAACATGGCTGCGTTCGTTCACCACGTTACGCCGGCCGGCGTCTCCGACGAGATCGGCTGGGGCTTCGTCGATTGGGGTTACGTGCGCAATGCCGGACCAAGCGACATCGGCGTCAACCTGCACTTCCATGCCGCGCTGCGCGATATGGAGCGCTGGTGTGACGTGCTTGGGCATCCAGAGCGGCGCGAGTATTACTCCAGACTCGCCGCTCGTCAACAGGCGGTGCTCGCCAGGTGGTTCGAGGATGTCCTCGCCACTCCCGTCCCATGGCAAACCATCGGACTGCACCGCGCAGTGCTGGGTCTGAGGCTGGGGTTCTTCAGTGGAAAGTGTGGAGACCAAGCGGTCGCCGCCATCAAGCGCCACATTCTTAGTTGCTTTCCCTTGGACCCGGCGGGTCCGCGACTTAGCGATCCGTCGGCATCGACGTCGCGGCTGTTCACGCCTTACTTTGCCCACTATGCGCTGCCGGAGTTGATTCGCCACGGAGAAATGGACTTCGTGCTCGACGTCTACCGCAAGGCGTGGGGATGGGCGCTAGGCGATGGCCGAACCACCTGGCTTGAAGTTTTCGATACGCGCTGGAGCCATTGCCACCAGTGGTCCGGTTGCCCCACCTGGCAGATGTCGCGCTACCTGCTGGGCCTTCATCCGGCCTTCCATCTCGGCCGGTTGCATTACACGCTGCTGCTTCGCCCTGGCTCCCTGCCGGGGGTTCAGGGGCGGTTGCCAGTGCCGGGCGAGAAAGGGGTGATCATCATCGAGTGGAGACGCGGGGGCTCCGACATCCACTATCGGCTGGAGACGCCGTTGGCGTTGGTCCTGCATCCGGAATCGGGCGCTCCGATACGGATAGCGCGGGTTTTTGAACACGTATTCCATTCCGAGGAATTGCGCTGAGCTGGAATCGAGAGCGGATTCATCAGGGGCGCTCGGAGCCCAGTCCGCTGAAGTTAGCCCGACGGGGTAGCGCTCGCTGATTGGCGTTTTGGCGTGAACTGAACGCGATCTCCAGATAGATCGGCGGCTCTCATTCTCAGCGATCAGCGCCCAACGCAGAATCAAGCTGACGACAGGGGCGTGCGCACGCCGACAAAGGAACCTGCGCGTGGGTGTAAGCCATTCTCAGTGAAGGTTTTTCAAGCGAAGATTTGTATGATCGCTAGCCATCCGGCGAGCAAGAAGACCGCGTCCAAGTCAGGAGTAATCAGGGCCGCATGTTTCACACCCGCGCGAAGGATGCGAAACGCGCCTTGCTCGCGTTTTCCAAAGAGCCTCGACGTTTCGGAGGTCAGGTGTTCGAGTGAGTCACTTCCCCTCCGAGCCCCCGGAGGGCCGTCGCGCACCCCATCTGGCCAGCGGGCTCGAACGTTCGCGTGGTCTGATAGGCGAAGAGTATGAGACTCCTTGTCGTCCTCCTATCGCTCACCGCGTCCGTGTACGCCAACCCAACGCTTCCCCCGCTGTTCGGCAATCATATGGTGATTCAGCAGGGGAGGGCGGTACCGGTCTGGGGCTGGGCCGATCCGCTAGAGCGCATCACGCTTTCGGTCTCGCACCCCG
>Ga0118677_10013921_pt1 | contig 11472 bp, 13 predicted proteins | sample AliMusrvi5mmetaG_FD_86154 | JGI IMG/M metagenome (GOLD analysis project Ga0118677, IMG submission 86154) | reverse complement strand
TGAAGAAAATAAAAAACGAATTACATGGGAAAGAGAAACAGTTCAAATTTATGTCCGTCGCGTGCGGTCCTGCCTTGTCTCCCTGCCGCTCACCCGGGGGCTGGGGCCGGGGCCGAAGCCGGTGCGGCTTCAGGAGCGGCTTCCGGGGCCATTTCGGGAGCGGACTCTTCTTGAGGGGGCATCATCGAAGCGCCCATCGGCATCGGTTCTTCTTTGGGCATCGTGATTTTGGCCTTTGCTTTCAATTCCTCGATGTATTTCCAAAAGCCTTCCTGATCCTTCTGCCGTTTCAGGTAGGTGGCAATTTTCTCATGAACCTGGTCCAGCCCCTGGCTTGACGGCTTGGTCCGATCGAGAACCTGACTGATATGATACCCAAACACGGTCTCGACCACCGGGCCGATGGCGTTGGTTTCCTGGGAGAAGGCAGCCGCTTCAAAGGCAGGAACCATTTGTCCCCGCGGGAAACTCCCCAAATCCCCACCGCGCTCGGCACTGGGACATTGGGATTCGGTCCGCGCCAACTCGGCGAAATCGGCCCCGGCGACCAATTTTGCGCGAATGGCTTCGGCCTTCGCCTTGTTGGCTGCACGGGTCTTTTCGTCAGCATTCAACTCGTTCTTGATCAGAATATGCCGCGCATGCACGGATTCCGGTTGCTGGAAGGATTCCTTTTGAGAATCGTAAAAGGCCTTGATTTCAGCTTCCGTCGGAGGGACCGGGGTGCCCGACCGACTCTCTACCAATTTTTTGATCTTGATTTCCGTCACCAGATTGGACCGGAGATCGCTTAAGGTCATATTTTCCCGTTTCAGAACCTCATCAAAGGTCATCCCTTCGGGCAGGCGCTTCTTGATCTCGCCCAACGCCTCATCGATATCCTTGTCTCCCACGACAATCGACGACGTGCTCGCCGCCTGGGTCAGCAGAGTTTTGACCACGAATTGCTCTGTGATCTGCCGCCGCGCCTGCGCAAGCACCTGGGGCAATTGCTCCGGAGGAACCCGGCTGCCCATGGAGGACATCCAACGTTCGATTTGAGCATCGATCTCGCCTTCGGTCAGTTTGGTTCCATCGACTTCCGCGACCACTTCCTTCGGATCCCGTTGGGCCTGAGCCGGCTGGCTGGCCACCGGGAGATCGCGTCCCAGATCGGCTGGATTCGCTGGATTCGCCGGCTTCAGAACCGGAGCCTTAACGGACGCCTTAACCGGCGCGGGAGCCTGCTGCTCCTTTTTATTGCATCCCCCCACCGCCACCGCCATCAAAATCACTCCGGCCATTCCATATCTCAAACAGCTTGTCTTCATGGTCCACTCCTTATGATTCATTCAACTCGCACCTACCGCCTCACCACTTTACGGGCGAGGATTCCGCGATAGGAAGCTAAATTTATACCCAAATCCGTCCCCGGAAGCCAGCCTTTTATTGGCCCTTTTTTTGCCCTTTTTTTCGACAAAAATTTAACAATCACGGATTGACACCCCGGGTGGGCATGATATATTTAACGGGTTTTTTGAATGGATACCGGTGGGATCTGTGGATAGTCCTCATTTCTCCGCCGTCACCCGCATCATACAAGGAGTCTGGGCCATGGCCAAAAAGTTCGTTTATTCCTTCGGCGCCGGCAAGGCGGAAGGCAAAGCAGATATGAAGAATCTCTTGGGCGGCAAAGGTGCCAATCTGGCGGAAATGTGCCTGATCGGTCTGCCGGTTCCCGCCGGTTTTTCGATCACCACCGAATGCTGTGTCGAATATTTCAACAATAAGATGAAATTCCCGTCTTCTCTCAAGGCGGAAGTCGATGCCGCTCTAACCCTGGTCGAACAAGAGATGAAGATGGGCTTCGGCGATCCGATCAATCCCCTGCTGGTCTCCTGCCGCTCCGGCGCCCGCCAGTCCATGCCCGGAATGATGGAAACCGTCCTGAACATCGGGCTCTGTTCCAAAACCATCCCCGGCCTGATCGCCAAAACCCATAACGAGCGCTTCGTTTACGATGCCTATCGCCGCCTGATCATGATGTATTCCGACGTGGTCATGGAAAAGGCCGAAGGCCTCGAACCCGCCGAAGGCAAAGGCGTCCGCCTGCAATTGGAACGGCTGATGGATACCCTCAAGAAGGCCAAGGGTTATAAATTAGACACCGACATGACCGTCGAGGATCTCAAGCTGCTCTGCGAACAATTCAAGGATTGCGTTAAAAAAGTCATCGGCAAACCGTTCCCCGACAATGCCCGCGACCAGATGTGGGGCGGAATCGGCGCGGTCTTCAAGAGTTGGAATGGCAAACGCGCCATCTCCTACCGCCGGATCGAAAACATTCCCGGCGAATGGGGCACGGCCGTCAATGTTCAGGCCATGGTGTTCGGCAATATGGGCGACACCTCGGCTACCGGAGTGGCCTTCACCCGCAATCCCGCGACGGGCGAAAACAAGTTCTTCGGGGAATGGCTGGTCAACGCCCAGGGCGAAGACGTCGTGGCCGGAACCCGGACGCCCAACCCGCTCAATGAATCGACCAAGACCGATCAGAACCGTGAAATGGTTTCCCTGGAAAAGGGCATGCCCGGCACCTATCGTTCCCTGGAGCAAATCCGGAACAAGCTCGAACAGCATTATCACGACATGCAGGATATCGAGTTCACCATTCAGGAAGGCCGCCTGTTCATGCTTCAGACCCGGTCGGGCAAACGCACCGGAACCGCCGCGCTGAATATGGCCATGGATATGCTCTCTGAAAAGTTGATCAGTGAAAAAGAGGCCGTCCTGCGCGTCAAACCGCACCAGCTCGACGAACTCCTCCACCCGATCGTCGATCCGGCCGCCGAGAAATCCACGCTCGCCCTCGCCCGCGGCCTGCCCGCCGGTCCCGGCGGAGCCTGCGGTCACGCGGTCTTCACCTCGCATGATGCGGTCAAGTGGGCCAAGGCCGGCAAAACCGTCATTCTCGTCCGCGAGGAAACCAATCCCGAAGACGTTGAAGGGATGCGCGCGGCCGAAGGCATTCTCACCGCGCGCGGGGGAATGACCAGCCATGCGGCGTTGGTTGCCCGCGGTTGGGGCAAGTGCTGCATCGTCGGCGCCAGCGCCATGCATGTCGACGCCCATAAAAAGCAGCTCACCGTCGGCACCCAGGTGATCAAGGAAGGCGCGTTCCTGACCTTGAACGGCACCCGGGGCAATGTTTACACCGGCAAGCTGAACCTGATCGATGCCACCCAGAATCCGCGCTTTCAGGCCTTTATGGCCCTGGCTGACAAGTACCGAACGATGGGCGTTCGCACCAACGCCGATACGGCCGAGGATGCCCGCATCGCTCGCGATTACGGCGCCGAAGGGATCGGGTTGTTCCGCACCGAGCACATGTTCTACGGAAAGAATAGCGAAGAACCCCTCTTCCTCCTCCGTAAAATGATCCTCAGCAAAACCCTCGCCGAACGCGAATCGGCCCTGAAAAAACTCTTCCGGTTCGTCAAGAGCGACATCAAGGCCACCCTCGCCGCCATGGACGGACTGCCGGTGACCTTCCGTCTGCTCGATCCGCCCCTGCATGAGTTCGTGCCCCAAAGCGCGGCCGCGCAGAAGGAACTGGCCCACAGTCTCGGCATCACGCCCAAAGAGGTCAAGGACCGCGGCGATGCCCTCCATGAAAACAATCCGATGATGGGTCATCGGGGCGTGCGGCTGGGGATCACCTATCCTGAGGTTTCCGAAATGCAGATCCGTGCGATCTTCGAGGCCGCCGCGGAACTGATCAAGAGCGGCAAAACCTGCCGCCCGGAAATCATGATCCCCGTCACCTGCGATGCCAATGAAATCAAGCATCAAAAGGCGATCTGCCTGCGCATTTACGCCGAGGTGATCGAGCGCAAACGGGTCAAGGAAATCCCCCATATGATCGGGACCATGATCGAGATTCCGCGCGCGGCCCTGCTGGCTGATCGGATGGCCGCCGAAGCGGAGTTCTTCTCGTTCGGCACCAACGATCTGACCCAGATGACCTTCGGGTTCAGCCGCGACGATATCGGCGGCTTCATGGGCGATTACCTCGAATCCCGCATCCTCCCGGCCGATCCCTTCCAGACGATCGATCAGGACGGCGTCGGGCAACTCATCAAGATGGCCGTCGAACGCGGTCGGTCAACCCGGCCGCATCTGAAGGTCGGCATCTGCGGTGAACAAGGGGGCGATCCGGAATCCGTCAAGTTCTGCTTCAAAGCCGGGCTCGACTATGTCAGTTGCAGTCCCTTCCGGGTGCCCATCGCGCGCCTGGCGGCCGCCCATGCGGCCCTGCAGGCCGATAAGAAATAAGCGTCAGTTGAGCTGAAACACAACGGGCGGGATCTTCGGATCCCGCCCGTTTTTTTAACGACAGGATGACAGCATGAAAATCGCGGGCTCATCGTGCAGTTGGTGGCACCACTCGTTGGAAGAAGCGGTTCGATTGGCCGGGGAAGCCGGGTTCACGGCCTTTGAACCGCTGATGTTCCCCGAGGAGATTTTTTCCCTTCACGGCGATCTACGAAAGATGAGCGCCGGGCAAATCGTCCGGCTCCTGGGCGATCATGGCATGGTATTGGCCGGGTTGCATGTGGCAGCCATCCCAACCACCCCGCCGACGCGCTACCGGGCCTGTATTGATTACAACAAGCGCGCGATCGAAGTGGCCGGTGAAACCGGGTGCAATCTGGTGGTGGTGGGCGGACCCGATCGGACCACGGAACCGTTCGCTCCTTTCCTGAGGGCACTGGAGGAATTGGAGCCGTTGGTGCGCGGCACCTCCGTACGAATCGCGCTGGAGAACCATTATGGGAATTGGATCCAGTTCATCCAGGACTATGAACATATCTTCGACTACGTGAAGAGCCCGAACATCGGCCTGACGTTGGACACGGGCCATTTCACAGCCGCGGGCGTTGACCCGGAGGCCGTGGCGCGCCGATTCGGCGTGGAAAAAGTATTCCACGTGCATATCAAAGATCATCAGGGACCCCATTCGGTTCCCCTCGGCATGGGGACCACGAATAATTTCGGCACGGCCCGGGCGCTCAAGGAGCTGGGTTACACGGGATACCTGAGCCAGGAGATCGAATGCGGTAAAGGACCGGAGGCGGACCGCGTAGCGGCGGAGGGGATCCATTATATGCGCCGATTGCTGGACGTGTAATAAATAATTCCGAGTGACGACGATTAAGGAGACACGGGATATGAACAAAGCACGAATTGGATTCGTCGGGTGCGGCACGCATTCCACACACAATCTCTACCCCATGCTGAACTATGCTCGCGCAACCTTGGAAGCGGTCTGCGATGTCGATGCGGACCTGGCGCGGCGTAACATGCAGATGTTCGGCGGCAAAACCTTTTTCACCTCGGTCGATGAAATGCTGGCGAAAACCGAATTAGACGGCGTCATGATTGTCGGACCGTCCCAATTGCATTACGAGGCCGGACTGAAAGCCTTGAAACGGGGACTGCCCACCTTCGTCGAGAAACCGACGGCACCCAATCTGGCGAAGACCGAGGAACTGGTGGCCGTGGCCCGGGCCAACCACACCTTTCTCATGACCGCGTTTATGAAGCGGCACGGACTGACTTACGGGAAGATCCGTGAATTCATCACGGCCGGGCGGTTCAAGCCGAATTCCTGTTACATGAAATACATGCACTGGCCCTTTGGGACGGAGGGCTTGCGCGACATGCTGCTGGGGATGTCGTCGCATCCGATCGACCTGGTGATGTCATTCTTCGGAACACCCCGGAGGATACAATGCACTTTAGGAAAAGGCACCCAGGGCTGGGCAAGCCTCGGGGTCAACCTGACCTTTGAAGGCGGTCGCATGGCGCAACTTATGCTGGGCTCCCAGGTGCGGATTCAGGAACGGTTTGAGATCGCCGGTGTCATGGACGATTCGGCCGCATTCTTCGTCGTCGATAATGTCATGAACCTGGAGATGCACAAACAGGGACAGGGTGGAGTTGACGTGTTGGCCCCAAGCCCGGACCAGATTCAGCCCACCTTCGATCTGTCGGATATCCAGGTGTGGCGGCCGGACTACGGCATCCCGAACATGGGACAGACGCGCCATTTTGTGCAGGGTTTCGCCGGCGAAGTCCGCGAATTCTGCGATGCCATCCTGGAGAAGCGCGCACCCGTGCCCGGCATGGATGAGACCATTGCGGTCATGCGCGTGATCGAAGCCATCGCCGCGAACCCGGACGGCACTACGGAGTTTTAAGTCTGTTACCGTTCCAGACGATGATGCCCACCACCCACGGGAGCTGATGACGGACGGTCATCACGGTCGAAATCGCGTCGCGGGGACTCGGGCACGACGATTACCTGCGTGTCATACCAAAACGGATCGTAGGACCAGCCGAACGGCATGCCGCCATACCAGTAGCCATCATCCCAACGGGTCCAATAACGATCCGCCTCCAGTTGCTGATCGCGCGCGATCGCATTCAGGTACGTCTTCTGCATGTAATCAATCACCTCATCGGGCACGCCTTGCTCCTTGAGTTTGGCCAGGTCGCTGGCTTTCATCCGGTAAACCGTGTGGGATTCACGGATTTTGGCGATAATGTCCGCAGCCGGGACCGAGTTCTTGCTCATCTCCACAATTTGGGCAACGCTGACCGGCGGAACTTTTTTCTTGGCCGGTGTCGTACACCCCGCCAGCAATAGGCCCGCAATACAACCGCACACAACGATCATGGCCACTCCACCGATATTTCTCAAATTCATACCTACCCCCTTGTTGTTGGGATCCGTCGCGGTCATTCCCGACACTCAAACGGTGCCGGAGACCGGGCCGTACATCAGACCCCAACAGAATGCCCCCAACGCACATTCTCTTCCATCGGGTAAGGACGCAAAAATAACGGTGAAAACCATTAGAAGAATTAAGTGTGAGCCTGAACCCACGCGGCCGCCTCGGACAGATCCGCAACCACCGCATCCGGGTGCAATCGGGCCAGTTCGGAAGAATCCGCTGCTAATTCCGCCCCATATCCGGTACGGACCAGGATCGTTGGGGCGCCGATGGCGTGACCGAGTTCCAGATCGCAGGCTTTATCGCCGATGACCACCGACTGGCGGAGATCAAACCCCAGTTCCCGCGCCGCCCGCAAGGCCAGACCGGGCTTGGGTTTGCGACACTCGCATCCCGCGTCGGGCGCGTGAGGACAATGATAAATTTCATCCCAATCCACCCCACCCGCCCGCAAAAGCGCCCGCAACCGGTCGTTGACCCGTTGCAGATCGGCGGACGAGAAATAACCGCGGCCGATGCCCGCCTGGTTGGTCACTACCACCAGGCCGAACCCCATCTCACAAAACGCCCGGAGTCCTTCCAGTGCCTGGGGAAGTAAAACCACACCGGCCGGATCCGACAGGTAATTACGTTCTTCGATCAGGGTTCCGTCGCGATCCAGGATCACATACCGCCGGATCGCGCTCATCGTTTTTCAGGAATGAATAATTTCTGGCCCACCCGCACCGAATCGCTCTTCATCCGGTTTGCTTGACGAATGGCGGCGGTGGTGACCCCATAGGCGTGCGCAATTTCCGAAAGCGTCTCACCGGATTTGACGACATGCTCATATCCCGTATCGGAACTCGATCCGCCTCCGGAAGACGAGGACGACGACCGTCCCGCCGACCCGGCCAGCATGCCTTGAATCTTATGGGAGATGTCGTCAATAATCGCCTGGCGATCTTCCGCACGGGCTTTTTGTAAAGTTTGGAATTGTTTCTCGAGAGCATCCAGCCGACTCTGAGTTGTGGAGCCGGCTCCCCGACTGGCCGTCCGGACCTGTTCCATCTCCTGTATCAGGGTTTGGTTCTCTTGTTCGACGGCCTTGACTTGTTCCTGTAATTCATTCAGGCGCTGGGCCAACATCTGAACATCCGCATCCCGGCGGGCCTCATCCGGGTTTGGCCCCATCATCGATGCGCATCCTACTCCCCAAACGCTCAACAGTACCGCCAGACAAAGAATTAAAATGGTTTTCATGCAAATCTCTTAGCATACCCGGGGGAACGCGCTCAAGCTTTTTCGGCCACTTTGATCCAGATTGATCCAGAATGGAACGCATTCCTATACTTTGTTATTCTTTCGTTTGGGGAATCATTTCTTCCAGGATGGCCACAACGGTCTGGATACACGCCTTGCAGGTTCGGTTCAATATATCTTTCTCTTTGAAGCGGCGGAGTCCTTCCTCGGTTGAGAGATCACATCCGTCCAATAGTTGCCGACAGTTGCAGGACCCGTGCCGGGCCTCAAAACGGCGCATCAGTTCCTGCGTCTTGGCATAGGTTTCCTCAGTGGCGGTGCGATCCTGTTTATCGCCTCTGCCGTATTTCAGACCCAAGGCCATAATTCCGCCGGTAACAGCCCCGCAGATATCCTGCCTTCGTGCCATGCCCGCACCGAACCCACAGGCGATTTTCAACGCGGACTCGGGATCGAACCGCAGCTCGTTCGAAAACGTCCATAAGACAGATTGCGCACAGTTGTATCCCGACAAAAACTTTTCCGTTGCTGCATCACTTTTTGATTTCATGTTCCTCCAGGTATAATGCCTTGGTTCTCCATTGGCGCACACCGTACGGAAAAATCGGATGCTGGCGATTATTTATGATCCGTGATCCCGAGCGTTCTCGCAATAGTTGCCAACCTGCGATCTTTCGTCCACAAAGGAATGCGACTGATTAGCGCCGAGGCCAGCAAATTCAGGTCAATCCATCCCAAGCCTTTGCCGGTCAACCGGTGGCGCTCAATCAAATGCAGAACTTCATCGTGGGTCGCGATGGAGACCCGGGGCAATTCGGAAAGCAGGGCCAAGATTTCGTCTCGGTTTGATAAATTCCCACAGGCCAACTCCCCAATGACGAACGGATGGGTTGCGACCTGGCCTGTTGAAAGAAAGTCCTGGAGCAAGGGCTCGCCTCGCCTAAGGTGGTCAACCCACACTGACGTGTCAACGAACACGGTGTGCATCAAGCCGATCTCCGCCTCGGAATCGGGCGTAGCGCTTTTTCAGTGCCCCCAAGATTCGCCAGGCGTTTTGCGCTTTCCAGGGCAATCAGCGCTTGCAGGCCTTTTTGGACAAGGGCCGTCTTTTCCTTGATACCGGTAAGGGCCACGGCCTTCCGAAAGGTTTGGTCGTCTATATTAAGCGTTGTTCTCATGCATATATGTATGCATAAACTGAGCATCCCACGCAAGTCGATTTTTTTAACGCCACCGTTACGGACGTTGCGGTTCGGCTATCTGTAGATTTCCTTGCGATGTCCGACGGCAACCACAAACACGATCAACAAGTCATCTTTGATCGCGTAAAGAATCCGATAGTTGCCTTGCCGGAGACGGTATTGCTCCAGACCGGAGAGCCTTTTGGATTGGGGCGGACGCGGATCATCAGCCAGTGACGAGATCGCCAGAATAATGCGCTGAAGGTCCTTCTTCGGGATTGAATCAAAATCTTTCCGAACACTCTTCTTGAGCTCGATTCTATATTTTCCCATCTCGCTTCAGCTCCTTGAGGGCAGACTCCAATGAAATGGTAGGTTCATGTGCCCGATTACGAAAGATCTCCAAATCATCGAGATCTTCATGAAGAGCGGTTGAGACGGCCTCATTGACCAGTTCAGATACGCTTCGCGAAGTTTCGACGGATTTCAGCCGCAACACGCGGTGAAGCGATGAGTCGAAATACACGGTAGCCCTTTTGACTGCGACGCTCATGTTTGTTCCCCTTTTCTCTGATAACAACATAGCGTTATGACGTCATAATGTCAATCTAACATCCGCTATGTGCAAGCCAGGCCTTGCGCACCGCTTCACACGAATGGGTTCCGGACTCGCGGCATTGGCTTAGGAAGTTAACAATCGATTTCTGCTTTGCGGTGAGCTTGATTTCCCGATCGATCGTTTTCCAGCCCCGGCCGTCATAATAATGGATCTGTTGAACTGCGCGGGAACGGATGCTCCGGTGCCGATCCCCTCCTTCATCTTTGCGGGTGCTCTTGGGTGGGTCATTCGCAAACGAAACCTCAATGGGAATGAACATCCCGAACGATGCCAGACCGGCTTCGCCCGCGGCGCACTGGCGCGCAACCTGCTCGCGGGCTTCTTCCAGCGTGTCGGCATGGATCGTTGACGTGATGCGCCCGCCTTGCGCAGGAACCGCGGTCAACCCGGGAACATCTTCATTCCAGAGATAACATCCGCGATAGTGGTCGCTGATTTCTTCGGTAACAACGCAGGTATTGGGCCCAAATGATTTCCAGCGTGCGCCCGGGTGCGCAAGTGTCACTTTTTCCCGATCTGGGAGAAACAGGAGCAAGGCACTCATCAGCGTTGTCTTGCCGGCCTCACTGGGCAAAGCACCGACCAGCCAGGAAGAGCCCTGTTCGATCCTGGAAACGAGCCAGGCGGCTTGATCGATGCCTAGCAGATCCTTTTCAATGAGATTGATCACCGACAAGGGCTCGCCGCCACGTTGCATGCATCGGCGAACTGTGGTTATAATCGAATCCATCCCGACTCCTTTCCAAAGGCCCGTCTCACCGTCTCATTCAATCTTGTCGATCCGGTGTTGGTGACGGCCGCCTTGAAATTCTGCGGTCAACCATGCGTCAACAATACCGATTGCAACACCCGGATCGACGAGTCGCGCTCCCAGCGAGATCATGTTTGCATTATTATGTTCCTTCGCAAGTTTGCCGGAGACGGCGTTCCAGCACACCGCGCAGCGGATCCCATGCACCTTGTTGGCCACGATCGCCTCCCCATTGCCGCTTCCTCCCAGGACAATACCAACCTGATTCTTGCCGGCCGCGACGCTGATTGCTGCGGGCCGTATGAAATCGGGATAGTCAACCGGTTCAGCACTCATCGTTCCGAAATCGTTTACCGTGTAGCCTATTGTTCGCAGGTGAGCCGCAATCAGTTGCTTGAGCTCATACCCCGCGTGATCCGATGCTATGGCGATGGTTTTCATTTGGTCTTTCTTCGGGGAACGTCAGTCTTGATGCGATGAGGACGCAACGTCCGGCGCGGGTTCCGAGGTCGCATCCGAGGTTCGGTTCGGGGTTTCTTTTTCCTTCTTTGCCAACAACCATATACCAATTATCAACAGGATGGGCCCAAGTGGAAAGTTAATATTCCGGCGCGCAGCTATGGCTGGGTGGCTTTCTTCCGCCAATATTCTTTCCCTTGGCTCGCGGATAGCGGCGTTCAGCTTCTTCTCAGTTTCTACGGACACATTCGGATTGCGGTGGGCGGAGATTGCGCGATTGATCGGCGGCATGACCATGAGAGAGAAAACGGAGAGCGCGAAGAAAGCCGCTACAACGAGGTAGCCCTTCTTTAGGCTTTTGCGATAGGCCCAAAGGGTGATAGTGGCGGCGTGATAACTCCTTAAAAACGCCGGTTTGGAATGGGATGTATGGATGGATAG
>Ga0118677_10013920_pt1 | contig 11473 bp, 17 predicted proteins | sample AliMusrvi5mmetaG_FD_86154 | JGI IMG/M metagenome (GOLD analysis project Ga0118677, IMG submission 86154) | reverse complement strand
CTTCAGACGCGGGGTGGAGCAGTCTGGCAGCTCGTCGGGCTCATAACCCGAAGGTCGTAGGTTCAAATCCTGCCCCCGCAACCAAACAGTAGAAGGCTTCTAGGTCAATTGACTCAGAAGCCTTTTTGCTTATTTAGAAATTCGTAGGCACATCGTAGGCATTTTCTAGGAATGTTGTATATCTACTTTGGTGGCACCAAAAGAAAGCCTTAGTACAGCATCCAAAGCATTTTCAACATCCTTTGGTTTCATTGGCCAAATTTCTTCCCCACCCCTAAATGGGATAAGTGAAATGTGGGTGTGTTGCCAAAATAATTTTTCAGCCGCATACACATCTTGAACTGAATAGACCTCTTGCACCTCCCACAGTCGGCCAGTTTCCTGAACGACCATACCAGCCGCTTTTGTAAAATCCGTGTTGTGCTGTTGAAGGCGAATTTTGACTTTTCGAGTTGTCACGCCAATCTTAAATAGATGCTCATGTTCACTCAAACCATATTCGGTAAAAATGCGGTTAGGATGACGCAGGATATATAGAAAGCCATCTTTCTTTTTCATGCTTTATTTTTAACTAGATAGCGTGGAAGGATTTCATCCGAAATTGGGTGATTCAGTGTTTCCTTGTACTGCTCTAAGGTCATTGGAACTAAGCCGTGCAGGATTAAGGTCTGATTGATGTAATCCAACCCTTCTAATACCTCCTGTTCAGTGAAATTTCTTTGGGTTGTCATGAGATTTTTGTTATGTAGAACATGATCAGCCCTGCAATTCCGCAAAGAACTAGAAATATCAAACCCTGAATTAAACAAGCCACAGATTCATCAGAAACTGGATCTGTATTGCTATAGGAAGAGGTAAATTTCCCAATTATGACAAAAAGAAGAGCTCCCCCTATAGTCATTCCACCAAAAAAAATTAAAAGAATCATAATTTAGCCCTTTATCTGCAGGCACTCGATGTGCTGGTCATCACTGCATCTTTTTGCGATGCCCTCAATTTCCTATAAATAGTTTCACAATGTTGGGTATGAACATACTCTTGCTTTGGTTGTGATTGTCTAACCCCTTCTGAAAGTTCAAAAGAAATGGCATTTTTCAGCAGATTTTCCAAAGCAATGTATTCAGAATCATTAAGTCTGATGGTGTATTGATAGGTTGTCATATATTTATTATTTAGTTTTAGAAATTTGACTTAAGCAACTAACAAGTTGTTCAGCTTCTTCTTTAGACATCAAAGGCGGCTTCATAGAAAAAATACGCACTGATTTTTCATTTGGCAATTTGACGCCAACTTGGACAGTTTTTCCGGTTGTTATGTCCACAATAAAGCTATATGCATCCTCTTCAGGGACTGTAGAGATAAGTGCATCCTTATCTTCAGAAGGCTTGATTGCCATCATATTGACGGCTTTACCGCTTGAATTAGCCATCATGAAAGATGTGATTGGGATGCGTTTTACTTTGGATGGGTCTTTGATGTCTGTAATGTAAACATAGCCAGCCTTAGCCATTCCCATCATTTGTCCTTGAGATGCCTTAAATACATTCATTGACACATCACCCATATGTGTTGGCTTTGGAACAGTTGTGACGAAGACTGTCCGAACACCGCAACCGTTAAAGTTGCCGCTGGCATCTCTATATACAAGGGGTTGGTTATTGGAGGTTTCTACCGGATAAACAGCTTGGGCAAATGCAGAAAAAGAACCCAATAGAGTTAACGCAAATGAAAAAATCTTCAGGAAAGGTTTTTGTTGTATGTGCATGGAAGTAGTAATCATTTCTTGTATTCACCCTTTTCACACCAGTAGGTGATCTTTATCTTGGAATGGATGGTGTTTTGGTAATGAACTTGTTCTTTATTTAACGCCTCAGAAGTCATCATGCAATTAGCTTGGTTGTACTTCAGGGCTTTTGGCTCATTAAAGCTAGCAATGTAATAACGAGCCGATTCATCTACCGCATCAGGATTTTTTAGATCTAGCCCATTCCTGTAAAGGGTGTACATATCGTCCTTACCGCACCCAGCTAAAAGAATAGTCATAGTTATAGGTATTAGAAGATTCTTCATTTGGGTATCTTATCCCGTGGATTCATATCCATCAAGAATTCACTATGGGGAATGGCTAAACCCTCACCCTCTCATGCTGGAAGTCCTGTTTTAGTGTCTCTTGGTCAGACTATTCGTCAAATTCGACTAAAAAAGGGCTATTCGCAAGAATCCATTGCTCTAGCTAGTGGGATAGATCGCTCCTACTTTGGGGGAATAGAGCGTGGTGAGCACAATGTGGGCGTTGTTAATCTTGAGAAGATTGCCATTGCCCTAGAAGTTACGCTTAAAGACCTCTTCAAAAACAAATAAGACTTACTGACTCAGAGACTGTCTCCTATTAGATTAAGAGCAGTCATTCAAAAAGAGTTAATTTAGGGCTCTTGAGGGGCAGAAATCAAGGCCAATAAGAGCCATTCAATTATTCGGCTCTAATCAATCCAAACATCACATCTCTATATGCGCCCGTAACCCGAAGAAGTTCACTGGACCTCGAGCAGAGTTATAGGCTGGATTGGCTATGCGTTGGTAATCTGCTGAAATATACAGGTCTTTATATACTTTGGCGCTATAGAAAGTCTCCATTATCTGTTCAGTCTTGTAGCTTAGATTGCCATCCCCAATAAAAGGAGACATGCCACCCATTTGCAGATAGGCTCTTTGAATAGGAGCAATTCCATTAACCGCAAATCCTAGGCCCACAGTGTCGCTAGGTCTAGACCAGCTACCCCCTTTGATACTGATGCCACCAGATAAAGAGCGACTAATGTCAACTGTTTGTGTTTCTGAATTGCCTGGGTTCCAGCTCCAACGACCAAACATCCCAATCTCTTCTGAAATGGCTTGTTCAAAATTGAGGCCATATCCCCAAGAGCTTTGTGCAGCAAGGCGGGTATTAGTAATCTCGGGGGTTGAGTTGTTTTGTTGGGCAATACCTACAGCACTTTGATAGTTGCCCATAAAAGCATGCTGTTGATAATAGAGCGCACGCACCGCACCAGGTTTCCCCCAAAGTTCATGCTCATGCGTTAATTCAATTTGATTTCCATAGTCCTGTGTCATGCTGTAATCAAGTTGAGCGGTGTTTGGAACGGTTGGCATTGCCAAGCGAGCCATTTTTAAGATCCAGTCATCTTGATACCACTCAGCTACAACACCATAGGTATATCCCTTGCTGTCTGCAGCATAGCTATAGGCGCCCATGGAAAAAATGGCAAAGTTTTGAAATTGAGTTCGAGGATCATGGCTATAGCTATTTTGATCAAAGAAATCCAAGGTTGCGAATTTACCGTAACTCAATACGATCCTGTTTTTATCAAGATTTCCTGCCAGCTGGTTAGGACCACCTTCTACATGTTCTTTTCCACCACCAAGCCCAAAGGTTTGGCGAATAAATGCACGTGCGGTGTAGTAGATGGGTGGAGCATAGGAGCCCTTTTGGAGTTCACCATTTTGAAATCCGCCCAAGCCAACAAGTTGTCCGTTAAAGGGGGTTCCCTCAAACATCTCTGGATTCCAATAGACTTCTGCGCCTTCCCAAAGTCTTGCGCCTAAGAAAGCGGTTGCGCTTAATGTATAACTCTTCCCACCACCACCTTCAGATTTATTTAAAAGACTATTTTGTCCGTAGTAGGGTGAATTGAAATTATTTTTTTGCTGAACAATATATGTTGACTGTCCATGAATGCTCCATTGTTCAGTCTCGCCCAATAAATTATCTAAGCTATCAATTTTGGGGCTGTCACTAATAGGCGATTCGGCCAAAATGACTGGGGCATCACTTACAGGAGATTCAGCATTCGCACCTAAAGATAGACCCAAGCATAGGGTGCTTAATAGAGTGATGATGCTTGTAGGTCTGGGGCTAAATGATAAAAACATCGCAAATGCCAAATAAACTTAATGAGAATTATTCTCATCTTAACATACAGTTGAGAATGACTCTCAATTGATAAAGCGGCAGTAGTGGGTCGGAAGGCGCCTAATTGCTCAAATTGGCCAGATGTGGTCATTAAGAGCTCACAGTACGGTTGGTTAAGTCAGAGGAACTAATAATCCTTTAGTCCCAAGTTCAAGTCCTGGTGGGCCTACCAATGAAAACAAGGACTTAGGGAGAAATTCCTAAGTTGTTTTTGTATTTCGGTATATTGACAAAAGCAATCTTCGTCATTGTTATTGTTGATTATTATTTAATGGGTAGTATTTAATGGATCCTGCCTTCTCTTGTTTTAGGGGATGTAGCTTGGATTGTGCTGTTCTATATCTTCGACAAAAGCCATAAGTGAGAATGATATTTTTGGTGTAATGTTTTTCAATAAGTAGTTAAAGATATAACCATTTTTCTAATTAACAAGGAGCATCATGAAACAGATCATTATTCCAGCCGCCGCACTAATTCTTGCATTACCCTCTTTGGCGATGGCTCAAAATGCACCACAGGGTGCAGCTATGGTTGTAAAAGGTCCTAACGAAGTTGCTGCAGCCGATGCCGTTCAAATACAGGGTAAGGTGAAATCAATTGATAAGCAAAATCGTAGCGTAGTTGTGGTCGGCCCACAAGGCAAAGAAGTTGCGTTAGCTCTTGGTCCTCAAGTTAGAAATTTTGACCAAATTAAAGTTGGCGACTTGGTAACCCTCACTTATGCTCAGGCTGTGGCGTTAGAGTTGCGCAAATCGGTTAATGGCGGTAAGTTGGGTCAACCAATTGTTTCAGAAGAAACTATGCGTGCTGCTCCCGGTGCTAAGCCAGCAGGTGCAGTTGAAAGAACTGTCACTCTCACCGCAAATGTAACAAAGATTGATCAGAAAACCCAAATGGTTACTTTAAAGGGGCCTAACCGCACAGTGGAGCTCAAAGTAAAGGATCCAGTGATGTTGCAGAAAGTTAAAGTAGGTGATCAAGTCGACGCCACAATTACCGAAGCGGTCGCGATTGAGGTTACTGCTGCCCCAACAAAATGATTTAATGCTGCTAAGCAGGGGATTACCAAATTGGCTATTCCTCTGCTGAACCGCCCAGTGCTAGATATAAATTAACACGCTGAGCTAAGGCGTCAACCCTTCCTTGGCGCCAGCGCATTTCACTAGTATTGGTAGAAATGATTTGTTGCTGCACTTGGCGTTGATCAACCCGACCAATTTTCAATTCCGAACTGGTATTTTGCATAATACGTTTTTGCTCTTTGAGTTGTATTTCCAGTTGCTTACTGCGCTCTCTCCAGTTAGCTTCACCAGATAATGCATTTTCAACATCGTTAAAAGCGGTCAAAACGATTTTTCCGTAATTGGCTAATGCTGCTTGGGCCTCTGCATTTTGATAGGCAATCTGGGCTTCAATGGTTCCACCCATGAAGAGTGGTACTGAGGCATTTGCACCCACACCAAAACTAGTATTAGAACTATTGATCAAGCTAAATATTTGACTATTAATATAGCCAAATCCAGCAGTTAAGCTGATTTTAGGCAGTCTTGCCAAACGTTTTTCATCAGCAAGATAGAAGGCGCTATTTACCCTAGCTTCCGCAGCGATAACATCTGGTCTACGTTCAAGTAAGTCTGCAGGCAATCCTGGGCTTACTGGAGGAGGGAGATCGGGAAGAAAGGTTGTTTTTAGGGGTTCTGCTTTTGGATAGCGACCAACGAGGACTTCGACAGCACGCAAGGCTTGATCTCTTGTTTGAGTGGCACTAATTGCCGCCTCTTTACTCTGGGCAGCATTTGAGAGAGCAGCCGATACTTCGGAGTTGGAAGATGCGCCAACCTTCTCACGGACTTGCATCAATTCAGCATATTTAATTGCAGCCTCAGCATTTTGATTGGCTAAGTTTGATTGATCTTGTAAATTTCGGGCAAACCAAACAGATTTTGTAAGGGTGGCAATTAAAGAGAGGCGGGCTGCATCCTGATCAGCAATGATAGCCTTGGAATTCTGCTCGGCTGCCGCTACAGAGGTTCTTACTCTGCCCCAAAGATCAAGTTCCCAATTAGCGCCAATGTAGTAACCAGTGATACCTGAGCCACTTGAGCCAGCTTTACCACCTACATTACCCAATGCATTAAGCCCAGGGTATTGAGCGCCGCCGGCTGCATCAATCAGTGATTCTGCTTGACTTCGTCTTGCAGCCATAACGCGAATATCGGGATTATTCTTTAAAGCCGCTGCTACTAATTCATTTAACTCTGCATCATTAAATTGCTTAAGCCAGCCAGCATCGACTTGCATGCCAGCTATATTTGAATTTGCTGCAAATTGGTTGGGCAGAGTTACGCTCGGTAAAGATTTTTCAGTAAGCTCTTTGCTATCTTGGACTTTGCTGATCGTACAAGCATCCAGAAAAGTAGCGCCTAGTAAAACACCTACTATCAAAGCAAAGCGGGAAACTGGAAAATTCTTCAATCTCAATGCAACTTAGGAATGATGTAGTTGAGTTTGGTGCTAATTCTGAGCATTACCTTACGGATAACGTGAAGAAATGCAAGATGATCGGTGTACACCGCGCCTTCTCCTACAGCTCCAGCTGGTAGTAACAGCTCTGCATGACGGTCATCCATGGCAAGCCTCACTACAAAGCGGTTTGGCGTAATGTTATTTAAACCAGTGGTAGGCAAATTTCCAGTGGCATTTAACTGACCCTGACCTTCGGCTAGGATAATGGCCTCCACTTTTGCTTTGAGAATTTTTCCTGGAAAGCTGGGGACGAAAAATTCTGCTTCATTGCCAACTTCTATTTGATGTAATTCATTTTGGTTGAAGAGGGCGTAGATTTGTGGGGCATCCTCCAAGAATGTCATCACTGAAGCAACTGGAAATGGGGCAACATAAGCACCAGGCCTTAATTGCAAATTGACTATGGTGCCATCACTAGGGGCTCGAACAACAGTTTGGTCTAGATCGTATTGAGCGTTTAGCTTTTGCTCAGTTAATTCAGCAAAATCAGCCTCAGCCTTTTCTAGTTCAAACCGATTGCCGGCACCGCTTTTAACAAGTTCTTGATTTTGGTTAAGGCGTAACTTAGCCAACTTGAGTTTTGCAGATAAAGCATTAACGGTAGCCTGGTATTGAGCAGGATCAATCTTAAAAAGAATTTCACCCTTTTTTACTCTTCGATCGATGGCTACGGGGACTTCGGTAACACGACCTTTCACTTGACTAACAATCCCTACCGAGTTGCGAACCACTAGTACATTACTACTTGATGGTGAAAAGATATTCAGAAGCAGGATCAAAGTGATCATGCCTACAACTGGAATAGTAAATACGATTACCTTAGAAACTGTATTCCAAGGCAATAGTTTGAATTTAAAGAATATCAACCAAACAATACCAGCATAGATGCCAAGTATTAGCGCTTCCATATTTATTCCACCTCTACTTTGAGGGCTTCGGCTCGGTGCTCTTTATCGAGTGGCATGTACTTATCAGTTCCATAAGCTAACTTGTACATGGTCGGGCGAGTGTAGGCCCATAAATAGGCAAAAGGCCAAAGCAATCCTCCAAAGAAGAAAGAAAGCAAACAGAGTGCATGAATGGCATCTCGCTGGGGGTGCTGGCGTTCCTTGGCAATAGTGTCCGGAAGAATGTGTACATACCAAAAGGCAGCAATTAAACCAACAGGTAATGCGATGAGCACCACCCAAGAGAGTAGATTTGCAAAGTCATCTAAAAGATCCGGAGGCAGGAACGAGGCGAATGCTAAGTTAGGGGTGCTAACAAATGCCAGCAATAAAGCCATAAACAAAGGTTTTTTCATCTATTTCTGCCTTGGCATCTAGAGTAATTTATTGAAAAATTTAACACATATTGATTACAAAGTATTAAGCCAATGCTTTTGATCGCAATGGATGTTTAAAAACTTGCAGCTAAGCCAATTGATGTGCCTCGCACGTTTAACCCAAATTGATAACGAAACACTAATCGAATCCTGCTGAAAATAGGATCCGATGCGCTTCGATCAAGCTCAACACCGGTTCCTAATGATGATAGGGAGCTAAAACCGAGTGTTCCACGCAGGTCACCCAAGAATTGGGTATTGGCAACTTCAAAGACTGCTCTGATAGGCCTATCTAGAGCCATAAAAGGAGTTGGTATTCTGCTGCGTGCCCAAAGAGAGACGCTTTGTGAGTCTGCCGATCCTTGTACTGCTGTAGAGCTTTGAAAGGTTTGAATAGCAATATTGGTGTAGCGAAGTTCGATATCAATTTCTTGATCAGGCTTGTAGTTTTCATAATCAAGCATGACCGAACCTCCTGCGCCATAAGAGTTCATGCGACCGCTATTAATAAATTGCAGATTAACGTCGCGGTTATTGTTGATATAGCGAGTCGCAACAGAAGCATCGCTTTCTAAATGCCCTAGCATGACATTGGCTATGGGCCTAAATCGTAGCTGATCAGTGATTGGAAAATCCCAGCCAATTCCACCAGTGCCTGTGATGCTATTCCAATACATTGGAATATTCACAGTGCTATTGCCGACACCATCAGTAAAAGTTGGGTTATAACGATTTAAGGCAATAGTTCCCTCAAGGTAAAGCGGAAAAGAAGCGCTAACTCTGTCACCACCTCCTAATGATGTCATCTGTAAGTCCGCCTTACCATCACTACCATTTGTAATTTTAAGATTACCTGTAGTGACATCTGGGGTTAGGGAGTACCCAGTAATTGTCATTAGTGCATCAGCACGTTTTTTTAAATAGTTAGTGCCAGCATCCTGAAGTGGGGTTTGCGCATGTGCATATTGCCAAATGCCCAATAAGCATGTCAGTACTAGAAATAGATGCCGTATCCAAAGGGGCATGAAAATTGCTTAAGTGAAGATTTTGTTGGGGGGATTTCTAAGAATTAAATATTTTAGTATGTTTGAGTAAATGGCGTCGGCAGCCTACGTAAAGGTCGACTTTGGGTCGAGAAGCGCCCAATTACCTAATTTGACCCAAATGACTCAAATCGGCCATTTGGTGCCACCTCTTTATGAAAAGAGATTATTAGAAATTGTTCAAGATAAGTTTGTGAATGGCTATTATCAATGGAATGTTGGTGATGATGACTTTAATTTGGGGCTTTATCGCGGGTTATCTGGGGTCGGTTACACATTGCTGAGAAGGCTTGATCCTTTCCTGCCAAACCTATTGTTATTCGAGTAGTTTATATAAGCTTTTTAAATTGCTTTACCAAGTTGTTCGGCGTTTTGGGTCAACTATTTAAAATGGGTGGCAAGCAGGCCAAAAATCCTATTCCCAACCATTCCCACTTTTTGGGTAGGATCATTATTACATTGACCCAGTGTTGTATTATCTCTTCAAAATAGCCCTGGCCGCCACTAGCGAAGCTACTCTCAGTCAAAATATTAGCCAAGCCTATATCGCCCATTTCAGCAAGAATGCCAATATGAATGATGAGTAAGGTAATGATGAATAAATTAGTTTCTCGATTAGGTTTTTTAATTCCTCCTGGTAACCCCAATACCGAAGGGGAGGTCATCAATATGGCGACACCAGAGTTTTCTATTCACTTTACGAGGATGGTTGCTCATGGAGAAACTGGAAGTCTTGAAGGGCAGGATGAGCGCAATCAAACACAGATCGATCATTTGCCGGAAAATATTGAGCTTCTCAAGTTGGTAAAGCCTGCGGTGATAGCCATGGCGCATACCGCTAGTAGCTACACTCTTGGTAAGTCAAATGAGGCTGACTTGATTAAAAAGCTAGAGGAACAATATGAGATTCGGTTTATTACTGCTTTTGGTAGTGTTGTAAAGGCGCTCAACCACCTAAATGCAAAAAAGATTGCTTTTGGCACTCCGTATAGTGAGCAGAACACTTTGCGCTGCAAGAATCTTTTGGAAGCGTATGGATTTGAAGTAGTGAGTTTTGGTAATTTACCAGGCGTTAAAAATATCTATGATGAAACCACGGAGCGCGCATTGCAACTAGTGCATCAGGTGAATAGTTCTGCTGCAGATGCTGTATTTGTGAGTGGCGTTGGAATGCCTACCATTGATATTCTTGCGCAAGGCGAGGACGAAATAGGCAAGCCAGTAATCTCAAGTATTGCAGCAACAATGTGGAATGCACTTCAAGTGGCTAAGGTTGATAGCAGGATTGAGAATTTTGGCGGCTTACTTTCTGGGAAATACTAAGATGAAATTCTTTAAATACTGTTTAGTTTTTCTGGCGCTTAGTATTGCTGCTGTATCGAATGGCGCCACCTTTCCAGATAGACCAATTCGCTTGATAGTGCCATTTACAGCCGGAGGTAATGTTGATAATTCGGCGCGTACGATAGGGCAAGGCTTGTCTGAGCAAATTGGGCAAGCTGTCATTATTGAAAACAAGCCTGGCGCAAATACCATGATTGGTGCGGAGTATGTAGCTCGCTCCAATGCTGATGGATATACATTACTTTTGGGCGGCCCAGAAAGTATTGCGATCAATCCCCATGTCTATAAAAAACTTAACTATGATCCGCTCAAAGACTTTACTGCCGTAGGTTTGGTTGGAACATTTCCCTTTGCATTGGTCGTTAATCAAAAACTACCAGCAAAAAACCTCAAGGAGTTTGTGGCCCTAGCCAAGAGTAACCCTGGAAAAATGAATTACTCCTCATGGGGTGTAGGCAGTACATCCCAAATTACTTTTGAAAAATTCAATCAAGTTGCAGGTATTCAAATGGTTCATGTGCCATTTCAAGGGGCATCTCCGGCTATTACAGCGATTGTCGCTGATGAGGTTCAAGCGATGATGGTTCCTTTATCTGTGGCGATTCCTCAGGCCGCCGGCGGGAAAGTAAAGATCATCGGCATTACTACAAATCAACGTTTTGCTAGCGCTCCAGAGATTCCAACATTTCAAGAGCAAGGCTATGCGGTTGTAATGAATGGCTGGCATTTAATCGTTGCACCCAAGAAAACTAACCCTTTAGTTTTACAAACGCTTAATCAAAGCCTCAACAAAGCGCTTGAGACTCAAGCCACTAGAGATGGATTAAACAGAATTGGAATTGATCCGACTCCCGGCTCAATCTCAGAGGCCAATAAGCTCATGAAATCCGAATCAGAGCGCTGGGGAAAAACTGCTAAAGATGCTGGTATCGCTATTGAGAAGGCGGATTAGTAAGAATGGAAATGCGGATTCACAAAAGTGAACTGACCTGATTTTTAGTACCACCCCAGAAGAGAGGATTTTTGATAATCTCCATCCTAAAGGAGCGCTAAATATGGCTAAAGTTCAACGTCTCAAACCCGAGCAAATCGTCACCTAATTGCTAGCAAGAAACACCAAAAATACCTTCATATGGTTTTTCTTTGAGCGTCCACTTTGGGTCTTGAATTCAACTGATCGATGCAACACACTACAAACTGCGTAAGCAAAAGGAGTGTTGCTCATGAAACAACGACCTCGAATCTATTACACCGCCACTCAAAGAG
>Ga0118677_10013919_pt1 | contig 11474 bp, 9 predicted proteins | sample AliMusrvi5mmetaG_FD_86154 | JGI IMG/M metagenome (GOLD analysis project Ga0118677, IMG submission 86154) | reverse complement strand
GATTATAGACGCATATATAAAGACAGGGGAGCCGTTAGATAAGGCAGGATCATATGCACTCCAAGAAATAGGAGCGTTGCTTATAGAAAAAATTGAGGGAGATTTCTTTAATGCAATGGGATTGCCGCTCAAGCGATTAGTAAAAGAGCTTGAAGATTTTGGAATAAAAGTTTTGGTATAAGCGTGAAGACGAAACGTCCTAGGCTCAACAAGTAAGTGCAACGCTTCGGTACAATACGAAGTGTATGAAATACAAACAATTTTATTGACAATCACTAGACAGTATGCCAGTCTGTAGCCAGAACAAATATTCTAAAAATTTTAAGCCCAAGGAATCATCTTTTGGCCTCACCACCATTGCATTGCCAGTTATCCATGATTTTGGAGTAGAGATATTTACCGACCCACAAGTCGCCCCACGACAAGTGATTAATAGCTGAGGCTCTTCGTGATTGTACTTATCATACCGACCAATAATTCCATTGGCACCAAAAACAACATATTCACCATCACAGACCATCTCTTTTGCAGAAATAGTTTTAGGCTGGTAAATATCACAAACCCCGCCAAGTTTTTTTGTTTGCCAGTTATTTTTCATAATATTTTTCTATTGACACAAGTTATCCACAGTTGTTATAATATAAATAGATTAGTGGGACTAGGGCTTTCCTGGGCCCACTTTTTTTATGGAAAAATTTTCAAACCGCAATTCAAATATTCCCCATTTTTACAATGAAACTTTTTCTCAATAATTTGAAAAGCCATGTTCTCTCTTGTTTTATCTTGTACCCATTTACCAATCGGATAGGCGGCAAGATCGGCGATTTGCATGCCGGCGATATTTTGAACTTTTTGATTAAATGATAGGTCAACTAATTTAGCTTGTATTTCCGGAATCTTAAACATGCTGTGATCACGCGAACGAAATTTTTCGTAAACATCGGCTAACTTTTGGTCATTATGAGTCTCTCGCGATTCGATTCTGAATATCATCTGCTCTTTGCTTCGCCCCAAATACATAATTGATCGCTCAAGAATAAATTGCAGACAAATATGATATGGGTTATCGGGATCGCTATATTTAGATTTAAGTTTTGTCTTATTGATAGCCGCCGCAATAATTTTGAAATCCAGATAACTCAATACTTTATCGAGATCTTGGTAGAAGGATTCTCTTTTTTCCTTGTCCACTAAACAGGAAAAATCCTTTTTTTGTTTCCTGATATCATAAGAGCGCAAAATAATATCAGTTTTACCAAAATACTTCATTTTCAACTTATTGATAAGCGGTTCCGCTTTTTGGTTGTAATAATCAAAATCAAAAATACAACCGCAAAGCACAAATAAAGGATATGATGAATCAATTTTTTCCAAACTGTGATCGCCAGATTCGTCAAGAAACATTACTTTCATAGCTGCTCCTCGGTTTTTTCAAAAATATTTTTACTTTCATCGTCGAGCTTTTTCATTTCTTCCAAAATCTCCTTTGGCGTACGGAGCACGATCTCATTATCTTTGTTTGGGTTTTTGACGGAGAGGTCAAAGGTTTTTTGGTCAATGTCTTTGGCATCAACACTCCACGAATTGGGGCTGCCGGCTTTGGTTTTTTGAAGTTCGACAAATTCAGCCAAGTCGGCTTCATTTAGCGAATTTGTTTTGCCCAAATTCCGATCGAGATTAAGCTGATAGAACCAAACTTTTTGCGTCGGCGCGCCTTTTTCAAAAAACAAAATAACGGTTTTGACGCCGGCGCCGGCAAATGTGCCGCCGGGCAAATCCAAAACCGTGTGCAGGTCGCAATTTTCCAGCAAAAGTTTGCGCAGAGAAACCGAAGCGTTGTCGGTGTTTGATAGAAATGTATTTTTGATGACGATACCGGCTCGGCCACCAGCTCTCAGAATTTTGATAAAATGCTGGAGAAAAAGAAAAGCCGTTTCGCCGGTTTTGATCGGAAAGTTTTGCTGTATCTCTCGGCCGATACCGGCGCCGAAAGGCGGATTGGCCAGAACAATATCATATCGATCTTTTTCCTGAATATCGGATAGATTTTGAGCTAAAGTATTGGTGCGCTTGATGTTCGGCACATCAACACCATGAAGAATCATATTCATTACGCCAATAATATACGGTAACGCGATTTTCTCTTTGCCAAAGAAAGTTTTTGTCTGCAACATATCCCAAGAGCTTGAATTTAATTTTTCACGATCGGTTATCAAGTAATTGAACGCCTCGACCAAGAAGCCGGCGCTGCCGCAGGCGCCGTCATAGATTGTTTCACCGATTTTTGGCGCCACAACTTTCACAATAGTTCTAATTAGCGGACGAGGGGTATAAAATTGACCGCCGTCTCGGCCGGCATTGCCCATATTTTTAATTTTGCTTTCGTAAAGGTGGGAAAGCTCGTGCTTTTGTTCGTCAGTTTGAAAATGCAGTTTGTCAACTACATCCAAAATACTTCTTAACGAATAGCCGCTTTGAATTTTATTTTTAAGCTCGTGGAATATTTCACCAACCTTGTTTTCAATAGTGTTGGCGTCTTCGGTTCTGAAATTTCTAAGATACGGAAAAAGCTTATTGTTTACGAAATTAATCAAATCGTCGCCATCCATGGCTTTTTTGTAATCGAGCTTTCCGTCGGAATTTTTGGGACAAGCCCAGCTATTCCAACGAAAATCTGGCGATAGGATATATTTATGCTCTTGGAGCGTTAACTTTGCACTTTTCATCCTTTCGGTTTCTAAATCGTCAAGATATTTCAAAAACAAAATCCACGAGGTTTGCTCGACATAGTCAAGAGCACTTCCCGCGTTATCTGATCTTAGAATATCGTCAATGTTTTTGAATGATTGCTCGAAACTTGCCACTATTTCTTTTGCCATTTTTATTCCTCAAATGATTTTTTATTGACCATAGCATATCACTTTTTATGCTTGAATAACAACGATGCGTTCCTCGTTTTAGCAAATATACTCAAATACAAAAAAATGCTCGGTTAGAACCGGCATTTTTTCGCGCCCAGACTGATGAAACTGGGCTGACTGCGGAGACAAAATCGTTGTGGTGGACCGTGCCGGATTCGAACCGGCGACCTCCACATTGCAAATGTGGCGCTCTACCAACTAAGCTAACGGCCCAACGCCACATATCTTACAATATTAAGACATAATTTTCAAGCTACATATTGAAGAGCGCATAAAAGCCAAAACCAATCAAAATCAGCCCGATCAGTTTCCAGAAATTGTATGTTCCTCCAGCACCAAGCCACTCTTCGGCAATATCAATCCGCGAGGTGTTATCGGTAATCCACTTACTATATATAATAGCCAGAAATCCACCCGCCACTCCACCGATAAAATAAAGAAAATTCATTTTTCCTCCGATTTTAATATATTCATTTTAACATAAAAATATTGTCGAAGTAAAAAAGCGGAGCTAGCTATTGACGTCATAATTAGCACTACTATATAATTGTGTAAAGAGTTAATTTGGCGGAGGGTTGATGAACGTAAAATCATTTTGTACGCGCAAAAACAAGTTTTTGAGTTGTCTTTTGGTTTTGTCGACTGTCGTCCTTTTTATTTCTCCACAAGTCACTCACGCCACTTCACCCAGTATTTTTGCTATCTCCGATAATATGAGCAGTGTTGCTATTTCTACAGGCTCTACCCACACTATCAAATTTACAACCGGCAATACTATCCAGGGTACAAGTAGCACAATCGTTGTTACTTTTCCCTCTGATTTTGATTTTACTAATTCGGCTTACAGCGATATTACTCTGACCCACGGATCTTCAACCGGCCTCGAAAACTCTTCGACGATTTCTTCATCGCCTAGCAGTGGGATTTGGGGCGCCGCCTTTTCAGGCACAAATAACCGTATCCTTACACTGAGCGCGCCAACCTCTGCCGAATCAAATCCGATCGCATCCGGAGACAAAGTCATTATCTCTTATACAAATAGTGCCCATGCCGTCAACGGATCCTCAGCTACCACTTATTTGCCGACCGTTGAGATTACCGGCACCGGCGAAGCGGCAGGACCGGTTCAATACGCCATCGTTTTGCTTAGCTCCGACCAAGTACAGGTTTCTGCCACGGTCGACCCCTATCTGACTTTCAGTATGACTGGCTCGACCATCACTTTAACCAAAGCGGCCGGTGGCAACCCGACTTATTCATCTGGCGGCACTGGCTACAATCAGGGGACAGCCAATACCTTGACCGCCTCAACCAACGGCGCCAGCGGATATAGCATTGCCTATTATGGCGATACTTTGAAAAGCGGTAGCAATTCGATTGCGGCCATGACCGTTGGAGCCGCCTCTTCGCCCGGCACAGCGCAGTTTGGGATCAACCTCAAAGCCAATTCCGCACCCAGCACCGGCACCGGAGTCAGTGGGGCCGGCTCAGGCTTGCCTACTAGCGATTATGGCACGGCAGATAACTTTAAATTCGTGGCTAACGCTTCGACGCCCATGGCCCAAGCCACAGCAGTCACCGCTGAGAATACCTATACTGTTTCCTACATCGCCAACATTGATCCGACTACACCGGCCGGCGCCTATACCACCACGATTACCTACATCTGCACCGGAAATTTTTGATAGTAATTTCCGAATTGGCTAGAATAATAAGTTGATGATTTGAGGAAAAAATGTTGAAAAGAATTACATTTTTGTTTTTGTTGTCTGTACTAATATTAAGTCCTTTTGCGTCAGCCCAAGCCCAAACAGCTTCGGCCTCTCAGAACTCAGGACTGACTATTTCTCCGCCAATCGCCGAGCTAAATTTTAGCCCCGGTCAAACTTATTCAGAGACAATTAAAATTAATAATCCGACCAACGCTCTGGTGACGGTTTATCCGCTTGCCAGCAATTTTGTGTCTCAGGGCGAGACCGGCGTACCGGCAGTCGAGGCGACTGACCAAAATACAACCTCCGGTTTGGCCGGCTGGATCAGTTTCTCCCAGTCAAAACTCGCTCTGACGCCAGAGCAGGAAATAGAGTTTCAATACAAGATTGCCGTACCCGCAAATGCAGAGCCGGGCGGACAATACGCTTCGATCCTATTTGCATCAGAGCCACCACCGACCGACAAAATCGGAACTCAAGTTTCTCTAATTAGTATGATTGGTTCACTCATTTTGGGCAGAGTCGCCGGCGACATTACCGAAAAAGCCGACCTGGTTCAATTTTCCACTAACAAAATTTTTTATTTCAAGCCTCCGGTTGATCTGATCTTGAGAATCGGTAATACCGGGAACATCCATTTCGCGCCAAAGGGAGAAATCAATATCAGCAATTGGGGTAAAAACGTCGCCACACTGGATATAAATCCTCAAAATGGCAACGTTTTGCCCAATTCAATTCGTCGATTTGAAGGATTGAGCTACACCGGCCATTGGTACTCTTTTGGAAAGTTCAGTTCAAAGTTAACGATGAGCTACGGACAGACCGATCAGACCCTGACCGGCAATCTTGTTTTTTACATTATCCCTTGGTGGGCTATCACTATTTTTGTGCTGATTATTATTGCGATTATTTTCCTTATCTCCAAAATCGGAAGAAAAAAGAAAAAGAACGTCAGCTACGCCAAATTTCTAGTACCGCCGACTACGCCGTCACCCAAAGACGAATTTAGGCTAAACTAACGGCTAAAATTTGGCGACCAAAATAAAAGCTTGATCCGACAAAGAAATATTTGCGTCTCGAGCCGGACCATCGATTTGACCGATTAATTCACCGGCCGACGATAAAACCAGATATTCAGCCACCGAATTGGTCGAGATAAACATGCCATTATCGTTTCTTGAATAGGTCAAATACTGATCGACCGTCATCGAAATAGTCACGTTTTGAGTGCGAGCATCAAGACGAGCGGGATTGAAAAATAAAATAGCAGAAAATAAAATTAGAAAAAGGGCAGGTTTCACGCTGAGACTTTCTGCCCTCCTTTACGAATAGATTTGCAATATATGATTAAATCTAAAAAATGTCAATAGCCAACCCTAAAATTGAGCGCACTAAGCAAAGACTAAAAAAAATTCTGGCCAGGTCCGGAAGGAGGCCTTGGCTTAATCTCGGCATTTTGTCCGCTCTCACAATTTGCCTTGTTTTTTTGTTCTCTTTTATTTTGCCTACAATTTCGATGGCCAAAACCACAATTCTAGAGGATGGTAATGGCGGCAATCCCGACCAAACAGTTTTTGGCGGAGACCAATCCCCCGGTTTTACCGTCGATACCAACGGTGCCATCACGGACAAATCGGAGATCAAAGCTGATTTGAGCTGGAACGATCAGCCTGTTAATTTTTCGCCCGATATTGCCACCACTGGAAATAATGATCAATTTAAAATAAAAATTGCCGAAAATCAGTTTAGACCCGGCCTTTACAAGCTTTCGGTTCAGCTCAGCTCCGGATTGGTCAGTAAAACTCTGACCGAAAATTTTATCTGGGGAGTTTTGGCTTTAAACTCCGACAAAGATGTCTACGCACCCGGCGAAATGGCTTATTTGCAAATGGGCGCGCTAAATGAGATCGGCCAGACCCTTTGCAAAGCAAATTTAAAATTAGAAATCACCGATCCCCAATCTCAAGTAAAAGTCTTGGCCACTCAGGACAAAACTATTGCCAGTTCCAACGTTTGCTCTCAAGATAATGTGACCGATCAACCGGACTATTTTGCGAATTATGAAGTGGCTGACATCGGAACCTATTTGCTCAAATTGACAAATCTGGATAACGGCTATTCAATCGACAGCTCATTCAAAGCGGAAAAACAACCTTCCTTTCAGGTAGGACGCGAGAGCTCTTCCAGAATAAATCCATTCAAATCCGGCTATACAATGACCTTAAAAATAACTGCCGGAGGTAATTTTTATGGCAATATCAAAGAAAAGGTACCCGCCTCTTTTATAGTCAGTGATATCTCAGATGGCGGCAAAGTTTCTAGTCAAAATGATAACGACCGGCAAATTATCTGGCCGGCGACGATAAATAACAGTGAAACACTGACGCTCTCCTACCAATATCAGGCGCCAAAAATAAGCCCTGAGTTTTATCTTGTCGGACCTTTAGAAATAAATTCCGAAACGCCTCCTGCAAAAGAACCGGAACTAACTCGGCCCGCCACTTCCGGCGATAATATTATCGGAGACGAAACCGGGTCAGGCGACAGCGTCAGCGGCACGGTAGTAAATAGCAATGATGGCATACCCAAAGAGTCAACGGACAATTCATCCACAATTCAGGCGTCCACGCTAGAACCTTATACCGAAGCCAGACAATGGCAGATCGCCGCCGATACTTATACCATCTCCGGCACAGTCTACACGGCCGAGAACAATTCAACCAACATCGGTACCGGCAAAACCATTAAGATGTCTATTAATGGCGGTGCCGCCATCTCCACTACTACCAACGCTTCCGGGCAGTTTACTTTTAACAATCCGACGGTGGGGGCTGGTAATACCCTGGGTATTTATGTTTCTGGTGACGCTAATAAGGCCAGTTATATCACTATAGCCGCTGATGGCTCGACAAGCATTACCGGTCTCGCTCTCTATACTACTCATGTTCTTTTATCCCAAGAAAATGCCGCAGTAATGACCAATGCACTCCTTGGCACTGCTAATACTATCGCCGATGCCGATATGTTAATCTCAACTTCTTCCGGTGTTACTACTTTTACTAACAATAATACTGTCCGTATTGTCAGCGGGAAGACTTATCAACCGGGCGCAAATGCGACTATTAATGGTAATTTTCAACTCTACGGTACCTTTGTTCCTCAGGCCAATACGATTAACATAAATGGCGGTTGGGATGCGACCGGTGGCGCTTTTACCAAAGGTACTTCAACAATTAACTTTACCGGCGCCGGCGCCAACAACACCATCGCCAGTAATTCTCAACAATTTTACAACGTAACGGTCAACTCCGGAGTAATCGGTTATTGGAACATGGATGAATCGAGTGGCACAATCACTGTAGCTGATTCGAGTGGTAACAATAATACGGCCACTGCTAACAGCACAACCGATATTAACACCGGCCAATATGGCAACGCCAGAACTTATAACGGATCATCGGATTTCATCAATTTACCATCTGCTGTCATGAACAATTTTACTACAGGGCTGACTTTTTCCATTTGGGCAAAGCCTACTTCCACGCCGGCTTGGAGTCGTTTTATCGATCTTGGTAACACCGGCACTACCAATAATGGTATTTTATTGTATCGCGGTGGCCCCAATGGTGGTACATCGAATGATCTTTCTTTTGTTGTCTTTAATGGAGCAACCAACGGCGGTGCCGTCACCCTATCTAACGGTATAATTAATAACGCCTGGCATTTGTATACAGTTACAGAAGATACATTGGGCCACGTGGTCATTTACCGTGATGGCGGCGTAGCTTCAGTTAGTGGAACCACGGCCGTGCCACCAAATGTGACTCGGTCAAATGATTACATTGGTAAAAGTAACAATGGCGATGCTTTGTACGGTGGCTCAACCGATGAAGTGCGCATTTTTAACCGCGCTCTGACTGCTACCGAAGTCTCCAATCTTTACAACAACAATACTACCTCTGTTTATTCTCTCTCTTCCGACCTGACCGTTTCTAATAATTTTACAATGACGGCCGGAGCCTTAACGGCCGGCACCAACAATATCACCACTGTTAATTACGTTCAGACCGGTAGCACCTTTACCGCTCCGACATCGAGTGCTTCCACCGGTTTAAGTGTTTCCGGTAACTTCACCAATTCCGGCGGCACCTTCACGGCTGGTACCGGCACAATTATTTTAAGCGGAGCGAGTGCCCAGACCTTTACTGCTGGTGGCACCGGTTCAACATACAACCCTTATAATCTGACTGTGACTAATGCTTCCGCCAGCGGTGTCACTTTCGCCGACTCCGTTACTCTTGGTACTGGCGGCACATTTACCGACACAACCAACAACTCTAAATTGATTTTTACTACTGCCAAAATTTATACTTTTCCAAATATTTCCATTCATGGCACAACCGGCAATAATGTCATTTTAACTTCGACTAACGCTTCGCCCGGCACTCCTTCCGGTCCGACTTGGAGCTTTGTGGTTTCTCAAGCGTCTCCTGTCGTAACTTACGCTACAGTCTATGATTCCAACGCCACCGGCTCATCCGGCCAAATCAACGCTACCGGCAATTGCACAAATAGCGGCAACAATACTTATTGGAATTTTGCCGTGGCGCCAAATAGTCCCACCTCATTTACTCAATTAACTTCGCCCGGCAATGCCGGTATTGGCGAATCCGCTTGGACTGCAGATAGTACGCCAGCTTTAAACTTTAGTATCACTGATCCAAATAGTTTGACCGTCAAATACGAAATTCAGATTGCAACAAACTCTGGATTTTCTAGTCTGGTATTAGATTATACCGACAGTAATCTCTCCAGCTCCGGCACAGCTTTTACTTTTACTCCTGGCAGTTATACCAATGGCACCTGTTCCGGCACCTGTCCTGCGACATTAGCGGACAATTCAACCGGTTATTGGTGGAAAGTAAAAGCCATCAACAGTAGCAACCTATCCTCGAGTTTTGTTGAGTTCGGTGTAGCCGGCACGATGGATTTCAAGGTTGATGCAACCGCCCCATCTGGCGGAAGCATTACAAATAGTTCCAACACCGGTTCGCTCACTCAATTGGCCGCCAGTTGGTCAGGCTTCTCAGACCCAACTTCAGGCATTAATAAGTACGAATATGCCATTGGCACCACCAGCGGTAGCACGGATATTAAAACCTGGACTAACAACGGTACTGACACCGGCGTGACCGCAACGGGTTTAAATTTGCAAACTTCAGTCAAATATTTTTTTAGCGTCCGTGCCACTGATAATGTCGGCAATGTCGATAGCCCTGTTAGCGCCTCAAGCCAGTATGTTCTGCCGACTTTATCTTTTTCGATCAACAATAACAAAGTCATCTTTTCTAACCTCAACGCCGGAAACTCTTGGGCCGACACCAAAACAACGACCGTCCATACGATTACCAACGCGGCCAACGGTTATTCCGTTCTGGCCTATGCCGACGGATTATTGACCGCCACCGGCTACCCTCTATTAACGATTCCCAACTACTCGGGGACGTATTCCTCGCCCTCAAGCTGGTCCGGCACCGGTTTCGGCTACACATCCAGCGATCCCGATATTAGTGGATCAAACAAATGGGCCAGTTCAACAAATTTTTGTGCCTTTAATTCGAGCCCGCCGGGCGACATAGTTGCCGATCATGAAGCAGCTATAAATGGCTCTACCGGTAACGCCAATGATACCTACATTATTGCATATAAAGTTGTGGCACCATCTGCTCAGCCAGCCTCGACATACAGGACAACAATTAATTATATCATTCTGCCAAATTACTAACTTCTTTACGGCAACCGCATCTGTCAAAGCGTAGTTGTTTTGGATGGCAAATTGGTTGTATAATAATAGCATATCGTAACAAAGATAGTTTTGAATTAAATCGTATCACGGTCAATTTGGTGAGTTTTCGCATTGGTTCCAAGGAGGTATTATTAATTTCTCATTTTTTCGGGATCTTAGTGCACGAAAAAAATTTGTATTTATTTTTATACTAACCCTTTTTATTATTGGGCTTGGTGCTTTTGGTTTTTTGGTCAAAACTGGCAAAATCACATTTTCCGCTGATACGCTTATTCCACATATGAGGATAAGTTCCTCAGTGCAAAATATGATAAATAATAACACAGCAAAGACTGTCATTGTTTCCGGCACTTTCAACGATTCTATCACTGGGGGGCTAGTACCCAATGCTGATGTCTTAGTACGTCTACCAGATAAATCGTTAGCAACTACCAAGACCAATGCTTTGGGCATGTACAGCGTGTCGATAGCGATGCCAAATAACTCTCTGTCACGTGACATTGAAGTCAGTGTCAGCGCTCCCGGATACCCTAATAGTATGCTTTTAGACGGCGAGAACGACGTCATCATCACAGTGCCTGACCAGGTCTCGCCAATTTTACTTTCGCAAGACTTCTATCTCTCTAAAGTACCTCAAGATACCGTCTCTACGGTACCGGATACCAGCGGTTGTCGCACTACTGCTCCGGATCTCAACACTGCTGGCCCGGATGATTATTGGGGTTTCTATCATCCTGGAGATTACGTCAGTCAGCGTGTCAATGGTGTTCTTTATTGCGCGGCGGAGAACAACGCTGTTGTTCTGACCAATTATGCCGATGCTATAGCAACCGCAAAACGAAATGTCATAAATGGTAGGAAAATCTCCGTCCGGTCACAGCTCTGACAAACTTCTCTTTCGTTACTGAGAAGTCTTCGAATTGCTTGTTAGAGATTTTTCCTTTAGACCAGTTCCAGATCTTCTCAATGGGATTATGATCGGGCGCATAAGGTGGAAAGTTAATCAGATGATACATTGACAGTCTGCCTTTTGCT
>Ga0118677_10013917_pt1 | contig 11475 bp, 22 predicted proteins | sample AliMusrvi5mmetaG_FD_86154 | JGI IMG/M metagenome (GOLD analysis project Ga0118677, IMG submission 86154) | reverse complement strand
TCTCTATAGACAATCCTGCCCTTGGACAGGTCGTATGGGGACATCTGTATGCGGACTTTGTCTCCCGGTAGTATCTTTATGTAGTGCATACGCATCTTGCCAGAGATATGAGCCAATATCTTATGTCCGTTCTCAAGCTCTACCCTAAACATAGCATTAGGAAGCGGTTCAAGAACCGTGCCTTCCACCTCAAAATAATCTTCTTTAGACATAGCGTCTACACCCCTTAAAGTTCTGTAAGAATAAAAGTCCCTTGTCCAGTAATGGCAAGGGAATGCTCAAAATGTGCGGCAAGACTACCATCTCTTGTCACGACTGTCCAGCCATCATTTAAGAACTCAACTTCGTAGCTTCCTGTGGTTACCATGGGTTCTACAGCAATAGTGAGTCCCGGCTTTATTATCACTCCGGTACCTTTTTCCCCAAAATTAGGCACCTGGGGATCCTCATGCATGCTCTGTCCTATACCATGCCCCACAAGCTCTCTAACCACTGAATACCCATGTCCCTCGACATAATCCTGTATAGCTGCGGATATATCATGCAAGTGGTTTCCAGGCTTAGCGTACTTTATACCCTCATAGAGGGATTCCCTGGTAACCTTTAAAAGGTTCTGAGCCTCCGGGGTCCCCGACCCTGCAATAACCGTGGTAGCAGCATCCCCTGCATATCCATTATAAAAAACACCAAAATCGACACTAACTACATCACCGTCTTTGATCATCCGTTTCTTAGATGGTATACCGTGTACAACTTCATCATTGATAGAAACACACAACGCTGCTGGATATCCCATGTATCCTTTAAAGGCCGGTGTAACACCTGGAGCTTTGGTCTTTAAATAGTCCAAAGTGATCTCTTCAAGATCCCAAGTGCTAATACCTGACTTTATTATAGATGAAAGGTGATCCAACACCAATGCGACCACATGACCGCTTTTACGCATTGTATCAATTTCGCTCATGGATTTATATAGGATCAAAGATTCAGAGCCTCCACCTGCTCGATCATCTCTTTTGGGGTATTGGACGCGTCTATCTGGACGAGTATTTTTTTATTCTTGTAGAAGCCGACAAGAGGAGAAGTTTGATTGTTATATGCAATCAGTCTCTCTGTTACAACTGATTCAGTATCATCACGACGTTGTATTAATTCAGCAGAACATTTATCACAGATGCCTGTTTGTTTTGGTGGCATATTATCTATATGATATATAGATCCACATTTTGTACAGGTTCTTCTACCTGTGATTCTCTTTAATATCAACTTCTCGTCTATATTAAGGAGTATTACAGAGCTTAGTTTAATATCGTTCTTAACTAGTATATCATCAAGAGCTTGAGCCTGTTTTATGGTTCTTGGAAAACCATCGAGGATAAAACCTTTTTTAACGTCAGGCTTTGAGAACCGTTCCTCTACTACGCCTATGGTTATATCGTCGGGAACAAGGAGCCCAGCCTTCATATACTCGGAGGCTTTAAGGCCCATCGGTGAATTAGCTTTTACTGCTTCCCTGAACATATCTCCAGTAGAGATATGAGGAACATTCCATGAATTTTTTAGTATTGTAGCAAGAGTCCCTTTGCCGCTGCCAGGAGCACCAAGCAGAACAACTGACCTCATCCTCTGCGCCCTCTAAGTCTTGCGTTCTTAATAAAACCGTCGTAGTGCCTTGTCAGAAGATATGATTCTATCTGAGAAACGGTATCAAGGGCAACACCTATAAGGATCAACAGCGACGTTCCACCAAAGTAGAACGGAACCTTGAATTTGAATGTCATAAATTCTGGGAGTACGCAAACTAGTGCTATATATATCGCTCCAACCAGTGTTATTCTCGTTAATACTCTGTCTATATAATCCGATGTGCTTTTTCCTGGTCTTATTCCTGGTACGAACCCACCATGTTTTTTTAGGTTCTCTGCAACATCAACTGGATTAAAAGTTACAGCTGTATAGAAGTACGTGAAGAATATTATAAGTGATATGTACACGACGTTATATAGAAGCGAGCGGCTCATCATCGCACTCTGGAGCATCTTAAAGAAAGGATGATCGACATACTGTGCTATTGTAGCCGGGAACATTATTATCGACGATGCAAATATAGGTGGTATTACACCAGCTGAATTCAGTTTCAACGGTAAATGAGAGTTCTGTCCACCATACATTTTTCTTCCGATTACTCTCTTAGCATACTGTACAGGAATACGTCTTTGTGATCTCTCCATAAAGATTATGAAAGCGATCGCAGCTACCATTACAGCAACTAGAAAAACAGCAGCAAAAGCCATTATCTGTCCTGATTTAAGAAGACTGAAGGTCTTTGCAAAACCAGAAGGGATGTTAGCAGCGATACCAGCAAATATTATAAGTGATATTCCGTTGCCTATTCCTCTTTCTGTTATCTGTTCACCAAGCCACATAATGAATGTGGTACCTGTGGTAAGCGTTATGACCGTCATAAACTTAAAGTAAGCGCCTGGATTGGCTACGACGCTAGATCCATTAGGTCCCCTCATACTCTCTAGCCCCTTTGCTATAAAAAGAGCCTGAATAACGCAAAGGACAACAGTTCCATATCTTGTGTACTGTGTTATTCTTTTCCTTCCGAGATCACCTTCCTTGGATAGTCTTTCCAGTGATGGAACGACTATAGTCAGAAGCTGTATGATGATGGAGGCACTGATGTAAGGCATGATCCCAAGTGCGAATATGGAGAATCTCCTCAATGCACCACCAGAGAACATATTGAACATACCAAAAATAGTTCCGCTCGCTCTATCAAAAAAAGCACCAAGAGCGACGGTATCTATACCAGGTGTTGGAACATGTGCACCAAGTCTGTATATTGCTAGGATAAAGATTGTGAAGATTATTTTTTTTCTTAGTTCAGGGATCTTGGATATACCGGACGCGCCGATTGAATTAGTATCAGAGCTCAATTAAGCACCTCCGCTTTTCCTCCTGACTTTTGTATCTTGTCGACAGCAGTCTTGCTGAACTTGTGAGCCTTTATAGTATATGATTTTGTAAGTTCGCCGGTACCTAGTATTTTAACGCTATCTCTTTGTGAGGCCTTTATAACATTAAGGTCAACGAGGGTGTCTGGAGTGATCTCCTTATCGTTAGGAAGTATATCTATTCTTGCCAAATTAATAACAGTGTATTCCCTTCTGAACACATTGTTAAAACCAAATTTAGGCAGTCTTCTCTGTAAAGGCATCTGTCCGCCTTCGAATCCGACCTTGTGATATCCACCGCTTCTCGCTATCTGTCCTTTGTTACCTTTTGTGGACGTAGAACCGTGGCCACTGGAGTTTCCTCTGCCCAATCTTTTATTTTTTTTCTTAGTACCCTTTGCTGGTCTAAGATCCTCTAATCTAGTCATGCTCATAGTACAACCTCTACCATATGAATTATTTTATTTATCATGCCACGAACGCAATCAGTATCTTCAAGTACCATCACCTTATTAAGCTTTGTAAGACCAAGGCCTAAGGCTGTTGCTCTCTGTTTTGGATTACATGAGATGGTGCTCTTTATAAGCTTTACCGTAAGTGTCTTTTTATTTCCGGTTGTTTTTTTCTTTCCGGTTTTTTTCTTTATAGCCATTTTTATCTACCCCTTACTTTGATACCATATCATTCAATGTCATGCCTCTGGATTCGGCATAAGCATCTGGATCTTTCATTCCCAATAGACCCTGAAGAGTGGCTTTTACGACGTTATGAGGATTGTTAGAGCCAAGGCTCTTAGTCAATATGTTCTTAAAGCCAGCGACCTCAAGGATTCCCCTTACAGCTCCGCCTGCTATTATACCAGTACCTTTACGTGCCGGTTTCATTATAACTTCTGCAGCTCCAAACCTTCCGACTATCATATGAGGGATAGTGCCTTCTTTAAGAGGAACGGACTTCATAGTCTTTTTAGCTTTCTCAGAAGCCTTCTTTATAGCTTCAGGTACTTCCGCAGCTTTTCCAAGTCCTATACCAACGCGACCTTTTCCGTCACCAACTACTACAAGTGCAGAGAAACTGAATCTCTTTCCACCTTTAACAACCTTGGCAACTCTATTTATAGAGACTATCTTATCAAGATATTCAGAGTTTTCTGTTCTTTCATTGTGCGCAGCCAAACAACACCTCCTAGGCTCTTATATGGTCAGACCGGCTTCTCTAGCCGAGTCAGCCAATGCTTTTATCGTTCCATGATATCTATATCCGTTTCTATCGAACACAACTTTCTTTATGTTTTTCTTAAGCGCTTCTTCAGCTATCTTCTTCCCTAACTGTTTAGCACCGGCGATATTAGCCTTTACGGTCCCTTTAATATCTTTACTCATTGTAGAACAGTGAACCAGTGTAGTTCCAGCTTCATCATCTATGATCTGAACATTAAAATGTTTATCACTTTTGAAGACGCTCATTCTTGGACAAGCCGAGGTTCCGGATATCTTGTCACGTATCCTATCCTTCCTATATTTCCTTGCGGTAAACCTTTCAGCGGTTACCTTTTTAATCTGTTTAGACATTGATCAAAATCCTCCCTTACTTGCCACTGCCGACAACTGCTTTGCCGACTTTCTTCTTAACATATTCACCAACGTATCTTACTCCCTTACCTTTATATGGTTCAGGTTCCCTTAATCTTCTTATCTGTGCAGCGACTTCGCCTATCAACTGCTTGTCACAGCTTTCAAGTTTTATCTTAGGATTTCCCTTTCCAGGCTCAACGCTAGCCGTAACTCCCTTAGGCAGAAAATAATCTATAGGGTGAGAATGGCCCAAATAGAGATTAAGTATATCCTTGCCCCTCATCTGTGCTCTATATCCTACACCGATTATCTCAAGCTCTCTTACAAAACCTGCAGATACTCCGTGAACCATATTGTTCAGAAGAGCTCTTGTAAGTCCATGAAGCGCTCTGGCTTTTCTCTCTTCGTTAACACGAGCAAGGGTAACTACATCGTTCTCCTGCTTTAGTGTTATCTCTTCTGGAAGAGTATGTTGAAGGTTTCCCTTAGGACCAGAGACCTTAACAAGCTTTCCGTTCAACTCAACTTTTACGCCCTTCGGTATTGCGATCGGGCTTTTGCCTACTCTAGACATATAAAAACTCTCCTTGTCTTATTTCTACCAGACCTGACAAATAACTTCTCCGCCTACACGCTGTTTTCTTGCTTCCCTGTCTGACATAACTCCCTTTGATGTGGACACTATTGTAAGTCCATATCCGTCAAGAGCCTTCGGCAGAAGATCAACAGCCTTGTAAAGACGTCTTCCTGGTCTACTCATTCTTTGAAGATTAGACAGAACTGGTTTACCATCTTTATACTTTAAATAAATTTTTATGACGCCATGATACTTATCGCTAACACTGTAGTCAGAGATAAATCCTTCATCCTTAAGTATCCTTAAAACTTCTAGTTTAAGTTTTGATGAAGGCACAGCTACTCTTTGAAGGTTCGCCATACAAGCGTTCCTTATTCTCGTAAGTAAATCTGATATCGGATCCTGATGCATTTTTCCTCCCTTACCAACTTGCCTTAGTCACTCCAGGTATCTCTCCCTTAAGAGAAAGTGACCTGAAGCAAAGTCTGCACATATCGAACCTTCTATAATATGCTCTAGCACGACCACAAATCTGACACCTGTTTCTTCTTCTGACCTCAAATTTGGGCGTCTTTTTCATCTTTTCGAACTTACATTCTTTTGCCAAGTTACATTACCTCCTGATTATTACTGCCTGAAAGGCAATCCCATATGAGCTAATAAAGCTCTACCTTCTTCGTCGGTCTCTGCCGTTGTCACTATAGTTATGTTCATTCCTCTGGTCTTATCTATTTTGTCATAGTTGATCTCTGGGAAAACAATCTGTTCTTTTAGACCAAGTGTGTAATTACCTTTTCCATCAAAAGCTTTTGGAGAAAGGCCCCTAAAGTCTCTCACCCTCGGAAGAGCAAGATTTATAAGACGATCATAGAATTCATACATCTTTTCTCGTCTCAAAGTTACAGCAACACCGATCTTTTGTCCTTCCCTTAGCTTGAAACCAGCTATGGACTTTTTAGCTTTTGTTATTACAGGTCTTTGTCCGGTTATAGCGGCTATTTCCTTCTGAGCGGCTTCCAGAACTTTTGGTTCTGTAAGGGCATCCGCTGTGGAAACGTTAACCACTATCTTTTCCATTTTTGGCACTTGCATCACGTTCTTATATTTGAACTGCGCCTTTAAAGCCGGTATGACTTCCTTTTTATATTTTTCAAATAATCTAGCCACGCATCATCCTCCTAGATAGTCTTATCGCATTTCTTGCAGTAACGGACTTTCTTCTCATTAACCATTTTGTAGCCGGTCCTTACACCCTTGTTGCAATGTGTACAAAAAAGCTGAACATTGCTGATGCTAAGAGGAGCCTCTTTCTCGATTATGCCGCCTGTAGGTTTACCCTGTGTCGGCTTATTATGCTTTTTAACAAGGTTAAGTTTTTCGATAAGGACCTTAGTCCCTTCCTTTATAACCTTCAAGACCTTGCCAGTCTTTTTTTTCTCTCTTCCGACGTTAATTACTACTGTATCACCTTTACGTATCATTTCATAAACTCCCTTATAATACCTCTGGCGCCAAAGAGATTATCTTTGTGAACTTTCTAGCTCTAAGTTCTCTGGCTACAGGGCCGAATATTCTTGTGCCAACTGGCTCATTCTGATCATTAATGATTACAGCAGCGTTATCATCAAACCTTATATAGGAACCATCTTCTCTTCCAAGTTCCTTTTTTGTCCTTACTACTACCGCTTTGGCTATGCTTCCCTTTTTCAGTTTAGATGACGGGATAGCATCCTTTATTGAAACGACTATAACATCGCCAATCCTTGCATATCTTCTTCTTGTTCCACCAAGAACTTTTATACAATAAACTGATTTCGCTCCAGAATTGTCTGCAACATTTAATGCACTTTCTATCTGTATCATAGCTCAACCACCTTCCTAGTCACCTTTACAAGGTTCCATCTTTTTGTCTTACTTAGAGGGCGAGCGTAACGGATCATCACTTCATCGCCTACACTAGCTTCCTGTTTTTCATCATGAGCATAATATTTTTTATGTTCTGTGATGAACTTGCCGTATTTAGGATGTTTATATTTTCTAGAGACACTCACCACTATTGTCTTGTCCATCTTGTCGCTGACAACAACACCGGTAACTGTCTTTAGCTGTCCTCTGGTCTGGCTCATTTCTTTCCTCCACTCTTCTCATTTAATATTGTCTTCACCCTTGCAAGATTTCTTCTTTTATCCAATATCTCGTGCTTGTTGGTGACTCCGCCAGTAGCCATCTGCATACGGGTCTTAAAAATATCCTCATTGATCTCTTTTGCCTTTGCATTAAGATCTATCTCGGATAATCCTCTTAATTCTGTAGCTTTTGTTCTACGCATGACGAACTCCCTCCCTGACCACGAACTTTGTCTTTATGGGTAACTTGCTGGACGCCGTAGTAAGAGCTTCCTGAGCTATCTCATATGTTACGCCTTCCATCTCATATAGTATTCTACCTGGCTTAACAGGTGCGACATATTCCTCTATTGGACCTTTCCCTTTACCCATTCTTACTTCTGTAGGTTTCTTTGTATAAGGCTTATCTGGAAATACTCTTACCCAGACTCTTCCGCCTTTCTTAACAGATCTTGAGATCGCCACACGGGCAGCCTCTATCTGTTTTCCTGTTATCCAACCTGAATCAAGGGATTGAAGACCAAAATCTCCAAAACTAAGTGTACTGCCAGAAGTAGCATTACCCTTCATTTTCCCTCTCATCTGTTTCCTGTATTTTGTCTTCTTAGGACCTAGAGCCATTTAAAACACCTCTTTCTTTTGTATTTATGATATCGCCCTTGTAGACCCATACTTTTAGGCCGATGATACCGTAAACTGTTTTAGCTTCAGCAGTACCATAGTCGATATCCGCTCTTAAAGTATGAAGAGGAACTGAACCCTCTACGTACCATTCACTTCTTGCTATTTCTGCTCCACCAAGTCTTCCGGAGCATCTTACCTTTATACCCTTAGCGCCAAATTTTCTTGCATTGAATATAGATTTTTTCATCGCTCTTCTAAAGGCGACTCTCTTCTCAAGTTGAAGAGCTATATTCTCCGCTATAAGCACAGCGTCGAGTTGTGGTCTTTTTACTTCAACAATGTTCAGAACAATTTCATTCTTAGTGAATTTCTGCAAATTCTTCTTAAGAAGTTCTATGCCCTGACCTTTCTTTCCTATTATAACGCCTGGTCTTGCGGTATGAACGTTAACCTTTATCTTGTTAACCGCTCTCTCTATTTCAACTTTGGAGACACCGGCAAATTTTAGGCTCTGCTTTACATGATCCCTTATCTTAAGGTCCTCATGTAAATTGGTGCTGTAATTTTTGTCAGCGTACCAGCGTGATATCCAGGTCTTGTTTATTCCTAATCTAAATCCATACGGATGTACTTTTTGACCCAACTTAAATTACCTCCTATTTCTCATCTAATATTACGTTCAAATGGCTTATACGTTTTCTAACGGTCGTTGCTCTTCCCTGAGCTCTTGGAAGGAATCTTTTCATAGTTGGACCTTCATCGACCCATACTTTCTTTACATACAGTGTATCAACGTCGATACTGCCTTTGCCCTTTGTATCAGCATTAGCAACAGCACTCATGAGTGTCTTGTAAAGTATTTTTGCTCCGCTCTTTGTCGTGAACTTCAATGTGTTGATAGCCTCGCCAACCATATGGCCTCTGATAAGATCAGCAACGAGCCTCATCTTACGCGGCGCTATTCTCACATATCTTGTTTTAACCGTAACTTCCATATACTGATCTCCTTAAATTCCTATATTATTTAGCCGGTGTAGATTCTGCCGGTCTATCAGCCTTTTCCGCTCCATGACCATGGAAAGTCCTGCTCAACGAAAATTCACCAAGTTTATGACCAACCATATTCTCTGTTACAAAAACAGGAACAAATTTTTTCCCATTGTGGACTGCAAGGGTAAACCCTACCATCTCAGGGAAAATCGTCGAGCGTCTGGACCAGGTCTTTATAACCTGTCTACTATTTGAGGCATTTGTGATCTTCTTCATCAAATGATCATCACAAAATGGACCTTTCTTTAACGATCTAGCCAATTTTATATCCTCCCTTAATTACGCCGAATGACGGCTCTTCACTATATACTTTTGTGTTCTCTTGTTCTTTCTTGTCTTGTAACCCTTTGTTGGTTTACCCCAAGGAGTAACTGACGGTCTTCCGCCTGATGTTCTACCCTCACCACCACCATGTGGATGATCCACTGGGTTCATGGCGACTCCTCTTACTCTTGGTCTTATACCTTTCCATCTTGATCTTCCGGCCTTACCTGCGTTGATATTCTCGCTCTCAAGATTACCGACCTGACCTATTGTCGCTCTGCATTCAAGAAGGACTTTTCTTAACTCGCCGCTTCTTAATCTTACCTGAGCATATTTGCCTTCTCTTCCAAGTACCTGAACATATGATCCAGCAGACCTTGCAAGCTGTGCGCCTCTTCCAGGCTTAAGCTCGACGTTATGAACCAAAGTACCGACTGGGATATTCTTTAGAGAAAGGGAATTACCTACTTTTATCTCTGCTGTTTCTGAACTTAATACCGTGTCACCTACCTTCAAACCCTCAGGGGCTATAATGTATCTTTTCTCTCCATCGGCATAGTTAAGAAGAGCAATTCTTGATGTTCTATTTGGATCGTATTCGATCTCAGCTACTTTAGCAGGAACATCCATCTTATCTCTTTTAAAATCTATTATTCTATATTTTTGTTTGTGACCGCCGCCTATCCATCTTACTGTAACTCGACCCTGGTTATTTCTTCCACCCTTCTTGGACTTTGATTCCAATAAAGATTTAACTGACGGTTTTTTTGCTGTAACTTCTTTAAAGTCAGCAACCGTCATTTCTCTGCGGCTGGGTGTGGTCGGCTTAAAACTCTTTATGCCCATTTTATCAAACTCCTCCTATTACACGCCTTCAAACAGCTGGATCTTCTCGCCTTCACGTAAGGTCACTATGGCTTTTTTCCATTTTGATCTACGACCTTGATGACGACCAACTCTCTTTATCTTTCCATGGGTTACCATGGTATTTATACTCTTTACCTTAACTTCAAAAAGTTTTTCGACTGCCTCTTTTATCTCTACCTTGTCTGCACAAGTGGCAACCTCAAAAACGTACGAGTTTTGCTTTTCACTGATGCTCGTGCTTTTTTCAGTAAGCAAAGGTCTCTTTATAACATCATATAATCTTTCCATCGTCTTCTCCCTACGCTACATACTCATTTATTTTATTAAGAGCGGTCTTAGTAACGATAACGTTCTCATATTTGATAAGGTCGTACGGATTTACCTGCTCTGGCCTTACCGTCTTAACACCGTATATATTTCTTGAACAAAGTGTAAGCTCCTTGTTGTCAACATCAACAAAAAGGCATTTCTTTACATTGAAGTTCTTAAGGATCTCACTAACGTTCTTTGTCTTTGCCGCAGCAAGCTTAAGGCTATCCACGATAAAGAAATTGTCCGACTTAACTCTGTCTGACAATGCTGATCTAAGTGCACTCTTATACATTTTCTTGTTTATTTTCTGTGTGTAACTTCTTGGATGAGGACCAAACACTATACCACCACCGTATTGCAGCGGCGATTTAATGCTACCTGGTCTTGCATTACCAGTACCTTTCTGCTTGAAAAGTTTTCTAGTACTTCCGCTAACTTCTCCTCTATCCTTTGTGCAGGCGTTACCTGATCTTGAGTTAGCAAGATGAGACTGTATGACTTGATGTAGAAGAGTTACGTTGACTTCAGTATTGTATACACTGTCCTGAAGTTCTATATCTTCCATCTTTTTCTTTTTCTGATCGTAAACTGTTAGTTTCACCTTAATGCTCCTATATATAAATATTAAAGTTTGATCTCTACGTCGATTCCAGCAGAAAGATCAAGCTTCATTAATGCATCTACTGTTTGCTGTGTAGGTTCAAGTATATCTATTAGCCTCTTATGTGTTCTTATCTCAAATTGTTCCCTGGATTTTTTATCTATGTGGGGGGATCTTAGGACCGTATATCTTTCTATGGCTACCGGAAGTGGGATCGGACCAGCAATCTTTGCGCCTGTCCTCTTTGCCGTCTCCACGATCTCCTTGGTGGATTGGTCCAACAATTTGTGATCGAAAGCCTTAAGCTTTATTCTTATCTTTCCTGTTTCATTCATTTAACATCACACTCCGATATTTTTACTTATTATTTAACTACTTCGCCTACTACGCCCGCTCCAACTGTCCTACCACCCTCTCTGATCGCAAATCTTAATTCCTTCTCCATTGCGATTGGGCAGATCAACTCTATCTCCAACATCACGTTGTCCCCTGGCATTACCATTTCTATTCCTGCTGG
>Ga0118677_10003515_pt1 | contig 11475 bp, 7 predicted proteins | sample AliMusrvi5mmetaG_FD_86154 | JGI IMG/M metagenome (GOLD analysis project Ga0118677, IMG submission 86154) | reverse complement strand
ATCTCCGGCAACGCCAAGTGGGCGGACTCCTTGGCGGCCACGAGTCGCGGCGCCATCGAGGGGCGGCTGGAGCTGCGCTGCTGACGCGAAACTTTAACCTTGAGTTCGATTTTGCGCGGTTCGTAGCTTTTAGCGGGGGGCGGCTGGCCGGTAAAGGTCGATTCCTTGTTGTAGAAGATGTGGCTGATCACGAAGACGGTGGCGGCCAGCAGCATGGCACCACAAATGATGACACTCGCAATAAAGCTGCGCCGGACCGCAATGGACAGGCTTGCAACCTTTCTTTTGCGCTGCGCCAGCATTTCCCGGAGCCATTTCATGCGTCTTCTCCCTCTAAAGCAAATTCAGTAATCGTATTGCCGCAAAATTGGGGCAAATGCGGACACGAAGGGGAAGAAGGAAGCGCGAAGAACACGAAGGCATGTTGTTGTTTTTCGCCGCCGTAAGGCGGCGCCAATGCCCCGCTTCGTGCCCTTCGTGAAACCTTCGCGTCCTTCGTGTCCGGTTCATCTGCGCCCTGTTTCTTACGTTGCTCTAGCCCGCGCCGGTGCCGAAGGTCACGTCCTTGATGCCGGCGCCAGCGCAGGCATTCATGACGTCCACCACGCGTTCGTAGTCCACGCTGTTGTCCGCCATGATGGTGATCATGCACTTGGATTTCGCCGACTCCGACGCCAGGCGGTAGCGCACCAGCGTCTTGACCAGTTCCGGCAGATCCGTCCCCTCGAACATGCGGCCGTTCAGTGAAACGATCCCCTTGGAATCGACCTCGATGATCTGCTCGTCGGGCATATCCACCGGCCCGGACTGGGAGATGGCGCCCGGGAGCGTGATGCCCAGGTCCACTTCCTTCTGCCCCAACCGGGTGGTCAGCATGAAGAAAATGAGCATGAACATCACGGTGTCGATCATGGGCACCAGATCGATCTCCGCGTTCTTCACGGCCGAGTGGCTGCCGACTTTCATTTCTTCTCGTCCTTCATGTACAGATCGTGCTCATAGGTCGCAAAAATCACGTCCGAAATGCCGGCCGCGGCGCAGGCGGTCATGGCGCGTTTGACCAGCGCGAACTTCACGCTGCGGTCGGCGCGCAGGTAGAGCCGCATGTCCGGCTCGATCTTCAGGTGCTCTTTCATGGCGGCCTCCAGCCCCTCGTCGCCGACCAACTGGCCGAACACCAGGAACGGCTTTTCATCCGAGGCGATCTCCCCGCCCGGCGTCCGGCCGCCCACCGGCATGACGTTCACCGTGCCGCGCCGGCTGGGATCCTTCTGCTCCGCGCCATTCGACGCCACGGGGAGCCGCACTTCCGTGGGCGCGTCCACCTTGGTCATTGTGGCGGCGCACATGAAGAAGATGAGCAGCAGAAAGACACAGTCGATGAGCGGCACGAGCTCGACGCGCGCCGCCTCAACTTCTTCTGTTCGGTTGACTTTCATATCCGGCTAGAGCCTGCTTCCGGTCCCCAGGGCCTCCGCCGCCGGCGCCGCAGCAGGTTCGCCGAAGAAGGCGTTCCCCTGCCCCATCAGCGTATCCAGAATCTCGCTGTAGCCCGCCTCCGCATCCTTGATCACCGTGTTGAGGATGTTGCGGTACAGAAAATAGAACCCCATGGCGCAGATGGCGATCAGCAGGCCTGAAGCCGTGCAAACCAGCGCCTCGGAGATGTTCTTGGCGAGCATTTCGGGCTTGCCCATGCCGCCGCCGCCGATCTTGGAGAAGGCGCCGATCATGCCGCTGACCGTGCCCAGCAACCCCCACATCGGCGACATCGTGGTGAGCAGCGCCAGGAAGTTGACGAAGAAGGCGTAGCGCGTCTCCTCGCGGCCGACGGTCTCGGAGATGGCCTCCTCCATCTTTTTCCGCGAACCCAGCGGATCCTCGCCGCGGTACTGCCGCAAACCTGCCAGCAGGCCGCGCGTGAAGAAGGTGTCCGTGGCATTGGTCGCATTCCAGACCTGCTGCACGTCACCGGAGGCGGTGGCGCTCTTGATCTGCGCGACCAGCACCTGGGGCACCATCTTGCCGCGATTCACGCGCTGCAGGTTCAGCAGGATGAGAAAGATCGTGGCAAACGCGCACGTGCCGAGCGGCCACATGGCCCACCCGCCGGACTTGATCAGGTGGATGAGCGTCACCTCGTTCTGCACCTGCAGGGGCGTGGGCGCGGCCGGAGCCGCCTGGGCCATGGCGCAAACGGCCATGCCCGCCACCAGAAACAACATCGTCAGGCTGAAACGCATCGATTTGTTCATACGGCTGATCCCCATCTGCTTTCCCTTACACATCGCCACGGCAACGGATCTCCGTTGCCGCGGCACACCTGCTTTTACTCCAATCGATTACTTCGTCCCCGCGCCGGTCTTCGGCTTGGCGGACAACGGCTTGGCCGGAGCCGCCGGCGCGGGCGGATTCGGCGCGGGCGCGGCTGGCGGCGCAACGGCTGGCGGAGGCTCCGCGGGCGGCGGCGTTTCCGGTTGTTCGGCGTCCCCGTTTTTTGCAGCCGCGGTTTTGTCGGGCAGGGAGGCTGGCGCCGCATCCGGCTCTTCCTCATCCTCCTCCGACGCGGGCGGCTTCTCGACATCCTTGAGCAATTGCGCTACCAGTTTGTTCATGTCGTCGGAGGTTTTGAAGAAGGCGTTCTCGATTGCGGACTTCTCCTTCTCCTTTGTCAGCCCCTGATCCATGATGACTTTCAGCCGGTCGACCGCCGCGGCGCTCCAGTCGGTGCGCGGGAAGAGCTTGGCAACCTCGTAGTAGACGTCGCGCGCCCGGTAGGGTTCGAGCAGTTCCTCGTAACAGCGCGCGGAAAGCAGCAGCGCGTCGGGGAAGGTCTCCACGTCCTTGCTTTCAAAACAGACGGACTTCAGCGCCGCGTCCATGGCTTCGCGGTAGTGTGCGGCGCGGTACTCCAGTTCGCCCTGGATCAGCCAGTAGTGCCCGAAGGCGGCATCGCCCGGGACCGGCTCCGCGATCTGGTTCACGTAATTCCGAGCCGTATTCGGTTTGTTCATCGCCAGCAGGCAGCGGCAACCCTTGAGCACGCCGACCTGGCCGACGCTCGACCATTGCACGCGGGCGCAGTCCTTGAAAATGTCGTAGGCCGCATCGTACTGTTTCTGCGCCAGGTCGCGCTTGGCGGCATCGTTGCCGGCCGTGCGCGCCGTGCGGCCGGCCGCACGCATCATGTAGGTTCCCATTTCCAGCGCCAGATCGGCGGCGTTGTTTTCCGGCATCGCCAGATAGGGCAACAGCGGTTTGACGACCGGCAGGAGGATCCGCACGGCGCCGGGCCAGTCATTCATCCGCACCGCCTTGGCGACTTCATAGCGGTCGTAATCGATTTCGAATTGGGCGCGCGTGAGCTTGGCGAACTCGATCCTGCCACCGGGCGCATTCGGCACGTTGTCGGAGATTACGATGCCGCTTTCGGTGTGTCCCACCAGCGTCACCTCCAGGAATTCCTTGTCCCGCCAGATGCGCGCCTTGAGCGGTGGCGTGGCGAGGATGGGTTCCGCCGCCGCATGGGCCGCCGGGGTCGCAGCCCGCGTCGCCTGCGCGGATGCGTCCGCCGCCAGGACCAGCACAACGAGCGCCGGAATGGCCGCAAAAGAACGCAAAGACAACAAAGAAAACGCGTTCTTTTGCGTTCTTTGCGCTCTCTTGCGGCTATTTTGCAAGAACTTCGCCGGCGTCTTCATTTGGGCTCCAGTTGGGACAGAAGCTGTTTGCCCAGTTCGTATTCGGGATACGGCGCGAGATCGTCCGCCTTGAGCATTTCCTGGATGGTGTCTCGGGCCTTGTTGTCCTCGTAGGCCCGGTGCAGGCATTCGGCGCGGCGCAGATAGGCCTTGGCGGTCCAGTTGCGATACTTGGCGTACATCACATAAATACGCTCGTAGTAGGCCGTGGCCTTGAGGAACTCCTTGCGCGCCTCGGCGCACAGGCCGCGCCCGTACAGCGCCTCGGGCCAGAACCTGCCCCAGGTGCGGACGGAGAGGACCGACTCGTAGCACTTGTCGGCCTCGTCGGTATTGCCATCCTCGCGGTACAGGCGGCCAAGGAGCAGCAGCGCCTCCGCGGCCTCCTCGTTGCCGGCGAAGACCGTGCGGATCACGTCCAGGTGCTTGATGGCCTCGTCCCGCAGCGCCTGCACCTTCTCGGGCGGCGCCGTGCGCAGCAGTTCCATGTTGTTGCGCGCCAGGAAGAGCCGCGCGTTCAAGGCATAGTCGGTCTCGGTGAACTCGGCGATGATGTCCTGCGCAACGGCCACCGCCAGATTGGTCTGGCTCCGGTGGATGGCGCCGTCGAGCATGCTTTCGAGCACCGCCGGACTGGCATTGGTGATGTTCTCGGGTTGCAGCAGCTTGTCCAGGATCTGTTCGCGCTCCATGGTCTGGATGTCCGGGTGGAACATCAGCACGCGCGTCAGCCGCAGCGCGCCCACCGGATCGTTGGCGCTGCGCGCCGTGCGCAGCGACTGCTGGAGCTCGTTCCACGCGCCGCGCGCCTGGTCGGCGGGCAGCTTGTGGGTCGTGGCCACCCACTCGTCGAGGATCATGTCCACGCCGATCTGTTTGCGGTCGGCGCCGTACTTGAGCACGGCGTCCTTATAATAGCGGGCGGCGCCGACCGGTTCGCCGGTTTCGATGAGCGTGCGGCCGATCCAGTACACCGCCAGCGGAATGTTGGAGCCCACGCGGTTGTGCTCGATGTAGCGCTTGTAGTGGGCGGCGGTTTCCTTGAATTTTTTGGCCTCGAACAGGATCTGGCCGGCCTGGAACGCGCAGTGGTTGTAGTGCTCGATGTTGAGAAGGTCTTCGTTGAATTCCATGGCCTGCTGGTAATCGCGGACCGCGTCGTCGATTTTCGCCTGGGCGCCCGCAATGTCGCCGCGCGTCATCCAGGCTTCCGCCGCCAGCTTGCTCGCGGGGCGGGCCTTGATGAAGGCCGCCAGCCGCGCGTCGGCCATGTCAAACTGCCCCAGGGCGTAGTTGCAGATGGCCCGGCGGTAGGAGGCATCCTCCACGTACATGCCCTCCGGATGGTGCGACAACAGTTCGTCGAATTCCTTGGCCGCCTCCTCGTAGTTGCTGTTGAACATCAGCGCCATGGCGGTCCAGTAGATGGCGCCAGGCAGCAGTTCCGAGCCGGGGAAGCGCGTGCGCAATTCGCGGAACCGGGTCACGGACGAGTCGAACTGCTCCTCCATGAAGTGCGCGTAGCCCAGCAGGAACAGGCATTCGACGGCCGATTGGTGGTTCGGCCGGTTTTGCAGCACGCCGTCCAGATGCTTGATGACCTCCGGCCAGTTCTGCTCCTTGGCGTACATCTGCCCCACCATCAGCGTCAATTCGTCGTACCACTGCCCCGCGGGGTATTTCTCCATGTATTGCCGGCCAATCTCGTAGGCGCGCGTCCAGGGCAGCAGGCGCGAAGAGCAGGCGAATGCCAGGTAGAGCGACTCTTCGGCCTTCTCCTTGCCGCCCACCACGCTCAGGTACAGGAACAGCTCACGCCCCTCGCGGTAGCGCCCGGCTTCCATGTAGCCGCGGGCGATGCTGTATTCGAGATCGATGTCGTAGTTCTCGATCTCGGACATTGCCTTGATCTCGGCCTCGGTCTCGCCGACCCACTCCTGCAGCCGCATCAGCCGCCGCGGATCGGTCAGGTCGCGCTTCTCCAGTTCCACGCGCTTCTGCAGGAACTCGAGGAACGCCTCCGTGCGCACGAGCACCTCGTCATGCGGGTAGACCAGCCGATGCACCCAGAGCGCCTCGCGGTAACGCTCCTCCGCGAACAGCGAATTGCCGGCCTCCATCGCCGCCATGTTGAAGGCGATCGAGCGTGCCGCCAGCGAATCGCGCTGCAGCAGGAACGGCACCATGGGATAGATCTTCTCCAGGTTCAGCGTCTTTAGGTAGGCCGTCGCCAGGAGCGTGGCGGCGCGGTTGCGGCGCAGGCTGTCCGGCGCCCAGCGGAAGGCTTTGTGCAGCGGACTGCGCGCCGCGCCCCAGTCGTCCTTCATGAGATGGCACTGGGCGATGGAGTAGTAGATGTCGGTCCGCAGGTCCGGACCGAACTCGTAGCGTTTGAGCGCGTCGTAATAGGCCTTGATCGCGTCGGCGCCCTTGCCCGTCAGGCGCAGGCAGTCGGCGATATAGACGAACGCCTCGGCGGTGTGCTCCGCGTGCGGGTATTTCTTGATGAAGGTGCGGAAGGCCTTTTCGGAGGAGGGAAAATTGGCGGTGAAGAAATAGCAGAGCCCGAGGTTGTAGTAGGCCTGCTCCATCCCCATCCGGACCGTGTCGTTCTTGCTCTCGGAGAATATCTGGATGAGCTGTTCGAATTCCGGAATGGCGGCGTCAAACTCGCCCTGCGCGAAATAGTGGAAGGCCTTCTCGCGGATCTCGCGCACGGATTCCTGCGGCCCGGCGCCGGCCGCCGCCGACGGCGCGCCGATCGCCTGTGCGCCCACTGTCAACCACAGCATGCAGGCCCACGCCAGCAAGCCGGAGCGGCGCGCGACGCGCCAATTTCGCCGGAATGAATGGACCGCAAGTGCCATGATGCTGTCGCCCCAAAAGCACACCGTTACGAATGTCGGTTGATTGAAACAGAAAACGGTGCGGGTAGCCAGTGCAAAACTGGCCGTCGAGTGGGTGATCGAAGACAAGGCCAACGTGATCTTACACCGTCGCCAAGTGCCGGCTTCGCCGGTCACAGTAAAAAAAACGACACGCCGCTTCTCGGAGGCATTGAGTCCCTCTTGAAGGCAAGCGCAGCCTCGGCGCGCATTCGGCAACACGTGCTGAGTCAACTGCTTTGCCTGGGTCGACACACGGTGACCGGTGTGCTCGGGACGGCGGGACGGTTGTTTTGTGATTGGACGGCAGATTGCCGGATGTACTCCGCACAACCACGACTCGAGCCCCAAGCGTTGTTTGCTCCCGTGCGGCAGGCGCTCTTACCCCCGATCAGTTACCTGCCCCAAAGTGGCAACGGAAGAAGAATATCAGGGCCTCCACACAGTCACTAATCAATCACCTGCGCGCCGAAGTCTGGGCACGTGCAATTCGTTTCTCCGGCTTTGCGGTACACGCCCCTGCGCACATGAAGCCGCAGAAACTCGATGCCTGTCTGGAAGGGGCAATCTTTTACGCAGCTGGATAAGCCAGAAAAGGCCAAACTCCAGGCTGCGGCGAGCAAACTCGCCGCAGCACTGCAACTTTGCGGCGGGTCCGGCGGCCCCGCCCTTGTCCCGATGCAGATTGCGGATATCGGAAGAAGCGCGAGGCGAGGACGAAACGGCGACTTCTCGCGCAAATCACAAAAAAGCCGGGATCCTCTGACGGCATTGATTCCGTCCGAACATTCGCTCCGGCGGGACAAGCCCGCCGGGGGCGGACAACGGGAATTCCCGGTCAGTAAATCTTGCACAGGCCCTTGAGAATGTAGACAAAGGGAATGGCGATCAGAAGATAGGCCACGAGCCAGGGCTGGAGGAAAAGCAGGCTGATGTTGCCGACAAAGGCGAAGAGGCGGCGCGGCGTCAGCATCACCTCCGTGGCGCGCACGGGTGCGTTGTCGAAAACACACTGTGGCGCGGCATACCGGCGATGCCCGGCAAGGAAGGGCTGCGCGTAAGTGCGGCCGGCGAAACGGATTTTCAGCGCATGCGGTTGCGCGTCGTGCGCGACGATCTGCCACACGGCCACAGCTTCCAGCGCGGGCGGCGTGCGCCGCACCTTGCCGGCCAGCCACGCGTCGGCGCGATCCCACAGGCAGGTGGAGGATGGGCGCGTTTCGGCCACCACCGTCTGCAGCCAGCCATTGGTGGCGTCGAGCCCGGGTTCCGGCGCCAGATGGATGATCTGACCAATGGCGGTCTTGGGAAGATACGCGCGCACTTCCACCGTCTGATTGACGGCGGGAGGCAGATACACGATGCGATCGAAGGCCCAAGTCGCCAGCAAGGCGACAGGGACCAGCGCCCAGACCAGCGCGCGGCCTTCCCAGCGCATGGACTTCATTTTGATCGTGGTGCGCAGATCCTTGTGGCGCTTGACCGCGTCACGGTCGCCGCGCTTTTTGGCTTCGCGCGCCAGTTCGGCGAGGCGGGTGTCGTCCTCCGATGCCTGTCGCAGCCAGACCTGGTCGGTCGCCCATTTTCGCGAAAAGGTCAGGATGGCGGAAGTGAACACCGCAACGGCAGCCAGCGAGGCGTCGCGCGGCAGGAACAGAATCCAGCCGAAGACCCAGTCGAGCGCGTTGACGAGGAAGGTGTTGATCGCTTCCATGATTCAGTTCCCCTCCACGAAAGTAATTAAGCCGCGGTTGCCGTCCACGCGAATCATGGTCCGGTCCGGGATGCGCCGGGTGGCGTCCGGGCAGACCAGCGCCGGAATGCCGAAATCGCGCGCGACAATGGCGCCGTGGCTCAGCACGCCGCCGCGCTCGACGATCAACCCCCTGGCATGCACAAAAAGCGCCGTCCAGCCGGGGTCGGTGGAGGGGCAGACCAGCACGTAGTCGGTCGTGAGGTCGCCCACATTCTGCGGATCGAAGATGATGCGCGCCAGGCCGGTGGCCACGCCCGCGGCGATCGGTTCGCCCGGCAGTTCCTTGGCGCCGTCGTAGCGTTTCGGCAGGCCCAGATCGTCCAGGTGTTGCGAATCGACAACCGCGGGCATTTCCAATCGCTTGGCCGACTGCCAGCGGAGTTTGCGGCTGGCGATGACGGCGGTCAGTTCGGCACGGCGGCTTTCATAGGCCGCGAGTTCGTCCAGCGTGAGGAAGAAAATGTCGCGGCCCAGGTTCCATCGGTCGGCGAGTTCGACGATCGCCAGACGGATGGTTTCGTAGCCCATCATCAGATAGTGCTTGCCCGACTCGCGATAGGGAAGCATGCGCTGGGCGTCCGTGAGGTCCGTCATCACGTCCTCGTACAGGCTGGCGCCGCCCCAGTGCCGCAGCGTCTCGCGGAGAGCCTTCTCCTCGTCGACGCGGCGCAGGACATTGCGGCGATGCAGTTCGTCCGGCAGGCGCGCGGACGGGTTTGCGTACATGCACATGATCTGTTGGAGATACGAGTCGTCCTGGCGCCAGCGCGGCTTGGAAAGTTCCATCTCCTCGACCGTGCGATGGCCGTAGGCCTCGACAAAGTCCTCCAGCGTGCGTTTGCCGCGCGCCACTTCGCTGAGGGCAATGCCCTGTTCGATGGTCGTGTCGCCCTCGAGTCCCTGCGTCAGCGTGAGGGCCAGTTGGATGCCGGCTTCCCGGCCCATGAGCTGCGTCAGGGTGTCCTTGAGCGAGGCGTCGGCCAGACCGCCGAAAAAACCGGGCTTCAGCGATTCGCCGCCGAATTCGTTGAGCGCGCGGTCGATGCGCGCACGCAGTTCGACGAGGAGTTCGGCGGTCGAAAATTTTTCGAGGTCCTGCCGGCGCTTCGCCGCCACCCATTCGAGGTAGGGCGGCAGGATCTCCTGCTGGAAGCGGTCCACGACAACTTTGCGGAACGCCTTCATGTTGCGCGAGCACTTGAGCATGCGGCGGACCAGGCGGGGGAGCGAGAGCAGGAACTTGCCGTCCGCGCGGGCGGGGTCGAACTTGGCAGGCGCGGCATCCATGACCTTCGGGTCTTTGGCTACGGCATCGAGGTCATAGCAGAGCGGCATGCCGTCCCAGAAGAGTTTGGCCGCGCGTTCGGGATCGGCATAGATGCGCCCGGCGATCAGTTCCAGAAATCCCTCGCGGCAGACCTCCGCGCTGGGCTGGTAGCCGAGGTCGCGGTACATGCGGCCGAAGCCGCCGTTGCCGCTCATGAATTCGCTGACAATGTCCCAGGTGAGCGGCGTGGGCGCGGGCAGGGTTTCGCCGAGGTTGTGCGTAACCCAGACCCGGCGGTGCGGGCCGGCGAGTTCGCGCAGGCGGCGGATTTCCTGCTGGCGGCCGACCTCGACATCCTCCAGCACGTCCAAGCCGCGGATCGGGCGCGACTGCAGCATGGCGAACTTGCCGTCCGCGCGGCCGAACTCGATATCCATGGGCTTGCCAAAAAATTTCTCGATGTCGAGCGAGATGCGCGCCAGTTCCTGAATCTGGGCATCGGTCAGCGACGGCGCATCCGGGTCGTGGGCGGTCGTGGCGTCGCCGAAGGCGGTGACCATGTGCATTTTGTGGCCGATCACGCGGCGGCGGATTCCGAGGTTCTGGCGGTCGACCGCAAAACTGTCCGGATGCACGTCGCCGCTCACGACGGCTTCGCCGAGGCCATAGGAGGACTCGATGATAATTTCGTTGGCATCGATGTTGTTCGGATTCATCGTGAAGACGATGCCCGAGACCTCGGAGGGAAACATCGACTGCACGGTGACGGCGGTGCCGTCGCAGCCGCGCACGTCGTGCTCGCGGCGGTACGTGATGGCGCGCGCATTGTTCCAGGAGCGGAAGACGGCCTCGATGCATTGCTCCAGCGCTTCCCACGGCGTGGCGGGGAACGGCTGGTCGGTGCGGAGGGTGTAGAGTTTGAGGTATCGTTCCGCCAGCAGGCGCGGATCGACTCCGTCATGCGGGTGGTGTTCGGACTTCTGTCCGGAGGCGATTTCACGCCCCGCGACCTCGAAGTCCTCGGCGCTGATGCCGGCGACGGTCTTGCCGAACATCAGGATGAACTGCGAATAGACGCGCCAGAAATTGGTGTCGGCCGCCACGGCGTTGGCCGGGTCGAGGCCGCAATTCAGGATCGTGTCCATCATGCCCGGCATGGAGGCGGCGGCGCCGGAACGGACCGAGACCAGCAGCGACGGCGTTCCGCCGAAGGTGCGACCGGTGATTTGTTCCAGTCGTTTCACGCCGGCGCGGACTTCGTCCATCAGTCCCTCCGGCCACTGGCCGCCGTTGTCGAGAAACTGGCGGCAGCAGGTGGTGGCGATGGTGAAGCCGGGCGGCACGGGCAGGCCGGCCTTGCTCATGGCGGCGAGGCTGGCGCCTTTGCCGCCGAGCAGATCCTTGCGGGCGGGATCGCCCTCGGCGCCGCCGTTTCCAAAAAAATAAATCCGTTGCGCGCTCATCGTTTTCCTTCCCGGACGCACACCAGCCCCTTGTCCGCCGTGGCAAAATAGACGCAGCCATTCGCGAGCACAGGCGGCGTGACAAAGGTTCCCAGCCAGCCCATGGCCAGCCAGCGGGTTTCCTGTCCGCCGGGGAGATCGGCGCACTGCAGCGCACCCGCGCGGCAATACAGCAGGCGATCGCCGCAGAGCATGGGCGGCAAACCGACGGCTTCGCGAAGTTTTTGCCGCACGCGCCCCTGCCAGTCCGCCACCAGCACGAAACCATCGCTGGTGGCGCACGCGATGCGGCTGTCGTCGTTCACCAGCGGCGAACCGGAAACCGGCCGGCACGGCAGCATCCAGAGCGTGCCGCCGTTGACGAGGCTGACAGCAAGAACGCCGTTGCTGACCGGCACGGCCG
>Ga0118677_10013916_pt1 | contig 11477 bp, 9 predicted proteins | sample AliMusrvi5mmetaG_FD_86154 | JGI IMG/M metagenome (GOLD analysis project Ga0118677, IMG submission 86154) | reverse complement strand
GCGTATCGATAAAGTAGTAGGGATATTCGGCATCACTATCCAATCCGCTCCAAAAAAAATGGCATCATGTAAAATAGAAATCCCCGGCGGACAATCCAGTATTACCAGGTCATAGTCCTTTTTCAAAGAACCCAGCAACGTTGAAATCTTTCTTTTGGATTGCTTCATTTCACTTAACAACACATCTGCCTGACGCGCAGAAAGATCAGCAGGAATGATATCCAGGTTTTCATAGGCCGTGCTTTGTACGGCTTCTAAAAGCCCTAATTCGCTGTTCAGGAGTTTTTTCGATTCATTTTTTACTGAGGATTCTGCACCAAGATAAAAGGACGAAGATCCCTGGGGATCCATATCCCAAACCAATGTTTTATAGCCTTCTTTGGCAGCTAAATACGCCAGATTAATGGTGGCAGCCGTTTTGCCAACACCGCCTTTCAAGTTGTATAATGCTAATGTGACCATACTCTAATATACAGGATTTCTCTAATTACTCAGCGGTTTTGGGAGAAGGATATTAGGCTAATCTTACCAGCCAGCCCAATACCAGGCAACCCAATACAATAAAGGGGGCCGGAATCTTATTGGTATTCAGCACCAAAAAAGTAGCCACTACAATCACCAAATTCCAGATACCTATGGGTTTGCCTTCAAAAAGGGGGAACAAAAAAGTGTCTTTTATCAGGTAACAGGTGGCGCCAGCCATAATACCCACCACAGCTGCATTGATTCCTTCCAGGGATCGATAAATGACCGCGTATTTTTTAAGATTATTCCAAACCGGAAAGAAAAAAAGTACCAGTAACGCACTGGGTAAAAAAATAGCAATGGTACCTATCACACATCCCAGCAGTTGCATGGAAGGTCCATCATCTCTCAGTGCCATACCACCGGTAAATGATCCAATGGAAAAAACAGGTCCGGGAATGGCCCTAACCACTCCGGAACCTGTTAAAAAATCTTCTTTACTGATCTGGAGCACATGACTTTTGGGTTCATTTACCAGTTTGGTTTCCGAGTGGGTTACATATTGTTCATACATCAATGGAATCAATACATCACCCCCACCAAATACCAGGCTCCCAAAACGATAGGCATTTTCGAACAGGTTAAATGGCTTGCGATTTGGCCAGTCCTGTCTTCTGGCTGTTTCTGAAAAATATCCTGCCAGCGCAAAAATGGCCAGAAAGATCAAAATATTACCCCATTTGATTTTTTTTGGAGGAACTCCTTTTTGCGGTATCCGTTTATCACTGAAATTGGTGGCAATACCTGCCGCAATAATCAACCCAGGAAATACCCAGGGTGTTTTAAAAGCCAGAAATGTTGCCAGCGTGGCGGCAGTCATAATGGTTTGTGTAATCGTATTATGTACAGCCACCCCAAAAATGCGGTATGTTGAATAAGCAATAAACCCGATAGCCATTGGTCGTATAAACTGAAATACTTCCACTTTCAGGCTCCTGTCGTCAATATAATCCAATAGAAAAGACAATGCCCCCATGATCAAACTGGCAGGTAATATCCAGATAAGCAGGGTAATAATAGCGAGGGGAATCCCCCCTCTTTTATAACCAATCAGGGTAAGGGTTTGGGTGGAAGACGCCCCGGGCAGTAGCTGGCAAAAACCATTGTATTCAATCAGCTCCTCTTCCGTAAGATCCTTTCTGCGATGAACAAAGGTTTTCAGCATCATACCCATATGTCCCTGCGGCCCTCCAAAAGCCGTAATACTGTGCCAGAACACAGCCCGCAGAAATGGAATATGGCGAAATAATAGCACAGGAACAAAGAGTTATAAAATGGAAATTAGGGAAATCCACCCGTCAGCTCAAAGAAAACCGGGGATTATATTTATAAAAAAGGGGAGTCGGATGATTCCCCTCGGATTTTTATTGAATCGTTTATATCCGTCACTTATTTTTTTAACCCAATCTCACGTAAACGCTCATCCAGGTATTCGCCGGCAGTTGCATCCGGATAGGCTTTGGGATGTGCTGCATCTATACAGGTTTCAAGACAGGCCAGGCTCATTTCACTTCGGGGATGCAGGAAGAAAGGCATCGAAAACCGACTGGTATGCCAAAGATCTCTGGAAGGATTTACCACCCGGTGGGTAGTGCTTCGTAGTTTATTATTCGTTAGTCTTTGCAACATATCACCCACATTCACCACAATCTGGTCGGGCAGAGAAGTTACATTTACCCATTCACCCTGTTTGGTTAACACCTGCAATCCATCTGCAGAAGCGCCTACCAATAATGTAATCAGGTTAATATCTTCATGTTGCTCCGCCCGAATAGCCGATTTGGGTTCCTGGGTAATGGGCGGATAATGAATGCAACGAAGGATAGAGTTTCCTTTTTCAACAAATGCATCAAAATAATGCTCCTCCAATCCCAGGTATAAAGAAATGGCACAAAGCAATGATTTACCACTTTTCTCAAAGTTCCGGTAGGCATTAAACAGGGTATCATTAAAATGAGCGACTTCACTTACCGAAACATTATCCGGGTATTCAGATTTGATGGCATCATTATCGTCAACAATCTGACCATATTGAAAAAATTCTTTCAAATCCGGTGCCTCACTGCCTTTGGCATGTTCGCGACCAAAGCTGGTATAGCCCCGTTGTCCGGCCAGTCTTGGTATCTCATATTTGAGTTTTTTTTCCAACGGCAGGGAAAAAAATTGTTGCACATACTCATATTGCCGTGCAATCAACTCGTTGGGTATGCCATGGTTTTGTACTGCCACAAACCCCACTTCTTCATAAGCTTTACCAAGCGCTTGTACAAAAGCGGCTTTTTTTACGGCATCACCACTTGTAAAATCTGCCAGGTCAACTACGGGAATAGCCATTTGAATTATTTTAAAATGAACAATCGTTATTTCGAAAACTGTCTGGAAAATTACAAAACTACCCCGAAATAGCTCAAACTGTAGATAAGAAGGAATTATTGATATTTTTTATCAACTTTAGGCGATGAACCCCAAACCTTTCTTATTGATCATAATTGCCGGCATGTGTCTGGCAGGATGCAGCAATAATTACCACAAGTTTATTTCTCAGTATACTTTTTCAAGTTCAACCGGCCTGCCCGATTATAGTAATCTGGATTATTGGGCAGCGCATCCAAATAAAAAAGACCCTTCAGACAGTGTACCTAAGCCTTTACTGGATAAATATTATCCCGATACCAGTGTAGATGTATTCTTTATACATCCTACTACCTATACTGAGAATGCCAAAGAATTCGGCTCCAATGCGAACATTGATAATGCTCGTTTAAATGCCAAAACTGATTATTCTACCATACTTTTTCAGGCAAGTGTTTTTAATGAAGCTGGCAGGGTTTTTTCTCCCAGGTACCGGCAGGCGCATCTATCCTGCTATTTTCCAAAAAATGCAATGGACACGTTGGAAGCATACAAAGCTTTTGAAATAGCTTACCAGGATATTAAAACCGCTTTTGAATATTACCTGGAACATTTTAATAATGGGCGACCAATTATCATCGCATCTCATAGCCAGGGAACCACCCATGCCAAAAGATTGCTGAAAGAGTTTTTTGATGGAACAGCCTTACAGAAAAAACTGGTAGCCGCTTACCTGGTGGGTATGGCGGTTGACCCGGGCGATTATCGATCCTTGAAACCCTGTAACAAACCTGAAGAAACGGGTTGTATGGTTAGCTGGCGAACTTTCAAAAATGGGTTTGTACCTTCTTATTTGGTCGATGAAAAATTTCATGCAATTGTTACCAATCCCATCACCTGGGATTCGCAATTTCCTACTGCCGACAGGTTAATGAATCCGGGTGGTATTTTGCTGAACTTTAATAAAATAGTGCCTAATGTAACCAATGCTTCTATCAGTGGCAATGTATTATGGGCTGAGAAACCCCATTTTTTCGGGAACCTGTTTTATACGACCAAAGTGTACCATGTGGCTGATTTGAATTTATACTACCTGAGTATTCGCAATAATGTAAAACTGAGATCTGTTGCTTTTCAAAAAAAATAGGTCCTGCAAAATGCAGGACCCTTTGTTTTAACAACCCCCCGGTATGAGAAAACAAAAATCTTTCTTGATACATTAATTTGATGGGAAGAGGGGAGAAAAGTTTAATCTACCCGTTTTTTTTGGCAGGTTTGGCAATTTTGCCACAAATGCACTGATTTACACAGAAGATGCGGGAAGTTTATTTTTTGGATTTAGTGGGTAGCTTTTTCATGCCGGCTACTTCTGCTTTGAGTTTTTCTACTTCGCGGTTGAGTTGATGAATCAGGCCATTTAGTTGATCGAAATCGGTTTTGGCGAGAGTACTGTAGGTATTGAGCGACGGGTCCTCTACTTTATTCACAAAAGGTGTATCCGGAAAGAAAACCGCCACATGTACACCCAGTATTTCTGCAATTTTCATTAGCCGGGTAGCCGAAGGATCGGTTTCTCCCCTTTCAATTTTAGCATAGGCCCCGGCTGTAATACCCAGCTCCATGCCCATATTATCCTGGCTGTAATCTTTGCTTTCCCTGATCTTCCTGATGCGGTATCCGATGGTTTTCTTCACTCCCCAAAATTCCTGAACTCAGAATTCTTAAACTATCCTTATGGTATAGTTATGTGTATTATTAATACAATTCTTATCCTTAAAGTGATTTTTTGCTGTTTAAGGACAGGATTTGGGTTATCAATTACGCTCCGGGCTGAAGCCCTGAGCTATTATTTGAACCGTTAATAAACGGGCATGTTTTGACAAAAAATACTCTATAACAAATAGGGACCGATTGATAATTTGCCCATTATGTCGTTTATCAATGTTTATATTCATTTTGTCTGGTCAACTAAACGGAGAAAGCCATCCTTGGTAAAACCTTATCGCCAATTATTGTTTGATAATATGAAACAAAATGGAAGAGAGAAGGGAATACATATAGACAAGGTAAATGGATATGTGGATCATGTTCATTGTATGGTATCACTCAAACCAGGTCAAAGTATAGATAATATTGCCAGACTTATCAAAGGAGAATATACTCATTGGTTTAACCATATCTCAGGCATTCAGAATAATACTTTACAATGGCAGAGCGAGTATTTTGCTATTCTGGTAAGTCCTTCCATTCTCAAAAAAGTTCGCTCTTATATCAACAGACAGGAACAACACCATTTTAAAATCGGTTATGAAAAAGAATATCAGAAATTAGTAAAGCCTTTTCCCCAGTCAGATGATATCAAACATTCTCCATTCACGTATTAGGGTTGAATAACCCTAGCCCCAATCTTCAGATTGGGGATAAAAAATTAGGGTTTAATCTCATACCCGGGCTTCAGCCCCGAATGCAATGGCAAAGCTTTTGAGTCCCATATAACTTGAAAACCGTCCAAATAAGACGGTTTTCCAATAAGTTTCTCAATTAAAATCATTCATTAGTTACCATACACACTCAAAAACTTAATACGCATAATCTTGAGTTGCTCCCAGCTATAACTGTTTTCGCTTAATTCTTCCTGGGCTACCTGTAATGAGGAGGTTTCACAACTTTTAAAATAATCGATAATTTCTTCCTGGTCATATTCATCCAGCCATTCGTCTATGGCATAATCCAGGTTCAACTTGGTACCGCTGGCTGCAATGGTTTCCATTTCCTCTAATAATTCATCCAGTTTCAGACTCTTATTTTTGGCAATGGTTTCCAGTGGTATTTTTTTATCTACATTCTGTATAATGTAAATCTTATTATTCCCTTTGTTGGCCACACTCTTCATCACAAAATCATCCGGCTTCTCAATATTATTTTCTTCTACATATTTGGCAATCAGTTCTACAAAGGGTTTGCCGTATTTAATCGCTTTCCCTTTACTTACCCCCTGACATTTTTCCATTTCTTCCAGCGTAGTTGGAAAAATAGTGGCCATATCCTGTAATGAATTCTCGAGAAATATCACGAAGGGAGGAAGTGATTTCTTTTTGGCTTCCTTCTGACGCAACTCTTTCAGCATGGTGAAAAGGGTTTCATCTGCTGCTGCACCCGTTTGAGCGGCAGTCTCTCCTTCATCATCATCAGCCATGGCATCTTCAAACAAATTATTCAAAACAATCTTGAAGGAAACCGGCTTCTTTAAAAATTTCTGTCCTTTCTCCGTTATTTTCAACAAGCCATATTCTTCAATATCTTTTTTAATCAGGTTGTCCAGCAACATTTGTCTAACCAAGCTATTCCAGAAATACACTTCTTTGTCATTACCCAATCCATAAACGGGTAAAGCATCATGACGGTAAATACTGATCTGTGGAGTTAGTTTACCCATTACCACATTTACTATATAATCTGTTACAAAACGCTCATCCAAGGCCTGTATCACTTTGAGCACTTTACTTACATCGTCTTTCGCTTCAATTCTTTCTTTTGGATGCTTGCAATTATCACAGTTACCGCAATTGGGGGTATCCCATTCTTCACCAAAATAGTGAAGCAATATTTTTCTTCTGCAAACCGCACTCTCTGCATAGGCTACTGTTTCATCTATCAGTTGTGCACCCACTTCTCTTTCACTTAATGGCTTATCACGCATCAGGTGTTCCAGTTTGGAAACATCTTTGTGCGAATAGTATAAAACACAAATCCCTTCCATTCCATCTCTTCCGGCTCTTCCGGTTTCCTGGTAATAATTTTCTATCGATTTAGGAATATTAAAATGGATCACAAACCGGATATCCGGTTTATCGATACCCATTCCAAATGCAATCGTAGCCACAATTACCTGCACATCTTCATTTAAAAACTGGTCTTGCCGCTCGGCCCGCAATTTCTGATCCAATCCGGCATGATAGGCTACGGCTTTAATATTATTCGCCACCAATAATTCGGCAAGCTCTTCAGTTGTTTTGCGGTTAAGGGTATAAATAATACCACTCTTGCCCTTATGACCTGTAATAAATTTTACAATATGCTTTACCGTATCCTCCTTCTTAATCTTAGGCTGTATCTCATAATAAAGATTGCTTCGGTTAAATGAGGATAGGAAAATATTCGGATCTCTTAATCCCAGGTTTTTGACAATATCACTTTTTACTTTCGGAGTAGCCGTAGCGGTTAAGGCAATCACCGGTATTTCAGGATTGATGATATCCATCATTTCCCGTAAACGTCTGTATTCCGGGCGAAAATCATGTCCCCATTCAGAAATACAATGCGCTTCATCCACGGCAAAGAAAGAAATGGGCAGGTCGCTAAAATATTCCAGGTTTTCCTGTTTGGTCAAAGTTTCAGGGGCAACATATAAGAGTTTGGTCTTGCCGGTGGTCAGATCATCTTTTACCGCTTTGATCTGGCCTTTATTCAACGAGGAATTTAAAAAATGGGCCACTTCATCATTTTCACTATAGCCACGTACCAGGTCAACCTGGTTTTTCATCAAAGCAATCAGTGGAGATACAATAATGGCGCAACCGGGCATAATCATGGCGGGCAGCTGGTAACACAAGCTTTTTCCTCCGCCGGTAGGCATGATCACAAAAGTGTCTTTACCATTTAGCAGGCTATTGATCGATTTTTCCTGGGTTCCTTTAAATTCCCTGAATCCGAAATATTTCTCTAAAGCTGCATAAATATCATAGCTATGCTGTGGACCTGCTTTTTTAGCTGATGGCTTAGTGGATGAATCAGTTTTACCGGTTTTTCCGGCAGATTTGGGGGCTGCTTTCTTAGTAATCGTTGCCATGTATCAAAATCAATTTTCATCCCGCCGGGCGGAACACCTTTCAGACAGATAATTTAGTTCATTTACCGGAATTATTCGCTTAAATATGTTAAGCGGCTGGGTCAAGAAAACGGGTCCGGCGTTAATAATCTAGGGTATTAGCCTTCATTTTTGGTAATTCTTTCAAAAGAAGGGTGACAAAGTTAACGAAGTATGGCCGCAATACCTTCAGTTTCAATGTAAAGTTTACCTTTGCAGGGCATGAATGAATCTATACAGCAAACCGCCTTACGCACTATTCAGTTAGAAGCGCAATCTGTAGCGGGATTATCGGCTTTTATCGACGATTCCTTTGAGAAAGCCGTTTTGGCTATTCATACCACCAAAGGACGGGTAGTGGTAAGTGGTATTGGCAAGAGTGCCATCGTAGCCCAAAAGATCGTGGCTACTTTCAATTCTACCGGTACCCCCTCTCTTTTTATGCATGCAGCAGATGCCATTCATGGTGACCTGGGTATGGTTCAAAAAGAAGATATCGTATTGATTATCAGTAAAAGTGGTGAAAGCCCCGAGATAAAAGTACTGGTTCCCCTGATCAAAAATTTCGGAAATACCCTGATCAGTATGGTGGGTAATACGGAAAGCTTTCTGGCAGCTGAAGGAGATATTCTTTTAAATACCACGGTAAGTAAAGAGGCTTGTCCCAATAACCTGGCCCCCACCAGTAGTACCACGGCTCAAATGGTAATGGGGGATATTTTAGCTGTTTGCCTGATGCAGTTGAATGGTTTCAGCGGCCAGGATTTTGCCAAATACCATCCGGGAGGTAACCTGGGCAAGCGTTTATACCTGCGTATTTCTGACTTATACACAGCCAATGAAAAGCCAAAAGTGCTACCCTCGGCTGGTTTAAAGGAAGTAATTGTAGAAATCACTAAAAAACGGCTCGGCGTAACGGCCGTTACAGATGAAAATGGAACCCTTACCGGCATTATTACTGATGGAGATTTGAGAAGAATGCTGGAAAAATGCGATGACCTGGGTTCGGTTACTGCGCAGGATATTTTAACATCCCATCCTAAAACAATAGCCCCTTCTTTACTGGCCGTAGAAGCTTTAGAAGTATTAAGGAAAAATGATATTAGTCAACTGGTAGTAGCCGAAAACGGAATTTACCTAGGCATTTTACATATCCACGACCTCATAAGGGAAGGAATTGTGTAAACGCCTGATGTTAATCAGCTACTGGTCAAAATAAGCCTGTAATTTTGCAGCGCCATACCACTTACTAAACGATTTGAATGCATGAAAAATAATCATCACTATGTAGCCATCATGGCCGGAGGAATTGGAAGCCGGTTTTGGCCCAAAAGTCGCACAGGTTACCCCAAACAGTTTCTGGACATATTGAATACGGGTAAATCTTTGATCAGGTGGACTTATGAAAGATATGCTGCTTTTATACCGGATGAAAATATCTATATCGTAACTTCTGCAGAATATAAGGATATTGTAAAAGAGCAATTGCCAGAGCTGAATCCGGATAATATTTTGGCGGAGCCCAGCAGAAAAAACACTGCACCTTGTGTAGCGTATATTTCTTTTAAGCTTTTACAAAAAGATCCCGAAGCTTCTCTGATTGTGGCGCCCAGCGACCATATGATTCTGGATAATGAAAATTTCAGAAAGATCACTTTGCAGGCTTTGGATTTTGTGGGACATATTAAATCCTTAGTTACCCTGGGTATTAAACCCACGCATCCCAATACCGGATATGGGTATATTCAACATGATGCAATGCCAGTTGCTGAGGGTATTTATAAAGTGAAAACATTTACTGAGAAGCCGAATATTGAGCTGGCAAAAACCTTTATTTCGAGCGGTGATTTTTTATGGAATGCGGGCATATTTGTTTGGAAAGTAAAAAATGTAGTCAAGGCATTTGAACTCTACCAGCCCGAAATGTATGAGTTGTTTGATGGTGAGATGGAACATTTTAATACTCCCGGTGAAAAAGAAGCCATTGACAGGATCTATCCGCTATGTACCAATGTATCTATCGATTTTGCCATTATGGAAAAAGCGGATAATGTATACATCATCCCATCTTCATTTGGCTGGAGCGATCTGGGTACCTGGAACAGTGCCTATGATAATCTTGAAAAAGACTACCTGGGAAATGCAGTTGCCGGTGAAAATGTAATCGTGATCGATGCTACCAAATGCATGGTTTCTGCCCCGCATGATAAATTAGTGGTACTTCAGGGTCTGGACGATTTTATAATAGTGGATACTGATGATGTATTACTCATCTGTAAAAAAGAAAAAGAGCAGTCAATTAAGGAATATGTTGCCGAAGTAAAAAGGAATAAAGGAGATAAATACCTGTAATCACCGTCTTTTTGATTGGTGGATAATGGGGTATTTTAGTAAAAACAGATGCCTGAATGAAAAATAAATAATAGCGGCAAGTAGCTTACTTGCCGCTATTATTTATCCGGCCAGTGACTGATTCTGAGTGAATAATTATTATTTTTGCTGATTCGCAAAGAGACGGATTTGATAACTGCACTAACTTATTAATGTATTGCACATGCCTCAAACAAGAACGCTCATAACCGGTACAGGAAGTTATATACCACCCAATATTAAAACCAACCGAGATTTCATCAACCAGCCTTTTTATGGTGAAGACCATGAGCGGATTGCCACACCTGCCGGTGAGATCGTAGATAAATTCAAAGATATCACGGGTATTGAGGAGCGCAGGTATGCGGATAAGGATATGAACACTTCAGATATGGCCATCATTGCAGCAAAATTGGCTATTGAAGATGCGAAACTGGATCCTGAAACTTTAGATCAGATTATTGTAGCACATAATTTCGGTAATGTGCTGGAGAATACGATTCAAACCGATGCTTTACCCGCACTTTCTTCGAGGGTAAAACAGGCATTGGGTATACAGAATCCTGATTGTGTGGCGTATGATATATTATTCGGATGCCCGGGTTGGATACAGGGTGTGATACAATCAGATGCGTATATTAAAGCAGGTATTGCAAAAAAATGTCTGGTAATTGGTGCCGAAACCCTGAGCCGTGTAATTGATAAATATGATCGCGATAGCATGATCTTTAGTGATGGTGCCGGTGCTACGATTATTGAAGCGGTGCCTGCATCTGAAACTGAAAGCGGTATCCTTGCTACCAGTGTACAAAGCCACTGTATTAACGAAGCATTTTACCTGCATTACGGCCAATCCAATTTACCCGGTTCCGATCCTGATGTTCGGTATATGAAAATGAAGGGACGCAAAGTATACGAATACGCCATCAAGAATGTGCCCCTGGCTATGAAAGCCTGTTTGGATAAAGCCGGTCTACAGGTTACCGATGTAAAAAAATTCTTCCTTCACCAGGCCAATGAAAAAATGGATGAAGGATTCGTAAAAGCCCTATACAAACTCTACGGCCTCAAAGATATTCCCACTGATATTATGCCCATGAGCATCCACAAATTCGGCAACAGCTCCGTAGCCACTATTCCCACACTATACGATATGGTAAAACACAGCCGTCTCAATAACCACGAAATGGAAAAAGGAGATATCGTCATGTTTGCTTCTGTAGGGGCGGGGATGAATATTAATGCGATTTGTTATCGGGTGTGAGGCAATTTGAAAATTTGAAAATGTGGTAATTTGAAAACTTGAAAATGGTTGGTTAGGATTACCCATAGAACACGAAATCAAATTCAACCTTTATTCACC
>Ga0118677_10013915_pt1 | contig 11478 bp, 6 predicted proteins | sample AliMusrvi5mmetaG_FD_86154 | JGI IMG/M metagenome (GOLD analysis project Ga0118677, IMG submission 86154) | reverse complement strand
ACCTCCGTTGTACCTCCGTTGTACCTCCTTTGTACCTCCTTTGTACCTCCTTTGTACCTCCTTTGTACCTCCTTTGTACCTCCTTTGTACCTCCGTTATCCACTTGGAGGTATAACGGAGTTATTACGGAGGTACAACGGAGGTACTACGGAGGTATCCCTGAGCGGCAATGGGCAGCGGAGCTATTCCATCGAGAACAGCAAAGCACGTCCACGTCAGGCCGCTCCCAAACTAACTAACACGAGGGTGGTGCCGGGGTGGCCCCAGGCGCCAGGACAGTCGGAGGGAGAGGCGCGGTGCGTGGCATCGTGGAGACGCGATTTAGATTGTTGATAGGGTTTGCGATGCGCACGCCACGACTCGCTACATTAGGCTTGCTAAAAGTGGGAGTTTCGGATGGTCTGGAGCGTGACTTTTCATTTGAACACGAGCCGCAGCCGTAATTGAGTTCAGCAAACGACAACCACCCCGACCCCATAACAACATGAGCTTACAGCAATCCCACCTGATCAATCGCCGCCAGTTCCTCTGCGCCACCAGCGCCGGCGTGGCCGCGTTCCACCTGCTTCCCGGCAGTGTCGTGCAAGGGGCGGAATGCCTGACCGCCAACGAAAAACTCAACGTGGCCGGCATCGGCATCGGCAGCCAGGGAGGCGGCGACGTGGATGAGCTGGCCAAGCTGGGCCACAACATAGTCGCCCTATGCGACGTGGATGAGAAGTACGCGGCCAAGAAGTTCGCCCAGTATCCCAAGGCGACGCAGTTCAAAGACTTTCGCGTGATGCTCGACAAGATGAACAAGGAGATTGACGCGGTGATCATCGGCACCCCCGATCACACCCACACGGTTATTGCGATGGCGGCCATGCAGCATCACAAGCATGTTTATTGCGAAAAGCCATTGGCCCACACGGTCGAGGAAGTCCGCGCGCTCATGAAGGCCGCCAGCAAGTACAAGGTGGTCACCCAGCTTGGCAATCAGGGGCATTCCAGCGGCTCGATTCGCCGGCTCTGCGAGTGGGTCTGGGCGGGCGCCATCGGCCAGGTGCATACCGTTCATGCCGGCTGTGACGCCTTCAAGGATGTGTATTGCCAGCTCCGCAATCTGGACAAGCTCAACCAGACCTATGAGGTGCCCAAAGGGCTCGACTATGATATGTGGATCGGGCCGGTTCCGTTCCGGCCTTACGCGCCGTTCTGGGTTCCCTGGAATTGGCGCGGCTGGATGCCCTTCGGCACGGGCGCCGTAGGTGACTGGTTCTGCCACGTGATAGACCCGACGTTCTGGGCGCTGGACTTGGATGCGCCATCCACTGTTCAAGCGGAGGTCACCGGTTATGACCCGGCGACACAGGGCCTGACCTATCCGCCCGCCACGAAGATCACTTTCGAGTTCCCGGCCCGCAACCAACGCGGCCCCGTCAAACTGGTCTGGTACGACGGCAACAATACGATTCCCCGGCCGCAGGAGTTCGCTGCCGACGACAAGATACCCGGCGTGGGGGCCATTCTCTTTGGCAACAAAGGGATGATTATGCACGGTTCTCACGGCGGCGGCGGCTGCCGTCTGTTGCCGGAAAGTGTCATGGAGCAATACTCGGGCAAGAATGCCCCGCCGGAAAAACTCCCGCGCGTCAAGGGCCACCATTGGGACTGGGCCGACGCGATTCGCTCTGGGCGCCAAGCCGGGTCTCACTTCGGTTACGGCGGTCCGCTGACGCAGGCGGCGCTGATCGGGGCCATCGCCATTCGCTTCCCCGGCCAGACCCTCAAGTGGGACAATAAGAAGGCGCGGTTCACCAACAACAATGCGGCTAACGCTTACGTCCATGCCGGGTATCGCAAAGGCTGGAGCCTCTGAGTAAAGGCTAAAGGCTGTGCTCGATTTGTTACCAGAACAAGAGTGAAACGTGAAACGTGAAGACTTTAGAGCGCCCCTGGCCACCCAATAACTCCCATCCGTCCCATTACTCCCATCCGTCCCGAAAGCATATTTATGAACATAAACTTGTGGCTAAACAGAACGGCCAGACTCTTGCCCCTGGCTGGTCTTGGACCTGTTCACGTTTCACGTTTCACGTTTCACGTCGCACTTGTCCTCGCGGCCTTCGTCATCAGCCTTCCCGCGGCGGATGCTCCCAAGCCAGACCGGGAACCGCCAGTGGTGGACCCTGGCGCCGTCGGCGGTCCGCCTTCGGATGCCGTCGTGCTGTTCGACGGCAAAGACCTGTCCAGGTTCCGCGGCGAGCGCAGCGCCGAGCCGAAATGGAAAGTGGCGGAAGGTGTGATGGAAACCACGCCGCAAGGCGGCATCTTCTCGAAGGAAGAGTTCGCCGACTGCCAGTTGCACGTCGAATGGGCGTCGCCGTCCGTGGTGAAGGGCGAGGGGCAGGGCCGCGGCAACAGCGGCGTCTATCTGATGGGGCGCTATGAAATCCAGGTGCTCGATTGTTACCAGAACAAGACCTACCCGAACGGCCAGTGCGGGGCGTTCTATGGGCATAACGCGCCGCTGGTCAATGCGTGCCGCCAGCCCGGCCAATGGCAGGCTTACGACATCATCTTCCATGCGCCGAAGAAGCTCGCGGATGGGAAGGTGCAGGTCGGCTCGTTCACCGTGCTGCATAACGGCGTGTTGATTCAGGACCATGTCCCTGTCGGCGGCGAGCCCACGACGGCGGCCCCGCTCCCAGGGGTCGACGATAAGGGACCTCTGTATCTCCAGGACCACGGCAACCCGGTGCGCTTCCGCAACGTGTGGATTCGCCCGCTGTGATCAGAGTTTCGATCCTGGCGCTCCTGGCGCTCCTGGCGGCCGGTAGCGCCAACGGCGCGACTCCGCTCCCGGAAGCCGAACGCCTGGCCGCGATCGCCACACGCGTCGAAACGAGTTGCCGCTCGTTCGAGCGAGGTCTTGCCACCCCCGACCCGCAGCCGTCGGTTCGCCAACTGACCGCCTGCGCGCTGGGATGGCTCGAACTCGGACAGGAGCCCGCCCGCGCCGAGAAGCTGCTGCGCCACGCCTTTGGCTTGCAGGTGATGGACCCCGCTTCGCCCGCCTACGGCACGGTGCCGTGGCAGGAGGGCCATCCGGAAATCAAGGATCCCAACGCCATTGAGTTCACCATGCAGCCGGTGGGCGTGATTCTGCTGCGGCACGGCGGCGAGTTGTCCGGGGCATTCAAGCAGGACGCGGAGCCGCACGTCCGCGCCGCCATCGCCGCCATCCGGCGTCACCGAGTGCCGGCAAGTTACTCGAACATTTACCTGATGAAGCTGGTCAACCTGCTGCTGCTCGGCCAGGCGATTGGCGATGCCGCGGCGGTCGCGGAAGGCAAGTCCAACTTCGAGACCTGGCTGACCGCCACCCGGGCCAATGGCGTGAGGGAATACGACAGCCCCACCTACACGCCGATCCAGACCGCTTGCCTGACACTGGCGCACAACCTCACGAGCGACTCTGCGCTGAAGGCCAAACTCAAAGCAGCGCTGGATTTCTACTGGGCCGATCTCGCGGCAAATTACTTTGCCGGCCGCCAGACCATGACGGGGCCGTCGAGCCGGGATTACAGTTTCCTGTTCAGCGACTCCAACGTGGATTACGCCTACTACCTCGCCGGGCTGCGGCCGACGCCGCCCGCCGACACGTTCTTGTGCGACATGGTGCGAACCTGGACGGCGGCTCGGATGAACGGCTATCGCCCCCCGCCAGACATCCTCGCGCTGGCGGACTCACCTGAGCGCACGGTGCGGTCGAAGTTCGGCCCGACGCCGGGGCAGGATCGCTATGTGTGGCTGACGCCGGATTTTACCATCGGCAGCGCCAGCGCCTATTATGGACCGCAGGACAAGCGGATTTGCGCCGAGCTGGCTTCGAAGAAGAAGCTGCCGCTGATCAGTTTCGTGGTGGACGCGTTGGATGCGCCCTTTGGTTTGGTGCGATCCACCGACCGTGGCGGGCACAGCAAGCCGCATCACCTGCCGCACTTGCTTGCGACGGTGCAGGAAGAAGGCTTCTTGCTGGCGCTGATTGACCTGTCCCCGGCCATCAAATACGGCGAATTCACCAACCTCGCCAGCAACGTCCTTCTGCCAGTGCGAGCGGATCAACTGGTCCTCAACACGAATCGGGTGGACGCCGCGCAACCTTTTGTTCTCGCCGCTGGCGCAGATGCAGTAGTGGGGTTGCGCGAAGGCAAGGCGGCCGTAGCGGCCCGCTTGTTCGCCGCCGATGGCTGTGCCGGGCAAGCCCCGTCGTGGAAGCTGGAATTCGACGGCAATGAGCAAGGCGCCGGGCGGCTGACGGTCTGTCATTATCGCGGTCCGGCGCGCAAGCTGACGGAGCCGAGCGTGCGGTGCGGCTTGCTCCTGCTGGCGGCCCGGTGCGAAACTGAGGCGGAGTTCACTGCGCTCCTCAAGCGCGCGGCGCAGGTCGAGTTGGCTGAAACCACACAGAACGGCGTCTGGCAGGTGCGAGCAAGATCGGGAGCGGTCGAGTTGGAAGCCGGTCTGGACTTGAACCAGAAACAAATCGCCCTCCGCCGTGTCAATGGCCGGGCCTGGCAGCCCGAGGTTCTAAGCGTGAATGGCCGGGACCTGGCCGCCGAGACGCTGGGGAAAAGCAGAAATTGAGAAAGGCTAAAGAAAGGCTAAAGGCTAAAGGCTAAAGGCTGAAGTCAAAACCATGCTCTATCCGCAATTCAGCATTCAGCATCGTGTAGGCCGGGTGCCCTCACCCGGTGTCCCCGTCAAACCCATGCCCTATCCGCAATTCAGCATTCAGCCTTTAGCCTTTAGCCTTTTTTTTGCTTTCTGCTTTTCCCCACTCGCGCAGGATTCCGGGCCATCCGCCAATCTTCTGCCCAATCCTTCGTTCGAAGAAGAGGCAGGAGGCGGCGTTCAAGGCTGGCAGTCGCGGGCCTGGAGCGGAGAAACGAATGCCCAGTGGAACGTCGTAGCGCCAGGAAGGACCGGGAAGCAATGCGTGTCTATCAATTCCGAGAAAGGGGCTGACGCCGCCTGGACCGCAACGGTGGCCGTCAAACGGGATGCCTGCTACAGGCTCTCGGGATGGATCAAGACCAAAGATGTCCGAGGTGCCGTGGGCGCTTTGCTAAACATCCAGAACCTGCCCGATGCCAGAACTGCTGCCGTATCGGGCACCCGGGACTGGACCCGGGTAACGACCGTCTTCCAATCAGCCGCGGCGGCCGAGCTTGAGATCAACTGTCTCTTCGGCGGTTGGGGGCAATCAACCGGGCAGGCCTGGTACGACGACATTTCCCTGGAACAGCTCGACCGCCAGCCCAATGACACGCAGGCGGCCGTCATGATTGACACCAGCGCTCGCTCCGTAGCCTATAGCCCGATGATCTTCGGTGGCTTCCTCGAACACTTCGGCCACCAGATCTACGGTGGAGTGTTCGAGCCCGGTTCACCGCTATCGGACAAAAGGGGCTTCCGCAAGGACGTCATAGCGGCCTTGAAGGAATTAAGATGCCCGGTGGTCCGCTGGCCGGGGGGATGCTACGCCAGCGGCTATCACTGGGAAACCGGGGTCGGCAAGCAACGCCGGCCGACGGATGACATGGCCTGGGGCGTGATTGAGCCTAATACCTTCGGCACGGATGAGTTCGTCGCGCTCTGCCGGCTCACGGGATGGCAGCCCTATATCTGTAACAATGCTGGCAACGGCACGGTCGAGGAAATGAAGGACTGGGTCGAATATTGCAATGCCAGCAAGGGTGCCTACGCGCAGATGCGCAAGGACAACGGCCACCCCAGGCCGCAGAACGTAAACCTCTGGAGCATCGGCAACGAGAACTGGGGCGCCCATGAGATCGGCTACAAGCCCATCGAACAGTGGGCGCCGCTGGTCCTTGCCGCAGCAAAAGCGATGAAGGCCGCAGATCCCCACATACAACTGACCGCCGCGGCGCTGCCCACCAGAGAGTGGAGTCTGCCCTTGCTCAAGCTGGCCGGCCCATACCTCGACTACATCTCCATCCATAGCTACTGGCTGCCGCTCTGGGGAAAGAATGACATGCCCGATTACCTGACCTGCATCATGCACTCGGAATCCCCGGAGCAGCTCATTGCCAACTACATCGGCGTGCTGGAGGACTCCGGGTATCGCGGACGCATCAAGATCGCATTCGACGAATGGAATCTTCGTGGCTGGCATCATGAGGGCTTCCCGCGCAAAGCCGTCCAGGACTATAGCAATCCCGAGATCATCCGGCTGGTTGCCGCGCGGGAAAAGAACGATATTGCTTCACAATACACCATGGCGGACGCCTTGTTTTCGGCCTCGTTCCTCAATGCCTGCCTGCGTCATGCGGAGGATGTGGGGATGGCGAATATCGCCCCGCTCGTGAATACGCGCGGGCCCCTCTACGTGCATCCCCAGGGAATCGTCAAGCGCACGCATTTCCATGCCCTGGCGATGTACGCCAACGAGCTGGAAAAGCGGGTCGGCAAACTGGAAGTCGAAGCGGACCCACTTGCGCACAACGGGAAATCCATCCCTGTGGTGGATGCCATCGCCACCGTGAACGAGTCGGGCAAAAAATGGGCGATAGCGTTGGTGAACCTTCACCCCGAAAAAGCAGTGGCCTGCACGGTCAAGATGAAAGACCGGCTTTTACAAGGCAGCTACCAGGCGATGGTCCTGGCCGGCGATTCACGCGATGCCTACAATGACATTGAGAACCCAAATCGTGTGGTGCCGAAGAAGACCAAACTGACCTTCACCAAAGGGGTGGTCAATCTGCCGCCCCACTCCCTGACAATTGTGAATGTGTTGCTCAGATAACAATCCGTGCCAATTCGTGCAATCCGTGTCTAACACCCTATGAACTTCTTTATGCCCGCCCGCCTTGGCCTACTGAGGAGGATGTTTGAGCGGACTGACGTCCGCTGCTACTTCCCAAAGCTGCCGAGGCTTCTCCCTCTCCCCTTCCGAAGGGGAGAGGGCCGGGGTGAGGGGTGGCTTTCGTGTCGATCCGTGCAGTCCGTGTCTCCTGCGGTCTTGGCAGTAAGCCTCGTCTTGCTCTCCAGCGCTGCCTCGCTGCCTTCCGCCTGCGCTGCCGATCAGAATTACGCGGTGAACCCGGTCCCGCTGAACCAGGTTCACCTGAACGATGTCTTTTGGAAGCCGCGCATAGATACCAATTGCAGGGTCACCGTGCCGGTCTGTTTCAAAAAGTGCGAGGAATCCCGCATCCCAAATTTCCGCCGCGCGGCCAAACTGGAGGCCGGCTCCTTCCGGGGCGAGCCGTGGGAAGATTCGGACTTGTATAAGGTGGTGGAAGGCGCGGCCTATTGCCTGGCCACAGATCCCGACCCCGCCTTGCGCAAATACCTCGACGGCCTGGCGGCGCTCTTCGCCCAGGCCCAGCAGCCGGACGGGTATCTCTACACCTCGCGCATTATCCACGGGGACAAGGCTCCCGGCCGCGCCAGCCCGGTGCGCTGGCTCAACGAAATGGGCGGTGTCACGGGCGACGACAGCCACGAATTATACTGCGCCGGCCATTTGATCGAGGCCGCCGTGGCCCACTATCAAGTCACCACCAACCGGGCCTTCCTGGACGTCGCCATCCGGCTGGCCGATCTGATCAATAAAGACTGGGGTCCGGGGCCCGATCAGCTCAAGATTTCCCCCGGCCACCAGGAAATAGAACTCGCCCTGGTCAAGCTCGGCCGCGCCACCGGCGAGCGTAAGTATATTGATCTGGCTAAGTTCCTGTTGGACTGCCGAGGGCACTACCGCCGTCCGGCAAATGTCAAGTCGCCTTGGTCGGACCAATACTACTCCAACGAAATGCCGCTCACGAATCTGACCCAGGCGGTCGGGCACGCGGTGCGCACCGGCTACATGCTCTCCGGCATGACAGACATCGCCGCGATCCTCGGCGACCCGGGCTACACCAAAGCGGTAGATACCATTTGGGCCGACACCGTGGGCAGCAAACTCTATCTCCACGGCGGCATCGGTTCCGGAGTCGGCATGTCGGAGGGTTTTGGCAATGCCTACGAATTGCCCAACAAGGGCTACTGCGAAACGTGCGCCGCAGTCGCGAATTGCCTCTGGAACGAGCGCATGTTCCTGCTCCACGGCGACGCCAAATACATTGATGTCCTCGAACGCACGCTCTATAACGGCTTCCTCTCCGGAGTCTCCCTTTCCGGCGACCATTTCTTCTACGAAAACCCGCTGGTTTCCAACGGTGGTTACGTCCGCAGCGAGTGGTTTGGCTGTGCCTGCTGCCCGGTAAACGTAAGCCGGTTCCTCCCTTCCGTGCCCGGGTTGCAATATGCCACCCATGCCGACCAACTTTACGTCAACCTCTTCGCCGGCGGCACAGCCGATATGTCCATCGCCGCCACCCGCGTGAAACTCACCCAGGAAACCCGCTATCCGTGGGACGGCGCGGTCAAGCTGACCGTGACACCTGACAAGTCGGCCAAATTCACCGTGCTGGTGCGCATTCCCGGTTGGGCCCGCAATCAGCCTGTGCCGACCAGCCTCTACCGCTATGCGGACAACCTCCAGCCCGAGGTATTCCTGACCGTCAACGGCAAGCCGCAACCGATCCAACTCCAAAAGGGTTATGTGGCGGTGAACCGGCGCTGGAAGAAGGGCGACGTGCTGACGCTGAAACTCGCCATGCCAGTGCGGCGCGTGATGGCTGATGCGCGGGTGACCGACGACGCCGGGCGCATGGCGCTCGAACGCGGCCCGCTCGTCTATTGCTTTGAAGGCGCCGATCACCAGGGCAAGGTGATGCATCTCACCCTTCCGGATGACGCCGCGTTCGAGCCGCAGTTCCGCCCCGACCTCCTCGGCGGCGTCACCGTCCTGCGAGGCACGGGCAAAGCGTCACTACGCCGTGCCGACAGATCGGTTGCCACCGAAGCGGCGGCCCTGACGGCTATTCCGTATTACGCCTGGTGCAATCGCGGAGCCGGCCAGATGCAGGTTTGGATGCCGTACCAGTCCGACAAGGCCACCCCGTTACCTTTCCCCACCGTGGCCAGTCAAGCCAGGCCCAGCGCCTCGCATTGCAACGGCCAGGACACCGTCGGAGCCCTCAACGACGGCATCGTGCCCAGGAACTCGGCTGACCAGTCCCTGCCGCGCATGACCTGGTGGATGCACCTGGGCACACTGGAATGGGTGCAATACGACCTGGACAAACCCGCCACGCTGAGCACCGCCCGGGTCTATTGGTTTGACGACCACGGCGGCTGCCGCCTGCCCAAGTCCTGGCGGCTCCTCTACCGCGACGGCGAAACCTGGCGGCCCATCGAAAACACCTCGGACTACACCACCAAGCCCGATGGATACAACCAGGTCACATTCAAGCCCGTCTCAACCTCCGCCCTCCGCCTGGAAGTGCAACTGCGCCCCAACGTCTCGGGCGGCATTCTCGAATGGAAACTGGATTGAACCCAACACAGCACAGAAACAATGATATGAATCGTAGAGAGTTTATGACCCGGAGCCTGGCGGGAGCCATCGGCTCGTTGATGCTGTCGCGGTGGGTTGCAACCAGCCTGGCCGCAACGGAAACGCCCGCCTTCACCACCAAAGCGCTGTTTGAATCCAACGACCCGGCGCTCAATCGCCTAGCTGAGGATGTCTCCAACCAATGTGTCATGGGCAAGATCAAGCCCCCGGAGGGCACCTTGAAACACCACTGGGTGCAGGCCGGCACCGGCAATGCCTTTTATGGGCAGTGGATCTGGGACGCCATGTTCGTGGTGGACCTGCTGGCGATCCTGCCCGGCCAGCAAGAGCTCATCCGCGAAGTCTTCCAGAACTATTGGGACTTCCAGGAACGTTGGAACGCGAAGCGCCCCGAGTATGCGCATGACATGATTGCCTGCATGATCGAGCCCAGAAATACCCAAACCTGGAACGAGATGCCGGCCTATTCCCAGATTCCCATTCTCGGCTGGGGGCTGGAGCGGGTATATAAGCGCAACGGTGACAAGGAGCTATTGCGGCAGAGCCTTGGGCCGCTGGAAAAGTTCCATGAATGGTACTGGCGCGAACGGGACGTGACCAATGTGGGCCTGGTCGCCGTCGGATCGTATAGCGGGGTCATTCAGCATGGCCGTTATGAGACCTTCGATAATGAGGTGAACCTCGATGATCTTAAGCTCACGCCGCACCCGACGCGCAAAGGCCCGGGCGAAGGCAATTGGTATGGCGACATCTGCCTGCCGGGGATCACCGGCTACCTGATCAGTTCCGAGCGCAGCCTGGTGCGCCTGGCGCGAGTCCTGGGAGACACCGCAATGGCCAAACGTCGCCAGCAGCGAATCGAGAAATCCGTCGCGGCCGTTCGCAAGCACATGTGGGACGAGCAGAGCGGAACGTTTCTGGCGGTGAAACGGGATACGTTGGAGAAGGTCCGCGTGGCGACCATCGGTAGCTGGATGCCGTTGATGGCAGAGATTCCCACCCGGGCGATGACTCGGCGGATGGCCAAGGCCTTCATGACAGAGCATTGGCAAACGCCGCTGCCGATCCCCACCGTGGACCGCAAGGACCCGCGCTTTGATCCGCACAGTTATTGGCGCGGCGATGTCTGGCCCGCCCCCAATTACCAGGTGGCCTGCGGTTTCGCCCAGCACGGCTACCGCCAAATCGCCGCGGAGATCGCCGACAAGACCATCGCGAACGCCCTCAAGAACGGCATCAGCGAGCATTACGACTCCATTACAGGCAAACCGCTCGGAGTCCCCTACCTGGGTATGACCTGCACCGTCCTCACCCTGATGCTCGACGGGCTCTCAAGCCGGCATAAACTCAAGCTCAAGAGCGCTCGCCATTTATGATCAACCGGCGCAGACATGATTCCAGCGCTTTCTGGGCCTGATCATCCGTGGGCATATCCGGCACACTGATCTTGATCACGCGCTTCTCGTAGCGCCCGCGTTCGCGATTGCGGAGGCACTGCATCGCCAGGCGCCAGCCGAGGCTTGTGGATGGATTGCCCTCGGGCCCCTTCTCAAAGGCAGTCGCCCGCGGCTCCCAGTAGGCGGCCAGCACATGGAAGTTGCGCCCGCGGTCAAGGAATCGCTCCGTGGTCACCTGCAAACAAACACCGTGGAGGTCCAGGATGCTGGTTCCCAGGTTCGTCTGCAAAGTCATGCCCGCATAGCTGAGGCAAATCTCGGGTGCGTGACCCCGGGCCTGCTCGCAGGCTTCCGTGGCCCGGTAACGGTCGTTGGTGGGCAGCCAGCGCAGGTAGTAAAGCTCCCAGCGGCGGCCGGTGTCGTCCTGCCACTCCGCGCGTTGTCCTTCGTCGTACTTCAACATGCCGTGCGCCCCGTCCGGGATGGGCTTTTCGGCAAACTTCGATTGTTCGGAAGGTAATCTGCAGGTCCAGGGCACTGCCAGCGTGGCTTGCTTTTCCGCAGGGCCGAACCAGTGTTCGATGCCGAATTCGAACGCCCCCACCC
>Ga0118677_10013914_pt1 | contig 11478 bp, 8 predicted proteins | sample AliMusrvi5mmetaG_FD_86154 | JGI IMG/M metagenome (GOLD analysis project Ga0118677, IMG submission 86154) | reverse complement strand
ATCAAGAACCGCTCCCTCCCCGCCTAGCACGACCAAAACATGTCAAAAAAACTGGAGCCGATGGTCGGGATTGAACCGACGACCTACGGTTTACGAAACCGTTGCTCTACCAGCTGAGCTACATCGGCCTCCAAAAAAATCGCAACTGCATTATGCCATGACCGGCGGACTTGGCAAGTAATTCGTCAAAACTGAATGAAAGCCAAAATCCCCCCTGCGGCTGTGGGGACGGAAAATCGAATCAAGCCACCGGAGGCAGTGACCGCAAGAAATCCGTCGGGCTGCGAATGGGAATGCCACGAAATCGTTGCAAGGACAGCAAGTGCTTCTTGTCGCCGCATGACGATGTCAGCGAATCCCAACAACATGGCTGCAAAAGCTTGCGTTCCGTGAGTTGATCGCAGCAATGGCTGAAAAGTGACACACGCTGGCTCACCAACACACTTGAATCCAAGTCTTGACATATTCGCTTATGCGAATATGTTTAAGCGCGTGAAACAACCCACAGATTTATTCAAAGCGTTTGCTGATGCGACCCGCGTCCGTCTCCTGAATCTCCTCGCGCAGCGCGAACACTGTGTTTGTGAGTTCCAAAGCATTCTGCGCGTCCCGCAGCCGAAGATCTCGCGCCATCTTGCCTACCTGCGCCGTTCGGGGTTGGTCCAGACGCGCCGGGAAGGCAAATGGATCTTTTACACCCTGGCACCGGCCACCCATGCGGTCCACGCTTCCCTTCTCCGCTGCCTCCGCGGCTGTTTCACAGAAATCGCCTTTCTGCAACAAGACCTCAAACGTGATCGACGGGCCCAACCGATTTTCTGGAAGGACAAGTGTGAAAATTGTCACCCTGAGCAAAGCAAAGGGTCTCAGTCGGCAAAGAAACGGGCGAAAACATCAGAGATCCCTCGACAAGCTCAGGATGACACACGTGGGAGGAAAGGCTGTTCATCATGCCAAAACTGAAAGTCTTATTTCTGTGCACCGGTAACTCCTGCCGCAGCCAAATGGCTGAAGGCTGGGCTCGCCACCTGAAGTCGGATGTGATCGAGGCGGATTCGGCTGGTATCGAAAAGCACGGCATGAACCCGCACGCCATCAAAGTCATGGCGGAAGCCGGGGTGGACATTACCGGGCAACACTCGAAAACTGTCGCGGAGCTGGGTTCGGTGGAATTCGATTATGTCGTCACCGTCTGCGGCCATGCGAACGAGCATTGTCCGTTGTTTCCCGGCAAGGCGAAGGTGGTCCATGTCGGATTCGCAGACCCGCCAAAACTGTCCGCAGGGCTGCCAGAGGGCGAAGAGAAACTGGCGATCTACCGGCGCGTGCGCGACCAGATCCGGAAGTTTGTCGAGACGTTGCCGGAGTCACTGGATACAATTTAATGATCTTGAACCATCCAGCGGCGCGGTCGGGACACCGTGCCTACCTCCAACAGACGGATTGCGGTAGGGCGGGCTGTCCCTAGCCCGCCGCCGGCCCGGTATCAGCGGATCCGCCTCCCCGCTCTGGTGCCCGGCCCCCCTTCAGTGATTCGGTATCCGATAGGTAGGCCATCTTCGCGACGGCGCGGTCGGGACACCGCGCCCTACCAAGAAATCGGATCGCTGATTGCATCATTCCGTCGTTCGGAGGCGGAGACTCTTCGCTTTGCTCAGGACGACAACGGGCACCCATGACGCCGACCGCCCAACAATTCTCCCAAGCCGCCGCCGCCAAGGCCGTCGACATCCGCCACCGCGCGATCATCCAAAAGAATATCGCCAGCTACGATGTTGCCGTCACCCGCAGCCGCGACCGATTTTCTGACTGGCAAAACGCCCGGTCCAAAGCGGCCGCCATCAAGTGGGAGACCATTAACCATCTGGACCGGTACCTTGAGGAATTTGAGCGCAACGTCCTCGCCAACGGCGGCCACGTCCATTGGGCGGAAGACGCCGAGCAAGCCCGGCAAATTGTCCTGACTCTCGCCCGGCAGCACGCCGTCCGCAAAGTCGTCAAAGCCAAATCCATGACGACCGAGGAAATCCACCTCAATGACGCGCTGACCGCTGCCGGCATCCAGCCGGTCGAGACCGACCTCGGTGAATACATCTGCCAACTCCGGAACGAACCGCCCTACCATATCGTCACACCGGTCATGCACCTCAGCAAGGCCGACATTGGCAAACTATTTCACGAACGATTTGGCACTCCCCCGGATGCCCCGGCCGAAGAGCTCACGATGGTCGCCCGCCGCCAACTCCGTCAGGATTTTCTGACCGCCGATATGGGCATTACCGGCGCGAACTTCCTCATTGCCGACTCCGGCATGATCGCGCTCACCACCAACGAAGGCAACGGGCGCCTCTCCATTTCTCTGCCGCGCATCCATGTCGCCATTGCTGGCATTGAGAAGTTGATTCCGCGTCTGAGTGATCTCGGGTTATTCTGGCCTGTCCTCTGCGCCAGCGGCACCGGCCAGGCGCTTACCAGCTACAGCACCCTCGTCGGCGGCCCGCGCCGGGATGGCGAAGTGGACGGCCCGGCCGAATTCCATGTCATCCTTCTCGACAACGGCCGATCCAAGTTGCTGGCGAATCCGGAAATGCGCGATGTGTTGCATTGCATCCGGTGCGGTGCCTGCCTGAACACCTGTCCCGTTTACAAAACCATTGGCGGCCACACCTACGCCACCACCTACCAGGGCCCGATTGGATCGGTCCTCACGCCGCGCCTGCGCGGCGCCGAAGAATGGTCGCACCTTTCCTTCGCCAGTTCGCTCTGCGGTTCCTGTACGGATGTCTGTCCGGTCCGGATCGACCTGCACCATCATCTCCTGCACAACCGGCGGGACGCCATTGCCAGCAAGTTCGACAATCCAATCCAACGGATCGCGTTTAAACTCTGGCTCTGGACCGTGCAATCACCGGCCCGTTACGTCGCCGCCGGAGCAATAGCGCGGCTCGGACTCCGACTGGGTTTCACCAATTGGTTTGCCAAACCCTGGACCGCCACCCGCGATCTGCCCACAGCCCCCCGCCAAAGTTTCCGGAACTGGTGGGAGAAAGTTGGACAGGCGTCCCGCCTGTCTGATGTCAAACCCTCAACAGGCGGGACGCCTGTTCAACATCATCCATGAACTCCGCTCGTGAACACATTCTCGGTCGCGTCCGCACTGCCCTCCGCGTGCCGGCCCAAACTCCCGCCGCGCCATCCGCCGCCCCTATCTTCCCGCCGGTGACCGATCTCGAAACGCATTTCCGGGAAGAGTTCAGTGTGCTCAAAGGCGAAATCATCACCGACCTGCCGGCATTTCTTACTGCCTTCCCAAAGATCGCCAGTGCTGTCCCACAAGTCGCTGGCAACACCGCTGTCCAACAAGCCGATCTCGGCGTTACCGGGTGCGATTGTCTGATTGCGCGCACCGGTAGTATTGCCGTCTGCACGCGCAGCGCCGGCGGCCGGGCGCTCTCTGTTTTACCTCCGGTTCATTTGGTCATTGCCCACCGCGATCAAATTGTCGCTGACCTCACCGCCGCACTGGCACTCTGGCAGCAGCGGTACAACCGGCATTGGCCGAGCAATCTCTGCGTAATCACCGGTGCCAGTCGGACTGGCGACATTGAGAAGATTTTGGTGATGGGCGCCCACGGCCCCAAGCGGCTGGTGCTATATTTGATGGGTTGATGCCAGATCGGACGGGTCTGGTGTAAACAGTCTGCCGGAGCGTTGGCAGCGTCGGTCGTTTTGATCGGTGATTGATCGTCAACCGATTTGACCGGCCTGACCGCTCCGCGTTCAATTAATTGGTGAAATATTCATCTAACAGGAAGCAAAATCATGACTAATCTTTTTTGTCAGATCCCAACCACCGGACTGCTCGTACTGTTGATGATTGCCGGCAATCTACCGCCCATGCTGGCATTGTGGCTGGTTCGGCGCCGGTATCAAGCTGAACTGCTCAAGGGGCACCATGACGTGGCCGGCTACACGTTCAATGCGATTAGCGTGCTCTATGCCGTACTGGTGGCGTTTATCCTGTTGGCGGCCTGGCAGCAGTTCCAACACACTCAGGATATTTGCGAGGCGGAAGGCGCGGTGCTGCGCAACCTGCACCGGGACTCCTATATGTTACCCGCCGCCGCGCAGGTGCCGATTCGTCAAGCGCTCATCAACTACGCCAAGGCTGTGACCGCGCAGGAATGGCCCAGCATGCTGTTGCACCGCGAACATCCCGAAGCGCGCGCGGCCATCAATCAAGTTTGGCAGGCGTACTATGCGGTGCAGCCAAAAACTGACATGGAAAAAACTTGGTATGAGGAATCGATTGCCAGGCTCAATGAATTGGCCACCCAGCGCCGGTTGCGGATTCTCCAATGTCGGACCCACATCAGCTGGCTGATGTGGGTCCTGCTAATCATGGGCGGCGTGATCTCGGTCGGGTTCATGAACTTCTTTGGCGTCCAAAACTTCCGGGCGCACCTGATCATGACCACCGCGCTCACCTCCATGTTGATTCTGATCCTCTTTATTATCTACGCGTTGGATCATCCGTTCTGGGGCGACCTGCAGATTCTGCCGCAAGCCTTCAACGTCTTTTTGGAGCGGCACCCAATCCCGTAACATGCTGGGCAACGACAACACGGCCGAACCGGTCAGGCGCGGGCCGGGAAACTGTTGACAATCCGGCCGGCCTTGCGATGGACCAGCGGATCGTAGAAAAACATTTTCAGGCATTCCCAAACCGTGACCGGCGGACTGTGCCACTCCAAGCGGTTTTGGCGGATCGCATCGAAGATGGACCGGACTTCGGGCGTTGCGTCCACCAGCGTGTAATGCCGGCCAAACATCCAGAGGTTGTGCGCATCCGAGTTGGCGACGATCGGCTTCCGGTGCTCTTCCGCCACGCGCAGAGCGCGTGGGTTGAAGTTCAGCCAGGGCAAATGGAGTTGGGCATGTTCAATGGCGTCAAACAAATCAATGTGTTCAATGAGCCGGTGCCGGAGACTCTTGCTGACAGGATAAAACGGATGGGGCGCAATTACCAGAATGTCGCCGCCTTTGGCCGCACGGAAGGCGCGCAAATCTTCAAAACTGCGGATCGCATCCACCTCGCGCTGTGTGACATTGTACATCAAGACATCGAGTTTCTGAATCGTCCACTCCGTCGCCCGGATCAACAACACACCTTTCTGCCGGGCGTACTCGAAATAGCGTTCGTCCTCCAAAACCGTGTCATGCAACGTAATGGCGATCGCGCCGTACCCCAGCGCGGCGGCTTGATCAATCAACTCCGTGGCTGGATACGCCAACCCATCGTACGGGTCCTCGCCGGTATGCATATGAAGATCAATCTTGATCATGTCAAACTGACCATCTCACCGGTCTTGAGAAAAAACAACCACTGCTCAGCAACGGCAATCCCCGCCACTTGCTGGAGTGCCGTGGCGTAGGCCTGCATTTGCGCGCGGAACCGTTCGGCATCCGGCTGCGCGTCCGTTTTATAATCCACCAATACCCATTTTTTCCCCTCGCGGAACAACAGATCAATCTTGCCTTCCAACGTTCCGGCCGTAACGGGCAATTCCCGATAAACCTCATCCGCCTGCCCCACCCGCTTCAACAGGTCCGACCGCAACGCCCGCTCTACCCACTGCCGCGCCTCGTCCGGCAGGCCAGTCGCGTCCATCCGCTCCAAGGCTTCGTGGACGACTACGCCAAGCTCCATGGCCGCAGCGCGCGTCCCGCCGACCAACTCCTCCTCGTGCGGCGCGGTTTCGTGCGCGAGCTTCGATGGACTCACCCGCACGGCCGGCACGACCGCCCGCGCCAGCAATGCCGCCCGCTCCGCTTGCCAGGCTGCCCGCTGCACCAACAGTTCATTTGGAGTGCGGTGACTTGTCACCGCTTTGCCGTCCCTCGCGACAGCGGGTTTGCCGCACACAACAGCGGCGTCTCCTCGTCCAACTCGGCTTGTCGGGGCTTTGCCGTTCTCCGCCAAAGCGCCAACCAGTTGCTGCTCGCCAAAATCCACTTCCACCAGATCACTTGCGACCGGCTCAAACCCTTTCTTCAGCAAGTCAAGCCGCTCGCCCCGGTTCGCGAACCACGGGAGGATGAGCCGGTGCCGGGCGCGCGTAGCCGCCACGTAGAGCAGGCGAATTTCCTCCGCCTCGTCGCGCTGGGCCTGCTCCGCATTTCCGTCATCAAAGCCGGCCGTCCGACAGCTCGCAAAGCGCAATTCAAAAGTCGACCCGGCCCGATTCGCCACCAAGCGCGCGCCGCTGTCACTAGCCTGGCCGGCCAGATCAGCCAGCACAACCACCGGGAACTCCAGCCCCTTCGCTTTGTGCATGGTCAGCAGGCACACCACGTCATCGGTCAATTCACTGGCCGGCGCGGGTTCCTCATCCAGACCGTTTAACAGCGTCGCCCGCAATTGTCGGACAAAACCGCGCAGCGATCGAATCCCGGCAGCCTCCACGCGCCGGGCCAGTTCCAACGCCTTGAGCAGGTTGGCAACGCTGGCCGGACCATCCGGGCCACACGCAAAGAACGCCTGACAGATATGCGTCGCCGCAAAGACACGTTCCAACAATGCCGGAACCGATTGGTCGTGCCGGCCGGCGTGCAATTCCCGGAGCAGTTTATAGGCTGTTTCCGCTTCCTCAGGTAAGCCCTTGCTGAGCACGGTCTGGCTGCCGACGGCGGGCTGGAGACAGCCCGCCCTCCCACCGGTATTGAGGTAATTCAGGCCGCCCGCTTCGCTGGCGAGAAATACCTGCTCATCCGTCCAGCCAAACAAGGGCGACCGCAGAACGGCGATCAGATTTAGTTTATCGGTCGGATTATCGAGACAGCACAGGAGCGCGATCAAAGTCTGAATCTCCTGCCGCTGGTAATACCCGCGCCCACCAATGATGCGGTAGGGCACGCCTGCCGCGACAAACGCATCGCTAAAAACTTCGATGCCGGTAAAACTCCGGAACAAGAGCGCCACGTCGCCCCAGCGGAACTGTTTGTCCCGCACTTGCCGCTGCAAATACCCGGCAATTGCCTGTGCTTCCGCCCGGCGGGCCGCACCGACACTTTGTTTATCCGGTATGATCTTCGGCCGCAGCACGACAACCTTGCCGGCGGGTGGATGGGATGCTTCCAGCTGGATGTAGGCGGGCTGAAAACCGGTCGGCTGGAAAATCTTCGCAAACACCTCGTTCACCCACGTGATAATCGTGGCCTGGCTCCGGAAGTTTTGCCGAAACTGCAACGTCGCCCCCGCCTGAGCCAGCGCGTCCCGGGTCCCAGCATACATCTCGATATCCGCCCGGCGGAATCCGTAGATGCTTTGTTTCGGATCGCCCACCACAAATAGTTTACCGGGCACATTGCCACCCAGCGCCACCACAATCTCGCTCTGCACGGGATCAGTATCTTGAAATTCGTCCACCAGCAGAAACCGGTACCGCTGCTGGAATTGGCGGAGCACCGCCGCATCCGTGCGCAGCAAATCACGCGCCTTCTCGAGTAAATCGTCGAAATCCAACAGCGCCTGGCGGTGTTTAAACTGTTGGAAGTCCGCGACAAATCCCTGCAACCAACCCGCCAGTTCCACCAGGAAATTGTGTTGGGTACTCGTCGCGAAATCCGTCAGGAGCGCCTTCAATTCCTTGATGGTCGCCTTGAATTCACGGAAGTTCTCCGGCGAATCGAAATCCGCCTGCCGCCGCGGCTCGGACAATTCAAGCGCGGTCAGGACCGCCACGGCCCGCTCGTCCGACGCCTGCTCCAATTGCGGCACGACATCGAGGACGGCTTGCGCCCGCTGATAAAAGGTTTCCGACCGGGCCGAACTGTGGTTCAAGCCTGCCGCCAATGCCGGTAGCGCGGCGGTCAGCTGCCGGAAGACCGCCCGGACCGCCACCGGCTGCGGCGCCGGCCAGGGCAACATCGCGAACCGTGACCGATTGTCCACCAGCAACGTCGCCAGCTCCTTGATTTGCTCCATGCGGACTTCCCGCAGCAGGGCTTGCCGGAGCGCACCTGGATTTTTCGTCAGCTCCCCTTCCAGCCATTCCGCCCACGCCGCATCAAGGACGAGTTGCCGCTGCAAATCATCGGCCACGGCAAACTGGGGATCGACCCGCGCCTCCACCGGTCGCTCGCGCAGGATCGCGGCACAGAACGCATGGATCGTTGTGATTTGCGCCCGGTCCAGATCCCGCAGCGCTTCCGCCAATTTCGCTGCCGCCAGATTTTTTTCAAGCTGCTCACGCAGCCGCTGTTTCAATTCGCCCGCGGCTTTTTCAGTAAAGGTAATGGCCACGATCTCGGACAATCGGGCGCGCCCGCCCGCCACGATCGCCACGATGCGCGCAACCAAGGTGGTGGTCTTGCCGGTCCCGGCTGCCGCCTCGACAAAAAATGTCGTGTCGAGCTCCGTGGTGGCCCGGCGGCGGGCTGCATTGTCAACGGGCGTCGTCATATCGCCGCCGCCTTGCTTGTGCGAAACGTGCTCAGCCGGGTATCTGGCGCTTTCCGTTCCGCAAGTTTCAACACGCCGTTGCCACAAATCGGCCGGTATTCACAATTCCGGCAATTATCCGGCGTCGCATTTTGGGCGAACACTCCTGCGCGAATCATATCCGCGGCTACCTGCAGCAGTTGATTCAGCTCAATCCGGCAGGCCATCAGCGCCTCCCGCGAAAAGCCGATATCCCGATAGCCGCCGCGCAACGTAAAGTAATAATAGCTGGCAGCCTCCACCGTGATTCCCGGTAAGAGTTGTTCCGCGGCGAGCAAATATAGGGGCAACTGCAGCGCCTCGCCGCCGGCCAACGAATCCTCCCGCAGACCGGGCGGCAGCTTGCCGGTTTTGTAGTCGAGGACCCGGGCGTGCTGGCCATCGGCGGAGCGGTCAATGCGGTCGATCGTACCGCGCAGCCGGACAGGCGGCGCAACCAGTAAATTCTCAAACGCTTTTTCAAAATCGCTGGGGATCCAGTCCGTGCCCAGCCGGCGCGCTTCGCGGCTGGCAAACGCCGTAAGCTCCTGGCGGATGATTTCTTTTTTGATTTCCCAGATGGTCGGATAGCCGGTCACCCCGTCGCGTTCAAACTGCTGGAAATGTTTCTCGATGACCACCGCCAAATCGCCGCCGGTCCGAAAATAATCCTCGAGAATCGCATGATAGAGCGAGCCGAGATCGGCCGCCGCAATGACGATGGCGGCTTCCGGTTCCTCCCACTTTTGGACGTGGAGAATCTGTTTCTGGAAATAGTAAAATGGGCAGCCAAAGAAGTTTTCGAGAGCGGTCGCACTGCTGACCAGCTTCTCCAGATCGAACCGCTCCCGGAGCAACGTGAGCGCGGCAGCGCCTTCCAGAATACCGTCGTACCGGGTCAGCCCCGCGGCGCGCCAGCGGTGGCGTTCGCCGGCCACGCCGCTGGCAACCAGCGGGGATATTCCCGCCAGATAATCTTCGGCCGCGGCCACCCGGGCCAGCGCGGCCAGATCGAACTCGCGCGCATCCACGGCCCGCGCGTCCGCCGCCGGTGCCGGCCGGCACGGGAGAGATTCAAAATCTTTGGCGCCAGTCGCTTCCAGCAATAGGGCCGACGGCAAGCGCGGGCGCGCGGTTCCCGCATCCAGGCGCGGGTAACTCAAAACCAGTTGCGTGCGGGCCACGCCACAGGCGAGATCAAAGAGCAGGCGCTCCTCCGCATGCCCCCGGCGCTTCAACGGCAAATCACCACTCACCTCCTCGCGTTCCTCGTCCAATAACAACGGATCTTCCCGGACCAGTCGCGGGAACGATTTCTCCGCCAAACCGAGGACCACGACAAAATCAAAACTTAACCCACGCGCTCCCATCACATCACTGACAAATACCCCGCCGCCTCGGAATTTTTCCGGTTGCTCCGGGGTGGAATCAAGGACTCGCTGGCAAAACTCGGTAAATGTCTCGCGCGTGACCGGCGATTCCACAATCTCAAGCTCCGCCAGCGATCGGATGGCCGTGCTGACCGCTGGGTGCTGGCCACCGAATTGGCGGAATGCCGCCAATGCGGCATTGATCATCACGGGCCACGACCCCTGCGCTGGCAGAGCGGTGCCGGCCGCGACCACCCGCCGAACAAAATCCGCAAAAGCACCGGCCGTCAGCCGGGCTTCCCATTGCGCCTGGCCGCCAACAATGCCGAGTCGGACCGACTCCGCATCCCACTGCGAATGCGGGCCGAGGTGGCAGGCCAGCTCCAGAACCGCCGCGCGACTGAAGTCCGATTGAATCGCTTCGAGCAACAACAAAAACAACCGGGCGTCCGGCTGCTCGCTGAGTGGCCGGCCACCCCGAAAAAACGCGCGCACTCCCAGGGCCGGTAAGGTATCGCGGAGGATGGCATCGTATTGGTCTCGCGACCGGCAGAGAATGGCGCAGTCGGCAAAGGTTTTGTCCGGATTCTGGGAAAGATAATCGAAGATTGCGCGAACCGCTTCCCGGACTTCAGCGGCTTCCCCGGGACAGGAGACAACGGAAATGGGAGATGGAAATTGGGAGTTGGGAGATGGAAATTGGGTGACCGGATGGTAGCCGATTGATTGGAACCAGTTAAAAAGCGGTCGGGAGTAATCGTCGTGCGTCGTAGCCGGGAAAAAGATGGCAGCGGGCGCGAGGTGCTCCACCAGCCTTTTTTGCACAGTGTTCAAATCGTAGAACCCGTAGAGAAATATGGGTGCGGGTAGTTGGGAGTCTGCGACAGACGCCGGGGCGGCAGCGAAGTCGTGTTGCGTCAGCCACTCACAAAACTTCCGGTACGCGTCCCCCAGCTCGCGCAGCTTGGCGGTCGCACCGGGAACAGCGGCAAGACCGGCTTCGCGAAGATCCGTAAACGTCGTGAGCAGCGCACTGGCAAACCCAGCCGTGTCCTGGACCGGCGCAAAGTAGCCATCGACTGGCAGACCGAGTGCGATCTGCCGACAGAGGAGTTCCAGAGCGACCGGCGCCGGCAGCGGTCCGGTGGGTTGAAGTTCGTCGAGGGTTTGAAAACGAAGGTTGGCGTGGCCGGTCAGTTGCCGGGCGAGCATCCGTTGGAGATGCAACCCGAGGAGTCGCGTGGGGACGATGACCGTGACAGGGGCGAACGGGCCCTGCGCAGCTTTGACAGCGGCGATCTCTTGCACGAGTGCGGTTTCGAGGTCGGGCTGGAAGGCGCCGCGAAAAGTTTGCGTGGCGTCGGCTTGGAAATCTTGTTAATCCTAGGCACGGTAATGAAAATTCTGCCCAAGTATATCACACGGCAGTTGGTCGGCACGCTGATTTTCACGCTGGGCGTGTTCACGTTTGTGCTGTTGCTGGTGCGAATTCTCCGGCAACTCAGTGAAATGCTCGTGAACCGGCAGGTCGGCTTGGAAATCGTCGCGTGGTTTATCGTGCTGCTGTTGCCCTACATCCTGAGTTTCACACTGCCGATGGCGATGCTGGCGGCCACGCTGTTGGTG
>Ga0118677_10013913_pt1 | contig 11479 bp, 9 predicted proteins | sample AliMusrvi5mmetaG_FD_86154 | JGI IMG/M metagenome (GOLD analysis project Ga0118677, IMG submission 86154) | reverse complement strand
CTCTAATGTTAACTCTACCTGTTATTCCCGAACCCGATCTCCAGGCCAGTGAAGCCGCCCTGGCGCGCCAATCCCAGCTGACCAAACCGCAGGGCAGCCTGGGTGTTCTCGAAACCCTGTCGGTGCGCCTGGCGGCCGCCAGCGCGCGTTCCCGCCCGGACCTGAGCCGAAAAGCCCTCATCGTCATGGCCGGCGACCATGGCGTGGCCCTCGAAGGTGTCAGCGCCTATCCGCCCGAGGTAACGCCCCAGATGGTGCTTAACTTTCTCCACGGCGGTGCGGCCATCAATGCCCTCGCGCGCCAGGCCGGGGCGCGGGTGGTGGTGGTTGACGTGGGTGTTGTTGGGCCATTTAATGATTTGCCCGGCCTCGTGCGCCGCAAGGTGGCCCCCGGAACCGCCAACCTGGCCAAAGGTCCGGCCATGACCCGCGCCCAGGCTGAACAGGCCGTGCAGGTCGGGTTGGACGTGGTGCAGGATGAGATAACCAAAGGGCTCGACCTGGTCGGCACCGGGGATATGGGCATCGGCAACACCACGCCTTCATCCGCCATCACCGCAGTGCTCTGCGGCCTTCCCGTCGGCCAGGTGACCGGGCGCGGCACGGGGTTGGACGATGCCGCCCTGGCCCACAAGGTGCAGGTCATCGAAAACGCCATCGCCCTCAACCAACCAGACCCAAGCGACGCCATGGATGTGCTCTGCAAGCTGGGGGGGTTTGAAATTGCCGGGCTGGCCGGGGTAATCATTGGCGCCGCCGCAGGCCGCGTGCCCGTGGTCATCGACGGCTTCATCTCGGGCGCCGCCGCCCTGATCGCCGTCGGGCTGGCCCCGCAGGTGAAACCTTACCTGTTTGCCTCGCACCAATCGGTTGAAATTGGCCACCGCGCCATCCTGGAAAAACTGGGCCTGCGCGCCCTGTTTGATCTCGATATGCGCCTGGGTGAAGGCAGCGGTGCCGCGCTGGCTTTCCACATCCTCGAAGCAGCCTGCCGCACCCTCAACGAAATGGCCACTTTTTCCGAAGCAGGGGTCAGCGACAAAGAATAACAGGAAAAAAAACGTCAGACCTGCCCCAAAAGCCGCACCAACCTCTGGCCTACCACAAAAGTGGTAGGTTTCTTTAAAATAAACAACTCATTTGTGTGAGCAATATCAACGCAAGCGAGTGTTGTCTGCGTCCGGAATAAAGCGCATAATAATGATTAAGATTGGTTCATTGGGAATCACCTTCGTCCGTGGTCGATGTGTGGGGGAAAATTCCAGGGAACCATGAAACTTCCATCCTATTAGGGAAACAAAATTCAGCTTTGCATGGAAGTTAAGTTTCATGGAGAAGAAAATGGTCGGACCGCATAAAGCAATTGTCATTTCCAGCCCGCAGCACCGGCGCCAGAGCCTGGCCGCTCTTCTGCGCTCCATTCCGGATATCGGTGAAATTTTTGAAAGCGACAACGCATACTGCCTGGGAATGGACTCATATTTTCAACCTTCCATCATCCTATGTGATTGTTGGATTGATGATAAGATTACTTTAGAACTGATTGAACCTCTGCGAAAACAGTTTGCTGATGCAAAACTTCTGGTTCTGGTTAAACAAAACAGCCAGGCTGTTAATCCTCAAAATGTGGATGCCGTGCTTTCCGAAGGTTTTTCAGTTGATCAATTTTTTCAAACGGTTCGACACCTGGTTAAAAATCACAAAATTAGAGCCCTATAAAATTACAGCATCCCGGAATGCATTTCCTGTGTTTTCACCTCGGAAGTATAAGAAAAAAACGTATCCTTGATCATTGAGTGCAGGTATTAATAAGGGGTATCATGAACACTTTTCATAATCTAAAGACCATTGTAAAGCTGGTGGGCGGGTTTGGTGTGGTTATCGGCCTGCTGATCGTGATCACCCTGGTGGGCTTTTTCAGTATGCAGAGCCTGAATGGCAGCATGAACACCATGTATGGCAACACCCTGGCGACTGAAAACCTGGGAAATGCCAGTGTCGCCCTATACACGCTGCGCGGCGATGTCTATAAATACATCGCCATCGAACCCCTGCGCAGCCAGACCAGCGCAGCCATCCAGAGCGATGAGACCAACCTTGACGATGCCATAAAAAAGTACCAGGAGACCGGGCTTCTCCCCGAAGAAAATGCGACCCTGGCCGTGTTTAACCAGAATTATAAACTTTACCAGGCCGCCATCACCCAGGTCATCAAGGATGTGGACGCAGGCAACATGGACGCCGTGATCAAAAGTGTCAACGGCGGTGCGGCCAACCAGAGCCGCACGGATACCAGCACAGCACTCAACAAACTGGTGGATATTAATGTTAAGGATGCGGCCCGGTTGAATGCGGAAGGAAATGGGATTTACACTACTTTCAGCCGGATCCTTTTTGGCACGATGGGCCTGGCGATCATTCTATCCATCCTGGTCTGCCTGTTGATCACCCTCAGTTTGAATTCGCCATTAAAAACCATCACCCAGACCCTCGAAAAAATTGCTGTGGGCAATCTCAGCCGCGGTGAAGCGGGCAAAAAAATCGAGGCCATCGCCGTGCGGCGGGATGAAATCGGCGATACCGGGAAGGCCCTGCTCGCCACCGAAAATTACCTCCAGGAAATGGCTCACTGTTCGGAATTGATGGCCAACAACGATCTTTCCTGCGGAGTCCAGCCAAAATCAGCTGAAGATGAACTTGGCACATCCTTCTCGCGCATGACATCCAACCTGAAAACAATGGTCAACCTCATCGCTGCCAGCACGCAAAACCTGAGCGCAGCCTCCGTCCAGCTGGCTTCGGCCGCCGGTCAGGCCGGCCAGGCCACCGGGCAAATTTCAACCACCATTCAACAGGTGGCCAAGGGAATAACCCAGCAGTCTGAATCGATCAGCCGCACCGCCGCTTCTGCCGAACAAATGAACCGGGCGATTGAAAGTGTGGCCCACGGCGCGGGCGAGCAGTCCATGGCCGTCACCAGGGCATCGGAGATTACGGAACGCATTAACCGCGCCATTGAACAGGTGGCCGGCAACACCAGCATCGTCACCGAACGCGCCGCAAGCGCATCAGAAGCCGCAAAGTCGGGCAGCCTGACCGTGGAACTGACCCTGGAAGGCATGGCCAACATCCGCTCGAGGGTGGGTGTTTCCGCTGAAAAAGTCCAGGAAATGGGCAGGCACTCAGAACAAATTGGCGTGATCGTTGAAACCATCGAAGATATTGCCTCGCAGACCAATTTACTGGCCTTAAATGCGGCCATCGAAGCCGCGCGGGCGGGCGAACATGGCAAAGGTTTTGCCGTCGTGGCAGACGAAGTGCGCAAGCTCGCCGAACGAGCCAGCGGAGCCACTAAAGAAATTGGCGGATTAATCAAGGGCATCCAGACCACGGTGCGCGAAGCGGTAAAAGCCATGGAAGACGGGGCCCGCGAGGTGGAAATTGGCGTGGCGCGCGCCAACGAGGCCGGCCAGGCCCTCACCAGCATCCTCGATGCGGCTGATTCGGTTTATAAACAGTCGCAGCAGGCGCGCCTGGCGGCAGAAGAAGTGCGCCGGGCTTCGAGCGAACTGGTGACTGCCATCGATTCGGTATCGAGCGTGGTGGAGGAGAATTCTGCGGCAACCGGGGCAATGACTTCCAGTTCCAACGAGGTCACCACGGCCGTGGAAAACATTGCCAGCGTGAGTGAAGAAAACAGCGCCTCGGTTGAAGAAGTGAGCGCCAGCACGGAAGAGATGAGCGCCCAGGTGGAAGAAGTGACTGCTTCGGCCGAATCCCTGGCCGACATGGCGAAGGACCTGAAGGAATTGATCGGCCAGTTCAAACTGAATTAGCAAATCCTTCAGGATTTCCCGCAGACAGGCAGACGTCCGGGTGGAATCTGCGCTTCTGGCGCTGTCTTGAGAAAACCACGTGCCAGGCACCCGAATTTATCCCCCAAAATCCGCCCATCGAGTACAATAGGGCACATGACTCAACTTCACGAAGACCCGGCCGCGCGCGCTTACCAGCAGACGCGCATCATGCACTGGAACAGCCTGGCTGCCACACCTCCCCAATGGCGTTGGAGCGGAGGGTATTATCACAGCCGGTTAAACGAAATTTTTTCCACCCTGGTTCCCCGGGGAAAAAATGTGCTTGAAATTGGCTGCGGGCATGGAGACCTGCTGGCAGCATTAAACCCGGCCAAAGGGGTTGGCATTGATTTTTCGCCGGAAATGCTTTCCCGGGCACGCCAGATGCACCCCGGGTTGACCTTTATCGAAGCCGATGCCCACGCGCTCGAACTTAAGGATCCATTTGATTACATCATCCTTTCAGACCTGTTGAACGACCTGTGGGACGTCCAGCTGGTTCTGGAAAATGTGCGCCGCTGGTGCAGCCCGCATACGCGCGTGATTATCAACAGCTACAGCCGCCTCTGGGAAGTTCCCCTGGCGGCCGCTTCGAGCCTGGGATTGGCCAAACGAAACCTTTACCAGAACTGGCTCACGGTGGAAGATATCACCCAGCTGCTCGCCCTGGCCGGTTTTGAAACCATTCGCACCTGGCCGGAAGTGCTCATGCCGGTGCGTTTCCCGCTGCTGGACAGCCTTTGCAACCGTTACCTGGTGAAGCTGGGGCTGTTGCGCTGGATGGCAGTGACCCACATGATTGTGGCCCGCCCGCAAACAGCCCCCGTGCCCGCAGAGCGTGCTCCGCTGGTATCGGTCATCGTCCCGGCGCGCAACGAATCAGGCAATGTTGAAGCCATTTTTGCGCGCACCCCTGAAATGGGCGCGGGTACCGAACTAGTCTTTGTCGAAGGCAATTCCACCGATGACACCTTTGAAACCATCCGCCAGGCGGTCAGTGCCCACCCAGAAAGGCGCTGCAGCCTCTTTCAGCAAAAAGGCAAAGGCAAAGGTGACGCAGTGCGCCTGGGGTATGAAAAGGCCAGCGGGGATGTGCTCATGATCCTCGATGCTGACCTGACCGTGCCGCCGGAAGATCTGCCCCGTTTTTATCATGCCCTGGTGAGCGGACAGGCCGAGTTTGTCAACGGTGTTCGCCTGGTTTACCCGATGGAAAAGGAAGCCATGCGTTTTGCCAACCTGCTTGGCAACAAATTTTTCAGCCTGGCTTTTTCCTGGCTCCTCGGCCAGTCTGTCAAAGATACCCTGTGCGGCACAAAGGTGCTCTGGAAACAGGATTACCTGCGCATTGCTGCCAACCGCCAGGTGTTTGGCGATTTTGACCCTTTCGGAGATTTTGACCTGCTGTTTGGGGCAGCCCGCCTGAATTTAAAGATCATTGACCTGCCTGTGCGCTACCGCGAACGCACCTACGGTACGACCAACATCTCGCGCTGGAAGCACGGCGTGCTGCTGCTGCGCATGGTTTTGTTTGCCGCCAGCAAAATCAAGTTTATCTGAGAAAAGAGACAAGCATGAGCGCGGAAGAACCGGGTAACCCCAAAATTATTCCCTGCAAATACTGCGGCCAGATGATCCCGGAAACAACCAATTTTTGCTGGTACTGCGGGCGCGAACTGATCGCCCGCCCGGAACGACCCGATAGCAGCCCGCCTGCACGCGTTTCCACCAAAGTATTGTTGGTCACTTTTTTCATCCTGGTGGTGGGCGTGGCCCTGCTGATGTGGTCGACCTACGCCAGGTAATTTGCGCTTTTTCAGGGATGGTGTTTTCAGGCACGGATTGGCAAGATTTCGCCTTATAAAAAATATGCCGGCTCAAAAAGCCGGCATATTTTTTATAAGAAACAGGGTGCTGGAAGGAATTAAATCCAGCCGCGCAGTTCCATGGCTTTTACCACGCGCGCAATTGCAACCATGTAGGCTGCGTCGCGCATGAAGGCTTTCTCTTTGATCGACATATCGAGGACGCCGTGGAAGGCGATCGTCATTTTGGTATCCAGTTTTTCCAGCACTTCCTCGCGTGTCCAGTAAAAATTCATATCATTCTGCACGCTCTCGAAGTAGGAAACGGTCACGCCGCCGGCGTTGCATAGAAAATCGGGGATGACAAACACGCCGTGCTGTTTAAAAATTTCGTCCGCTTCAGGCGTGGTGGGGCCGTTGGCGCCTTCGGCGATAATTTTAACACGCGGGCTGATGCGCCCGACGGTTTCGGCGTTAATCTGCCCTTCGAGGGCGGCGGGGATGAGCACATCAACTTCTTTGCTGATCCAGGCATCGGCGTCTTCAATCACATACCCGGCTGCCCTGGCTTTTTCCTTGTTGATCGAACCGTACTGGTCGGTAATGCCCATCAGGAAATGCGGGTCAATCCCGTCAGCCTTGCTCACCGTGTACGAAATTTTGTCGTCGCGGTCCCAGTAGGATACGCACACCACTTTGCCTTTGAGCGCCTCAGTGAAACCGATCGCGGCATACTGGGCCACATTGCCAAAACCCTGGATAGCTGCCAGGCAGGTCGAGGGGTCTAATTTCATGTACTTCATCGCCTCGCGCACCGTGTAGATCACGCCAAAACCGGTGGCTTCAGTGCGTCCCAGGGAACCGCCGCCGCCCACGGGTTTGCCGGTGATCACGCCGGGGGTAAACTGGCCGGCGAGCCGTGAATATTCATCCATCATCCAGCCCATCATCTGCGGGGTCGTACCGACATCCGGAGCGGGCACATCATTACGCGGCCCGATATTTTTCCAGATCTGCTGCACAAAACCGCGCACGAGGCGTTCCTTTTCCGTGATCGAGAGCGTGGCAGGGTCGAGGATGACTCCACCCTTGCCGCCGCCGAGCGGCAGGTCAACCACGGCGCATTTCCAGGTCATCCAGGTGGCCAGCGCGCGCACGGTATCGATCGTTTCAGCGGGATGGAAACGAATACCGCCCTTGTTGGGGCCGCGCGCATCGTTATGCTGCACCCGGTATCCCTGGAACACGCGCAGGGTGCCGTCATCCATTCGCACCGGAATGCGGAAGCTGAATTCCCGTAATGGCCAGCGCAAAATCTCCCGCACCTGGGGGTCCAGGTGCAAAAGGTCGGCCACATGGTCAAACTGCCGCTGTGCCATTTCAAATGCATTGGTTGAAGCTGCTGACATATTTATGTCTCCTTTTTAAAATTTGAGTTTTTTACCCGGGCGCGGTCACTGTGGAAAAAATAAGCGGGCACCACGGAAGCGTGCCCGCCTGTTCATCGATAACTCTACCTTTTATAAAACAGCACCTACGCCCTCCACCCAACAACAATCACGATTCTAGGGTACCCGAACGCGGAGATGGAGTCAAATGATTAAAATCGCCCATATGTATGACAACTTCATGGGATTTATGGGGCTCCGGGATTCGGCGCGGAAAAGTCTTTGGATTGCGGGCTGTTGATGTCCCCGGCACGCAGATTCAAGCGTGAAACGGGCAAACTGTCCCAAGGTATTCAAGTTAACGGTTTTTCCAGATGGGAACATTCACAACCAGGCCGCTGGCCCGGTCAGATGACCACTGGGCGGGCGGCGCCATGGTCAGCGCGGCCAGGGCAATCAGCACGGCGTCGTAATTAACCCGCCAACCGCTGAAATCCCGCCAACCCTGTTCCAGGTCTGGCTTGATCGGCACACCTTTCCGGGCAAGCTCGCTCAACACGCTGTCAAATTCGTCGCGGCGGATGCTGATCGGGTCGGTGGCCGACGGGTTGGGATTATAGACCACGCTGAAGAAATCCGAAATACGGCGCAAAGCCAGGAATCCGGCGCGAATGCAGAGCGCTCCCTGGGGATCATAGGGAATGTCGATGACGGAGAGGGTCAGCGCAGCCGCATCCAGCACGGCCCCGGCAGCGGTCACCCAGGATTTATCTGCCATGGGTGAGCGGAAAAAGACCAGCGGCGGCAGGGAGGTGTGGCTTTCCTCGATATCCGCAAACCAGATCTCCCAGATGCGCCACTGTTCACCCAGCGCCGTCAGCCCGTGGATGCGGTTGAAACGCAAAATCATCTCCGCAGCCGACGGCGGGCTGCCGGCGCGCACTTCCAACAGGCTGACGGCCGATTCGCGCCGTGAAAAGGCAGCGTACCTCGTGGGCAGGTAGGCAATCAACAACGCCACCAGGATCAGGCCGATGGCTGCTTCTGAAAATGCCAGCAGCGACAGGCCAAGGCCGTCCACAGGTTAAAAACTCAGCGTAAAAAGAGCCGAACCGCTCAAGAGCACGGCATGGTACCAGGCGGCCCCATCCCAGGTGCCGGCCGAAGCCGCCCAAAATATGGCCGTATAACCGGCAAGCACCAGTATAAGCCACACCGGAACCAGCGCGAGCAGGCTGACCGGCGCATAATAGGCCATGATATGGTCGCGGTCTTCATACGTTTTTGCCCTGTGCAGCAGTATATTAAACAGGTGGCGGATATAAATAAACACAAAACGCGTCAACGGGTCGGGCGCGCTGCGCGGCAGGACAAAGGTCTTAATTTCTGAAAACAGGGTGTCGGCAACCAGGAGCATGCCGGCAATAAAAACAATAAAACGCACAATTTGCATAAATTCCTCTGATTAAGGTTGAAGAGCGCCTGTTTTGCGCCAGGTGCAAGGATGCCCACCCTGTTTTTTGGGGATGCGGGACGGGCCAGGATTAATCGACGAGTGCCCCGCAGGTGATATTGACCTCCGTGGAGGTCATGGTGCGGGCCTGGTCTGAGGCGACGAAAGCCGCCACATTGCCCACATCCGCCAGGGCCGCCGTCCATTTTAACAGGGCCGCCTGCCGGATGCTGTGAATAATCTCATTCCGGCCGGGCATATTCTCGGGAAGGGTCTCGGTGATGCCCGCCGTTTTCAGGGTGACCACCCGGATTCCATGCTGACCGAGCTCACAGGCCCACTGCCGCCTTAAGCCCTCCATGGCATCCAGGGCGATTTTGAAGCCCCCCATCCCGGGGACCGCTTGCGGTCCGCTGCCGCCAAAAGAGAGGATGACGCCTGACCCGCGCGGAATCATGTGCCGGGCAGCCGCCCGGGTGGTCAAAAAATGCGTCCGCATCGCATTCGTGACCGGCTGGAGAAAATCCTCGAGCGCTATCTCCATCAAAGGTTTTTGAACTTCTCCATAAGAGATGAGATTAAACGAGATATCGATGGATCCGGCTTGCATGGCGACAGCATCCACATAAGCATCGACGGCGCGTTGATCGAGGGCATCCACAACAGATTCCTGCGCCGCAGCGCCCATTGCGCGGATATCTGCAGCAGTCTGTGCGAGCTTCGCCCGGGTGCGCCCGGCAAGAAAAACCCTGGCTCCTTCGCGGGCAAAGGCGCGGGCCACGGCAGCGCCAACGGCACCACCCGCACCATAAACCAGGGCAACCTTGTTTTCCAACAGCATACACGCCTCCTCGCATACCACTAATACCCTGGTCACCCGGGGTGATTTTCAAAAGCTAAAGCAGGGGCCGCTCAGAAAAACCTGCCCCAAAGCATTTTTAACCTCAGCCTGATAAAAACATCGCCACAACCATCTCTGGCTGAGATATGGATATTATATCCATATTTGTCATAAATAAAACCGGGGCTCAACGGAAATTGGCGCGGCAGGTCTTTTTTTAATCCTGGCCCGGTTTATAGCGGGCGTTCTGCGTTGAGCTTTATTTCCCCTATTTGCCCGCGGTGTTCGGCTTCGTGCTGCATCAGGTGGTGCAAAACCCATTCCGGGGAGACATCATAATCTTTAAATGAGCGCGGTCGGTAAAAATCATCAAGGGATACGGCGCGGTACACATCCATCAAAAGGGTGCGCGTCTGGGCCAGGCGCCTCTGGTGTTCTTCCAGGCTCACCCCGGTGACCAGGGTGAGTTGTCCCTGTGCGTCGCGCACCGGGTAGGGAAAAAGCTCTTTTAATTCTGCTGAAAATTCCTGCTCGAGCACCTCTTCGTAGAGCCAGCTGATTTCAATCGCCGCAATATGGTAAAGCAGGGTTCCAATGCTGTTTCCCCCCCAGGTGGGCTTCCAATCAAGGATGGGAAGGGAGAGATCGCGGATTATAAGCTGGGTTCTGAGCCGGGCGTCTTCCAAACCCCAGAGCCAGCGGCCCACTTCGGGTCTGGCATCCGCCCCGGGTTGAATCATATAGATCGATTTTTGAACCGTTTTCATTCTCGTCTTCCTTTCGGGAAAAGCTGCCGGAAAACTGCGCGTGTGCCATTCCTGACAAATATCTGCTTTTAATCGTTAATCACCCTTCCTGCCGATCAAAACAGGGTTACCTTGTATTGCCCGCATCGCGATGAAAAATTCCCTCCATTTGCTCACCCGGGGCTCTGAAAATGACGCTGTGTGACAAATCAGGGCCGGAATTTATGGTATCATGCGCCTGTTCCAGACCTGCGGGCACACGCCAAACAGGAACAAGCTGATGTTACATTCATTATAAATATCAAGTGTCTATTTTAAATCACTTTTTTAGGGGATGAAAATCCTGTTTTACAACAGGGCACCCTTCTGCCCGGCGGCAGAAGGATGCCTGATGGTTGTAATCGATTATTTCTGAAAGAAGCCGGATTCAAGCATGGGTCATCAGGGAGTCAAACCGGGCGGAATGGTCAGAGGCGCGTTTTCAGCGGCCCGGCAGGAATCCCCTTTGCAGTTGGACAACTGGACGACAAGCTCTCCAAGCTGCTTGATGAAATTGGGGTCAATTTTGGACGCCAGGTTGGTCAATTCATAAGGGTCAGCCTTGATGTCATACACCTCGATCTCACCGGTGTTGTAGAGGACGTAGCTCATGTTTTGCAGGCGCACGCCGCGGAAGGAAGGTATGGCCAGTTTTTTCTTCCTGGCGGAAGGCTGCGCAATCAAATCCTTCTCATCCTGGTCAAGGGGTTCCAGCAAACCGGAGTTGAGCCCCGCGCCCGGGTCCTCGGTGATGTCAGCCGAGGTGACCTTGTCCGGCCCGTATTCAATTGAAAATGCCTGGCGCCACTGGTTCAACGGGATCGGGGTTTTTCCCAGCAAGGGGACCAGGGAACGCCCATCTACAAAATCGGGTGTTTTCGCGCCGGCCAGCTGCGCCCAGGTGGGCGCCAGGTCAATGTTGCCCACCAGGTTGTCGAGCGATTCACCTGCCGGAATGCCCGGGCCGCGCACCATCAACCTCAGGTGCAGTTCTTCCTCGTAGGGGGAAATTTTTCCCACCGTCTGGCGGTGGTTGCCCAGGTGGTAACCATTGTCGGACGTAAAGAAAATATAGGTATTGTCGAGCTGACCGCTGGCTTTGAGTTGTTCCACAACGGCCTTGATGCCCGTCTCATCGAGTGCCAGCGGCACCGCATAGTCGCCTGAGAAGGCAAGCGGGCTGGGACCAACCGTCTGCCAGGCACCCTCCGCGGGAGTGAGGAGCCTCTCGCCATTGAAGGGCGGAGTCATGCTGCCCTTGCGCCCCGCGTGAGCCAGTTGAATGCATGCGCGAGCGCCCTGCGCCTGGATGAAGCTCACAGTCCGCGCGAGAGCGGGAATGTGCTCGTC
>Ga0118677_10013912_pt1 | contig 11479 bp, 10 predicted proteins | sample AliMusrvi5mmetaG_FD_86154 | JGI IMG/M metagenome (GOLD analysis project Ga0118677, IMG submission 86154) | reverse complement strand
TAATCCAAAATACAAAATGAGATATAAAACCTTTACTCCAAGGTTTATTGTTGTTCTTTCAGTCATCATTACAGCGGGTGCACTCCGTTTGCTGCCGCATTGGCCAAACTTTACGCCGATAGCTGCCATGGCATTGTTTGCCGGAACCTATGTTGATAAAAAGCAGTTTGCTTTTGCCATTCCAATTGCTACGATGTTTCTTAGCGATGCAATTTTAGGATTCCATGCAAGTATGCCGGCCGTCTATTTAAGTTTTGCCATCACGGTACTTCTCGGTATGTCAATCCGCAAAAAAGTGAATGCAGGCAGCGTATTTGCAGCCTCCCTGAGCGCTTCTGTGATCTTTTTCATCATCACGAACTTCTCGGCATGGCTTGCATCTCCGGTTTATGCGCATACACTACCCGGCCTCATGGAATGCTATATTGCAGGCCTCGCATTTTTCAGGGATACCACTAACGGATTCTCGTTCTTCATGAACGACATCCTTGGCAGCCTGTTCTTTAGTGCGGTATTCTATGGCGCATTCTATCTGACTGAAATGAGATTTCCCATGCTGGATAAGACCCGCTTCTAGATATTAGAACGTCGTCATTTCCTGCAAACAGAGGAATCGTGAACTCCAATACACTACATCTTCATTGAAGATCTGATCAATCGCATTTTCCTCAGGGAATTCGCGATTGATTTTTTTTCAGCTATTTGTGAGTTGTGATTGGAAATTAGATCAATTAGAAATTATTCAGCATCCCGAACCAATGTCAGACCTTATTAAGCTCCTCCCGGATTCCGTCGCCAACCAGATCGCGGCGGGTGAGGTAGTTCAGCGCCCGGCTTCTGCCGTGAAAGAGCTGCTTGAGAATGCTGTGGATTCGGGTGCCACCTCAATAAGACTGATCATTAAAGATGCAGGCAAAACCCTTATCCAGGTAATGGACAACGGATGCGGGATGTCGGAGCGGGATGCCAGGATGTGCTTTGAACGGCATGCTACATCAAAAATCCAGACAGCTGATGACCTGCTCTCCATTCATACCCTCGGCTTCCGTGGTGAAGCGCTGGCCTCCATCGCCTCCATCGCCCAGGTGGAACTTCGCTCAAAAAAGACAGAGGAAGAGGTAGGGACCTGTGTGGAGATCGAGGGAACGGAGTTTAAGGGCCAGACACCGGTAGCCTGTCAGGACGGTACCAGCATCTCCGTAAAGAACCTCTTTTTCAATGTTCCTGCCCGCAGGAACTTTTTAAAGTCGAACACCCTTGAACTGAAGTATATCATCGAGGAATTCTTCAGGGTAACGATGGTGAACCCGGGAATTGCCTTTACTTTTCATAATAACGATAAGGTCCTTTACCAGCTGCCGCCGTCAAACCTGAAACAGCGGCTTGTGGCTTTGCTTGGGGCTGCCTATAACCAGCGCCTCGTGCCGGTTGACCAGGAGTCGGGCATCGTTTCGATCAGCGGTTTCATCGGGAAGCCGGAATTTGCAAAGAAGACAAGGGGAGAACAGTATTTTTTCACCAACGGGCGTTTCATTAAGAACCCCTACCTCCATCATGCCATTGAGAACGCATACCGGGAACTGATCCCGAACGATGCCTTCCCGACCTATTTTATTTACCTGGAGGTTGATCCGAAAACCATCGATATCAATATCCATCCCACAAAGACAGAAGTAAATTTTCAGGATATCAAAAGCATCTATGCAATCCTCCATTCTGCTATCCGCCAGTCCATCGGAAAATTCAACCTCACCCCTACCCTTGATTTTGAAAATGAGCCCAGCCTGGATATCCAGCCCCTCCCAAAGGACGCCGTGATCAGACAACCCACCATTACAGTTGATCCGACCTATAACCCCTTTGAGAAAAAAACAAGGCCGCAGACAGAAATACCCCTTTCAGGATCACATACGGGAGGTGATACATCGTGGAAAAACCTCTATGACCCCTTAAAAAATATACATTTCCAGGATCAGGCTACCACTGGCCACGATGTGCAAAATCAACAGCTGATCGGACTGAAAGGCGGGCACTCCGATGAACCGGCCAGGAATGTCTTCCAGGTAAAGAACCGTTTCCTCGTAACCAGCATGCTGAGTGGAATGGTCATCATTGACCAGCAGAATGCCACGGAACGCATCGCCTACGAAAGACTTGTTGCTGATCTCGAACAGCCTCAGGCTGCGGCACAATTCCAGTTGCTGACCCATAAAATCCAACTTTCCCACCAGGATGCCGAACTGCTGACAGAATATCTTGATATCTTCAACCGTTATGGATATGAAATAACACCATTCGGTAACAATGAATTTGTCGTTCATGCCATTCCGTCAGGAACCTCCAACAAAGACATCGATGGCCTGATCGAAGCCACGCTGGAGGCATTGAAGTCACCATCTGAGCAGAAGAGCTCTCCTCAGATCCGGCTGGCACGGTCTTTGGCAAAATCGATGGCCGCAAGGCAAAACCGGAAGCTTCAGCAGGAAGAGATGAACAACCTTGTTGAACAGCTCTTTGCATGCAAGGTGCCCGATATCACGCCGGATGGAAAACCGACGATCGTTAAACTCGGCTACGATGAATTGCTGAAAAAATTCAAATGATAAACACTGAAAATGAGTGACCAGCAATACAGTCCCAGTGGTTTCAGCCTTCTTCCCCCCGTGGTGAAGAACCTGCTGATCATCAACGGGCTTTTTTTTCTTGCGACCCTCTCCCTGGGCACCGCATACAACTTTGACCTTGCGAATATCCTGGGACTGCACTACTTCAGATCTCCGGAATTCCGCCCTTACCAGTTTGTTACCTACATGTTCGTGCACGCCGATTTTTCACACGTACTGTACAACATGTTTGCACTATGGATGTTTGGTTATCTCCTTGAGAATGTCTGGGGCCCGAAACGGTTCCTGACTTACTATATGATTACCGGGATTGGAGCCGCCGTTGTTCAGACCCTGACACTCTGGTGGAGCTTTTCTTCCATCGAAAGCGCAGCTGCAATATACAGCCAGGCTCCCGCAGTGGATTCATTCATCGCCCTGGTCCGTCATCATTTCCCGAACTACTACGAAGCCAACGGAACGATCAGGACCTTTATCACAGCCTGGGCTGCCTCCCCCAGGGATCCGCAACTGGCTGCCCAATCGGTGGATTTTGTCAGCCAGCTTATCAAACTGAGAATGGATGTGTCGACGATTGGGGCATCCGGTGCCGTGTATGGTATTTTACTGGCATTCGGGATGATGTTTCCGAATATGCTGGTATATATTTATTTTCTTTTTCCCGTTAAAGCAAAATGGCTCGTCCTTCTTTATGGGGGTATAGAGGTCTTTTCGGGGATTTCTAACAACCCGAGTGATAATGTGGCTCATTTCGCTCATCTCGGGGGGATGATTTTCGGCATTATTCTCATTCTTTACTGGAGAAAAAAAGGCGGGATCCATTATTATCAATCATGATCCATGGCAGGATATCCAAACCCCATCGATGAACTGAAATCATTTTTCAGGAAAGGATCTTCCCTCTCCATACTCATATCCATAAACCTTGGCATATGGGTGCTTGTGAAAGTGATCCAGGTGATCTTTTTCCTCTATAATCAGCCAAGTGCTGATGCAGCTGACATCTGGGTTCTTCATCTTTTCGCACTCCCCGCCTCCCTGGACATTCTTGTTGCACGCCCTTGGGGAATGATCACTTACATGTTTCTTCACGTCGACTTCTGGCATATCCTCTTTAATATGCTCTGGCTTTACTGGTTCGGCCGTATCTTCCTTGAATACCTTAAACCACGGCAACTTGTTATAACCTACCTGTTCGGGGGACTGGCGGGTGGGCTGCTTTACGTAATAGCATTTAATGTTTTCCCGGTCTTTCACGACCAGCTTGCTCTCAGCATGGCGCTCGGCGCATCGGCCTCTGTGATGGCGATCGTAACAGCCATCTCTTTTTATGTCCCGAATTATTCCATTCAGATGATGTTCATCGGCAGGGTGAAGATCATCTATCTTGCCCTTTTCCTTTTTATCTTTGACCTGTTTGCAATTCCCGGAAGCAATTCAGGGGGTCATATTGCACACATCGGAGGGGCATTATTCGGGTTTTTCTGGGCAATGACCCTCACCCGGACTATCAACACCCCGCTCCACAGCGCATTTTCAGGCTTCTGGAAAAATATTACCTCTTCATTCTCTTCCAGGAAGCAGCAGAGCCAATGGGATAATACGTACAGGTACACACGGCCGAAAACCGATGAAGAATATAATGCTGAAAAGATTGAAAAACAGAAGAGGATCGATGTTATCCTCGAGAAGATAAGCAAAGGCGGCTATGACAGCCTGAGCAAAGAAGAAAAAGAGTTCCTTTTCAGATCAACGGATAAAAAAAACTGAGATGGCAACTGCTAAAAAAGGAAGAAAGAGATCTGGGTTTGTCAGGATTCTGATGATCCTGAACACCCTCTTTGTCCTTTTGCTCCTCTCCTCTTATGCTGCCCCATATATCAGTCCCGAGAAATACTGGATCTTTGCATTTTCAGGCCTTGCCTACCCGGTCTTCCTTGCTGTAAATGTTTTATTTGTGCTGATCTGGATCCTATCATGGAACAGGTTTATATGGGTGCCGCTGATCGCGATCCTTCTGGGATTCAACCACCTTACCGGCATTATCCACATCAGGGTTCCCGGATCCGGTAAAGATTCCGGAAAAGGGATCAAGGTGCTTACCTACAACGTTCATAGCCTCTACGGGATCTCGAATACCAAGATCACAAAAGGAGTTCGGTCGAAAGTGACCGATTTCCTGATCCAGCAGAAACCTGATATCCTCTGTATACAGGAATTCTATATCAAGAGTCCGGACAGTACCAAGGTTCTTGAACGGTTTGCTGAAAGCCTGCACCTGGATAACTTCTTTTTCAAAAATTATTACCTGATGAAGGACAGCCGCAAGATCAATGCACTGACTATCTTCACCAGGTATCCTGTTGCAGGCAGCGGATTTTTCCAGCTGAAAGGCCGCAATGTTTTTGCCATTTATACCGACCTGCTCATTGGTAAAGATACCATCCGGGTTTATAACCTGCACCTGGAATCGATCCGTTTTGGAAATGAAGATTATTCATTCTATTCACACCTGACAGAAGCAGAAACAGAGAAGTTTGATATCAGCGGCAGTTCACTGAAGATCTTCGGAAAACTGAAAAAAGCATTCATCATGCGCTCTCAGCAGGTCGATATCCTGAAAGAGAGCATCCGTAACAGTCCTCACCCGGTGATCATTTGCGGGGACTTCAACGACACTCCTACTTCGTATACCTATCATGAATTATCGGACGGGCTTTCGGATTCTTTCCGCCACTCGGGGAAAGCCTTCCTTGGCCCCACCTATGCCGGGACCTTCCCTTCCTTCCGCATCGATTTCATTCTCTTTGATCCAGAATTCCGGGTAAAAAGCTACCAGAAATATGATGTCAACCTCTCGGATCATTACCCGGTTTCAGCATTTATTGATACCAACGCCGAATAGAATATGGATTTCAAGCTTACCTCAGAATTTCAGCCTACCGGGGATCAGCCGGAAGCCATACGTCAGCTTACAGAGGGCCTTCAGCGGAATGATCCGGCCCAGGTTCTTGTTGGGGTTACGGGATCCGGAAAAACCTTCACAATTGCGAATGTAATAAACCAGGTCAACAGGCCGGCTCTTGTCCTCAGCCACAATAAGACACTTGCAGCCCAACTTTACGGGGAGTTCAAGCAGTTCTTTCCGGACAACCGCGTGGAGTTCTTTGTTTCCTATTACGATTATTATCAGCCGGAAGCCTACCTGCCGGTTACCAATACCTATATTGAAAAAGACCTCTCCATCAACGAAGAGATCGAAAAACTCAGGCTCAGTGCCTCATCGGCACTGCTTTCCGGCCGCAGGGACGTGATCGTTGTTTCTTCGGTTTCCTGCATATACGGCATCGGGAATCCAGACGATTTTTCAAGCAACATCATCAGGGTAAAAACCGGCCAGAAAGTCAGCAGGAACAGCCTCCTCCATGGCTTTGTCAATAGTCTCTACTCACGGACGGAAGCTGAATTCACCCGAGGGAAATTCCGGGTGAAGGGCGACACCGTGGATGTATTCCCCGCATACCTGGATACGGCATTCCGTATCATCTTCTTCGGCGATGAGATCGAATCCATGGAATCCTTTGATCCGAAAACCGGCCACAGGATTGAACAGATGGACGAGTTGTCGGTCTATCCGGCCAACATTTTCGTGACCTCCCAGGATAAAATGAAGCAGGCTATTTACGATATCCAGGATGATATGATGAAGCAGGTCACCTTTTTCAGGGAGATCGGCAAGGAGTTCGAGGCAAAACGGCTTGAAGAAAGGGTCAGCTATGACATTGAGATGCTGCGTGAACTGGGCTATTGTTCGGGCATCGAGAACTACTCAAGATATTTTGACGGCAGGGCATCGGGATCCAGGCCATTCTGCCTGCTCGATTATTTCCCGGAAGACTTTGTCATGGTCATTGATGAGAGCCATGTAACCATTCCTCAGGTTCGCGCCATGTATGGCGGCGACCGTTCCCGCAAGCATAACCTTGTGGAATTCGGGTTCCGGCTGCCTTCTGCCATGGATAACCGTCCGCTGAAATTCGATGAATTTGAAGCATTGGTAAGCCAGGTTATATTTGTCAGCGCAACGCCCGCAGACTATGAACTTCAGAAATGCGAGGGAATTGTAGTCGAGCAGGTAATCCGCCCTACCGGACTTCTTGACCCGGTGGTGCAGATCCGCCCGAGCCTGAACCAGATCGACGATCTGCTTGATGAGATCAACAAGCGCATAATCGTGAATGAGCGGACCCTGGTCACAACCCTTACAAAACGCATGGCTGAGGAACTCGCGAAATATTTCACACGCATCGACATCCGCTGCCGTTACATCCATTCGGATGTGGATACAATGGAACGTGTTGAGATCCTGCGTGAACTGCGTATGGGAACATTTGATGTACTCATAGGTGTCAACCTGCTGCGCGAGGGACTTGATCTGCCGGAAGTTTCGCTTGTAGCCATACTTGATGCCGACAAAGAAGGGTTCCTTCGTTCAGAGCGCTCCCTGACGCAGACAGCAGGCCGTGCAGCCAGGAACATTAACAGCCTCGTGATCCTCTATGCCGACAAGACCACAGATTCGATGGACCGCATGATCAAGGAAACTAACCGCCGGCGTGAGAAGCAGATGAATTACAATATTGCAAACAACATTACCCCTACACAGATCGTAAAAACGACCTCGGATATCATGGGCCAGACTTCTGTAGCCAGCAGTTCAATAATTCAAAAGGCCTATGTGGAAAATGACAGGATCGACATTGCTGCCGATCCTGTTATCCGTTATATGCCAAAAGAAAAACTCCAGAAGCTTCTTGCCAAAACCAGGAAATCAATGGAGTCCGCTGTTAAGGAGCTCGATTTCCTGGAGGCTGCCAGGCTCAGAGATGAACTCTTTGCACTGGAGAAACTCCTGGAGTCCTCTAAATGAGGAGGATGTTATTTTACATCCAGTAATTCAACATCGAAAACAAGGGTTGAATAAGGAGGGATCTGACCCATATCACGTTCGCCGTATCCGATGGATGAAGGAACGATAATGGTAGCTTTGCCACCCTTTTTCATCATTGATATTCCCTCGTCCCAGCCTTTGATAACCTGTCCCTGTCCGATGGTGAATTCAAATGGCTTTCCACGGTCAAGTGAAGAGTCGAACTTCTTGCCATCAAGAAGTGTTCCTGTATAATGAACTGTAACCTTTTTACCGTTTCCGGCCTGTACGCCTGTTCCTTTTACCTTCTCGATGAAATACAATCCGCTTGCAGTAGGCTTAGCGGTGATCTTCTTTTCTTTCAGGTATTTCTGAAGATTGCCTGTTTCATCTTTTTTTGCGCTGAGCTTCTTGGCGTCATCCTGTTTTTTCTTATCAGCCTGTTCTTTATCGTAAGCAGCTTTTGACATTACATCAATAACTTCAACTTCATAAAGAAGAGTTGAGTATGGAGCAACAACGGTTCCCCTGCCCTGCTCTCCAAAGGCCATTTTGGAAGGAACGATCACTTTGGCTTTTCCGCCTTTGGTCATTTTGGAAATTGCCTCCTCAAGACCAGGGGTGTCAAATCTTTTACCAAACTGGAATGAGATGGGTTCCTGACGGGTGTATGATGAGAAAATCTCTTTTCCGTCGATCGTGCTGACCTTGAACTGAACTTTCACCTGGCAGCCACTGTCGATCTTTATGCCTTTACCTGCAGCCTGTTCCATGAAATAGATTCCTGAAGGGGTCGGCTGAACCGTGATGCTGTTCTTGGTGATATACTCCTGAAGCATATCCTGTTCTTTTTTCATGAGGGTAACGGGGTTATCAACAGTTAAAAGGTGTACGTAGAAATTAATGACCCCATTGCTGTCGATCTTGGCGGGACGCTTGGGCATCTTGAAAGTTTTCTTGAATAATGAGTCGGCATTGATGATGAATGCAGCGCTGTCACCAGGTGACATCATCCGGATTCCTTCATAGATATCGCCTTTGAAATCAGAGGCTGGTAACTGGAAGCGGACAGCCTGACCCATTTGTGATTTGCTGTTGAATAATACTGAATCCTTAAACATATATTTCATATCGAGAGAAACCCAGTCCCCCGTTTTTGGCTTTGCTGTATCCTTGCTTACCTTGTATAACTTGTAATAAAGTCCGTTCTGGGTTTTGTCATAACCGGGATACTTGGAAGAACAAGCAAGTAAGGTCAATGCAGCAAGCGTAAATAATGCTAAAGGTCTAAAAAACACTTTTTTCATACATTAAGATTTAGAGATGATTTTCTATGGGATTATTTCACTTTTATAAGCTCAACATCATAAACAAGGGTTGCCCGTTCAGGTATTTTATCCTGATCTCCAAGCAGCCCAAAAGCGAGGTGCGAAGGTACAATAAATTTTGCTCGGTCGCCTACATTCATCAATAAAATTCCCTCTTCCAGTCCGCTTTCCACAGTGCTGTGGCCTATCACAAACTCCCGGGGATGGTCCGGCCCCGATGAATAGCAGGGGTCCCCATTCAGCAGTCTGACTGTAAATATGATGGAGGCCGTCTTATCTTTAGCCGCCGGTATCCCTTTCCCGGAACGGATGATCTGGTACCGGAGGCCGGTGGAGGTTTTTTTCATCTGAAGGCTGTGCCTTTCAATAAAATCATCGATCTGCTGATCTTCCTTGCTGACGATCGACTTGTTATACTGAATGAGGGAATCATCCATCATGGACAGGTGACGCGTGGCTCTGGACTGCCCGGGGTTGTCTCCGCAGGAGTAAAAAATCAACGCGCTAAAAACCACAGATGAGTAATGCAGGAATCGTCCGGATAATAAACGGGATCTCATCAATAGACATCGTTTAACTGCGCCTCATAGTCCGGCAGAAATCCGCGGAAGATGGCAATGGTTTCAGCAAGGTTGGTGTTACAGTTTGCACCGGCAGCATTGCGGTGTCCTCCGCCATTAAAATACTTTCTGGCAATATCATTAACAGAAAATTTCCCTTTCGAGCGCAGCGATACCTTCACCACTCCGTCCCTTTCAACAAAAAGTGCAGCAAGATTGATGTCTGCAACAGAAAGTGCGTAATTGACAATATCCTCAGTATCGCCGATCTGATGATTGAAGCGCTCCAGGTCCTCTTTGGAAAGTGAGATGTAGGCAGCATGGAAATCCTGCATGACCACGAGTTTCTCACTGATTGAATATCCCAGAAGGCGAAGCCTGTTCTCGGAATAGGTATCATAAACAAGGCGGTGAATATGCTCCCCGTCTATCCCTTTCCTGTACAGGTCGGCAATGATCATGTAGGTTTTAACATAATTGCAGGAATAGCTGAATGAACCGGTATCAGTAATGATACCAGTATAGATGCAGTCAGCGATGTCCTTGTCGATAAGGGATGTGTCGTCCTGTGACTCAATGAATTCGTAAACAAGCTCGGATGTTGAAGATGTTTTTGTGATGGAGACCATCAGGTCAAAATCGCTGGCGGGATTGGTATGATGATCAAACAGTATTTTCGTTGCTTTTGACTTGCGTATACTCTCTTCTGCCTTGCTAAGACGGGTCAGTGAATTGTAATCAACACTGAAGATAAGCTCAGCACCGGAGATGACATTTTCGCAGGCCTCCTTCTGAAGGCTGTATACCATCAGGTTCTCATGCAATGGCATCCATTGGAGGAATCCCGGATCCGGGTCAGGGATCATAACATTCACCTGGTGACCCTTTTTGCGGAGGTATCCGAAAAGGGCAAGACTGGCGCCGATGGCATCTCCATCAGGGTTCATATGTGAGGTTAGCAGGATCTTTCGCGGCTGACTGAGAAGTTCTGTGATCTTGTAAAAATCAGTGTTTTTCAATGAGTTTTGTTTTCGTTAAGGATGCAAAATTAATTATTATTTTTGCCGGCTAACAAATAAATGAAAGAATGGCAACCAACAGAACCTTTACCATGATAAAACCCAGTGCCGTTACGGACGGGTTTTCGTTCCTTATTTTTAACATGATCCGCGAAGCCGGTTTCCGGATCGTGGCCCTGAAGTATACCAGGCTTACGCCTGAACTCGCAGGCGCATTCTACGAAGTTCACAAAGAACGCCCCTTCTATAAGGACCTTGTGGATTTCATGTCATCCGGGCCGATTTATGCGGCAATTCTTGAAAAAGACAATGCGGTTGAAGACTTTCGTAAACTGATCGGTGCTACCGACCCTTCAAAGGCAGTTCCCGGCACAATCCGACAGCTCTATGCAAGAAATCTGCAGGAAAATGCGGTGCACGGCTCCGACAGCGATGAGAACGCATTCATCGAAGGAAGTTTCTTTTTCTCAAAGTTCGAGCAGTTCTGATAAACAGTGCTATTCCGGTATAAACTCCCGGAAACTCTTGTCACTGTAAAAGAAAACGATCTTTTCGACCCTTTTCCCTTCCGTCAGCACCTCCGGCATTTTTCGTTTTGTCGGTTTTGTTTCTTTTTTTTCTGTTTCCAGCGGGATTTCAAATAACGTCCCTTCCGGATTAGCGATATCGGGCTCCGGCTCCGCTATGCCATTTTCTGTCATAGGGCCTTTTCCCGACAGCAACCATTCCGTATTGATCTCCGGAAATCTCGTCAGGATTTTCTGAATAAACTCCAGGCTCGGATTATTTCGTCCGGAGATCAGGTGGGAGATACTTGAACGTTGTACACCGATTTCATCCGCAAACTGGGAGGGGGTAAAATTCTTCTGCTTTAGAATTGCCAGGATCCGTTCGATCATTTTGTAATGTTTTACTTCTTACAAAAGTAACAAATATTTGCAAAATCTGGCCGTTTACATTGATAACTGTAAAATATTTTGTTTACTTAAACCCATAGTTTATGTAATCATACTAATAA
>Ga0118677_10013910_pt1 | contig 11481 bp, 10 predicted proteins | sample AliMusrvi5mmetaG_FD_86154 | JGI IMG/M metagenome (GOLD analysis project Ga0118677, IMG submission 86154) | reverse complement strand
AGGGCAGGTTTTAATTATCAACCGAGATTTTCCAATAGGAATCGATGCTTGATTGTGACCGATCAATTTCACCCTCTCCAGTCTTGTCATTTCTAATGGACACCATTAGAAATGCTCAATAGAATCAATGCGTTATCCGCTTCAAAGGGGTTGGGCCATGCTGTCTGCTGAGCACTTTGACGTTAAATTCACCTCCCGCGAGGTCAGCGCCTGGGGCGGCCTTGCCCTTTTGAAGAAGATGATGGATGGCATGGGCGTTTTTCAAGCCATTCAATCTTGGCAGCTTCCCATGCCCGGCTCCAATCGCGGTTACGCCCCAGCCCAGTTAATTGAGCAAATGATGGTCAGCATTTGGTGCGGCGCTAACCGGTTTGTCCACTCAGACATCACGCGCTTAGACAAAACTCTGGCGCGTTTATTTGGATGGTCACGAGTTGCAGAGCACAAATCCATCATGCGACTTTTTCAACGCTTTGACCAAAGCACAGCCACTGAGCTTCAACGTAACTGCTTCAATTGGCTATTTGAGAAGTTGAATTTGAACCGCATCACTTTGGATGTGGATTCAACTGTGATCACGCGCTGGGGCCAACAAATACAAGGCGCATCCAAAGGCTATAACCCCAGAAATCACGGCCGCAATAGCCATCACCCGTTGATTGCTTTTGTGGCCGATTGGCGGCTGGTTGCAAATTTCTGGCTGCGCCCAGGCAGCGCCTACACCACCAACAATGCACTGTCATTCATTCATGCAACGCTGGACAATTTAGGCCCAACGAAGGTCGGCTTATTCAGAGCCGACAGTGGCTTCTACGACAAGGCGATTGTCTGTGCCCTAGAGGAGAAACACATCTCCTACATCATCAGCGCAAAGATGACGCAAGGTCTTCAACAAGCGATCGTTGATCACTGTAAGTGGCAAATGGTAGAGCCCGGCATCGAGGTCTCTGAGCTCAATTACCACCCCATCAATTGGGACAGCCCAAAGCGTATTGTGGTGGTCAGGCAGCACATCACGCGCAGGGCCAATGTGCCCGGTAAAACGTTATCCCTCTTTAAGGATGATGAGGACTTAATGGGTTGGAGATATGGTGCGATGATCACCGATTTAGGCTTGGCGGCCATTGAGATCTGGAGGCTGTACAGGGGCAGAGCAGATTGTGAGAACCGTATCAAAGAGCTCAAATATGACTTTGGACTAGACAGCTTTGTGATGCGCGATTTCTGGGCAACAGAGGCCGCACTCAGTGTGGTGATGCTTGCGTATAACTTGATGAGTGTGTTCAGACAGGCCGTCATTAGACAGAAATCACATCAAACGCTGTCCACGCTGCACCACAAAGTGTTGGCTATGGGGGCGTATTGGGGCAGTGGCAAAGAAGAAAGCCAAAGACCCACTTTGAACTTGGCAGTAGCCCGAAAGCGAAGGCCGTGGTTTGAGGGTTTATGGGCTAACGCAAACGAACCGGTTGAGTGGTCTTATCGACCGCATCCGGCCTAATGGAAAATCTCGGTTTATTTTTATAGTCGGGCCTGCAAATCTCTTGAAACCCGCATGAATACTGGTTTTTTTTGATATTTTCTCTTTCAAAAACTCTCAGAAAACCTTATAATTCTCACACAAACCTGAGAGTTTTATCTGTTTTTTTCGAGGGGCCGAAATGACCGATGATTTCTTCCGTTCTCGCCTTGACGGCATGATTGATCCGCGCCATCCTTTGGCGGTTTTAGGGGACAAGTTACCTTGGCACAAACTCGAAGCTTCCATTGCCCCTATCTTTGCCCATCAAGCCAAGCCTGTTGAAACAGATACGGGATTTGATTTCGGGGGGGAGTTTGTCAAGTCCAAAGGTGGGGATGTCAGCAACAAAGGTCGTCCCCGTTTGTCGTTTCGTTTGATGATTGCGCTGACCATGCTCAAGAACAGTTTCAACTGCAGCGATGAGGACTTGGTCCAACGATTTGCAGATTCCGTGACTTGGCAGTACTTTGCTGGATATGAATACTTTGATTCCAGACTGCCTTGTGATGCAACTCAAGTGGGGCGTTTCAGAACTGCCTTGGGAGAGGCTGGCTTGGAGGAGATCTTGAGCGCCACCATTAAGGCTGCGTTGGATATTGGGGCAGTAAAAAAAAGTGAATTTGAGCGCTTGATCGTTGACACCACTGTGCAAGAAAAGGCCATCGCCCATCCAATCGATAGCCGCTTATTGGATATTGCAAGACGCAAGGTGGTGCAAGCTGCCAAAAGGGCTGGGATTGAGCTCAAGCAAACCTTTGATAGGGAATGCAAAGAGCTTCGCAGGAGTGCTGGGGGCTATGCCCATGCCAAGCAGTTCAAGCGTCTTAGGCGAACCATCAAACGGCAAAAGACGATTCTTGGGATTTTGCTCAGAGAGGTGCAAAGAAAGTTGCCTTTGGCAAAAAACCAGGGCAAAGAGTTGGAGACCCTGCAAATGTGGCTCGAGCGAGCCACTCGTATTCATACCCAAAAGCGCAAGGACAAAGACAAACTGTATGCACTCCATGCCCCAGAAGTTGAATGTATTGGCAAGGTGCGACGTGAAGTCGCAAACATCATTGTCTCGCCCGCTCACAAGGTTGGTGATGAGACCGGTCGTTCCGTCGACCGTAGCCTACCTGTGCATGCGTTGCTGGCAACGGCTTCGTGTGAAGCCACGGGAACAAAGTGTCGGGCCCTTGGGCCACGTCGCATTCCGCGAGGAAACGGCGTCACCTGCGAGCATCAATGCGGGTGGGGTGCCAGGCTGAGTGGCATGGTTAACAAAAGTGAACTGCTAAAGGCATCGTTATGCATGACAAGCCAAAGATGCTGACAGGCTTGAACCAAAATGGTACGTGGTCGGCTGCGCCTCCCTTTGATACGGCGCACACGGACTTGATGACCACCGGTGTACAGGCAGGACCTAAACCACGCGTTGTGATGTTTGAGGAACACGGTAAGCCCAACACGCCGCCGGTAACGGCAGGTCAACCGCAAGGAAGACTGATGGCGCAGTGGGTAAAGGAAGGCGGAGAAAGCGAATGCCGTTCTGTAATGGGACGGATACGGGTTTTGCCCGGCGCGAAAGCGAGCCCACTTCCGCTAGGTCTTCCATGGCAAGAGAGCCTGAGAAACCGCAATCAGGAGGAATGCAGATGACGGTGGCAAAACCTGCAGTGAAAGCTGTGGCGACTGACACTGGTGCGCCTCCAGCCTTTGGCGTAATCTGGGACCAGATCAACTGGGACCAAGTTATCGACGAGGTCACGCGGCTGCAGGTACGTATTGCCAAGGCTACGCAGGCCGGTAGATGGAACAAGGTTCATGCCCTACAACATCTGCTGACCCGCTCTCTCAGTGGCAAGTTACTTGCCGTTAAGCGAGTGACGGAAAACGCAGGCAAGAGGACGGCTGGCGTTGACGGCAAGATTTGGAAAACGCCACAGTCGAAGATGAAGGCATCAAAAGCACTGATGCACAGGGGCTATCGGTCGCAGCCATTGCGGCGCGTGTACATCCCGAAGAGTAATGGAAAGAAACGCCCGTTGGGTATTCCGACTATGCACGACCGGGCCATGCAAGCGCTGTGGCTACTGGCTTTGAACCCCGTTGCAGAAACGACTGCCGACAAGAACTCCTATGGCTTTAGGCCACGGCGATCGACGGCTGACGCCATTGAACATTGTTTCATGGCGCTCGCCAAACGCGACTCCGCGCAGTGGATTCTTGAAGGGGACATCCGCGGCTGCTTCGATAACATCAGCCATGACTGGTTGCTGAAGCACGTCCCGATGGACAAGGTCGTATTGAGAAAGTGGTTGAAAGCTGGATTCATCGACCAAGGTGCATTGTTCCTCACAGAGGCAGGTACGCCGCAAGGCGGGATTGCCTCACCAGTGCTTGCCAACATGGCATTGGATGGCATGGAAGATGCGGTGCGCTCGGCTCTAGGCCGTAGCCGCAATGCTCGACAGCCAGCCAAGGCACACGTCGTGCGCTATGCGGACGACTTCGTGGTGACGGGCGCAACAAGGGAATTGCTGGAGCAGAGGGTCAAGCCTGCCATCGAGGAATTCCTCGCGGCGCGCGGCCTGCAACTGGCGCCCGAGAAAACGTCTATCACGCATATCTCCCAAGGGTTCGACTTCCTTGGGCAGAACGTGCGCAAGTACGGGGACAAACTTCTTATCAAACCGGCGCGCAAGAGCGTGACTTCGCTCCTGAACAAGGTTCGGGAAGTGCTGGGGAAGAACAAGGCGGCCACACAGGCGCAAGTGATCATCTCTCTCAATCCGATCCTTCGGGGATGGGCGATGTATCACCGACATGTTGTGGCTGCAGCGACCTTCTCACGAATCGATCATCTGGTGTGGACCAAGCTGTGGAGGTGGGCCAAACGCCGCCACCCGAGCAAGCCAATGCGCTGGATCAAGGCGCGGTACTTTGAGCGCCAAGGTCTACGTGACTGGGTTTTTGCCTGCGCCACGCAGCCGCTGGAATTGGCCTACAGGCCGATGTTGTTCCGGCTGGCTGGACTGGCGATCAAGCGCCACATAAAGGTTCGTAGTGACGCAAACCCGTTTGACCCAGCATGGACTGAATACTTCCAGCGCCGAGCAAATGCTTACTGAATCCGTTGCAACAAACCCGGTCCGACAGAGGGCCGCTGGAAGGCTTGAGCCGTGTGCTGGGAAACTCGCATGCACGGTTCTTAGTCGAACCTGCAAAATTCATTTTTCAGAATTTCAGTAAAACTTGAGTGTTCAAATTTCTGTTTTCAAACTGGAATTTGATTTGTTTGGAAATATTACGCTCAAGTTCCCTCAATTGCATCAATAAATCCAGGCCCAATAAAAGACCCCGGAGCCCTAAACCGGGCGATTGCCCTCATCATTAAGCAAACAACCGCCGCAGCAGGGCTTGATTCTTCCCTCTATTCCGGTCACAGCCTGCGCGCCGGGCATTGCACTCAAGCCGCCCGTAAAGGCATTTCGGAGACGGTGATCATGCAACAGACCGGGCATCGGTCTCGCAATACCCTCCAGCGGTATATACGCATGGGCACCATCTTCATCGAAAATAGCGCAGACGCGCTGGGATTATAAAATGAGCGCATGAGTCGGTGGCTACGGACGCCCCAGATGTCATTGCCCAGTAAATCTTCTAGAATGTTCCCAATCCGGCATTCCCGCGCCACACGACTCTGCCGCACCACCGCGATCACCGCTCATCGAAATCGGCTATTGATTCTCGATCAGCGTAATACCCAGGCGCAAAGTGCTGGCCTTAATCGGCCTCACTCGACCTTAACTAGCCATTCTTCTACCATCCCCTATCAACTCATCTATAATCGTCAATAAGTTGGTAAGCGGTTCACCTTTCAAGAAATACCGGTCAGCCCCCGCAAGCTGTGCGAGATGTGGAAGGTGAGGATTGGCGCTCGCCAAGATTGTCCGTGTTCCGTTATAGAGCGTGCGAACCTCTTGGATCAAACGGCCTCCCGTTTTGTCCGGCATTGAATGATCGCTTATGATGAGGCAGATGGGTAGGGCTGCAAGTATATCCAGTGCCTGTGCAGCACTCTCTGCTGCCACTATTCGATACCCCTGGCTTTTGAGCAATTCCGCAAAGAGTTCACGGATACTCTGATCGTCGTCTACGACTAGAATCATTATTTCATCCCTGGTGCTATCCGGCATGCCTTTCCCTTCCACGAACAGACTTTTACCGCTCCTTACTCTACGAAGCAAAGTCAGCTACTCAGCATACCGCTTGCTTCCGTGAGTTGCAACTTCGCGGAAGTTAGCCGTGGTGTTGTGGTCTGCATATCAGAGTCTCCTTACGGAATAATCGCCAATATATCCTGAAGAGATGGCATATACGGCACTTCCAGCATAGAGCATTGGCTTGTCAAGCGGAAAGTACCCCGATCTGCCTGAAGGACTTGACGGCTTGCCGCCAAGTCGGTAAGCTAACTACCATAAAGTTGCAATTCATGGAAGTTACGATCCCGCCACACCCGAGCGTACTGATCGAGGTGGCGTCTCCCGCCACCCTTACCCCCGCTCTCTCTGACCCCACACTCGCTTCCGTTATTGCCCATGCGCAGCAATTTTTCCAATGCAGCACCGCTCCGCAGACGCGAGAGACTTATGCGCGTGATTGGCAAGCCTTTCAGCAGTGGTGTGCAGATCACAGCCTCATTTCGCTCCCGGCCACCTCGGAGACCGTCGCTTGTTATCTCACCGGCCTGGCGCTCCGTGGCCTCAAGATCAATACCATGACACGTCACCTGGCAGCCATCGGCGCCGCGCATCAGCAAGCCGGATTCACCTCCCCTTCACGCGATCCGGTCGTGCGACAGGTGTTGGGTGGGATTCGGCGCACACTGGGCACACCCCCGCAAGGCGTGGAGGCGTTATCGACCGCTGATCTGCAACGTATGCTCGGTGTGCTCCCGGCGACACTCTGCGGTCAGCGTGACCGTGCGATATTACTGGTGGGATTTGCCGGCGCATTCCGGCGATCCGAGATCGTGGCGCTCGATGTGGACGATGTGCAATTCCGTGAGGAAGGTCTGGCAATCCTGCTGCGCCGGTCCAAAACTGACCAACGCGGACAGGGGCGATGGGTTGGCATTCCTGCGGGTACCCAAGAGAATACCTGTCCGGTACAGGCGCTGCAGCAATGGTTAACCGCCGCGGAAATTAGTACCGGTGCGGTGTTCCGCGGGGTGAATCGCCATGGCCAACTGGCGTCAGCACGGCTCTCGACACGGGCCGTCGCTGACCTCATCAAGCGAGCGGCGTGCGCTGCCGAGCTCGATCCTACCCGCTACAGCGGCCACTCATTGCGGGCTGGTCATTGCACCACGGCAGCCCGTGCCGGTGCAAGTGAACATATGATCATGCAACAGACTGGTCACCGCTCGACCGCGATGGTGCAACGGTACATCCGCCAAGGATCGCTCTTTCAGGACAACTCAGCGGCATTACTCGGATTGTAGCGCCGCCTGACACCTTCATCGTTGTCCGTACTATACGGCGTCACAATCCACTACTTCTCTTTCTCTTGATCGTGCCCACTGCACGTGGGCATGGCCTGTCGCATGAATACGCTGGCGGTGATGGCCTTCGGATTGTCGCCGTTGCGCGCAAGGCGTCTCCTTTCGCAGTAGCCGTTCCGCGATCTCGGCCACTTCCTGCTGTTCCGTTGGAGACAGGCGCGTGCCCTCTCCCGAATCAACCATCTCCCGCAGGCGCTGACGGGCTATCGGAGTTGAGGGACACTGTAGGAGCTGGCTGAGTTCCTCCATTGTCGGAACATAGCCTGTCTCCCGCTGTATGCGCGCCAGCAGGGAAAGCGTGTGTTCGTCTTGGTGGGCAAATCGTAATTGGAACTGATCTGGTGCCATATGTCGTTCGCCTTCCTTTCGTTTATACGGTGATGGCATATTCGCGTGCCATTCGCTGACGATAACCCGGTTCCCAGCAGAGTTTGATCTGAGCACGATACTGATGATTTCGGGAATCATACCGCGTGAATGGGCGTCCGGGAATCGTGGGGAACAGTTTCTGCAGGTGGTCAGCAAGTTGCGTTAACCCCGTCGTTAGTTTCGGCGAAAAGGCCGAAAGTCGAGGCAAGCTCCCACGGTTGCCGTTCACCACCGGTGGGTAAAGCACCGACCGATGATCGGGATTATAAACGCCTTCATACGCGGCGAATTCCCGCAAGAGTTTCCAGAGACGGTTGGGCTGCTGGTCACGTGCATTGGCGAGGCCAAGTTCCGCGAAATTCCTAACCACCGGTTCGCCGACAATCCAGATGCGGACATCCTCATCCGAGATGAACTCCAGTCGCACCTGCGCCCAGGTAAAGCCCGTGGGCACCTCCAGCGGTTGGAGATACACAAATGGCTTGTTCCCACCCAGACCGGTGATGGTATCATCGATGGCGTCGGTGGAGATGTCGAGCATCTCGCCCACCCACCACCAGACCTGTGCCATCCGCACAGCCACAGCATTTGCGGGAAGGACGCCAACGGCTGGGAGATCGTCGGGAACCAGCACGACCCCATGACTCCCTTTTATGCGCTCGTGTAACGGCGCCAATACCGTGGCGGCATCCTGACGATGCGCCTCACGCGCAAGGAACAAGGGAGACCGCGCCCCATAGCGACCCAGCGACCAGAGTCGGTGCGGCACGATCGCTTCCACCACGCCATCACACTGCACACGCGTTGCCAGTACCCGCGCCAACGCGTCACCCGTCACCGGACGGTACTGGTACAGGCGTGTTTCTGACACTTCGAAGATGCCTTCCTGCTCACAGGAGACCAGGAAATGTTGCTTGCCGGCATCATCCTCGTAGACGGATTCGAGGACGCAGCCACCCGCTGGTATTGACTCGCAATCCACACAGGCGCAGTGCGAGGAGAGACCGTGGAATGTCAGCAGACCCTGCTCTTCCAGGTAGACCAGATCCTCCAGCGCATGCCGCCCGGCATGCAACATGGATTGCCCATCGGGGCGATCCCAGAGCGTCCAAAGATGTTGTAACGCGGATGCGCGTAATGATAGCGATAATTGGCTCGTCATGTTGTTCCTCTCTATTCGATCAATGGTCAGGCATGATCTCCCCATCAGGCGACGTCGCGTTTCCAGATCGGCTCGATCACCAACGCCGACCGGTCGATCCCGCAGCGTCGGAGGATCTGCATCACCACCAGATAATAGGGATCGTTGCGCTTCAGCGTGCAGATATCGGGATAGGAGAGACTAATCGTCCGCGTCACCTGGCGATCCGTTTTCTGCTTGCCACGAAAGAGCAGGCGCAATTGGACCCGAAACACTTCCATCCGCGCAAAGGGCAGACGCTCCTTATTCAGGCCGTCTTCCATCGCCTGGTAGCACGACTGCGGATCGGTGACCAATCCGCTGCCATAGTGGTAGAAGCACCCATCTAAATCGTCCGGTTTGCGGAGCCAGATTTCTTTCAGCATGACGGCCTCCACCCGGTCTTCCGGACGCAGCGCGAAGTCAAAGCCCCGCGACTTCAACAGATCGAGATGGAAGATACTGGGACGCCGCTGATCCGGGCACAACTCCACCCCGAGCATCACGCGACCGAAGACTTTCAGCACCTGTTGGCGTTCGAGCTTGTTCCCTGGCGAGTAAAATTCCAGCGTGTGATCGGTCATATTCCACACGAAGATGACTTCAAACGCCGGGCGCGTGGTCTCCGCGATCAACTGGTGTTGGTCATCGAACGCCAGGCGACGGCGGGCGTAATCCTCGGGATAAACAAACACATACACTTCATCGCCGCGTGACTCGACATCGACCGCGCACCCCTGGCCACGCCCGAGCTCACGATAATGACGGCTGATCGCCTCGGACAGGTGTTTTTGCGCGCGCTTGGAAACATCCAGGATCGCTTCCTCGATCCGCCCGGTCTTCACCCAGCGGTGTTCAGCAATCGCGTCCGCCCGCCGGTAACGTAACGCGGCGTGAAAAATCTCCGGCCATTCGCACAATACGAAAAATGCTTTGGCATGACTACCGTCATAGACGTCGAGGTGATCCCGAAGATCGACCGGTTCCGGGCGAAAGCGCCCGCTGTTGATCAGCACGGCGATGCCATACTCGTCGGCCATCTCATTGACATCTAGGAAGTCCTGTCCGACACGAACTCGCATAGGGAGGTTGCACTCAAAGATGGCCTGTCGGATGATGGCCATTCCTTGCGTATAATGCTCCCGGTCATACTCCAATGTCATCCAGGGGATACTCGCGCCCATGTCGCTGTCACATACTCCTGCATCCGTCAAATACTGCTCCAACAACTCCAGCGGAATCTTCCGCAGAAACGCCAACCACGAAAACTGATTTTTCATCCTGCTCCTCCGTTTCAGGGGCAACGGAGACTCTTGCTGCGATCCAAAGCTGTGACTGCTGCGCTGTGCCCGAATATTGGTGATTATCTCCCGACGGACGTGACCGCCAATGTGTGCTTATGCCTGTTTGTGTCTTCCCCAGGGCACTTCTCCCGGTAATGATCCTAACTGGATCACGACTCGATGCATACGGGTGACTGCCTGACGACATTGCGCTTGGTCGGTTGATGTGGTATAGTATATCCGTTCCGTTTACGGGCGACAAGGGCAAACACGACCGTTTTTGGAACGACATTTCAAAAGGGGGTGACGATCCATGTATGCTGAGGCACGCCATGCGCGCAAAGCGCTGTTCGCCCAACGGGTGAGGGCCGCGCGCCAGCGCAAAGGCATTAGTCAATCCGAGATGGCGACACAACTGGGCACCGGGATCACGCGTTCCGGGGTCGCCAAATGGGAAACCGCCAGCGAAACCGCCGAGCCGGAATACGAAACGCTCGTGCAACTCGCCGACTTCCTGGAGGTTACGGTGAATTATCTATTGGGGCTGACTGAACGCATGGAGCCGGAACGACCCATTGCCAATCTCATCCCGGTGGACGCAATGCGCCGAGTGCCGGTGCTCGGGACGATTGCCGCTGGGCAGCCGATACTTGCGGTGGAAGAGGTGGGCGAAATGCTTGCGTTGCCGGCGGATATGCTACCGTCGAGTGAGGTGTTCGCGTTGCGGGTGCGCGGTGACAGTATGATCGAGGAGCAGATTTTCGATGGAGACCTGGCACTGATCGAACAGATGCCGGTTGTTCCGGATAAGACCATCGCGGCGGTGCTGGTGGACGATGAGGCGACACTCAAGACCGTGCGCTTCCTGGATGACAACATCGTGCTGATGCCAGCGAACTCGGCCTACCGTCCGATGATCTACCGTCCAGATGAGGTGCGAATACTCGGAAAGCTCAGGATGGTGGTGCAGCAGCGCGGGTAATCATCAGCGTCACAGCATATCGAGGCGTTATCCCAGATTATCCTTCAGCCGTCTCAATCACGTCCCAACGACCGCCTTTGTCCGGGCCGATGCGGCGCAGTCGACCTTCAGCTTTCAGCTTCTCGATCTGCTTTTTCACCGCGGCATCCGTGATGCCAACGCGCTGCGCGAGTTCCGAGCGCGTTATCGCGGGGTCTTCCCGCATGAGCGCGATAATTTTCTGGGTAGTTTTCTGGGTAGTTTTCTGGGTAGTTTCTGGCGACACAGACCCATTTCCGGTCGTTTCCACCGGCGTTTCTGGTGACATCTCGGTTTTCCCCGACGTTTTCTGGATAGTTGTCGGTGAAACGACGGTTTTCTCCGACGTTTCCCCGGCGTTTCGGTGAACCGTCACGGTGAACAGACATCCGTCCCGGTCGTCGGTAAAGTCGATATCGGGCCATCCATCCAGCGCCCGCGTGATGCCGGAACCCAGTCCGTGAAAAGGTAACAATCCCTTGGCTACATACGAGACGAGGATGGGATTGCGGATATTGGAATTCCCTGCACGGATTTTCTCGACGGTCAGGTTATTGGGCAGATGGCCGGGGCTGATGA
>Ga0118677_10013909_pt1 | contig 11481 bp, 7 predicted proteins | sample AliMusrvi5mmetaG_FD_86154 | JGI IMG/M metagenome (GOLD analysis project Ga0118677, IMG submission 86154) | reverse complement strand
TGTTGTTGTGAAGGGTGGAAAAAACCAAGTGGCCGGTCAAGGACGCGTTGATCGCGATCTTGGCCGTTTCGGAATCACGGATTTCCCCAACCATGATGATATCCGGGTCTTGACGCAATGCCGCACGCAATCCCGAGAGGAAGGTATAGCCCTTGCCGCGGTTCACCTGGGTCTGATTGACCCCTCCCAGATGATATTCGATCGGATCTTCGATAGTGATGATCTTCGATTCGGTCGAGTTCACTTTGCGCAAGAAAGAATACAGAGTGGTGGTTTTACCGGAGCCGGTCGGACCGGTCAGGAGGATCATCCCGTTTGGTCGGGCGATCTCGCGAGCGAAGAGTTTGTATAATTGATCGTCGACACCCAGATTTTCAAAGCCCACATCGATGCTTTTAGGATTGAGTACACGCATCACGACTGATTCGCCATAGGCGCCGGGAATGATTGAACTGCGAATTTCCATTTCCGTGCCTTCCACTTTGATCGCGAAGCGCCCGTCTTGCGCCGCCTGATTGACGTTTAGCTTCATACCGGACACCAGTTTCAAACGCGAGGTAATCTGGCGCACCAGGCGATTGTCTATGTTACAGATATCGTGTAATACGCCGTCCAGACGATAGCGCAAACGGATGGTTGTTTCTTCTGGTTCAATGTGGATATCGGAGGCATTGGTGGCCAAGGCGCCAGAGAGGATCGCTTCCAACAGCGTCGAGATTCCACCCGAGGCCAAACTATTTTTAATTTCCTCGTCCAGAGTTGCTTTCACATCCTCAATCGTTTTGAATTGTTTGGTGTAGGCGGTGATCGCTTCATCGGAAATCTGAATGACACCAGCGTCGGCTTTAATACCTTTACCAATCTCGGTGTAGCGTTCCCATGCTCGATTTAGACTTTCTTGCGAAGTGATCCACAATTTGGCAGTTATATTTTTGTTTTGCAGGTCAGCCACGATGTCGGCGATTTGGGGATTGTTCGGAGTCAGAATGGCGATGTCGATATTCCGTCCGGAAAGATGGAATGATGCCAGTCCGGCCGCTCTGGCGTCGGCTTCGGGTACTAAACGCAGGCCATCGGTGGAAATCGTAACCTTGGTTAGATCCACATAAGGTAGACCGTAACGCGAAGAAAGCATTTGAGCCAGACCCTCCGCTTCTTTTAAGTGGAGTTCATCAACTCGCTTGTCTTGTTTTTCTTCTCGATTGCTGGGAGAAACGAAAGGTCTCCAAATAGCCACTGGATTACCTCCTTTTGCCGAAGCAGAACAATCTTTGTATTTTCATTCTTGGAAACAAACTCAAGAAACTTTGTAGTCTCCATATCAACTATACTGGACTTGGGTATGTGGCAGGGGCCAGTTTCATTTTTTCTGATAGATATCTACACTGATTCAGTCTACATATTTACCATCTGTGGCTAGCTTAGGCGACCTGCTTCAAAGTCTAATCAACCTCCTCTATCTTCGGACCTGGGGCCGGTGCATCCGCAGGGGACTCGCCAGCTGCCGCCGCCTTTGCTGCTGCCGCCGCCTTCGCCTCCTTTACGCGGGGGTCGTCGTTCACCTGGAGCACCAGGAGAACATCGTGCACCGCCGCCTCCACCTCCTTCTGCTTGGCCTCGTAGGTCTCCTTCTCCTCCTCGGGATTGCTCTCCAGCCACTTCATTGCCTCATCTACAGCCTCCACTGCCGCAGGGCCGTTCTCACCCAGGTTGTCCTTCTTCTCGTTAAAGGTGTTGCGGACACCGTACAGGTACGACTCCAGCTTGTTCTTCGCCTCCACCTTCTCGAACTTCGCCTTGTCCTCTGCCTCGTGCTTCGCCGCCTCCTCCACCAGACGCTCCACCTCCTCGCGGCTTAGGCGACCCTTGTCGTTTGTGATGGTAATCTTGTTTGACTTGCCCGTGCTCTTCTCAGCAGCCGACACATTCAGGATACCGTTTGCATCCACGTCAAAGGTCACCTCAATCTGCGGTACACCACGAGGCATGGGAGGAATACCCTCCAGCTGGAACTTGCCGAGCATATTGTTGTCCTTCGTGAACTGTCTCTCGCCCTCGTACACCTGGATCATTACGCCAGGCTGGTTGTCCGAGTAGGTGCTAAAGGTCTGGGTTGCCCTCTTCGGGATGGTCGAGTTACGCTTGATCACCGCAGTCATGATTCCACCAGCAGTCTCCAGGCCAAGAGAGAGAGGAGCCACATCTAGCAGAATCACATCCTCCGTCTTCGCCGAGCCGCCCATCAGAATGTGTGCCTGCACCGTTGCACCGTAGGCCACCGCCTCATCGGGATTCACGCTGTCGTTTAGCTTCTTCCCGCCGAAGTAGTCAGACAGCAGCTGGCGAATCTTGGGGATACGGGAAGAGCCACCAACCATGATAATCTCATCAATCTGACTCTTGTCCATCTTGGCATCACGAATCAGGCCGTCCAGGGGAGCGATGGTGCGACGGAAAAAGGACTCGCACATGCTCTCGAACTTGGCACGAGTCAGCGTCGTCTGGAAGTCGTGGCCCTCGAACAGGGAATCCACCTCGATGGTCGCCTGGGTCGCTGAGCTTAGCGTCCTCTTGGCACGCTCGCAGACTGTGCGAAGACGGCGGAGAGCACGGGGATTGCCGGCAATGTCGCACTTGGTCTTCTTACGGAACTCGTCGCAGCAATAGGACACCAGGGCATTGTCAAAGTCCTCGCCACCCAGGTGAGTGTCGCCAGCCGTGGACTTCACCTCGAACACACCATCGTCCAGGCTCAGAATACTCAGATCGTGAGTGCCACCACCGCAGTCAAAGATGAGGACATTCTTCGCCCCACCACCGGTTCCTACACGGTCTAGCCCGTACGCAAGAGCCGCCGCCGTGGGCTCGTTGATGATGCGGAGCACATTGAGACCGGCGATTGCACCGGCGTCCTTGGTAGCCTGGCGCTGGGAATCATTGAAATATGCGGGGACCGTAATCACCGCATCCTTCACTGTCTGGCCGAGAAAGGCCTCGGCAGTCGCCTTCATCTTCTGGAGCACGGTGGCAGACACCTCCTCGGGTAGAAACTCGTGCATCTCACCCTTCCACTCCACCTTAATCTTCGGCTTACCGTCGACATCCACTACAGCAAAGGGCCACAGCTTCTTCTCAGCCTGGACCACCGAGTCATTGAACTTGCGACCGATCAGACGCTTTGCGTCGAACACGGTGTTGGTGGGGTTGGTCGCCGCCTGCGACTTTGCCGCATCGCCGACCAGACGCTCCTCCTGAGTGTACGCCACATAGGACGGGGTGGTTCTGTTTCCCTGGTCGTTTGCAATAATCTCCACACGGTCATTCTGCCAGACGCCGACGCAGCTGTACGTAGTACCAAGATCAATACCAATGGCAACACCCTTAGACATGGTTCTAGATAAGTAGAGGGGCAGGAGTTTAGGCCTTTTACAGGGGGCTTTTATTGTGGCAAATCTTCATTTTTTTGTCATGGACGAGGATAGAATGAGCGAAGAAGACTCTTCGCCTGGCATTCGTATTGGAGACAGAGTCCTACTCACGGGGGGACAACTTGATGGAACAAAGGGCAGGTTATATGGAATGTTCGCAGACCATTTAGCCATTCAGCCTGATGGCCTGACAGACCGTATTGTGAAAGTACCTCTCATTGATGGTGCACCAGATCCTGACCTAGCTCTTGAGGAGCTGACTATACTCGAGGAGGCCACTCGCCCTGGCTTTGTGGCTCTCTCAGGAATGAGAGCAGGTGATAGTATTCAGACCTTTGACAAAGACGCAAAGCCGTATGCGACATTCACCGTAAAATCGCTCGATCTGGAGGAGGATACGGCTACCTTTGAGACGGAGACTGGGGAGGAAATACCGATTGATTTTGCTTTTCTAGGAATCCCTCAGGAACTTGGTTTTGAGGTCCTACGTGCACGGGAGCCCCCGGCTCAAGTAGCGGTGCCTCAGGGGGTGTCGGGCCCTGAGGTCGAAGTTGAACCAAGAGTCGAGGGAGTTACTGACGATGGAGAGGCTATTCCCGAAGACGCAGAGGCTGAAGCAGAAGGCGAGGCAGAAGCCGAGGCTGACCAAGAAGAAGCCGAGGGCGAAAACGGATTCGAAATTATTGAAGAAATCGTCGTTCCCGTGGAAGTTCGTCTGAAGAAAAAGGAAGCCGCCGACCGTGTGATTCTCGACGTGTTCCAGAAAACCGATCTTCTCAGCCAACTGATTCAAACGCTTTCCCCTGAAGACCAGAAAAACCCAATCAAACTCCAAGAACTTCGCCGTCGCATGGAAGTCCTCATGTATCTGCAAAAGAAGGTCGTTGCCTACGGGATGACGGGTGAGCCTCGTGGGCTGCTCCAGACTTCCGCTACCACTCTTGCAGAATACATCAAACGTGTACAAATTCCCATGACACGTAAGGTGGTCGCCGCCACCAAGGTACTCTATACAGCTGAGGACCAACCCTATGACCTTGAGGATGATCTGCGTGTAGAAAATCTAAAGGATATCGTCAATCGTGCCGCTGCTCTGCAAAAGGAAATGGACGTCGACGGGGGCGTCAAGCTCGGCCTCCCCACCTTTTACGTGAATATGGACAAGTACCGTTCCGTTGTGCAGGCCCCCATCATCCACTCTGGAGACCGTGCAGTCGAGGTCGACGAGGAGGCCTTTCGCAGTGAAATGCCTAACTTTGATGAGGCCGCCGTAAGTGCCCGTGATGTCTTCGATTCCTCGAAAAAGCCGCCCATTATTCAGATCCCCTATTCCCTTCTCCGTATGGTGAAGCCGACCATCATGCAGAAGGACGATTCGTCAAGAATTGTGGAGGCCGGCGATGCACCTTCTTCCACCAACACTCTTCTCTTTCCTCGTAAGGTCGGTCGTGATATGGGGCCGATTCGCAGCGGTCTCCTGGCGAGAGACATCAGTTATGGAATGAAGGATCCCACTCCCACGCCGAACCTTTTACAGAGTCTTGGAAATCCCACCGAATTTCCCACCTCGCAAAACATTCTCAGTATCGGCACGGAGGGCAGTATCCAGGGAACAGTTTTACTGGAAACCTGGCTGGACCTCCAGGACTATATTCTCTTCGGACCTGGCGATATTTATGAACAACTGATTGGATATTCCTTAGATAAACTCGAATTCACAAAGGAACAGCAGGCGGTAATTAACTTCAAGATTCAGCAAGGAATCGCCGCATTCCGTCTGTACATTTCGAAGAAGCGGGAAGAAAATCGTGCAACTCTCGCAAATCTCCGTTTCACGAGAAACGATTTACTTCCTGTAGATCGCAATGGCCGTCTCCATACCCGTGTTGCCAATGAACCCAGTTTCCAGGTAATGGTGAAGGAACTCGACGAAAAGGTCGGCAAGGACTTAGCCCAAATCGATACTATGTGGTTCACCTATTTATACAGTAAATATCCTGATTTTCTTCTCGCAACCCTCGGCGAGACTCCCACCGTGGTTGCGAAATTCCGCCACTCCCACGTAAGAGAAAACATTCTTAAGGCAATCCATCTCGCCTATCTTACCACCGTGGTCGCCCAGGCGAGGGGCGATGCACCTACCGAGAACAAGTGCCCCCACGTGAAGGTTCTCTTCCATGTCTACAAGACAGATGACCCCGTGGAGAAGATGAAAAAGTATATTTCTCTTCTAGGCGATTTCCGTGGAGACACGGAGGGCAACTGGATAGACTGCAGGAAATGTAAGCAGCATTTAATCTGCATGCACGAACTCCTTCTCATCCAGGAATACTTACGCCCGAAGGAGAAGGATGTTCTCCACAAGGAACTTCTTCTGAATTACTCTGGCGGGCAATTCTCGGGTCAGTACATTTGCAAGGGATGTGGTAAGGGAATTAGCGATCTCGAATTCGATACGACTCTGGAATTCGACGACCAGGGCCACCCTCTCATGGGCCGTGCAGCAATGGAAGATGCGGACGCACAGGAAGGCGATGATGCCGACGAACTTCTCGGCGAGGCGGTGGAAGATGTAGAATCGGGAATGAGTGAAATCGAGCAGAAGGTGTACAAGGTAATAAAAACCGTTACGGACCGCCTAGGAATCAATCCCGAGCCTGCCGATTTTCGCACAATGATCGAGCAACTCACGCAGTATCTTCTCACCCTCAGTTCGAGAGAGGATTACGCTGAACTTCTCAAGGCAAAGAGAGTCAGACAGGATTACGATATTTACTACAATATTCGCTACGTGGCAGCGGTAACGGCGATTGTCCTGTTAAATATTCAGTGCAGGATGCCCGATTATATTATCTACTATTCTCGTGCCGAGTGCAAGGACGGATTCATGGGATTCCCTCTCACAGCCGATGATAACATGACCGGAATTCAGTGCGTTGCAACAATCGTGGCGGGAATTCAGGAGAAGGCCGAGCCGTGGAATATGTCTTCTCTCCAGAAAACCTCGGATATTTCGAAGCGTCGCGAGGTGCTCCAGCCAATTGTGGTGAAACTCATCGAGGAATTTGTGGAAACAAAACCGTTTTACCAGAGTGCACTGAAGAGAAAACGGGAGTACTTGAAAAAGACGTTTGGCACGGTTACAGGGGTGAAGAAGGACACCTTCGCTTCCTCATTTCGCCCAGAACCGTACGTGGTTGTGGCAGAGGCGGCTGCTGCACCGATTTCGGCGGATGGAGCAGCCCCCCACTTCAAAGCGACGGCCTGGATTCGCCAGGCCCACGCCATTGCGAAGGAAAACACGAATCTGCGGGACGGTTCCGTTCTCTCGCAGACAACGTCTTGCCTACATTCCATTCTTCGCCCGAACGAATTCTGGGAAGGAAAGTCTATGCCTCCTCTTTCTGCAAAAGTGTTTGAGGAGAGATCAGTGCGGTCGAAGACACTCATCACGAAGAATATCTATACGCCGAAGGAGCGGGTGGCAGGAAAGGTGGAGGAGCAGAACTTTTACAAACTTTTCTTGGATGTCTGTTACACTGGGCCTCGGAAGGGTCTACCGCACGAGCTGGGTCTGGGGCTCTCGTGCTTACGGTGTGGAGTGACCTTCGACGAAAATCCGAATCTGCCCTCGGTGTTTGAGACGAAACCTGAGGCACAGCGGGTGGAAGAGGAGAAATCTCGCACGAAGAAGAAGGCCGCTCTCGAGCAACAGGGTGTGGATATTGGTTCGGATGCCTTTTCTGATTTACTTCTCACCTCGCACCGCCTCGCTCGCATGGAAACGCCCAGGGCGAAACAGATTTACGGGGTGGAGCGGACAATAGCGGATATTGCAGCGATGTCCGTACCACCGTTTCCCGAGTGGAGCGAGATGCTTCTGGCGGCGAATAAGGCACTGGGGGAGCTGGGGGAGTCGCACACGGAAATGCAGATTGTCAAGGCGGCCGAACCCTTTGTAACACGGATTCTGGAGATCGAGGATGAGATTGAACGTCGCCTTTCTCCCTTGGCTCGTGCTGCCTTACTCTCGATGACCAAGGGCACCGTTGCACAGACTGGGGAATTCGTGCGTACGTATCTGATTGTCCCCTTTCAGCGGTGGACGGCAGGAATTAATCGGGACACGTATTCCATTCTCGATTCTTACGGTCTGGATAAACCGGCGGAAGATGCGATTCTGACGAAGGGAATGGGCGGACATTTAGCACCTCTCATGGAAGATCCTCCTAGCGGACCCCTGTTAGAGAAGGTTCAGGAACTGGTTCGTGGTCTCTCTCACGCATGTGGAACCATCTTTCCCAAGGTACGGTCTATCTTCCTGCGTGGCGGGGCGACGATGACGCAGTACATTCTCCGTGGATGCATCATGGGATTTATTCGCAACTACATTGACCCTAATTCGATGGGTTCGGCTGATCGCCTCCTCAAGAGCGTCGACAAGGCACTCTACAGATATACGACGAGCAGTCGTGTTCCAAACGAACAAGAAATTCGCACTCGGTTGGAAGAACGTGTGGAGCAGGAGAAACAGTTATTCATCGGTTCTCTGGCGGGGATGACGGCGGAGAAGAAGAAGGTGGAACTCATGAACAAGCAACTGGGAATAGGAAAGTGGGCGGTAAAAGACAAGGATATCCGAAAATACAACTCCGAGCGGTTTCTGGTGGAAGAGAGAGAGCGTATGGAAGGCGGATTCACGGAAACAATCGAGCTGGGTGCAGAAGAAGGGTACGACCATGCCCAGATGGCGGAGGATGATTTCTAGCGGGAATGGAGCACATTCCCTTCACTATATCTCATGTATATGCCTAGTAAATATAGACTCAACATATTTTTAGGCATAAGTTAGATGTGGGCATTCCTCATAGCAGGCATTGTCTATTTAACAGGAATCTCTATAGTCCTCGCCATTCGTCCGTCGTATATGTTTACTCCGGATGGACTATGGAAGGAATTTGGGATAGAAAAGGGCGATGAATACACGCTCTGCCCCTTCTGGCTCTTTTGTATTGTGTGGGCGGTAGTGTCCTATTTCCTGGTTATTGCCGTATACAAGGAGGATGACGTGCCCATATTTAACACACGTAACAGCCGTAATGGAGTCAATGCAGTACAGGAACCCGATATGTCCAAGCCTGTTGAACTACCGAAGGGGTATTATGTACTGAATAACAAGGCAACCCGTTTAGCAGGAGTTCCCAAGTATGTGTACCTGGGTGAGGAGGCTCCTGATGTCTAGTTGACTTAGCAAGAGCCAAGTAATCCAGTAAGAGTGTACATGGGGAGTAGGGCGGCCCAGAAGATCCAATAAGCATATGCATGGGAATACATATGCTTTTCCTTTACACTATACACGGTGGGGTCAAAGGGTGCATCAGCCTCCGTAACAAGGGGTCCCTCTCCTTCCTTGGGAATATACGGGAAGGCAGTATCGACGACCCATATGAGACGACTTCCTGTAAAGGGTATCGACAGAAGAGTGATAAAGAGGACAACGAAGGATGTGATTACTCCGCTAGCTATAGCTACGCCGGCAGGATTGTAGGGACAACGAATAGCCTGAAAGATGGATGTGAATGTAAAGGATAAGACAAAGGTCGTAAGTGTAAGTAATCCAGGTACAGTAAGGGAGCTACGATTCACCCAGTAAAAGATAGAAAATGCGAAGGCTGCAAGTAAACCTGCAAAGATAGTTGACGTGATAAATTTGTTCAATTCACCGGGTCGTGAGGTTCTCTTTCCTACGCTTGTAGGCGACGCTCCTTTGGGGCTAGAAGTCGATGCAGGAGAACTCATTCTAAGGATATCTTCGTTTGAAAGTAGAGATGGAACACGGACAGCCAGGACAGCCAGGACAGCCAGGACAGCCAGAACAGGCTAAACAGTCTGATGAGTCTAAGAAGGCTGAGCAGTCCGGGCAGGGAGGAATACTAAATGCAATTACAAAGGCTGTCTTTCCCGAGGCTCCTACTGCTCAGGCGGCGTCTGCTCCCGCTGCAGCCGCAGCAGCAGAACCTCCTAAGGCGGAAGCAAAGGCGGAACCTCCCAAAGAGGAAAAGGCCACGTCTATTATAAATATTATATCAAACACCCTTTCACCCAAAAAGAACGAAGACACTGAAGATGAGGCTCCAGAAGAAGCAGAAGAAGCTGAAGCAGCAGAAGCCCCACAGGCTCCAGTCGAAGCTGTCAAGAAGGCCCGCAAACCCCGTGAAATTAAGCCTACCGATAGCAAATCCTTCTTCAAGGCCCGTGCAAAGGACGTCACCCGTTTCCCCTTTACACCAGAAGGAGATCTACGTGTTCCCGCCATCGGCGGTGAAGAAGCAAAGACAATCACCCTTCCCTTTTACAGTCCTGCAAGCACCGATGAACTCGCAACCATCGACACCAAGCGTAAGGAAGAGATTCACCAGGTTGAGCAAGAGTACGATGAACTGTGCAAGCAGTTATCCACCGCCATGGAAGAGTGGAAGAGTTCCGGAGATTACATTGATGCTATTCGTCTGCAAAAGGAGCTTCTTGCTCTCGACTCGAGGCGTACCTCTCTCAGGTCTCCTCTCCGCTGGGGAAAGACCTTGAAGAATCCTACCATCAAGACGGTTCAGATGCACGAGACTGCAGTGGTTGACGAAAAGCAGAAGGATCTCAAACTCGGATATCCGGTAATGACACTGGTCGGAAGGCCCTATACCTTCGAGCAGACTGTCATTCCCCGCAAGGAGAAGCCGCTGCCTCTGCCTCTGCCCTCACCAGAGGCAGGACAAGTAGGAGAGCAAACCTTTGTCCTCTTTGACCGCCCTGAAGATCCTGAGTATGGCCTCCTGTCTCCCGAGACTCCTCTAGAGTTCGTCTTCAACACCACAAAGTACAACAGCATCATGCAGGCATATCATGTTGAGCGTGTGACACAGGTTGGACGTCAAGACATGAGGGCTGCCCTGTTAAAGTTAGTGAATCCGAAATCGATTCGTGGGATTGGTTCTCGTATCGTTGGAAAGGATGCCAAAGAGGTGGAGGGGCCCTTCCAGTTAATCAAGGACATCGTCAAGACAGTCGTCTTACAGGATGCCAGGTATGCACCCTTACTGAGGAAGACAGGCACGGATACGCTGATTTACGCGGAACCGCAGGATAAGATTCTGGGCGTGGGGCTTTCTATTGATGATGAGGCGACGGCGACAAACTCCTCGAAATGGAATGGTGCCCTCAACTTACTGGGCAAGGCGTGGGAAGAGGTACGCAAGACTCTGCCTCCTGAACCAGAGGAAGAGTCAGTACAGCAGGGTGGGGCTTACATGGAATCCGGTAGGACAGTACAGGATGTCAAACAAGCTCGGTCAAAGGTGCTGATGGGATATTACAGGAGGAAATGAGTTTCTCCGTCTCAAGCCTGCCTCCGCAATCTACGCTTGCACAGGGTAATCCTTAAGGGTTCCCTCATTTGAGTCGCAGTTCACTTCATGGGCAGTGTATGTGTAACATACATTATTATGATCCTTGAACACCTTCGACGCCGCATCGGACGGGTGCGGGTACTGATGGATTACCTGTCTCTCGGGTTTGTAAAAGTGGGCAACAAACGCCCCCGCAGCCAGACCAGCAAGAAGGGGTACGAGCTTGAAATGCCAGATACCAATCTCATACCAGTTGGTCATTCTATTATACTCGACTCTTATCTGACAGAATAAATAGAGATGTTCGCTGTCCTTAAGACATCGAAGTTTGACATAATCTTTAGCGTCGTCGTGGGTTTTGCCATCATGTCGCTCACCATACCCTTATGTAAGGGTGACGAGTGTTTCATCAAGAAGGCTCCCTCTGTTGAGGAAATGAAGAAGAGCACGTTTAAGATAGGCAGTAAGTGTTACCAGTTCAAACCTGAGACACAGTCCTGCCCTGCTACAGGTGCCATTGAGGCGTTTGCTCTGCGTACAAGGTAAGAAGTTGATCCCTGAAGAGAGAACTAGAATGGCAGCTGCAGGAACTCTCCTTCAGGATTTAGACTCGACCTCCGGTGGAGACAGTGACCTTGTGCAGAGAATTCTAT